>Ga0137377_10000128_pt1 | contig 37689 bp, 25 predicted proteins | sample SagtaG_22_FD_104815 | JGI IMG/M metagenome (GOLD analysis project Ga0137377, IMG submission 104815) | Vadose zone soil microbial communities from Sagehorn Ranch, Mendocino, California, USA - Sage2_L_40_16 metaG | ecosystem: Environmental > Terrestrial > Soil > Vadose zone | place: USA... | reverse complement strand
TGACCGCCCTGGCCGACGCCTGGGCCCACGGCGCCCCCATCGACTGGACCACCTTCTACGCCGGCACCCCCACCCGCCGCGTCGACCTGCCAACCTACCCCTTCCAGCACCAGCCCTACTGGCCGAGCGCCGCGGAACCGGCGGGCGACGTGACCGCGGCGGGCCTGGGCACGCCGGATCATCCCCTGCTCGGTGCGGCGGTAGAGCTCGCGACGGGTGACGGCATGGTGGCCACGGCCCGCTGGTCGCTGCGCAGGCATCCGTGGCTGGGCGACCATGTCTTGTCGGGCACGGTCTTGGTGCCGGGTGCGGCGCTGGTGGAGGCGGTGATCAGGGTGGGAGACGAGCTCGGCTACGGCCGCGTCGCTGACCTGACCATGCACGCCCCCCTGGTGCTGCCCCGCCGCGGTGAGGTCCAGGTCCAGATCGTGGTCGGCGAGCCGGAGGAGCCGGGCCATCGGCCGGTGACGGTCCACGCACGTCCAGCCGGCCCTGCCGCCGGGGAGAGCGGCGGCATCTGGACTCAGCACGCGACCGGCACGCTTGTCCCGCCCACCGCCGTGACCGGAGACCTGGCCGCGTGGCCCCCTCCAGGCGCTGAGCCCGTGGCCGTAGACAGCTTCTACGCCGCGCTGCGCGAGCGCGGCTACGACTTCGGGCCGACCTTCCAGTGTGTACGGGCGGCCTGGCTGCGGGACGAGGAAGTGTTCGCAGAGGTGGCTCTCCCCGACCAGGCGCGGGCGGACGCGGCCCGGTTCGGCTTGCATCCGGCGCTGCTCGATGCGGCGTTGCAGACAACTTCCCTGCGGGCGCACGAGGACGATACCCGCATGATGGCGCCGTTCTCCTGGCAGGGTGTCTCCCTGCACGCGGCGGGCGCCACCGCGCTGCGGGTCCGGCTGAGAACTGCCGGGCCGGACGCGGTGGCGGCGGAGCTGGCCGACCAGTCCGGCGCGCCGGTGGCCTCGATCGAGTCGATGGCGCTACGGCCCGTGACTGTCGCAAACGTTCACCCGGCGGCCCGGGACTGGCTGTTCCACGTCGAGTGGACCACGGTACCGACGGCTTCACCCGAGCACCAGGACGCGGCCGGGTGGTGGGTAACGGGCGATGATCCCGGGCATGTGGTGGCGGCCCTGACCGAGGCCGGCGTCGACGCACACCCCCTGGCCGGCGTGGCCGCGCTGCCGGCGGAGCAGGTACCCGACGTGATCCTCGTATCCGCCAGCAGGGCGGATGCCTCCGTCGAGGTCGCGGTGGCCGCCATCCTGGCGCAACTGCAGGAGTGGCTCGCTGACGACCGTCTCGCTCGCACCATGTTCGTCGTGCTCACTCGCGCGGCGATGGCCGTCGACTCCGGCGAGGATGTCCGGGACCTGCCTGGTGCTGCCGCCTGGGGCCTGGTGCGGTCGGCGCAGTCAGAACACCCGGGCCGCATCGTGCTTGCCGACCTGGACGTGCACCCGGCGTCGTGGCGGGCCCTGCCGGCTGCGGTCCACGCCAGTGAACCGCAGCTAGCGCTGCGCCAGGGCACCGCGTACGCGCCCCGCCTGGTGCGCCTGCGCGCCGACGACGGGCTGGCCGTCCCGGACGGGGTGGCGTCCTGGCGGCTGGAAATCGCAGAGAAGGGCATGCAGGACAGCCTCGCTCTGGTGCCCTACCCGCAAGCAGCGGCGCCACTGGAGCGCGGGCAGGTCCGCCTTGAAGTCAGGGCGGCCGGGCTGACCTCCAGCGACCTCCTCAGCCCGCTTGGCCGAGATCCCGGGATGACCGGGTTCGCGGGCACCGAGGCCGCGGGCCTGGTCACCGAGACCGGGCCAGGGGTGACCGGACTTTCGGCCGGCGACCAAGTGATGGGGCTTGTCTCCGGCGGGATCGGTCCGCTGGCCGTTGCTGATGCCCGGCTGCTGGTGCCGATACCGCGAGGCTGGTCCTACGCCCAGGCCGCGTCGGCTCCCTTGGCCTTCCTCAACGCGTACTACGTGCTGCGAGACCTGGCTGGCCTGGCCGCGGGCGAGTCGGTGCTGGTGCACGCGGCCGCGGGCGGGGTGGGGATGGCGGCTGCGCAGCTGGCGTCCCATTGGGGCGCGGAGGTGTTCGGCACCGCGCGCGAGTTCGAGCAGGACCTGCTGCTGGCTGACGGCTGGCCCACCGGGCGGTTGGCCTCATCCCAGACGCTGGAGTTCGAGGACCGCTTCCGCGCCGCCACCGGCGGCCGCGGCGTGCACGTCGTGCTGAGCTCCCCGGCCGGGGAGCTCGTGGATGCCTCGCTGCGCCTGCTGGCGCCGGGCGGCCGCCTCGTCGAGATGCGCGGGGCCGACATCCGCGACGCCGCAGGTGTGAGCCGCGCCTACCCGGGCGCCGCCCACCCGGCGCACGAAGCTGCCGAGGCAGGACCGGAACGCCTTCAGCAGATACTGGCCGAGCTTGTCACGCTGTTCGAGACTGGCGCGCTGCGTCCGCTGCCGGTCACCGCGTGGGATGTGCGGCACGCCCGGGAGGCATTCCGCTTCATAGCGAAGGCGCGCCACGCCGGAAAGGTCGTTCTCACCGTGGCGCGTCGCCGGAACCCCGACGGGACCGTATTGATCACCGGCGGCACTGGCGGGCTCGGGGGCCGGCTCGCCCGGCACCTGGTGGCCGAGCATGCCGTCCGGTACCTGCTGCTTGCCAGCCGGAGTGGACCGGATGCCCCCGGGGCACGGGAGCTGTGCGGCGAGCTGGCGGGGCTGGGTGCCCAGGTCACCCTCGCCGCCTGCGACGTTGGCGACCGCGACGCGCTGGCCGGGCTGATCGCCTCCATCCCAGACAAGCACCCGCTCACGGCCGTGATGCACGCCGCGGGGGCCCTCGACGATGGCGTGCTGGAGTTTTTGACTCCCGAACGGCTGCGCACGGTGCTGCGCCCGAAGGCTGACGCGGCCCGGCACCTGCACGAGCTGACGCGGCACCTGGATCTCGCCGACTTCGTCATGTTCTCTGCGGCGGCGGGCGTGTTGGGCAGCCCCGGCCAGGCCGGTTACGCTGCGGCCAACACCTTCCTCGACGGCCTGGCCCGGCACCGCCGGCTGCAGGGGCTGCCCGCCACCTCGCTGGCGTGGGGACTGTGGGCGCAGTCCAGCGCCCTGACCGATCAGCTCGACGACGCCTACGTGGCCAGGACGCAGCGGACCGGAGTCCTGGCGCTTTCCACAGCGGACGGCCTGGCATTGTTCGATGCCGCGCTCACGGCCCGCCGGGACCAGCTCGTACCCCTCCGGCTAGACGCGAAGCTGCTGCGCCACCACGACGCGGGCGAGATCCCGCCATTGCTGCGGGCGCTGTACCGTGAGCCGGCCCGGCGGCTGATCGATCAGGCTCAGGCCAGCGGGACGCGAGAGCTGCAGGAGCGCCTCCTCAGGCTGCCCGCCGCCGAGCGCCAGGCGCTTCTGCTCGACTTCATCTGCACCAGCGCCGCCACCGTGCTGGGGCACCGGAACGCCGACCCGCTCCACCCCGACCGTGTCTTCCGTGACCTGGGCTTTGATTCGCTCACCGCCGTCGAGTTGCGCAACCGGCTGAACTCCGCCACCGGGCTCCGGCTGCCTGCCACCCTGGTCTTCGACTACCCGACTCCCGCCGACCTGGCTGCTCACCTCGGCGCTGAGCTCTCCGGCCTGACTGCCGGACGGGATTCCAGAGCGGGAGCGCTGACCAGAGCCGACGAGATGATCGCGATCATCGGGATGGCGTGCCGTTTCCCCGGTGGTGTCCGGTCACCGGAGGACCTGTGGGGGCTGGTGGCCTCGGGGACCGACGCCATCGCTGGCTTCCCCACCGACCGCGGCTGGGACCTGAACGGGCTGTACGACCGGCTCCCGGCCGAGCCGGGCGTTTCCGGTACCCGCGAGGGCGGGTTCCTCTACGACATGGCTGAGTTCGATGCCGACTTCTTCGGGATCGGCCCGCGCGAGGCCACCGCTATGGACCCGCAGCAGCGGCTGCTGCTGGAGACGTCGTGGGAGGTGTTCGAGCAGGCCGGGATCGATCCGCAGTCGGTGCGCGGCAGCCAGACCGGAGTGTTCGCCGGCCTGTCGCTGAACGACTACCTGCTGCGGGCCGGCGACGGTCCGGAGGAACTCGCGGCCTATCACATCAACGGCAACGCAATGAGCGTGGTATCTGGCCGGGTGGCCTACACGATGGGGCTGGAAGGGCCCGCAGTGACGGTGGACACGGCCTGCTCCTCGTCGCTGGTGGCCCTGCACATGGCGGCCCAGTCGCTGCGGGCGGGGGAGTGCTCGCTGACTCTGGCCGGCGGCGTGACGGTGATGTCGTCCCCGGCGCTTTTCGTCGACCTGGCCCGCCAGCGCGGGCTCGCGGGAGACGGCCGGTGCAAGCCGTTCGCCGCCGCCGCGGACGGGACCGGGTTCGCCGAGGGCGTGGGACTGCTGCTGCTCGAGCGGCTGTCGGATGCCCGGCGCAACGGCCACCAGGTGCTGGCTGTCATCCGCGGCTCGGCGATCAACCAGGACGGCGCCTCCAATGGCCTGACGGCGCCCAACGGCCAGTCGCAGCAGCGGGTGATCCGGCAGGCACTGGCCAGCGCAGGGGTCCGGCCCAGCGAGGTCGACGCGGTCGAGGCGCACGGCACCGGCACCAGGCTCGGCGACCCCATCGAGGCCCAGGCGGTGCTTGCCACCTACGGCCGCGACCGGGCTGAGGAGAACCCGCTGTGGCTCGGATCCATCAAGTCCAACATCGGCCACACCCAGGCCGCCGCCGGTGTCGCGGGCGTGATCAAGATGGTGCAGGCGATGCGGCATGGGACATTGCCGGCGAGCCTGCACATCGACGAGCCCACCCCGTATGTCGACTGGTCCGCCGGCGGGGTCCGGCTGCTCGGCGAGCCTACGCCCTGGCCGCAGACCGGACGCCCGCGCCGGGCCGGGGTGTCCTCGTTCGGCATCAGCGGCACCAACGCCCACGTCATCCTCGAACAGCCGCCGGCAGGCGAGGACCGGCCGGCTGACGCTTCCGCCGAGCCTGCCCAGGACCGCTCTGCCGCGGACCGCGTGCTGCCCTGGGTTTTGTCGGCACGGACCGAACAGGGACTGCGCGGCCAGGCCCGTGCGCTGCTTGCGCACCTGGCGGACGGGCCCGCCCAGGCGCCGGTCGATACCGCGTTCTCGCTCATCACCCGGCGCTCAATGCTGGAGCGGCGAGCCGTGGTGATCGGCGCGAGCGGCGGCGACCTGCGGGCCGGGCTGCGGGCGCTGGCCGCCGGAACCCCGTCCGCTGGGCTGGTCGGGGGCCGATTCGTGGCCCGCCGGGACCGCAAGGTTGTCCTGGTCTTCCCGGGACAGGGCTCGCAGTGGGCTGGGATGGGCACCGAACTGCTGGAGAGCTCACCGGCGTTCGCCGCCCGCATCGCCGAGTGCGAACGGGCGCTGGCGCCGCACGTCGGATGGTCCCTGAGCGCGGCGCTGCGCGGCGAGCCCGGCGCGCCCACCCTGGACCGCGTCGAGGTGGCGCAGTGCGCGCTGTGGGCGGTCATGGTCTCGCTGGCCGAGGTGTGGCGCGCACATGGGCTGGAGCCCGCCGCGGTACTGGGACACTCCCAGGGCGAGATCGCGGCGGCCTGTATCGCTGGCGCGCTCTCTTTGGACGACGCGGCGACGGTGGTCGCGGCGCGCAGCCTGGCCATCGGGAACCGGCTGTCCGGGCACGGCGGCATGGCATCCGTGACGGCGCCGCACGACCGGGTAGCGGTGCTGCTCGAACCCTGGAGCGAGCGGCTTGCTGTGGCTGCGGTCAACGGACCGTCGACGGCGGTCGTCTCCGGAGAGCCGGCCGCCCTCGAAGAGTTCCTTGCGTGCTGCGTGCAGGCCGGGATCCGCGCCAAGAAGATCCCCGTGGACTACGCCTCGCACTCGGCCGACGTCGAGCGCATCGCAGACGTGCTGCTTTCCGGCCTGGCTGGCATCGCCCCGCAGGAGAGCCGGATTCCGTTCTTCTCGACTGTAACCGGCGACTGGATGACGACCGCCGGCCTGGACGCGCAGTACTGGTACCAGAACCTGCGCCACACCGTGCGGTTCGAGGAGTCGGTGCGGACGCTGCTCGGGCAGGGCTACGACGTGTTCATCGAGTGCACCCCGCACCCAGTGCTGACAGTGGGCATCGAAGACACCATCGCCGATACGGGGGGCGAAGCGGTGGTCATCGGGTCACTGCGCCGCGACGACGGCGGACAGGCACGGGTGCTGACCTCGCTGGCCGAGGCCCATGTGCACGGCGTGGCCATCGACTGGCGGGGCACCGTAGCCGGCGGCCGGCCGGTCCCACTGCCCACGTACGCCTTCCAGCGGGAGCGGTACTGGCTCCAGCCGGCGCCGGAGCAGGCGGACCCCGCTGGACTGCGCACGACGCTGAGCCTGGCGGCCGAGGGCGGCGCCGTGCTGACAGGCCGGATAGGGGTGCGCTCGCACCCGTGGCTGGCCGAGCACACCATGCTGGATTCGGTGGTTGTCCCGGGAACCGTAGTGCTCGAATGGGCCCTGCGCGCGGGCGAGGAGGCCGGTTGCACCGTCGTCGGCGAGCTCACCCAGCACGTACCGCTGGTCCTGCCGGAGGGAGAGCCGACCGAGATCCAGGTGTCCGTCGGCCCCGCCGCTGGCGCGAGCGGGCGCCCGGTCTCCGTCCACTCCCGCTCGGACACCGGCATGCCCTGGACCTGCCACGCTACCGGGACCCTGGCCGCACCCGGCGCGAGCGGCCCGGCGGGCAAGGCCATGCCAGCGTCCTGGCCGCCGGAGGGCGCGAGCCCGGTGGACCTCGATGCGCTCCGCGAGACACTCCACCAGAGCGGATACGACCCCGGGCCGGTGTTCCAGACGGTCCGGGCGATGTGGCGGCGCAGCGGCGAGACATTCGCCGAGGTGGCGCTGGCCGACGACGCCCAGCCGGACGTAGCGGGATTCCGTGTCCATCCCGCCTTGCTGCAGGAATTGCTCGCGCTTGGCGCGGTCGCGCCAGCGCCTCCCTCCGCCTGGCGCGGGGTCTCGGTGCTCGCCACCGGCGCGACCCGGCTTCGCGTACGGCTCATCTCGGCCGCGGACGGCACGGTGTCGGCAACGGCTGTGGACGACGCGGGCGCACCGGTGATAGTGATCGACGCGGTTACGACGAGTCCGGTCCCGGCGCACCGGCTCCAGGGTGGCGAGCCAGCCCGCCAAAGTGCGTTTTTCGAGGTCGAATGGACCGAGCTCGCCGAGATGGGTGCCAGCGAGCCGCCCGCGACGTGGACGGCACCCAGCTTGCCGTCGTTTGACGACATCCCGGCCCCGGCGCCCGCCGTCGTCATGGTGCGCCTGGACGCCCCGGACCGGGACACGTTGTCCGCCGCGGCCGCGCACAAGTCGGCGCGCGAGGTGCTGGCGTTCCTCCAGTCATGGCTGAAGGACTGCCGCTTCGCCGATTCTTTCCTGGTCCTGGTGACCCGCGGCGTCGTCGCCACCAGCACACACGACGATGTCCGCGCGCCCGCCGACGCCGCGGTGTGGGGGCTGGTGTCTTCCGCGCAGTCCGAGCACCCTGGCCGCCTCGTGCTGGCCGACTTGGACGACGACCAAGCCTCCGAGGCGGCTCTCCCTGCGGCGACGGCGGCTGCCCTGGCCGCCGGTGAGCCCCGGCTGGCCATCCGGGGCGGAATCGTCACGGTTCCCCGGCTGGCCCGGGCACACGTGGCGGACTCCGCCGCCTGGCAATGGGACACCACTGCACACGTGGCGGACTCCGCCGCCTGGCAATGGGACACCACCACCACGGGCACCGTCCTGGTCACCGGCGGCACCGGGACCCTCGGCGCTCTGGTCGCCCGCCACCTCGTCGCCCGGCACGGCATAGGCCACCTGGTGCTGCTAGGCCGGCGGGGCCTGGCCGCGCCCGGCGCCCCCGGGCTCCGGGACGAGCTGACGGCCATGGGGGCCGAGGTAAGCGTGGTCGCGTGTGATGCCGCCGACATGGCCGCCCTGGCCGGGGTGCTGGACGCCATCCCCGCCGAGCACCCACTCACTTCGGTGGTACACGCGGCGGGCACGCTGGACGACGCGCTGCTGGAGGGCCTGTCGGCCGACCAGTTGGCCCGGGTGCTGAAACCCAAAGCCGACGCCGCGTGGAACCTGCACGAGCTGACCCGGCACATGGACCTGTCGGCCTTCGTGCTGTTCTCCTCTTACGCCGCGCTGGCTGGCGGGATCGGGCAGGCCAACTACGGCGCAGCGAACGCGTACCTGGATGCGCTGGCACAGTACCGCCGCGCGCGCGGGCTGCCCGCGGTCTCCCTGGCCTGGGGGTTCTGGGCGGAGCGCAGTGAGCTGACCGGCGGCCTGGACCCCGCTGATCTCACCCGCTTCGCCCGGTACGGTCTGCTGCCCCTGCCGACCGAGCAGGCACTCGGCCTGCTTGACGCGGCTTCGCGGGTCGACCGCCCACTGCTCGTCCCGGCCAAGCTGGACCTGCGCGCGCGCGAGGTTCCGCCAGTACTGCGCGGACTCGTCCGGGCGCCATTGCGGCGGGCGGCCAACAGTGCCAGGCCCTGGGGTGACCGGCTGTCCGGGCTGCGCGCCGCCGAACAAGAGGCGCTGCTGCTGGACGTGGTCTGCACCCACCTCGCCATCCTGCTCGGCCACCGGTCGGCGTCGGCGGTCGAGGCGGAGCGCGGGTTCCTGGATCTCGGGATGTCGTCGCTGACCGGGGTGGAGTTGCGTAACCGGCTCAACGCCGAGACAGGCCTGCGCCTTCCGACGACGCTGATCTTCGACTACCCGACCCCGATCAGCCTGGCTCGGCACATGCGCGCGGTGCTGAGCCCGGACCGGGCACAGGCGGCCCTGCCACCTGTGTTCGCCGAGCTCGACGACCTTGAGACGGCAGTGGCCGAGTCCGCGCTGGACGCTGACGCCAGGGCACGGCTTGTGACACGGCTCAAGATGTTGCAATGGAAGCTCGACGCCGTGGAGCAGCCAGCGCCCGATACCGATCTCGTAGCCCACACTGACGACGAAATCTTCGAGGTCATTAACAAAGAACTAGGCCTGACCTGACATGGCCTGCCGAAAGCTTCGGTCCTCAGCCGGAGGTTCCGGGGGTCCCCGCGGAACCTACGGCAGGCTGGCCGATTTCGAGGAAGGTGTAGGGGTTTTCGGGTACCGGCCTCGGTTGACTGGTCTTGGCGCAGAGCGCGTTCTTTTCACCGATCCCCGACTACGCCCGCCAGCGATCAGCCTTATTGGTCACGATCCATTCGAGGAACCTATGACCTTCATGCATCAAGAAGAGCCGGTCTACTTGCCAGCAGTCACTGATGGCTGACCGGCACGATCCTGGGATCCGGGGCGGCAGGCCGTCCCGGATCGCTCCACTTGTCGGGCTGGCGGGCCAAACGTCCGGCGAGGCCGTGGCGGCCGCGTTGCGCCGGAAGGACCGGGCGGGAGCGCAAACCCGGGCCGCCGAGCGCTACGCAGAGCGGCTGGGCCGGTCGTTGGGCGTCGCGATGAAGGCCGGGCAGATGCTCTGGTCCGCCACGGTGGGCTCGGTGATGCCCGAAGCGTACCGCGGGACCTATCAGCAGGCGCTGGCCGGGCTCTGCGGTGACACCCCATCGATGCCGCCCGCACTGGTGGGGAAGACGGTCGAGACCGAGCTGGGCGGCCCACCTCAGAAGGTCTTCTCCAAGTTCGACCCGGTGCCGCTCGTCGCGGCGTCGATCAGCCAGGTGCATTCGGCCGTGCTGCATGGCGGCCGTCGTGTCGCGGTGAAGGTGCAATACCCGGGAGCCGGGGACGCGATGCGGGTTGCCCTGGCCAACACCGAGTTGCTCGCGGCCTTCTTCCAGCTCGTACCGGCCACGGCCGCCAACATCACGAACATTGCCATCCGGGCCATCGCCTGCGAGCTTTCCGACCGTATCGAGGAGGAGATCGGCTTCCAGGCAGAGGCCGCCAACCAGGCTGAGTTCGCTGACGCCTACCGGGGCCATCCCTTCATCCGCATCCCCGAAGTGGTTCCCGAGTTGTCCACGCAGCGGGTGCTCACCATGGACTTGGCAGACGGGCTCAGCTGGGCAGCGGCTCTGCAGGCCAGGGACGCTCTCAAGGACAAGTGGGGTGAGGTGATCTACCGGTTCGCCGCCGGCAGCATGCGCACGCTCCGGCTCCTCAACGCCGATTCGCATCCCGGGAACTATCTCTTCCACGAGGACGGCGGCGTGACCTTCCTCGACTTCGGCTTTGTCAAGCGGTTCCGGCCGGAGCAGATTGTGGCACACATCGACATGGGGATGGCATCCCTGCTCGGAGCTCTCCGCGCCACAGCGGAATGGAACGCCATCCGCGAGGAATGGGACTGCGGCAGTCCACCCGCGACACCCCTGGGAGAGCTGGATTTCGCTTGGCGGGCGTCTAGAACGGAGGAAAGTAATGCGATCTGAGGTAAGGACCCCGGTAGAGCCAGTCTGCTGGGACGACCAATACCGCGCGTACGTCATCAACGGGTTCGAGGAGGCCGCGCTGGTGCTGCGTGACAGCGTTGGCTGGAGCAGCAATCCCGCCAACAAGCCAGGCTCCCCCGCCGCTGAGAAGGTGCCCGGCCTGCTGCACGCTATTCCCTTGATGGACCCGCCGGAGCACACTCGGCTTCGTTCGCTGCTCAGCCCGGCCTTCTCGCCACGGGTCATCGAGCGGCTCCGGCCTCGGGTGATCGCGATTGTGAACAGCGTGCTAGACGGGCTCGAGGATGAGGACGAGGCCGACATTGTCGCCGACGTTGGCTACGTCGTGGCGCCCTCGGTGATTGCCGAGCTGTTCGATGTCGGGGTGGAAGGTGCGGAGTTGCTCCTGGAGCAGGCCCCGCGGCTGGTGCGGTGGATGGAATTTGACCCGACACCGGAGGATTTCCAGACGACCGCGGACGCGGCGGCCAAGTTGACGGGGTTCCTGATGCCGATCATGGAGAAGCGCAACCGCGAGCCCGGTGACGACTTCATTAGCGCCCTGGTCGCGGTAGAGGACGGGATGAGCACCGAGGAGATCCTGACGAGCTGCTTCGTGGTGCTCACCGCCGGGGGCGAGGCCGTCGGCAGACTCATCTCCCTCGCGACACTGGCGATTCTGCGTGACCCTGCTCAGATCCCCCATCTGCTGGCCGATCCGGGACGGGCCGTGGAAGAGTTGCTGCGCATGGAAGGGACCAGCAAGCGACTCGTCCGGATCGCGCTTACCGACCACGACCTCGGAGGTCACCGGATCCCCAAGGGGCACATAGTCTTCATCCATGTGCTGGAAGCTAACAGGGACCCCCGCCGCGGGCCCGATGCGCACCAGCTGGACCTGTCGAGGGAGCCACTCGGTCACCTGACATTTGGGAACGGCCCTCACTTCTGCCTCGGCGCCGCCCTCGCCCGGCTTGTGGCGACTGAGACGCTGGTGCGGCTGTTCACCCGCTTCCCAGGCCTCACCTCGACCAGCCGTGAGCCGGCCTGGATTCCGTCAACGACCTTCCGCGGGCTGACAGAGCTCCCTGTCCGGTTGCGGAGATGACGACTGAGAGGCGCTGGTGACCTTCGCCGCAGTAACGAGATCTTGAAGGCGGCGAGCGGGTGTTCCGCCAGGGAACCTGGAGTCCCGGACGGGCTGACGCGGTGATCGACCACCTGCGTGAGGACTTTGGGGCCGAGCCTGTCCGCCGGAAAATGAGCTGTGCGCCTCACCCACATTCGCTACGCAACGGTACGAGTTGTCGCGGGTCCCTCAGAGCGGACGGCGGAAGCCGACGACGGCACCGAAGGCGCCTGCGGCAGCGAGGACCAGGCTGAGCAGGACTGCGGGCAGGATTGCCCCGGTGCCACCTGGAGTGTGGAAGAAAACGGTGCGTGTCGCGTTGATCGCGTAGGTGAGCGGATTGACGTAAGCGACCACACGCAGTACTGATGGGAGCTCACGGACCGGGAGGTAGGCGCTCGACGCGAACATTAGGGGGAGAAGCACCATGAACCCCAGATTCTGCAGCGTCTCAGCCCGGCGGATCCACACGCCTGCCGCGAGAAACACCCAACCCAAGCTCCATGCGAGCAATAGCGTCAGCCCCAGAGACACCGTCGGTCCGGCCAGTCCCCCCCGCAACACATCGCCATGCGTGATCTGGGCCAGCGTCAGCATGATGAGCCCTTGGAGCGCACAGCGTATCAGGCTTGTAATGCAGCGCGCGATCAACATAGAACTCGGGAGGATCGGCAGCGAGCGGAGCCGCGCGACGATGCCGTTCTTGAGATCTTCGACCAGCCCGACCCCAGACTGGAGGGACGTCTGCACTGCGTTGTCCACCAGCACGGCTGGCAGCACATAGTCGAAGAATGTGATCCCGTGCGGGAAGTGCGCGGACCTGCCGAACATGCCCGTCATCAGGAACAGGATGACCACCGGCTGCAGCATGCCTAGCAAGACTGAGCGTGGGTCGCTCAAAAACTCAAGCACCGCCCGCCGGGTGAGCACCTTCACCTGGGTGAATACGGAACTGCCCTGCCATGTCTGCGAGCGGGCCGTCTCGTTGCGGGCGGGCCACCTGTGACGCCCGCTAACGAGCCCTTCTTCGCCGCTGACCAACTCGCTCATGAGCCCCTCCTCGCCGCGGGCCAACTCGCTCATGAGCCCCTCCTCGCCGCTCGAAAACTCGCTCATGAGCCCCTCCTCGCCGCTCGAAAACTTGCTCACGGGCACCTCCTCGCCGCTGGATAACAGGAGGAATGGCCGGTCCCCCGTCCATGTGTGCGGCCTCGCCTCCGGGATGCGCGACCGTTGCCAGATAGACGTCGTCGAGGCTCGGATAACCGAATGTCAGCTCGCCGACCTCGATCCCGGCCTGGTCGAGGTGCGTGGCCACGAATGCGATCTCCTCGGCCGCCCTCATGGGCAGCACAACGGTGTTCCTCGCACGATCCAGCTCCAGCTTCAGCCCGGCTCGCGCCAGCACGGCCGTGGCCGCGGAGGCCTGTTCGACCGTGGTGAGCGTTACCGTGACCTTGCGCTGGCCAACCCTGGCTTTCAGCTGCGCGGGTGTGCCACTAGCGACCACCACGCCCGCGGAGAGCATCGTGATAGAGTCGGCCAGCCGGTCTGCCTCGTCAAGGTACTGGGTGGTAAGCAGGACGGTTGTCCCTTCGGCCACCAGGCTTTCCACGATCTCCCACAGCTCGATCCTGCTCGCCGGGTCCAGGCCTGTGGTCGGCTCGTCGAGGAAGATCACCTCCGGGTGGCCGACGAGCGACATCGCGAGATCCAGCCGCCTGCGCAGGCCGCCGGAGTAGGTGTGCGCGCGACGCGCCGCGACGTGCTGGAGGCTGAACAACTCCAGGAGCGTGTCGGCTCTGGCCCGGGCTGCCCGGATATCGCCGCCGAGCAGCCGGGCCATCAGGAGAAGGTTGCCGCGTCCGGTGAGTTGGTCGTCAACAGCCGCGAACTGGCCGGTGAGGCCGATGCGCTTGCGCACCTCACGTGGCTGCTGGGTGACATTGAAGCCAGCAATGCTGGCCTGCCCGGAACTGGGCTGCAAAGCGGTGGCGAGAATGTTGACGAGGGTGGTCTTGCCGGAGCCGTTATGCCCGAGTAGTGCAAGCACAGTCCCTCTCGCCGCGGCTATGCTCACCGAATCCAGAGCACGCACCGAACCGAAGTTCTTGCTGATCCGATCGGCCTCGATCATGATCTCCGCTGAACGCCCTCGGGGGAAAAGGGGCGTGACATTCCCAATCGCCGGGCGTCTTCCCGGGGCGGGTCGTGGAGACGGCGCCTCGCCTGTGAGCACGACCGTGCCTGGGAGGGGACTCACAGCCATGGCGAGCACCCTTGGCAACGTACGTTCAAGGGCACATCGTCGAAGTCAGCGGACAGTTCGGCTATGTGGTCGTCGTCGCGGACCCGCACATAACCTCCCGGATTTCAGGCAACCAGCGTCGCCCGAGCCCATTAAAAGGTTGAAACTGGCGACGGGCCATTACAAACTCACGTTAGGGCTTGTAATCCCGGGAAATCCCTACAAGGCCACGCTCTGGAGTCGGCGGGGTTGGTCCTATACTGCGCAGCCTGCGGTACGCGGTCCTGGCAAACGGTGGGGGTGGGTGGCGCACTCAGCCGGATGCAAGAACGCCTGGTACGGCAGCATCCATTCGTTAGCTGACCAGGGCAATTGTGGGGTCGCGGGCGAGTCGGGTACGCTGGTGGTACCAGCACCTGGGACTGGTCGAGACCGAAGCAGTCCGCTCACGCACATACGCCAGGTGCACCGTGGTGATCCCATTGGCCACCTTGCCCACGCACCCCACCAGCGCGGCCCTATCCTGGCGGCAGCAGCCGCCTTCGGTTTTGTTGTTGTCACGAACGCATGATCGCGAGGCGGCTGCGCCGTGTCGAACCGGCAGCCTCACCATTCTTCGCCGCAGGTCAAACCCCAAATGGATGCTGCCGTACCAGGGGCGGGATCGTTCCGGAAGCCCGCTTGATGAGGCGGGTTGGGACGACATGCTCTTGAACCGGTGACACGTCACCGTGGATCCGCCGGAACAGGATCTCGGCGGCAAGTTTCCCGATGGCTGCCGGGTCCTGTGCTACGACCATTACGCCGGGTTCCAGGAGATCGGCGAGCGGGAAATCGTCGAAGCCGACCAGAGCGGTGCGGTGCTGCAATGCAGCCGCGCGAAGCGCGCGGACGGTCCCGATGGTGACAAGGTTCTGCTCGCTGAACAACGCCGACGGCGGCTTGGGCCCAGTGAGAAGCTCAGTAGCTGCGGCTGCGGCGGCGTCGATCGTGTGCAGGTTGTGCCGCACTAGATGGTGGTCGAGCGTGAGGCCGGCTTCACGCAGCGCGTCCCGGTATCCGGCGAAGCGCTCCTGGGCAGTCGCGATCGAGGCGAGATCCCCCAAGTAGGCAATCCGCCGGTGCCCATGGCTGATCAGGTACCGGACGCCGTTCGCAGCCCCGGCACGGTTGTCCGACACGACGCTGTCGGCCGCGAGATACGTGGGCGGCCGGTCAACGAACAGGACCGCCGTGCCCATCTTCATCTCGTGAAGCAGATAACTGTGATCTTGCCCGGCAGGGACCATGATAAGGCCGTCCACCCGCCGCAGGAACAGGGCTCCGGCCAGTTCCCGCTCCCGTTCGGCGTCCTCATCGATGCTTCCGGCTAGCACGCCCACGCCAAGCGCTCGGGCGACATCCTCTACGGACCGGTAGATGGCGGAGGAGTACGGGTTCGCAATGTCTTCGAGTATGAGGCCGATCATCAGGGATCTGCCGTCGCGACGGCGCAGGCTGCTGGCGGTGAGGTTGGGCCGGTAGTTCAGTTGCGCGGCGGCCCGCTGCACCTGGGAAACCAGCGCCGGATCCACTGTCGGTGTCCCGTTGATGACGCGTGAGACGGTTTTCAGGCTGACGCCTGCTAGCGCCGCCACGTCTCGCATGGTGGGCCGGGTGGGCTGGGACAACGACATCTCCCGGTTGCAAAGAGCAGTTGTCTGCTTATAGTCTACCCGACGCGATCAAGATTGCCATGCCTGCGGCCGCCAGCGGCGGCCAGGACGCGAGGACCTTCCGTATGCGCTGAACCTGCGCCGGATTGTTCCATTCTGGCTGCTGCTCAGCCCTGACGTGCTGTACCACTGTATCGACATATCCCACGATGGTCTCCAGTGAAGGCGCGCGTGGTACTCATCAGACGCCTTTAGGGGTGCGCAAAACACCACAGTTAGCACGTCGCCCACGCAGGATGCCGGATTCCAGCAGGTTAACGACGGAATGCTGCGCGTTGTCCGTATCCGGCCGGAGCCGCGAAAGTGGCGGAGAATGCCAGCAAATCCGCAGGTGGTCGGCCCTTCCCGCGGCGCATCGAAGAATAGGTGAACCGTGCCGTCGTCATCAAGAACCCACGCAGTAGATCACTCCAAAGAGCTGCACGCCACCTCGGACGATGGGGGCACGCACGGAGTTGCCCCACTCGGTCCACGAGCCGTCGTAGTTGCGCACCTTCGGATAGCCCAGCAAGTGGTGCAGCACAAACCACGTGTGGCTGGACCGCTCCCCGATCCGGCCGTAGACCACCACGTCGTCGTCCGGGCGCAGTCCCACCTCGTCTTGGTAGATCGTCTCGAGTTCCCTGCGCGTGCGGAAGGTGCCGTCGTCGGCGGCCGCGCGTGACCAGGGCACATTCCTGGCGCCAGGGATGTGCCCGCCGCGCAGGGCGCCCTCCCGCGGATGACCGGGGATGTGGATCAGCTCGCCGGTGTATTCAAGCGGGGACCGCACGTCGATCAACGGGTTGCCAAGGTGCGCAACGACCTGGTCCAGAAGCGCCCGGATCTTGGTGTCATCGCGTTCGATGACCGGGTACCCCGTCGACGCTTGTGCCATCGCTGACGACTCCCATGCCAGATCGAACGACTCCCGTCCCAGACCCAACGACTCCTGTCCAAGACCGAACGACTCCCGTGCCAGACCGAACGACTCCCGTGCCAGACCCAAGGGGTCCTGTCCCAGACCGAACGACTCCCGTGTCAGACCCGAGACCTTGGTCGCGCCGGGGCTGAGGTGTGCGAGCACGTCTATGTGCTCCGGCGGCGGCTGCGGTGGCAGTGGCTGCGGTACGTCCGTGGCGAGTGGGCGGCCCTCAGCGATCCACTTCGCCCTCCCGCCGTCCATGAGGCGAACGTCCGGGTGCCCGAACAGCTCACAGACCCACAGGGCGTGCGCCGCCCACCAGTTGTTGTTGTCGCCGTACAGCACGAGCGTGGAGTCGCGTGTGATGCCCTTCTCCGACATCAGCCGAGCGAACGCCGCACCGTCGATGTAGTCGCGGTTGACCGGGTCGTTGAGTTCGGTGTACCAGTCAAGCTTGACCGCGCCAGGGATGTGGCCGGTGTCATACAGCAGCACGTCCTCGTCAGACTCGGCCACGACAAGACCTGGGTCCCAGGCGTGCGCGGCCACCCAGTCGGTCGTGACCAGCATCTGCGGGTGGGCGTAATCCTGGAACTTCGGGGCGTAGTCACGCCGCAGTGCCACGTTCCACTCACCTCCGTTTCGATATCCGGCTCGGGGGGCGCGCACCCGGGCCGCGTACGACGAAGAACTGCGACATAGGGAGCAACGCGGTTAACGGTCACTACTCACACTGGTGACCGGTCGGCCTCATCACAAGACAATCTCACGTATAACACGCGGGAAATCCCTAGTCTCTTCGCAGACGAAATTCTCCCGGCGCGGTGGGAGGGACCTCTGGTTTGCCACCAACGGCGATCTCATTGCGCATACCAGGATGCAACCGTAGGGAAATCCCGGGTGATTGCACAATACGCTGGCGCCCTGCGGCGCGCTGCGGCGCGGAGCGCACGGAGAAGGGGCCGGAGGGTGCATCTTGTCGAGCTGATCAACAGTCGGCCCATACCCGCGGCCGGTGTCTTTGCTGCCCTGACGCGCCGCTGTCCGCTGCGCTGCCGCCACTGCTCGACCAGTTCGACCATGGCGAGCGAGCAGCACGATGACCGGATGTTCCTCCGGTTCGCCGAATCCTTCAGTGCCGCTTGCCACCCACGCTATCTGCTTCTCACCGGCGGCGAGCCGCTGATCCGGCCCCGCCTGACCGCGCGCCTCGCCGAGGCCGCCCGCGCCGTTGGTACTCGCACCTACGCGCTCACCGGAATGTACTTTGCCCGCGGCGGCGGCGACATCCCGGCTCCGGTGCGCCAAGCGCTGCGCTCGGTCGATCACGTGGCCGCGAGCATTGACGCCTTCCACGAGGAAGAGGTGAGCCGCCGGGATGTGTTCCGGGTGGTGCACCGGCTGCTCGATGTGGGCACCGATGTCAGCTTCCAGGTCGTCGGAACAGGCGACGACGACCCATATCTGGCGGAGGTCACCTCGGCGATCAGGCGGGAGTTCGGCGACCGGGTCCCCATGCTCGTCGGCGCCGTCAGGCCCCACGGGCGTGCCAAGAGCCTGCCCCTCCACCGCGAGGACAACCGCCAGGACCACGGCGAGGCCCATACCGCCCGGCGCACCGGCCGCCATGCCCACGAGCCGCTACCGTGCACCATCGCGGCGTGGCCCGTCGTCGGCCCGGACGGTACCGTCACCGCGTGCGGAAACCAGGCCGTCGTTGATCACGTTCCGTTGCCGGAACATCTCCGGCTCGGTCATGTGACCGTCGATGACTGGCCGGCGATCAGGGCCCGCTGTCTCGGCGCGCCCCTGGTCAGAGCGCTGCGCTTGGTTGGCCCGCGGTCACTGCACCGCCGGTACGGCAGCACCGAGCCGGGCTCAAGCTACTGCCAGACGTGCTGGCGGCTCGGCGACGATGCGACCGCTCTGGCCGCGGCGGAGGTTCTCGCGGCGCGAGCTACGACCACGATCGTCGAGGCTTATGCCGAAGCCCTTCAGCGGGAGCGCGGAGCGGTCGGATTCGCCCGCCGCTACGGCTGCGCAGCCTACGCCGAGTTGGTCCTGCTCGGCCACGACGAGCCGAAGGCCGCCGCATGCAGCGCCTGACATGGGACGAGGTCGAAGCCGCCCGCCGGACTCCGGGCCGGGCGGCGCTGCTGTTTCTCACCGACCGGTGCCCGGTCGGGTGCGCGCATTGCTCTGTGGACTCACGGCGCGATAGCGCAGCAATAACCGACTTCAGGACCTTCACGGAGATCATCGAAGGCCTCGCCGCCGCACCCGCGCTGGACGTCATCGGGATATCGGGCGGCGAGCCCATGACCGAGCGCCGCGGCCTGGCGTTTGCGGCGCACCGCCTTGCCAGCGCCGGAAAGCGGGTGGTGATCTACACGGCCGGCGTATGGGCAACCTCGCCGGATCCGCCGGAGTGGATCAGCGGTGTGCTTCGCTCCGCGGCGTGCGTCGTCCTCAGCACCGACAGCTACCATTCCGCCCATATCCCGGCGCGGCGGTTCGCCTGCGCCGCCAGGGCGATAGATCGGTCCGGCGCGAACCTCGTGGTCCAGACACTGGATGATCCACGCGAGCTCGCGGCCGCACACGACCTGCTCACCATTTCCTTCGGCGTCTCGTGGCCGCAGCACGCGGAGATCAGCCAGGTGCCACCGCTACCGCATGGCCGCGGCGCCGGCCTGTTCCCGGCGGCGGCACCACCGCACCGGATGGGAGCGCAGTTTGGCACCTGCACGGTCGCGTCCGCGCCGGTGCTCCGCTACGACGGGCGCGTCAGTGCCTGCTGCAACGAAGCGGTTGTCATGGGCGCCGGGCCTGCCGCGCTGCGCAGGTCCGTGCGCACCCGCGCCGATGTGGTGAAGGTGTTCACCGATCTCGCCGCCAGCCCCTACCTCACCACGATCGCCACAGCAGGGCTTGGACCGCTGACCGCGCTGCCCCCGTGGCGAGCCCTCGCCACGAAGCGTTTCCCGAGCGTGTGCGCGCTGTGCTGGCGGATGGTGGGGTCGGCGGATGGGCCGCGTGAAGCAGCGATGCTCACGCTGATCGCTGCGGCGCGGCCGCGGTGACCGGCCACGGCACGGATCTGCGGATCAAGATCGAGCTGGCGTGGCCCGCGCTTCATCGCTCGGCGCGCCAGCTTTGGAACGCGCCCGGCCTGCCCGCGCGCTACGTTGAGTACCTGCTGGCCATGCACGCGGTGGTGCGCGCGTCAGTTCCCCTGATGGACACCGCGCTGGCGCGGTGCCGTGCCACACCAGCAGATCCTGTTGCCGGGCCACTCGAGCGCTACCTGGCACCCCACATGGCCGAGGAGCGCGGGCATGACGACTGGCTGTGCGAGGACATCGCCGCGACGGGGCATGACCCAGGCGAGGCGCTTCGGCGCGTACCTCCGGCCGCTGCCGCGGCGATGGTGGGCGCGCAGTATTACTGGATCGCGCACTGGCATCCGGTAGCGCTGCTCGGGTACATCGCGGTTCTTGAGGGCTGGCCGCCGCACCCCGGGCTGGCCAGCCGCCTGGCCGCGCTTACCGGGTATCCAGTATGTGCGTTCGGGACGCTGTCGCGGCACGCGGATGCGGATCCGGGCCACGGTGAAGAGGTGTTCCGCCTGCTGGACAGGCTCCCGCTGACCGTCGCGCAGGAGAAAGCCGTGGGGGTGAGCGCACTTCATACCGTCAGCGCGGCCGCCCGCCTGCTTAGCGAGATCGCTGGCGGCACGCCGGCCGGGCGCGGGGAGCGGGCGACGTCGTGAGCCGCGCCGAGCTGGTCAAGCCGCTGCGGTACGGTCCCTTCCGGCTGTTGCTCGGCGCACAGCTGGTCTCGGGTATCGGCGACTGGCTTGACTACCTCGCCCTTGCCGTGCTCGTCGCCTACCGGTGGCGGATGGGCCCGGGCGCGCTCGCGGCAGTGGCCGTCACCATTGCCCTGCCATGGGTGATCCTCGGCCCGGTGGCAGGCGTGTGGGCCGACCGGCTCGCCCCGAACCGGACGATGATCGCCTGTGACCTCGCCCGGGCTGCGTGTGTGCTGTGCTACCTGCCGCTTACCGGCCGTTCATGGCTGCCGGTCCTGTTGATTCTGCTCTTCATCAAGACCACCTTCGGTGCACTGTTCGGCCCGGCACAGCAGGTGGCGGTCAGTCAGGCGGTACCGGAAGGCGTGCTGCTGCCCGCCGTCTCGTTGACCACGTTCGTCTCTCAGCTCAGCAAGGTGGCCGGGCCCGCGGCCGGAGGTCTCGTGGTGTCGGTGGCCGGAGTTCGGGGCGCGTTCACGGCGGACGCGGCAACGTTCGCCGCGTCCGCGCTGCTGCTCGCCGGGATGGCTGCTGGCCGTGCCGTCGGCCCGCAGCAGGCGCATCCCCCGCGGCGGGCGGCGTGCCCCGGCGCGGCGAGCCGTGGCGCGGCAAGCCCGGAGCCGTCCCGCGGGTCCTTCCGGCACGATCTCGGCGAAGGTGTCGCGTGGATCATCCGCGACCCCTCGCTTCGCGTGGCGGTCGGGGGCATGGCGGCTACTGTCTTCTGCGTGCTTACCTTCGACGCGCTCGCCCCGCTCGCGCTGCGCGGGCTGGGCCTCGACACGTCCATGCTCGGCATGGCCTTCGCCGCCGTCGGGGCTGGTGCGGTCGGCGGAGCCTTGCTTGTCGGTCAGTGGGCGCGCGGCATCGACGGCCTCTGGCTGATGGGCGCGGCACAGGTGCTGGCCGGGCTGCTGGTCGCAGCCATCGGGGTGGGCGTCCTGGGGGTGATCCGTACGGCGGCCATCGCCTGGCTGCCCGTGGGCCTCGGCCTCGGCGTCGCGTCGGCTGCCATCGTCGTGATCCACGCCTGCCTAGTCCAACGGCAGGCCCCGGCGGCCATGGTGGGGCGCGTAACAGCCACCGCGGGTGCCGTCACCGTGGCGCTGCAACTCGCCGCCCCGCCGATCGGCGCGGCGCTCGCGGCATGGCACGGCGTCGGGTTCGTGTTCGCATCGGCCGGTGCGGCCCTGGCAGGCCTCGGTGCCCTGGTGGTAGCGGGCCGGCGGAGCTGGCGTCCTTCCCTGGTGGGCGCCGCGGCCACCCGGCTGGCTAACGACTCGTCCTTACCCCGCACCGCCGGCATCCGTCCCGGCGCACACAAGAAGGGAACCGTGCATGGATGACAAGCTGCAACGGCTCGAGGCTGCAGGCTTTCGTATGTCCCTGCTGCCAGCGGAGCAGCAGCAGGTACTCGCGGACCTCAGCGAGGAGGAAGTCGGCGTCCTCGTCGAGATAAGTCAGCGCCTCGCCGACGCCACCCCCGATGTGCAGGCACATGGGGGAGAAATCGTCGGCGGCATCTTCTTCTAGGAGCTGACCAAGGGATCCGCGCAAGGATAACGAGCATCTCATGCGCTGCCCGGCATGCCAGGCGGTCCTGCCGCGAGATGCGCATTTCTGCCCATCGTGCGGGGCCGCACAAGTCACCGGCGGCCTGCAAGAGGTGCGGAAGACAGTCACCGTGGTGTTCTGTGACGTAGCCGACTCCACCGCGTTGAGTCGGCGTCTCGACCCTGAGGCCCTTCGCGTCGTCATGCTCCGCTACTTCGCCGCCATGCGCGACTGCGTGGAACGCCGGGGCGGCGTGGTGGAGAAGTTCATCGGCGACGCGGTCATGGCCGTATTCGGTGTGCCGATCACCCGGGAGGACGACGCGCTGCGTGCGGTCCGGGCGGCGATCGAGATGCGTGCGGCCCTCGACGACCTCAATGATGAGCTAACCCGGGATATGGGCGTGCGGATCGCGATCCGTATCGGCGTGAACACCGGCGAGGTCGTCACGTCGGCGAGCCCGGCTGGTGAGCAGGCACTTGCGGCCGGCGAAACCGTGAACGTGGCCGCACGGCTGCAGCAGCACGCGGCACCGGGCGAGCTGCTGCTCGGCCCGCAGACGCACCGCGCCGTGGCCGCGGCCGCGGCCGTCGTGACCGAACCTGCGGGTCCGCTGCAACTCAAGGGTCTGGCTGAGCCGATAACCGCTTACCGGCTCCTCGATCTTCATCCGGACTCACCCGCTGCGGCGCGCCGGTTCGATGTGCCGCTTGTGGGGCGGGACACCGAACTGCGTGAACTCGAACTGATCCTGGACCGCGCGGCGCGGGATGCGACCGTACAGGTCGTGACCGTCTACGGAGATGCGGGGATCGGAAAGTCCAGGCTGGCACGTGAATACACCGTGCTCGCGGCTCAGCGCGGTGTTCTCACCACCACGGGGCGCTGCAAGCCGGACAACGAAGGCGCGTCCTTGCTGCCGCTTGCCGAAGCGTTGCGGCCACTCGCCGGGATGGAAGACGGCGCGGTAGAGCTGGGCTCTGACACCTTGCGGGCAGTTGCCAGCCTGCGGGAGGGGCTGCTCCGCGACGGCGCACCCGGCACGGCGGTGGTGGAGACCATCTGGGCAACCTGTGAGCTACTTGAGTCCCTTGGGCGCCACCAGCCAGTTCTCCTGGTAATCGATGACCTCCAGTGGGCGGAGGATGCTCTCCTTGATGCCCTGATGCGCGTTGCCGGCCAGATCACCGACAGCGCCGTCGTCATCTTGTGCCTGGCTCGCACGGACTTCTTCGCCACCAGGCCAGACTGGGCGGGTGGCCTGCCGGACGCCCGATCGTTGCTGCTGCGCCCGCTTGGCACCGCGCAGTGCCAGGCGCTGATCCAGGAGCTCAGCGACGTCATGGCGCATGACACGGCCGCGGTGGATGGAATAGTCCGGCGCGCCGAGGGCAATCCGCTGTTCGTTGAGCAACTCGTTGCCATCGTCAGTGATGGCGCGGACCCCGGTGCCCTGCCACCGACCATCAGCCAGCTCATTGCCGCCCGGCTTGACCTGCTCGACCTTAGCGAGCGCACCGTGGCGGCGATGGCCGCGGTTGCCGGGCGCGAGTTCACAACCGCCGCCCTGCGTGTCATCAGCCCCGACGTCGACCAGGTCATGGACGAGGCCCGTATCGATCAGGCGCTCGCCGCGCTTGGCCGCCGCAGGCTCATCCAGTTGTCACACCGTGCGTCGCGCAGCGACGTAGCTTACCGGTTCGCCAATGGCCTGATCCATCAGGTTACCTATGACAGCCTGCCCAAGCGCCTGCGCGCCCGGCTGCACGAGCGCCTGGCCGACTGGTTCGAAGCCCAGCGCAGCGATCCGGAGGCGGTCGGGTCACATCTGGAACGCGCCTACCGGAATCTGGAAGACCTCGGTCTCCTCGATGTCCGGGCCCGCGAACTCGCCCAGCGCGGCGCCGGTTGCCTGGCGCTCGTGGGCGGTTATGCCCTGAGACATGGCGACCTGCGCCGCGCGGTGAGCCTGCTCGAGCGGGCGCTCGGCCTGTACGATGCGGACGATCCGCGGCGGATGCTGGTCGTTGAGCAGCTCAGCGAAGCGACGATCGCCAGCGGCGACACCGACTCGGGGCAGCGACTGCTGCGCGAAGCCCGTGCGGCCGCCATCGCTTCCGGCGACGCCCATGTGGCCGCTCACGCCGACCTGCAACTGGCCTACCTGCAGGCGCCGGGGCATCAGATCGAGGCATCGCTTTCCGCCGCCACGAACGCGCTGCCCATATTCGAGGCGAGCGAGGATGATCTCGGCTTGGCACGGGCCTGGACGCGCATCGGGCAGGCGCGCCAGATCAATGGCCGTTACGGCGAGGCGGTGGAAGCGCTTGAGCGCGCGCTTGAGCATGCCACGGCGGCCGATGCGGAACTGGAGCGCGCCACCGCGCTCGGCGCGCTCGCGGTGTCCTACTGGCTGGGTCCTGAGCCGGTGCGGTCGGCGATCGGGCGCTGCAATCGGCTGCAGTCGGCACACGCCGAAGGCCGGCAGGCTGTCCGCGCAGCTCTCGCCTGCCCGATGGCCGTGCTGCTGGCGATGGCAACGGAGACGGAGCGGGCGCGCGAGCTCATCGTGGCGGCGCAGAAGATCACCGATGAGCTCAGTCACGCTTATGCAGCGGCGACAGTGCCCATCTTCGGCGCGACCGTAGAAAGCCTCGCCGGCTGCTTCGAGGCAGCGGAGCGCATGCTCCGCGGGGCGGCGCAGCGCTGCCGGGAGCTCGGCGATTCCCAGCTCTACGCCACCGCGGTCCGCGATCTGTCGCGCGTGCTGCTGTCGCAAGGGCGCACCGTGGAGGCACTTGAGCTTGCCGACGCCACGCTGATCGGGCAGACCATGCCGTCAACCATCGCGGAGCTACGCGGAATCAGTGCGCGCGTGCTCGCCACGCGCCGGCAGGACGAGGCCGCCCGCCGGCTGAGCCGTGAGGCCATCGAATACGCCGACCGCACGGACTCACTCGTGGGCCAGGCCATGGCCCGGCTGGACAGCGCCCACGTTCGCTTCATCATCGGCGAGCGGGAAGCCGCACGTGAAGCCGCCGAACAGGCGTGGCGTTATTTCACCCGCAAGGGCCACGTCGTCGGCGAGCAATGGGCAACTGACCTGTTCGCGCGGAGGTGACCGTGACCGTGACCGCGCCGGGCCAGCAAGCAGTCGGCCGCGCATCGCTGACCTGGAATCTGCTCGGCCGCGGGCCGCGCGACATCGAGACGCGCGCGGACTGGCCGTCCCCGGTCTCGCCGGATTGGGCCTGGGGCGGTGCGACCGGCCGTGGTGTGCGGGTCTGCATCGTTGACAGCGGCGTAGAAGGCGATCATGCGCTCGTCGGCCGGCTGGCCGGCTCCTACGCCGTTACCAGGACCGCCGATGGGACGCACCAGGTGACCGAGACGGCCGACGGCGACTCCTGCGGCCATGGCACTGCCTGCGCAGGCATCGTCCGGACGCTCGCACCCGACTGCGAGCTGTACAGCGTGCGGGTCCTTGGCCAAGGATTCTTCGGCTCCGGCGAGGCGCTGATCGCCGGTCTCAGGTGGGCTGTCGAGCAGCGCTTTGATGTCGTCAACCTCAGCCTGTCCACGACACGGCAGGCGCACACGCAGTCGCTGCGGAAGATCACAGACGACGCCTATTTCGGCCGTACTCTTATCGTGGCGTCCGCGCACAACCTGCAAGTGGAGAGTTTCCCCTGGCGATTCTCGGCGGTGTTGTCCGTCGGCAGCCACGCGGAGAAGGATCCCGGACTGTTCTATTACAATCCCGTTCCGCCCGTTGAGTTCTTCGCTCACGGGGTTGACGTGCAGGTTCCCTGGCTCGGCGGTGGCGAGATGCGGTGTAGCGGCAACAGTTTCGCGGCACCGCACATATCAGGTTACTGCGCACTCATTCTCAGTAAGCATCCCACGCTCCCGCCATTCCAAGTAAAGAACGTCCTTTATCTGACGGCAGCAAATGTTGGGGGTCGTAAATGACCGATGACAGTGTATTGCGTACCGCCATCTCGGTGGCGATCCTGGACGCCGAACAGGAGTATCGCCGGCTCCTGCAGTCCATCGTCGAGGTGGCACGCGCCATCTTCGGCGCCGCCGCCAGCTCCATTTTCCTGCTCGACGAAGCGGCTGATGAGCTGGTCTTCGAGGCGGTGGCCGGGGAGGGCGAAGAGTTCCTCGTCGGGCGCCGGTTCCCGGCGTCGCGCGGGATTGCCGGGTGGGTGCTCGCCGCGGGGCAGCCCTTGGTCCTTGACGACCTGGCGGCCAACCCGCGGTTCGCCCGTGACATTGCCGAGTCCACCCGCTACGTCCCGCAGGCGCTGATGGCCATCCCGCTGATCTGCGACGAGCAGCCCCTCGGCGTGCTCGAGGTGCTCGACCGCGCGGCCTGTGGCCGGGCGCTGCTCGACGAGATGGACCTGCTGGAGCTGTTCGCCCGGCAGGCCGCCGCGGCGCTGCGGATCGTGCAGCGCGCCAGAGTGGCACGCCGGCTGTTCCTTGACACCGGCCACGGCGCGGCCGACGGCACGACGGACATGGTGGCGGTGGCACGGATGCTGGACGGTGCCGAACCAGGGCGGCGTTCCGCTGGGCTGCACCTGCTGCAGTCGATGCGGTCCCTGCTCGACGGCGCGACCAGCAACAGCGACCTCTAACCCCCGCGGATCCCGGCCACGAGCGAAGGGACGAGTATGCCGCGCGCCGCTGACACTTCGGGGAGGACCACGCCGGTCCGGCACGAGATATGCCCCAAGGGATGCGAAACGGCTGCCGCGGCGTGAGGCCAAGCGGCAGCAGGCTATGGACTGTGATCCCGAACGGCTGCCGCGGGCTGGCGCACTCAGCGGCCGGGAGCATCCAGCAGTGAGCTCCGCCGATGTGCATCTGTACGGAAGGGTATGCTGCCTGATCTGTGTCATGCCCGAGGACCGGCGGCATCATGCACGGTGGCGCGCTGATGTCGCTCGCGGACACCGCGGGCGCTTGTGACGTTCTCGGGCTGTCAGCGTGGCGGATGACGTCGCGCAGAGCCGAGGGCAGTGACGATGGCGCGGATGGCGGTCTCGCTGAGCCTGCGGGGCACCTGCCGGGCCTGGATGGCCGTCCGGGCGAGGTGGTGGCGTCAGCGTTGGCCGGACGCGGACAACACGCAACCTTCCGGCCGTGAACCTGCTCGAATCCGTCATTCTGCGTCGGCGAAGTGCTAACTCTGGTGTTTTGCGCACCCCTGAGGGCGTCTGATGAATACCACTCGGACACGACACCCACGAAGGGGCTGAGCAACGATTAGTTGTCAATCAGGAGATCGCCGCCGAGATCGCCCGGATCCGTTCCGCGACCGGAGGGCTGCCTGGATAGTGTCGTCCGTCCGCCATCCGGTAGCAAAGCACCGAGTACGCCAATCGGGCGTCCCTATCGCCTTCACTGGAGACCATCGTGGGATATGTCGATACGGACGTACCGCACGTCAGGGCTGAGCAGCAGCCGGAATGGAACGATCCGGCGCAGGTTCAGCGCCTACGGAAGGTCCTGGCGTCCTGGCCGCCGCTGGTGAGCGCCGGGGACGTGGGTACGCTCCGGTCCTTGCTCGCCCGCGTCGCGGCGGGCGATGCCTACGTGATGCAGGCCGGGGACTGCGCGGAAGACCCCGCCGACTGCACCGCTGGGCAAATCCAGCGTAAGACGGCAATGATCGACTTGTGCGCTAGGACGCTGACCATAGTCGGCCATAAGGAAGTGCTGCGGGTCGGTCGCATCGCCGGTCAGTTCGCCAAGCCCCGCTCGCGGGCCGTCGAGCGGATCGGCGGCCTGGAAGTTCCGGTCTACCGGGGCCACATGGTCAATGGGCCTGCGGCCGATCCGTGGAGCCGGCGCCCCGACCCGAGGCGGATCCTCACCGGCTATATGGCCGCCAGCCGGATCATGGCGGCGCTGGGCTGGGACGGGCTGACGGCCCGTCCGGCCTTGGCTCTCAGCCGGCCGGTCGTATGGACCAGCCACGAAGCGCTGCTCCTGGACTACGAGGTGCCGATGATCCGCGAGGTCGGCGACGGGCGGCGGTGGCTCGCCTCCACGCACTTCCCGTGGATCGGCGACCGGACCCGCCAACTGGATGGCGCGCACGTCGCCCTGCTCGCCGCGGTCATCAACCCCATCGCTTGCAAGGTCGGGCCCACCATGAGCCCCGAGGAGATCACAACCTTGTGCCAGCTCCTCGACCCGCAGCGCGAGCCCGGCCGCCTCACGCTCATAGCCCGCATGGGCGCCGACGCCGTCGCTGACCGGCTGCCCACGCTGGTCCGGCGCGTCCGCCTTGCGGGCCACCCGGTGATCTGGCTCAGCGACCCCATGCACGGCAACACCATCACCACCCCTACCGGCAACAAGACTCGCCTGCTCACCACGATCTCCCGCGAGATCCGGGGCTTCCGCCACGCCGTTACCGCCGCGGGCGGGGTTGCCTGCGGGCTCCATCTGGAAACGACTCCAGACAACGTGACCGAGTGCATACCCGACGAGACCGCGCTCGCCAGCGCCGCCGACTGGCACGCCAGCTTGTGCGACCCCCAGCTAAACCCCCACCAGGCCGCCTCCGTGATCACAGCCTGGTCCAACATTAACGGAACTTCCCGGCACGGAAAGTGATGAACCGATCACCATATTGGGACCGTGTGCTGGCCAATTCCCCGGCCCCTTGAAGGACACGAACCGAGATGCCGCCCCTGCCGTCCCCAGCTTCGCCGCCGACCGCCCCGGCCCGGGAGCCTCGGGCTTGGCCGCCTACGGCGGGACTGATGCAGGCGGTGAGCCGGGACCGCGCTGGATGCGCCGGGCCAGGCCGGTCGCGCGCCCGGAGGCGATGCCCGCGGCCGTGGCGCAGCCAGGACTGTCCGCCCCGGTGTGGCCGTGGCAACGTAGTGCGTCACGGCTGCCGGTGCCGGTGTGAGGAGCCGGAAATGCCGTTGGCTGTCACCGGCGAGCTTTCCGTCGCCTGTCGGCTCGGCCGCGGGCCGGTGCGCGCCGGCCGCGCCCGTGAGCAGGCCCGCAAGGCCCTGCCGGGCAGGACCGTTTACGTCGGGTTGTCTCTCCCGCTCGGTCCGGCAGATGGGTGGTGACCAGCGCACCACCCCGGGGGGTGCTCGCCGGGCGAAACGGCCGTCGCCGGCCGCCCAGCAGCGGCGGCGGCTGCAGCCCGGATCCGATGGCGGCTGGACCGGGCGCACGCGGCTGACGTGCCAGCACTCATCGCCGTGCCCACCTGCGGACGCGCCCGACAGCCAGGCCGCGCGCGTGATCGCCAGCCATCCAGAACAGGGCTGGAGCCTGCTCTGCAACGGCGTGGTGATCTTCGACGACACCGGCGCGTTGCTCCCGGACGGGTCTGTCATCGAGCCGCACCGCATTTTGTGCCAGCCAGGCACCACTGGCACGTGACCGAAGCGTGCACGCTCGGCTGGCCGGATACCTCGGGAAGGCCTGAGCTCGAGCACCCGGACGTGGACGTGGTGCGCCCCGGGCTGGCCGCAGGCGGCGCCTCGCTGGAGCGATGGCCGCGTTCGTCGTAACGTTTGCTTATGGCAGATCCCGATCAGGAACCACGGCCGAAGTCAAGCCCCGGGGCCTTCTTTTCCAACTGGACCACCTACGACGCCTCGTTCGCTGCCAAGCTGAGGATGGCTGCGTCCAACACCCTCATCAAGCTGCGCCGGCACCAGGCTTGCTGCGGCAACCACGGCCAGCCCGGCTGTTGAATGCCGGCCGATCCGCCCCGTGAGGGCGGACCCGCCACGACAGACCATCCGCACGGCCACGGCCACGGGCACGGCCACGATCAGCCCGGCTAAGGGGCCACCGGCAGGTGCCGCTCGTGTCCTCCGGGCGAAGGGCGCGGACCACGCGCCGGTCAGGTGCCGTTCCCGCTGGTGCCCGGCGCGTGGTCAGACAGCAGCACGTCCACGCGGATTAGCAGCTCGGCCAGCTGCGGGTCTGCACGAATACTGCCGCCCGTGATCCTCGCGAGGGGCTGCAGGGATTCTCTGCTCGCGAGGTTGCCTTCCGCAGCCGAAACAAGCACTGCGAGAGCTGCCTTCAGGTAAGTATCGTACTCGCGTTTCACGGTAGCGGCTTGCGCAAGTTCACATACCACGTGGGCAAGGTCCAGATAGGACGCAGCCCTGGACGGGCCATCCTCGTAGGGCGCTGCTATGGCTTGGAGCAACGCATGGGCAGCTTGCACGGCACGCCCTGTGTCCAAGGTAACGAAAACACCCACCAATGGAAAGGGTGAGTCGATTGGGTGGAGACTGGAGTTCATGACGTCCTCAGACAAATTGCATGCGAAATTTATCTTACGGTGCGGTATGCTTGATCGGTAATATTGATCGACGTAGACCCTGCTACGATCGGTGTGGCTGCCCGGCGGGATTCGATACGTCCAATGCAGGTCCAGGGCTGGCGGCACGAACGTCCCGTCATTTCGCCACACGCGGATTTCCCGCCGCTTGCCGTCCCATACCCGCTCCAGCGCAATCGTTGCGTGGAGTCCTTGCCACCCCTGGCCACCAAGCTGTGACCGCCAGATCATTGCCTCGTTGCGCCACGCCCAGGCCGGGTCCGGGTCGTCCGGGAAGAGTTGCGCACCGGTCATCTCTCCGGCGGCCAGCACTGCCAGCACCACGAGGTTGGCGCTCCAGGCAGCATGCCGGGCGGTCACCGTCAACGCCAGGGGTTCATAACCGCTGAGGTTCGACTCGGCACGAGCGTACAGCGCTCTCGCGTGCAGCCGCAGGGTCAGCTGTGCCAGAGCCCCGCGTTGTCCCGTCTCCATCTGGCCGATCAGGTCAGCCAGGAAACCGACGATCGGGCCGCGGGAAGCCAACGCCGCGAACGACAGCAGCGCGTGCAAAAGCCCGTCGTCGGCCCCATGCGGCGGAAAGGTGCCGGCGTCCTGCTGGCGCGGCAACATGCCAGCGAGCACCCTGATCACGAGCCGTGCCACCAGGAATTCACCGAACGTCGCATGCAGGAATTCGTAGGTATGCAGTCGCCCGTTGTCACGAATCGCCTGTGACTCATGGATGAAGAAAAATCCGCCGATCGCCTGTTGTGCGGAAGTGAGCGGAGCGTGCGGTCCGCCGGATCGCGGCCTTTGTTCACCGGTGTGGAGCAGTATCGAAAGATCACTGTCAAGATCAGCTCCGGACGCCCACTGGCTACGCCTGTTGAACATGGCGAAGGCGACGATAGAAAGGCGGTGAAGTTCGGCTTCCACAGCGCTTTCAAGATCGGCTTCAGCCAGCGAGCTTGCGCGTTTTCTTATCTCCCGGCGCGCGAACTCATATAGCAGACGCCCATAGAGTTCGGTCTGACCCAGTTCCGCGGATCGGCGCTGGAGGACGTTCGCGTCCGCGTCGTAGAGGGCCAGCATGAGAAGGAGAAGTGGCTGTTCCGCCAGTTCCTTATAGGTCAGGGCCATGCTTGCGGGCAACGGGCGCATACCGCGTCTCGCAAGCGGCGCCGAATTGAATCGCTGCCAGACCTCGAGCCACGCAGCGATCTGATCTTTGTCGAAAGGTTCCAGCCGGACGACAACTGAACCGTGCGGGATCAGGGCGTAATCCATGACAGCAATGCGGCTGGTCACTATTACTGCCAGCGGTCGCGCCATGTCCGACTCCCGCTCCTGGAAGGCCTGCACACGCGGCAGAAAGTCGAGATGTGCGGTCCCCCCGGCTTGCAGCAGTTCATCAAATCCGTCCAGGATCACGACTGGCAACGCCCCGTTAGCCGATTCAACGAGCTTCGGCCACGGAACCCTTTCCCCGGTGACGTGGCGGACGGCAAACTCGATCTGATCCTGCAGGTCTATCTCGGCAGGCACTTGCCGCAGCTCGACCCGTACCGGCAGAAAGCGCCGAGACGGCAAACGCGCCGCCAGCTTCTTGGTGAGGACCGACTTGCCCGACCCTGGTTGCCCAAGCAGGATCAGCGGCGCGGCGAGCGCCTTTGGCGAGGTCAGGTACTCGGCAAAGAAATTCTCGGATTCACCGTACAACGGTATCCCATGCCACCAGGATTCGCGGCTTGGCGCCGCCGAGGCACCGACCTCCGCTACGCGAATGCGGTGATCGATGTACCCTTCACCGAGAGTAGGTATCTGCAGCTCCGCAGGTATTTCCCCGGCAGGCGTTATTGGCCTGTTCAGAGCAGCCCGGTAAACGAGGGCGAGCCTGTCCGGCACCGACGTAACGGCCGGCCGGCGCTCACGCGCCGGGTCATCGGGTTCGTGCATGCGGTCGGGGAGGAAGATCCACCCACTCGTACTGGTCTCCTTGACGTGGACCCGCACAGGCCGATACGCGGCGGGGTCGATAGCGCTGTGCCGCACGACCTCCTCGAAGAACCACGAGGAAGCGATGATCGCCAGCACGCCAGAAGAACCAGCCAGGGCCGCCTTCAGGCCGTCGGAATCCACGAGCCGGAACGCCAGATTGATCGACGCCGCGGTCACCCCATGGTCGTCATAGTTGACCTCACCGGCGTGCAGCGCCATCCGGAGCCGGATTCTCTCTTGTCCGGTATGAGCATCGTTGTGTGCGTGCAGCGCCGTGGCCAGCGCCGACGGCAGCGATTCCACGAACAAACTCTTGGGTACCTCCGCAGGAACCAAGATGAGCACACCGTCACCACGGTCTTCAACGCCACAGCCATCCCACGGGACACCCGCGCGGCGGAACGCTTCCTGCATCGCACCGTACAGGCCTTCGCGCACCGCCACCTGGTGCCGATTGGTGCGGCGCCGATCCCCGAACCCCTCGACGTCGACGACGACGATCGTCCGGTGAACCGCGAGCCTTCGATCTTCCATCCACGCTCACCTCGGGAAACAATGCAGAAGCCAGGCTGGCACTATCGTATTTGCTCGCATTCGCCGAACAGTTTCCACCCGGCTTACGGCGCTTGCTACGGCCGCGGCGAAGTGGCGGTCAGCAGGCCGGCAAGGTCAGCGCGTGATCGTGGCGGTTTTCGTGGGGGTTGGGATTCGCCCTTAGCCTCGATCCGCCGGTCAAGGCCCGTATGCGTGTTCCACACCGCATTCCTCGCCCACCTGCCCAAACTCGACCGGGAACGCTTCGAGCACCTGGTCGTCGTCTTGTCGGCGGCCAGGCCCATCTACTGGGTCCAAGCCGAACCCCGCCACGACCCAACCAAGCCCCGGCTGCGCGTGACCGCCTGCCACGACGGCCGAATCACCGGCCAGTGGCCACTTGGGCACTACCACCCGCACGGCGAATGGCTCGAATGGGTGGCCACAGGCCTTCCGGCGGCAGCGTGACCCAGCCGTCCGAGGTGGCGGAGAACCTTGATCCCGAACGGCTGCGCGATACGGCGGTGGCGGCGCGGCGCGGTGAGGTGGCCCCGGCTGGTGCGCTGGTGGCCACGCTGCGAGAGTTCGGGCGGGGCGGGGAGGTGAAGGTCCAGGGCCTGGCGGTGACCATCGCGGGTTCTGGTGGTACCTGCCCGCACTTTGACGATCGCCGGTCGATCCCGGTCTGGGCGCCAGCGGGGAAGATGAGCCCACGTCCCGTCGCCGTCGCCGCTGGCCTCCAGGTCTTCCCAGGTGAAGTGAATCGACCGTGCTGCTATTCGACCCTCAGATCCCTCTCGAAGTATTCGGTATTCCGCTCCCGCCAGTTCTTCAGCGCCAATTCGGCCTCATACGCAATTCTCGCGTATCTGCTGACGGCGAGAGCATCAAGTATGCGGACCGCCTGGTCTGAGTTAGTTTTGAGCGAATAGATCGCCGCAGTGAGCTGCACGCCCGGATCCGCTGCGTCGAGCATGGCCCGCAAGCTGTTCCGGAAGTCTGCCTTGCGGCGATTCAATTCTCCGAAGAGAGCGGCAATTTTCTCCCGTTCCAAAATCACCTGGGGCCGGTTACCGTCCTCAATGGCACTTCCCAGCCTGGCGGCCGCATCGGTAATCCGTGCGGTTATCTCATCCTCTGTGAGAACGGAAAGATCCCCCATCGAACCGAGCACCACTGAAATAGCTCCTGAGTTCTCCAGTTCGTCGCGCACTCGCCGTGTATATGTCCGGTGGCGCTGCTCCGCCAACTCGGAGATGTCGTGGTCGGCGGCCTCCTTGCGTTTCCCAATTACTATTTCATACTCTGCGTCAGACACATGCGTGACAGCGATCAGAAGGCAGTCCATAATAAAATTAAGCTCGCCTTGACTCAGCGTCAGGATGTAATCATGTCCGTTCCAGTCCAGCTTCACCTATTTTTCTCCGCTTAGCAGGTTGAGGAAGTTTCTGTATGACATTTCGTATGCGGTCGCAGAGTAATCAGTCCGGCTAATTACGGCGAGACCCCTCTCGCCGTCATACCAGGCTCTTTCTCCTCCCGGCAGTGTATAAGCTGGGCCTGCCATGACTCGGTCGAGGTAGGCCGCTATCGCCCGGGTGTTGGACATGTCGATGCCAGGAATCGTATGACTCAGATTACCGGCCGCATACTCCTCCTGAATGTGCAGCGCTCCTTGCCAGGCAGCGTCGGAGCAGTCCTGATTGTGAACGAGGAGACCGGTGCCGACGGTGTGGACGTTGTAGGTGTGGTCGTTGTCGACGGTGTCGCTGCGATCGTAGCGCTGCGCGCCGGTGACCACGTTGCCGGTAGCCGCTGCCATCACGTAGAAGTCGTGGTCAGCCAGGACGGTGAGGTCCCACATGTCGGCGACGCCTGGCACGACGGCTACGGCGGCTACCAGCGCGGCCCTGCCGTTGTCCGTACGAAGCCGGTCGCCGGGCTGGAGGTGACCGGCTTCAACCCAGGCGCGGTTGGTGTCGTCCCAGAACAGGTGGTGCTGGGTCGCGTGAATAACCGACGTTGTGCCGCCGGAGCGCACGGTGACGTCCAGGAGATCGGTGTCGTGGTTGACCCAGACCTTGGTGACAGTCCGCGACCTGGTTCTCCCGGTCGCCGGATTGGTGGCGGTGACCTTGTCCCCGACCTTGACGTGGTCCAGCGGTTTCGCCGACCCATCGGCCATGACGATCTCCGTGCTCGCCGTGAGCGACTCCGCGCCACAGCTAGCCGCCGCGGCGATGCGGTCGCCAATGGCGGTTGCGGCTCGGCGGGCTTCGGCCCGGGCGGCGTCACGCGCGGCGGCCGCGGCGGCGTCACGCGCGGCGGCCGCGGCTGCTGCACGGAGGGCGGCTTGGGCTACGTCGCGGGCGATGGAGGCGAGGCCACCGAAGATGGGGAGGGCGGGCAGGATCCACCTGCCGAGGAACTCCCCGATGTGGTAGCCGCGGCTGTTCGGGTCGCCGCCGAGCGGGACGTGGATCTGAGTCCAGCCGACTTTGTAGAGGATGCTGTTGGGGTTGCCGATGTGCCAGGGGGACCGGGTGACGTTGTCGGTGACGTGGTTAGTGAAAGCCGTGCCTATGTCTTCTGCGGCAGCGTTAGTTATGCGTTATCGCAATATATGGCTGTTCTGCGACCGGATCGTTCCAGTCAACCTTCGAGGGCTCTCCAGTAGGACCCGAATCGACAACATCCTCCGAGGGCCAGAGGAGCAGCACGAGCCGCCCGCGATGCTCTTTGAGCAGTTGTTGAAGAGCGTCCGCGGCCCATGATCGAAGTTCCTCCTCACCTGCATCTGGATATGCACTACGAAGTATCCAGATGAATTCATATAGGCCCACACTGGAGGTCTCCAAGAGGTCGCTCACTTCTTGGACGAGCCAGCTTGAAGCATCCGTCATCATGGGAGCACCGGGTTTCCGAACAGCGGAATCTTCGTAACTATACCATTCTGGGACACGACCGCGTAAGGGACCCGTTGTGATTAGATCAGACCGGGATCCAGCCGGGTAGCCGGGCATGATTCGGATCTGCCTGCCAGCGTTGAATGGGTCACGGAAGACCTCGCCACCGCCAGACTTCGATGCGCTCTGTATCCAGTCCGAAGGGATACTATTCCGGAGTTCATCTGTAGTCAGCCCTTCGAGACTATTCGGATTGAACTCCTTTGGTCCCAGGATTTCAACAGTCCTAGCCGCCACTCCGGCTCCTTCTGCGGCGGCGGCGCCCGCATCCGCGGCGGCGGCGTCGCCTTCGGCGGGGGGAAGAGGAGGGGCCAGCCGTAGTAGCCGGCCTTGTAGAGGATGCTGTTGGGGTTGCCGATGTGCCAGGGGGACCGGGTGACGTTGTCGGTGGCGTGGTTGGTGAAGATCAACTGCCCGCCTGGGGTGACCTCGGTGGGCATGCTGTTGATCAGCTTGGCCCCGAGCCAGCGGAACGGGGAACCGATGACATTGGCGGTGTCGGTGACGCCGTTGGCGATGCCGCCGGTCAGGTTGTTCGCCTGGTTGTTGAGCCAGTTGTAGCCGCTGCCGATGGCGTGGCCGATGGCGTGGCCGATGCAGCCGATGTACGGGAACCCGCAGCCGCCGCTGCTCTTGCTGGGGGCGGCTGGGCTGGGGTTGCAGGGGTTGCTGGCCAGGATGCCGCACTGGGCGCCGCCGGGGAACATGTGGCCGTCGAGCTCGATGTTGGAGATGGGGTTGCCGGCCCCGAAGGTGTACCGGTTGCCGGTGAACGGGTCGGTGTCCAGGCCGGTGTCGGCGAGGGCGCCGTTGTACATGTCGCGGGTCAGGAACTGGTTCAGGCCCGGGCTGTAGGTGCGGAACCCCATGTCGTACTGGGCGGTGGTGGAGTCCCAGCGCATCGCGTTGTAGCGGTAGGCGCTGTACGGGGTGGTGGAGGCGCTGGGGTTGGTGTTGTTCTTGTCCGTGCCAGTTGTTCCGCGACGCGCAGGGTGGGCATGTCGGCGTCACGCTGGGTGGGCATGACGAGTGACGGGAAAGGCCCCGCCGACGGGGCCGACGGGGCCTGGTGGTGCCCGGGTTGTCGCTGTGGAGGCCGGGTTGTCGTGGTCAGCCGTTGGCGCGGGTGATGGCGGTGGTGACCCGGGCGATGTTGGTGTGGTCGAGGGAGCCCAGGACGCGGGCGAGGTGGACGGGGATGTGGTGGTCGCCGAGGCTGGCAGCGATTCTGAGGATGCCGGCTTCTGAGGGCGAGCAGGGGAGCTGGTGGCTGTCGAGGGCGGTGATGGCGTGCTCCCAGTCGATGTAGGCGTAGGGGTGCCGGTCGTGGCGGATGCCGGCGTGGATGCAGGTGGTGACGAAGTCGGTCCTGGTTAGCCAGGTGTGGTGGGCGGCGATCAGTTCGGCGGCGGCGGCATTGCTGGTGAGGCCGGTGGCGTGGCAGATCAGGGTGTCCGCCAGGTCGTGGTGGCGGGGGGCGGGGGTCATTGGTCGTTTACCTCGGTGATGGCGGCGCGGACGGCGGTGGTGTCGGCGATGGTTTTGCGGGTGGTGTAGGTGGCGAGCAGGGCGGCGGCGGCGAGCCGGTTGACCGCGCGGGGGAAGCCGCGGCCGGCCTGGTGGATCAGCTCGGCGGCGTCGTCGGAGAAGAGCTGGTCGGACCGGCCCGCGAGCTTGGTGTGATGCCGCAGGTAGGCCCCGGTTTCGCCGGGGGTCATCGCGGCCATCGCGTACCTCACGCCGATCCGCTGGTCCAGTGCTGCGAGCACGCCCAGTTTCATGCTGGCCCGCAGGTGGGGCTGGCCGATGAGCAGGACGGCCAGCGGGCTGGCGGAGTCGAGTTCGGCGCTGGTCAGCATCCGGATCGCCTCCAGCTGCTCGTGGGAGAGCAGGTGCGCCTCGTCCAGTTTTCCGACCGTCCGGGTTGTAAACGCGGTTCTGACCTGGGCTTTCACGTCGCGTGCATGTCCGTAACGTGGAGATCGCTGAGACGCTTCGAAGGTGTGCCGCGGGTGAGTCAGGCGGACGCG
>Ga0137377_10000124_pt1 | contig 38200 bp, 50 predicted proteins | sample SagtaG_22_FD_104815 | JGI IMG/M metagenome (GOLD analysis project Ga0137377, IMG submission 104815) | Vadose zone soil microbial communities from Sagehorn Ranch, Mendocino, California, USA - Sage2_L_40_16 metaG | ecosystem: Environmental > Terrestrial > Soil > Vadose zone | place: USA... | reverse complement strand
GTTGACAGAAGTTAACTCCGACGATAACATTGCATATGACTACCGCACAACAATCGCCCAACGGTCACAAAATCCTTCCGCCTCCTTGCTCCGTCGAGAATCCCAAGCAAACAGATCCCGCCGATCTCCCGACGAACAAGGCCAACAATAACCAATTCGCGAGCGATGATCAGGTTGTCGAGCGCCAAAAGGGCGTTTCTCCGCGCGAAAGTCATGGCGATCAGGAGCTTTCGCGCGTAACAAAGTCCACGCCGCTTTTGGCGCATGAAAAAGTCCAGATAGACACCAACGCATTGCCAGAGCGCTGCCAATTCGACCATCCGATCAGGATCGGCGTCCCGAGCGACGAACGGCAGCGAGGGATCTCCCCTGAACCCTTACCCGATCGTTGTCAGTTCACGTTCTCCGACGGTCGCCAGTGCAGCATGGCCCGCTCCGACATTCATCCCTCCCTCTGCCGCTTCCACTCCGAAAGAGAAGACCAGCTGTTCGGCGACCCGGCACCCGGAGGTAACGTCGTCGGAGCGGCGCTCGACCTTCCCGAACTCTATTCCGCCTGCCGCGACCTCACCACCGCCGCCGGCGTGAACCGCGCTCTCGGACAGGTTTTTCGCCTCCTCGCGCAAAGGCGTATCTCGCGCCAGGAAGCCGCCACCTTCGGCCATCTCGCCCAACTCTTGTTGCGGACCATCTCCCTCATGCGCGCCGAATCCGCCGATCCGACCAGGATCGTCGTCCCGAGCGAACAACGTGACTCGAGGGATCTCTCTCCCTCTGCGCGCGGTAACAAAGTCACCGCCGCCGGTCCGCATTCTGACTTGTCGGGCCTTCGCCCTCCCGGTGCGGGGCCTGTCGCCGTGCCGCCCGCACCGCGCGCCGATTCTTCGCGGGAGGCCACCGAGGGCCGCAACCCGCGCACAATCAGCACATCCGCAGCCTTCGTCTCCAACTCGTCTGAAATCAACACATCCGAAAATGCTGAATCTGAAGCCGTTCAGAATGAACACCTGTATGCTGTTCTCGTGCTTCACAAGACACTAAATTTCCAACAACTTAGCAAATCAGTACCATCGGTCTATGGAAATTGTCTTGTGATTGTTATGTAATCCAAAATCAAGACACCGTGCTGGAACCACGGTCTGGATGAAAGGAGCTTCACCCATGAGCCCAGAAACGAACTTGATCCCCACGTACACGGTAGTCGCCCGTCATTCTACGAAATGCCCATTTCTGAACAAGGGCCGGAATCTAACTCCCGAGACCATTCGTTGCACCTGCCGAAAACACCTATCGGTTTACGATCCGCGCATCAAAGACCCGAAGCTGCGTCAAAGCTACATCCCAACCCGGACTCGATCTTGGACCGATGCCGAGCAAATAGCTCAGGCATATCGGGACAAACACGACCCGGACAAGCAAGCGAGAGCGGCAGCAGAAGCTAAGCTACAGGCACTCCAGGCTGAGAAGGAATCACAGACGACCACTATTGAACAGGCGATTGCCCGGTTCTTGGTTGCCAAATCTCAAATCGATAACGTCGTAGCCTCCACTCTAGACCGATACAAAGCCCTGCTCGGGAATGTCGATCCCCGGACATTCACAGTCAAGAGCAAGGGGAAGCTCCTGCTCTGGTTGGAGCAGCAGAATCCCCGACCTCTACAGGTGGTGGACCTGACCCGGCCAGTAGTGGAGAGCTTTATCGGGTCATGGAACTTCAACGCCCAGTGGACAAAATCAACTAACTTCACAGCGCTCAATTCGTTTTTCAACTATTGCACTGATCACAAATGGACGCCCGAAAATCCAATGGAGCGAATGAAGCGTCCTAATGTGGATAAGGGCAACCGCACCGGGGCGTTCTCCGACGAGCAGTGGATTGCAATCGAGGCCACAGCTACCAAAGCAACCGAAGTAACAGACTTGGCCGAGCGCCAGAAGGCGCAGCGCCTACTTACGTTCGTTCAATTGCTTCGATGGTCTGGTATGGCCCTGACGGATGCAACGAGCTTTAGCACCGGCCTTATCCACAAAGGCATACTCACCTACAGGCGGCAAAAAACAAAGAAAACAGCGTCCACAAAGCTGCCAGAATACGTACTCGAACTACTCCACACCGTTCCGCCAGTGAACGGTACACCAGAGCAGCCCTTCCGTAATCACTCGATTACGCTCAAGGCCAACAAGCATAACTGGTGGAGGCAACTCAAGGAACTATATAAGGCCGCTGGTATCGGCAAAATCAAGACGGATATGGAAACGTTCAGAAATCCCGGAGCCCACACCTTCCGAGATACTTTTGCAATAGGTTTGATCTGCGCCCGAGTGCCGATTGTGAACGTAGCCAAGGCCCTGGGCGACACCATCAAGATGGTGGAAGACCACTACATGCCCCAGATTGAGAAGATGAAGGACGTACAGAATGAAGAAACGGGTCGGGCCATTACGGACCAGCTTGAGAAACTGAATGCGCTGAAGAACAAGGAAGTGGCGGACGTGCTCGTGATTGGGGGTCGCAAATGATTCTCGATCTTGATCAGCGGCGGTTCAGGGAGATGAAGCCAGTAGAACAACGAAAGCTAGTGGAGGATATGGTATTGGACAATGATCCATTCTGGGCTAGTGGCGAGGCCTCGATAGCGTATGAAGAGGAGTTGCTTTCCCAATTCTTCCCGAGGAAACGAGCAACAGTAGTGGTTCGCAAACCCAAGAACGGGTCCTACGTCACCTGTGCTTTCTTAGCTTCTAAAACTGGCTACAGTGCCAACACCATTCGCGTACGAGCGCTAAAGGAAAAATCGGGCATAGACAAGCGCACGTTCTCCGGGCGAAACCGAAAGGTGTACACGGTCTTAAGGATTTCCAAGATCGCAGCCAAGAGGATGTTCCCGGACGTGGAGATTTGATTCAAAAACGCTCCAATTTTACAAAGCGAGTCCCGAACTCATCTTTGGCGATAGTTGTAGTTTGATCCTTGTCTGCAACCACGTCGGTTTTGGTAAATGCGTTTAAACGACAGGCACCAGCAGCGGCGTAAGGGCTCCACTCTCGACCAGGATTATGATCGCGAGCGCAGTACTCTTGAAACGCCTGTGCCAGGGGTTTGGGCTGAACTCGAATTCTCTTCTCTGCTTTCATTTTCATTGAAAAGAGCCCGAGCGTTTACACTGCTGACTTGGCCTTTGGAGGGAACGGATTCTTGTCGCCATACGCAACATCGTTCCAATTCACCTTGCCAAGGTCATCCAAGACTTCACTGAATTTCTTTTTGAGTTCTTTTTGAACAGCTTCAACGAGTTCTTTCACGAGTTCGTTGCCGTGCTCATGGATAACTTCTCGGAACAACGAAAGCGCTTGCTCGCGGTCAATAGTCCCAGTAGCTCCCTTTTCCCCGCGCGGCCCCGGCACAACGGAGTCCTGGCCGGGTCGGCCTTCGACTCCTCTTCTGCTCGTGGCTTGTCTTTGGAGCGTGTGAACCTCACCCGTCAATTCCTTAACCTCTTCCTTCAGTGCTGCTACTTCTGTTTCTACTGACATCTTTTTTCTCCAGTGGCCGGGGTTTCCGGCTGAATCTCGTTTTATGCACATTCGTTTAGCCCCATAGGGCTCGATCTCAAAAGATGGGGCTCAGACTCCTGTCCCAGTTGTTGCCGCTCACGTTGCCGTGAGGTAAACGGTTGGCTAACTCTGGTTAGGGTCTGAGCCCGCCTGCGCTTGGTATGAGAGATCGTGCTCATGGGCCAAGCGGCTTGTCATCGCTTGTTCACTCCGAAAGGTGGGAGCGGTACGCGGCGAGGACTCTTTTGCGTACTTTAACGAACTCTTGTGATCGCGGTTGGAGTCCCTGGCAAAGGGGCATGCGTGGCCGCGATCACTAATGCCCACGCGGCAAACTCAATTGCCTAATCTTCGGTTCGACCCCGTCTCATTCTCGACAACGTCTTTATCACGAGGCTTTGCGACTGCGGCTTTAACGGTCTGGGTCTCGTACTCGCGGCCTGGGTAATTATGGCCGTGGCTATCGTGCTTTTTTCGTCCTAAACCCATTGAGGGTTTTGAGGATTCCCTATCGAAAACTTTTGGCGAGGGAGCAATTTCTACGACATCATTCTTGTCATGGCCTTTGAGCCCTTCCGCGAAGCGCGGGTCCTCGACTGTGCCAGCTCGATAGCCAGTTTGGGCTGGCTTTGGAACGACTCCAACTTTAGCCTTCACGGTCGTTGCCTCCCATCACCTTTTTCTTGCCTTTGGGATACACACCATATTTTCTGGAGTGCTCATTACTCTTATCAGTGTGCGAACTCACACCGTGCGAAGGTGCGGCCTGCGGTATCTTCTCGATCTCGGTCTCACCGGCTGCTCTTGGCAAAAATCCGGCTTTTTCCTTATGAGGATGCAAAAGCGCGTCCTCCCAGTCCTGTGTTGCTGCTGACTTCTTCTTTGCTGACATACAACTCTCCTATGGCCGCATCTTGCGGCCTGAACTTTTTGGTTTTGATTGGGGGTACTGCTGATACTGATTGAACTACAATGAAGCGGTCCTAACCTCGCTCTCCACCTGTTATTGGGAGATTGTCGCGGGTCTCAAGCGTTCTAAGCTTTCGGACTTCCTCTCGTAGCCTCTTGAGTTCGGCTGCGGACTCGGCAGTAGCTGGTCTAAACCAGTCCGGCATACTCTGCTGCCGACTCCCGTGACTAGGCAAGAGAGCGTTATTCGAAAGCTTAGACGGTTTCTCGGGTTCGGGTGCCTGACGCGATGCAAGCGCTTCTGACCACGGTCTAGGGGCTTGAGGCTGTGGAGTCTCGCCAACACGCAATCGATCCAGCGCATTCGGTCGATATGGATCGGGCAAGAGTTCGCTAGATTGAACCGCAAGCGTCAGCGTTTCAGGCGTTATCGGCATCTCGGGACGAGACTCGAAGAATCTTGGAATCACAGCCACGTTATGATCAAAGTGACCGTTAAGCCAGGGCACGGCACCCACGAATGCTCCCAACGTCTTCTTTTCAGATTCTGTCAACACACGCGGCATGGCTCACCTTATCGAACAGAGGTACTGACCTGGGCGTCGATATAAGCCTTGACCGCAATCTCGTAGGCGAAGTAATCGGGCTCAGTCTGTCCTGGTTTAATAAACGAGTTCTCAAGGCCACGCAAATACTCTTTTGTTTCGTGGTTGAGTGCGTGGTTGTTGCTAATACGAACGCCGTTGATTAGGGACTCCACGCGAGATTTCGCGCGTTCGATTTCTCGGGGATCACTTTCACGCTTTTCCTGAGCAGTCTTAGCTTCCGACGCCTGTTCAGATGCCTTCTTCAAACCCTCGCGACGAAGCCGTGACTCCGCTTCGTTCAGGCCTTTGCCGAATCTTTGAGTTATTGAGTCCCAAGCTGCCGACACGGCAGTTTCGCCGTAGATTCGCACAAGCTCTTGGCGTCGGGCTGAACTTGCATCCTGGTGCAACATCGCCACAAGGTCCGGGCGCTTCGGACCCGAATAGAAGTGGTAGTGGTCTGGATGTAGATCGATATCGCGGATGAAATCCTGAGCGGTCGCGGTTGGGTTCTGGTTAAAGAACGTTTGGGCAGCGTGTAGGTTATGTTCATCACCCGCGTTAAAATCTGGGATATTTGCTAGTGCAGCCTCGACATCTGCGAAGACCTGTTGCTTTCTAGCTTCCTCGCGAGCCTTCGCACGATCTTCTTCAATAAGGGCTAAGGATGCGATCACCAAATTATCAAAGGTCACCTTGGCTTTAGTTCGGCCTAGAAGAATCTTTAGCCTCTGCTGGTAGCCGCTGTCGATTAGACCGTACTGGCGTCGAACGAAAGCATCAGGTGCCGGACCTTTGATGAAGTCCTGCCATGCTCCCTGCTCAACCTCACTGTAGCCGTAACTTGGGTCGATAAAAGCGCTCATTTGCTATTCTCCTTAGACTCCGTAAATTCTCTTGATTTCGTTTGCGTCGGCACCACTCAAACGCGCTGAGATCGCGACATCTCCTACGCCCAGACCATGGCGCTGATCCATCGCTCTCTCTAGCTTGCGCAATTCCTCGGTACTGTAGTGCGTAAGAGCGCGTCGGTTAATGCTGGGGGATAAAATCGGCGTTCCCGGTGCCACTGGCTCTACTCCAGGAGGAACACGTTCACTCCGCGCCTCGGCCTGGAGTTCAGCGTGGCTCATGCCCTGCCAGCGACGGAGATTTTTTAGTTCTTCAAGCTTGGCCTGAAGTTGCTCCGTGCTCATGCTCGCGAACTTTGCGATTAAGGTTGAGGATGCACCTTCTTCCTTTAACTTCGTCTCCAAGGCCTCACGTTGTTCAGCTTCACTCAGGACCTTGGGTTGGACACCGCCCTGGGCGATGGCGGCGCGAATATTTGCTTCCGTAGGCTGGCGATTTTGATCCACGAGCCGGTTGCAAATTACTCCGATATTTGCTTCTAGGTCGAGGTCCTCTCGTTCGTTCTTGATGTACTCGACCACGGTTGGCCGGATCACGGACATCCGCACCTCGCGATATTCCAAACGTTTTTGTTCAGCTTCGGACTCGGCTGCTGCGGTAGCCGCAAGCTGTTGATTTAATCGTTCCGACATTTATTTGTTCTCCTTAATTTCAGTTGCTTTGAACTCTATCGGGTCTCTTCCTTTTCGAATTTGGGCTCCCGCTCGCGCGGAATAACGATAGAACCGGAATTGCGGCTGGCCTTCGCCGTCATCGTCCACACGAAATGTGACTAGTTCCCGGCCACTCGCGAGCTTGGTGGTCGAGACAATATTTTTGGTGCTCATGATGTGCTCCTTAGTGATGGGTGTTTAACTTAGACGGCCCTGCAAAAGACCGCGCCGGTCTAGTTAGGTTTGGGCTTTCTTCTACCGCCCGTAGTCTCGGTGGGCCGTCGTATCTGGTGATGCCCTCGAAGTCCGAGACATGGATGTCTGTGATACTCGAATCTTCCCAGGCGATACGTATCCATCCGTCGAGGATGCAGACGACCTCGCCATAACATCCGTCAACAAAGAACAGGCCCTCGCCTGGACGCAAGTGTCCGGCTTCGTATTCGGTCATGATCCCTCCTGCTGTGCTTTGTGGTTACTTCGGAAGCGATTGAAGCTGGTTCAAGATATCGTGTACTTGCGCGGAATACGTCGGACGCTCTGGTGCAGGAAGTGGCTCGGGTTCGTTTGTGTCTGGGTTCACGGGTCTGGTCATGAAATCCGTAACGAACCCGTCAGCCCACAGAATTTTACCGCGCCCACACAAGATGTCGCTGACGCTACCCCGAATTCCCTCGTACTCAACAGCCTGACCCACTCGCAAGCTCGCTATCGGGAATTGTTGGAAGACAGGGGCTCGATCTGGTCCGGGATCGGGTTCCGGTTCAAGTGGCTGTTGTGGCGACAAATGAATAGAATCCAGTGGAAGACTCTGCTCATGCGCCTGCTCGTAGGGCCACGTAAAAATACCCTTGCTCATTCCCTTGATCCAATTAACTGTGGAGGCCTCCAACACAATCGCGAGAGGCGGCTCCAAACCCACGATTTTGTAAGAAGGTGAATTTCTAACCTCTTCGCCACGGCGATCCGAGACGCGGCGCCAACAATTGCCTTCTACCCAGCAGCCGACCACAATCTTGCTAATCTCTTCGGGCGGCGTTAGGTCTTGGACCCACTCATGAGCATGCGCAATATCCCATTGGCGCTCGGCCCGAGCGGTTGCGGAGGCGGCAGCTTCAGCCTCGGCTCGACGGGCCTCGGCTTCAGCGGTAGCTTTCGCTACGGCGCGGCGCTCGCGAGTACGGACAGCCCCAGGGTCCTGGCTCAACTGAGACTCATCCTTCGGCTCAAACGGCATATAAACTCTCCTGGTTATGGAAGTCTGTACTTGGGTGTGTTCTTGGAGGTCACTCCAATGATCGGTTTCAATGATTGGTAATGATTGGCAACCTTTAATCACAATTTTTCAATGATTGATCGTTGTATAAGCCTGTAAGGCATACAACCAATCATTGGAAATGACTGATCATTGAACCGACAGATAAATTAAGCGGCATCCTTGATCATACTTTCGGCTTTCTTCCACGCGCCGTATCGACCCTTGGCCTTGACCCAGCCATTGTTCTCAAGAGCACTACGAACTGCCCAGTAGCTGAGCCCGACCGCTTGAGCCAGTTTCCGAAGCGCGATCTTCGGGTTGTCTTGGACCATCTTTTCCAAGGTGTCTGTTTTGTCGTGGTCGGCTGTTTCGGCGGCTGTAGCAACAGACTTATTAACCCAACCCAGGTCGTTTATCTCATCGATAACCGAGATGATTCCTGGCGCAAACGTGATCATACTTTTGGGTAGGTCAGCGGGAGCTTTTTGGGTCAAGGCAAGTTTCATAGGATACGGATTAAAGTCTCTTCCCCACCCTTGAATCTTGACTTCGTTCGGACCCCTGCCGTCTTTATATAAATCCTCATCTCGGACCAGTACCCAGATCGCGTCTGCCATGGCCGCGTAGTCGCCACTGCCCCTGACGGCTTTCTCAAGGTCAACACCACCCCGTTTCAGGTCTTTTCTAGCGTGGTGAATGCAGAGTGCGCCACGAGCACCCCACGCGATTAGTCGGAATATCATCTTCGCAAGGCGATTAGCGTCTTTGGCGTTGTCTTCGTCGTCTCCGTCCCCGAAACGTACTAACGTCTCCAAAACAATGTACGGTTTCATCGCCTTAACGAGTTTTTCAAGTTCTGGATCGGCAAGATCAAGCATGCCCTGAGTCAAGGTTCTGCAAATGAAGCGCGATTTGTCCTTGGTGATGTTGAATTTTTCACAGCGGATTTTTAAGGCACTATCGCCCGATTCTGCTGCCAACCAAAGTACAGGCATGGGCTCGGGAACTTCAAATCCGACCCTGCCTAACCAAGGTTGACCTGTTGTTATCGCTTTCACGAATGATCCGGCGACGAAAGATTTACCGTCTTTCGCATTTCCTGTTAATACGGTCACACCCGCTGGCACAACATTTTGAATAATCCAATCAACGGTTCCGTCGCCTTGGAGTTCTTCTACACCCCTAAATTGATTCCACCAGCCGGACTCTTTCCATTTTTCCTGTGGCGGCTTGGGCGGCTCAGGTCTCTTTATCGGGATCAAACCCAAAGCCCGTTTACCATCAATATGTAGGGTCTTGTTATCATGGGATGCTGCCGATACGAACTCAACGACTCCACAGCACACATCCTTGAAATATTCCCCGCATCCTTTACACTTCTTAACAACCCAATGCTCGTAATCCGGGTCATACACAACCTTGTCGTTCGCAATCAACGAAGCCAGTTCAGGCGGATAAGGTACTGTTGTTGACGGCGTCTTCGGCTCAGGTTGCGCTCCCACCCGTTCCATGTGCTCGTAATATTGCTCATCGGTAAGGTGATCTAGAGAATGCTTTTGTTGAGCCGGTACCGCGACCGATGGTTCGTCCGCTATCACTGGTACTGTCACCGGGATAGGTGTGGGTGCAGGGGCAGTGACTGCAGGGGCCTGAAAAATATCCCAAGCCTCTTCAGCAGCCTTTTTCAAAATCTCAAAATCATCCCAATTTGCTCTGTGATACAGGAAATCAATGCCTTCGCTTACGTTCTTAGCGACACCGTCTCTATATCCTTTCAGAACCTGATCACGTAACTGAGGTGCGGTCGTAGGCACCCCTTCTTTCGCATCGTCGGCCACTAGATAAGAAATTTTACCCTGCATACTATTCCACCAACTTCGAATTGAATTAACTTCTCATTTCGATTGCTACTACTTCATCGGGTCCCCACCAACTCCGATGACTTCTTTTCTCGATCTCAGCTTCTAGCAAGTGCTCAAGCTGAGAAACCAGTGCTCCGGTCAATTCTTTTTCGTTCTCTAAGTCTGCGGTCGCTATCACGAGCTTAAGTTCCGCATCCTGCAGGGCCGCGCGTAATTTGGCCATGTGTGGACAACAACTAAAATCTGGTATCGCCATAGATCACGCTTGTGGCGGAACCACATCCACGAAAGACCCACAACTCCGACATCTCAATTGCAGAAGCTTTTGCTCACGGGCGCTGCTGTGGCGCATGCCCCAACCTGCCAACCACTTGCTTGAACCGCCATTGCGAATGCCCTTCGACACAAACGTCATTTGATTCTTCCTTAAGGGAGTAGGATTGGCCTGCTTTGGGAAGTGAAAAACTAGGTGCTGCTAATTTGTTTACTGCTGTTCCGGCCAAATATCTTCAAATTCGGTTTGCATAGAAGCCCGCGCCGGAACCAATCTAGGAGAATGTCCCATTTGCTGCAATCGCTCTTGGGTCTTCGTGGCGTCAACTAAAGACAGTGCCGCAGCTTCCCGGCGATCACAAACAATTTGGCCGGTTAGCTTCTGGCATCTGACAAAGAAACCGGATGCGAGTTCAAGCGACCAAAGTTGCAAGCCTTTGCGTCGAGCCTCAAGGACATCGCGAATACTTGGTGTCCATGCAATCGGGATCGGGTACCCAACGTGGGCACTAACATCCGCCTGCAACGCCTTCATCTCGTCCAGAACCTTTTTAAGCGCAATTTGTTCATTGCCTCCGAGAGCTTTTATCTCTGAGAACGCTTGCGACAGCCGCGAGGTCGAGAAGCTGGCGATGGCGCAAAATATCGCAGCCGAGCAACCAAGTTCCGCAAGACCTTGCTTCAGTTGATTATCGATGGAATAGGTTCCGCCTAATGCCATATCTTTACTCCTTACCTAAAATGTCTTTATTCTCGGTTTCTGACTCTGCAAAACCAGCGAGCGTCTTTGACCAATCCTGTATGGTCTCGTCTGTCTCCGACTTTGCGAAAGCCTTGGTAAGACGCCGAAAACTTCTGAATTTCCCAGCGCGGAATCTAGCAAGTGCCAACTTCAACCATTTCGCATCGTGCATTTCCAGCGGAATCGGAAAACAGAGTTGAAGGGCTGCAATATCTCGAAGAAGGAGGTCGAGTTCTTTCGCTTTACCAGCGGGCAACTCCACTCGCCCTTTGAAGAAGTTGCTAAGTTTTGGGGCACTCATGTTCGCGACCGCTGCGAACGCGGCTCCACTCATGCCCAGTTCCCGAACTCGCTTTAGGATTTGGTCGTGATACATTCTCGCCTTCAGAAATAATATTTTATTATTGCGACGATAACGTTCATGTTGTGGCTCAAACAAAACACGAATAGAGCCGTAGTGGGGCAACTGCTATAAAATTTATTTGAGTGGGAATCCCTGCTAAAGGATTTCTTCTCTCTAGTGAAATCGCACTAGACCGCCCGCTACTACCAACGAAATGAGGGGCGACTAGACTGTTGGGAATCCAATCGCCCGAGAAGAACGTTGGTGGTCAACGATTCGCCGTGGTAGCAGGGACACGGCGAAACTCGGTACATCAGAAAGTGTGGGGCGGTACAGGCTGCCCCGATTCAGTTGTGATCTACGGCTAAGACAATCTGGGCTTCAGCCCATGCATGCTTCCCAAAGAACTGGGGTATAGGCGCACGCTTTATCTTCGTCTTCGCAACCTACTCACAAATCAAGATTTCCAAAAACTGACCTAGGGCTATGTATACAGATACTGCATAATGCATAAAATAGACCGGGCTCCGATTCGCGACTCCGCAGTGTCCCTGAGAGAAGTTCGAATAGGCGCACGCTTTTGTAAGTCCCTGATAACGCAGCCTAGGAAACTAGGGTCCTCGATCACGGTTGCGGGGCTTCGGTTTTGAGGGTTTCACTGATCATGCGAGTAGCTCGGTTTATGTTTGCGGAAGAGATCGGCATCCACAGCGGTTGCGCCTGGGGAACACATACGGCAAAACCTTTTTGAGGAGAGGGTGTGCGATTCTGCTGTTCCATCTCACAGTTTCGGCAGCACGCGATGGATATCTTGCTGTCCTCAAAATTCAGAAAGAAGCATTCGACCATGTTCCCATCAACAGGAATTAAGCCTGCCGTTTCTGTTGGCGCTTTCGAGAACACGTGTCTGAAGTAGTGAAGCAAACTAATCTGATCATGAACTTTTCCTGGATCAAGGTTCTGTGCCTCGGCGCCTTCCATGGGCCGCACCATAGCAGATGCTCGCGAGAGGGGTCAATCGGCTGCCCGGCGCCCATTATTAAAATAATGTGCGTTTTGGTTCAGTGAGTTGCGCTCTTCTCTTCGGGCGCTTCGATCAGGCCTTCACGTTCAAGCACTAGCTGGACATCGTGGAATGCAGCCCTGATATTGTTTTTAGGGAATCGAATTTGGCCTAGTCCTTCGATGTTCGAGAACTCCTCACACCCATCCTCAAGCAGGATGATCGCCCTGGTGAATCCTAGCCGACCCTGAAACAATCCTGCTTCATGGACCACGTTCATGCGTGCCTGCATTTTCCCATCGGCTAGTTCGTCCTCCGCAGTCAGGACCAAAAACGCAATCGCGGCGGCGTCAAGCATAGTCGACAGCCTTACGGTATTGGGAATGCCCGCGACTGGCACTCGATTGAACTCATCCCATGGCAACCGCATTCGATCATTGATGAAGTCTTTCAAATCCTTCCATTCCTTCGAGCGGCCATGGCCGATGAACACATTGGTTCCAATCCGCTCTGCCTTTGCCTGCCGCTTTTGTGTCCGCTCCAGATGAGAGAATGCACGCCGCGCAATCACTGCGAGTGATTCGGACGCATGTTTCGGCGCTTTGATCGCTAAAACAGTAGCCAAGACGGAAAAATGGGGTGGCGTCCAGAGCCCCTGGGTAGCCGCAATCGCGTCTCGGGACAGCAGGGTTCCCGATGGCCTCATCACCCCTATGTAATCAGGGGGAGTAAATACTTTCGTTCCTTCTGTTTCTTTAATCAGCTTATCGAGGAATGGATCATCGTGAACACGCTTGGCGGTTCGTAGGATTGAGGACACATCATCCCGCTTCTGCTCGACAAACTTTCGGCCCTTCTCTGCTGCTTCTTGCGCTTTGGCTATATCAGGGTTCCCGGCCCGCTTTTTAATCTCATTCTCAACCGCGTCCTCAGGGAACTGCACCCAGTCACCACGAGTCCCCATAGTGTAAAGTTCTTCGAAACCCCACTCACTGCTGAAATTCGCCCCTGGAGGAGGTGGTTCTAATCCTCGATAGTAGACATGAGATTGGTAGCCAAGCCATGAATGTCCCCAAGCTTTCCCGACTTCTAGAGCACTTTTCTCAAGCGCATTGAGAGGTTTCGTAATCTCTGGTTTATCGAAAGTCTTTGCAAACTCCTCCAATTCGCCGTGAATGGTTTCCAATTCCGAAACTAGCTCACTCATTACCGCCATGCCACGTTGCTCCTCGGTTGCCAATCTAACGGATTAGACAGGTTGTCGCAAACCAAGGCGTCGATAGGCCATGTTAGAATTCGCGTCGTGAGCACTCACTCCAGTGATCGATTCGCACGAGGCCTCGGCATCGCCGGGCTCGTGCTGGGACTCGCGAGCTTCGGCTGGCAGGTCCGCACCTATCGAGACAGTTTTGCGGAAAGGGTTCTGGTGAGGCTGTCAATGGAATCGGAGATCAAGGGCAGCGAGAGTGTAGAAGACGCCATGAAACAAGAGGGCGACTTAATGGCTGAGATCGTAAACATCGGCCAGCATCCGCTGTATATCAGAAGCGTGTCCTTGGCTATGGAGCCCGAGCGCGAGTTCGGCCCTGGTGAGGACCCAAGGTATTGGGATTTCTATCCAGACAAATCCAAGGCACCTGCTCTTGAACCCGGCGCGGCTGCAAACTACCGAATCAACAAATTCGACTTTGGAAAGCACCCACTGGACTCAGCGGCAGACCCCACCAGAAAAGAAAACTATGTCGTGATTGTGAACTCGAACGCAGGCGAAATTTTCAAGTCTCCGGTAGCGATTACTGGGTACTCGTTTGCAAGCGCTCCGGCCTCCGCTCCGAAACAAAACCGGAAGCCGAGGTAAGCAGTGGAGAGCCGGGCCATGGGTCACCGGCCTGGGCACCGTGGCCGGGTAGGATGCCGGGGTACGGGAGGGTGCCATGGGTCGTGCTCTGGAAAAAGTTTGGATTTTGTCATGGCAAACCCGACCCCGTGGGTGGGATGCCTGGGGGCGACCGCACCGGGTCAAGTCCTAGAAAAGAAAAGAGTTCCTAACATCTTTCACAGCAACTACTTCGCGCGACGACAGATAACCCCTTTGGTACCAGCATTTTAGGCATGGTTTCGGTTTCAGGATCATTGCCTAGCTTGTGCCAGTTCTTGGGTTTGATGCGCGGAGGGTATCCCTCCTTTTTGGTACAAACCGTTGCCAAAAACGCGGGCACGCGGTCGTAAGCTCTGGCGGATCAATACCCGTAAGTGTTTAAGCCGAAGGACTGCGCCAGAATTGAGCCCGCGTCCCCTGGTTCCGGCTCAGGGTCCAGGAGCACGCGTCAGAGCCTGTGCGCGAACGCTGGCAGGCGCTAGGACGTGCGCACACGCGAACGCGCGGGAGTCCTAGCCCACAGACTCGGAAACACGCCAGAACCCTCAGAAACCGGGTTAATTCAGATATGGTATGGTTATGTACATGTCCATATACGGTTTCGGCGAAGCCCTAGCACTCACAAACCCTTGACTTTGTTAGATTTAGCGCATGTTCCTAAGCAATTTCGAGCCAAAACGCCAGTTTTCGCGTGTTCTTGATCGAATTCTAGCGAATGCGTGGCAGGTCCACGTGTACATGCGCTCGATCACGTGACAGCCACACCAAGTCAATCCACCTCAAGTAGTACAATGATCGTTTTCAATGATTGTCAATGATCGGTAATGATTGACCAATCATTGTCATAATTCAATTCAATGATTGGTGCATATACCGTAAGGTATGCACGATCATTGATTTGAATGACCGATCATTGACCGCTTGGTTGAGTTAATCCGTAGACGGCTCCAGGTCTCGTCTCCAGCCTCAAAAATCATCGGTAGCCCGTAAGCGGGTGTAATCCACGGCGGCCCGCCTACTTAAAATAGGTCTTGACACGTTGTACTCACTTGTACTACACTGTAGTCGTGGTCAAGAAACCAAAGCCGCCACGGTCAATTCGTCTCGATGATTTTATGGAGCAAGAGCTATTGGAGGTCGCCAAGGCCGAAGACCGTAGCGTCAATTACCTGATCCAAAAAGCAATTGAGTCGTTCTTAGAAGACTACAACAAGAACAGGAGAAAGCGTAAACCCTAGGTAAGACGGGAAACCACCCGGTTAGTGGCCGGATGGCTTCCCTAACTCAACATCGGAGGCAACGCTCCAATGCAAGCTAATACCAAAGTACCCGCACTATCCCGCACCCAGCAAGTCCGTATCATCCGTGAAGCCTATTACGAGCTAATCGGGCTGAACCTTCAGGACGGATTCAAAGAAGTACATTCCTACCTGTTCGACAAGAACCTAGCCGCAGAACGTCAGCATCGCAAGGGAGCCCCGTACGGAATCCACCATGGCATCACCGCAAACGATGCCGCAAAGCTCTTCACGGTTTCGCATCTCCTAGAAGGTTGGGCAGAGCCCGACAAATGGACTGTTGCCGACATCCTCAGCATCCGCACCGAGGTCTTGTACTCGCAAGCTTACGCCAAGAGATTCCACACCGAGTTAGGACCGTGGGCTCGCAAGTGGGCGGAGCCCTTCAAGTCTGTTGACTACGCGGAATTGATGAGGGCCTAACCCATGACATTTACATACGACTTGAACACTCACGGCTGCTTGATTCTTCGCGCGGATTCTCAAGAACAAGAACGGCTCCGCGCAATCATCGCTGAACACGGCACAACCTACACGGCGGAGTACGAAGCATTAGAGCCGCTGATCTGCAATTCCGAATTGACATGGATAGAGCCGGAAGAAATTGGCGCCTTAACGTCGGCTCCAATCCTGGGCCTACGCAACGAACAAGGCGAACCGTCTGCGGCTTGGGGATTTATGGATTACCAAGTCCGCTCATTTGTCGAAGACCTAATCGAAACCGGCGAAGCAGTCTTTATCAGCTAAAGGAGAAATCATGCACACGATTACACGCGAGTATCAGCACTCAAACCAAACGTTCGTTCCGGCAGTCAAGCGCATCCGGCTCTATGGCGAAGTAGTCGGCGCAATCTGGATGCCTTCGGAAGAATGCCGGAAAGATTTCTCCGTCACGTTGGAGCGCATCCCGCGCGACGCCAAGACCCGTACAGCGTATTCGCATGGTTGGCCTATGGAAATTTCCACGCTACGGGATGCGCTTCTCCACATCACGAACGATGGCGACTTTCAGTCCTGCTCGATTACTTGGGCTGTCCTGGAAGTGACCATAGATAAAGGCAACAAGCGCATAACTCGCGTTTGGGAGATGCGCGGTAAAGGTCCGAATGCGGATTGCTTCGCAAAGGAGGGTAACTAGATGCTGCGTCCATATGTGCTTGTTCGAAACGATGCCCGAGAACCTTCGCGGGTCGTGGAACTTTTCGCGGATGGCTTCGACATTCAAGCGTACGCGGAGCCGCGCGGGTTCGGCCATGCAATCGGACCTTTCCATACACGCTTCGCGGCTGAACTGATGGCCGATTTTGGCGAAGGCAATCCGCATATGCAGCACGTCGAAGACTGCGAGCAATTCGCCAAGAAGTACCTTTCATTGGCCGAAGACGCAATCGAAAACGAAACCGAAGATGCCTTCGACGTTGCCAGCGATTGCGGACAGATGTTCGCGAACGTCAGGCATATGACGTGGTTTAAGGAGCGCATCGCGTACCAGTTATTGTGCGACGCATCCGCCTAGGACCGCGCGTCACAGTCTGCCCATTGGCGACAGTGGGCAGCATGAGCCACACGATTCGAAAACATAAAGGAGACCGAAGAATGAGAGAACGCGAATTACTGAAGCTGGTACGGAAAGATGCGCACTATCGAGGCATTTTGAAAATGGACGTTGTTTCCTTGTGTGAATACGTTTCCAAAAAATATCAGGCGGAGTTAACGCTTGCGCAAGGAAACATCCTTCTTTCTCACCTCAAGGAGTCCGATAAAACGAGGACGTACCTTGTGAAGTGGGAAATAGAGATAGAGGCAGACTCACCCGAAGACGCTGCGCACAAGGCCTTGAGCATTCAACGGGACGAAAACTCAACGGCTGTGGTCTTTGATGTTCAGGTGCAAGGCGAAAAGAAGTCAAGCCCGTACCGCATCGATTTTATGGACGGGTCCGTAACAAAGCTTAAGTAGACCCGGCTCCAAGCCCATACCCGCGTGTGGGCTTGAGGACGTGCCTAACGTCTGGGAGGATCAATGGAGAAACCCAAAGCTCTGGACAACCTCAATACCGCGATATCACGGCTTGAGGCTTGGGCGGAATCTGCGGACTATTGCCAACGTACAGCCCTAAGCGCTGTAGAGGAAGAGGGAGCCGCGAATTCGGCTAAGAACTATAGAGCCTTAGCATTTTTGATTCGTGAGGCTGGGAACAATCTAGGGCTAGTGGCTTAGGTAGCGGTCGCGCGTGTCTATGGCTCGGGCTCCCGAGCTATAGCTAGGCGCGATTGCGCCAACTGGAGGACCACGGAAACGCATACGCTCTAAGTGTCGCGATTAGTTACGGATCAGCCGGAACCATTCCGCGCGGATTCTGCCCGCAGTGTGTGCGCGTGTGCGGGTCCAGCGGAAACGCTCTGGAAATCTAGACGCTACCCAAAGCATAAGGACTTACGGGCGCGTGATCCGGCGCCAAGATCGCGAACGCGGCCTAGACAATTTAGGAAAAAGTTTTGGAGAAATTTATCGAGCGCCTATGAAACAGATTTTTGCTTCGGACCCCAAAATCTGGAACTCGATTTTCCGGGCCGGAACTCCCGCGCAAAAGTTTTTGGTTTCGGGTTCTGGGCTCCAGGAACTACCAAAAGTTTTGGGGGAGGATGGTCACGGCCAAGTTGGTGGAGCCTAGTTGAGGTCTTGGTTTCTTGCGCGTTGTCATATGCACATGTCCATGGTATAGTGATGCGTCAATGACTGATGTGATGCTGAACTTGCCCAAAACCAAATTGCGTTCACGGAAGGGTTCGCGTTCTCGATCTGATTCGTTTCGACTTCGTGAGGACTCCTACAAGAAAGCGACATCAGAAACTGGTCTCGAAAAAGCAACAGAGCGTTTGATCTTCATGGTCACGCCTACGGAAAAGGAAGCGATTCGACGGTATCAGATTCAACACCAGATTCGGGAGCGTTCAGAGGCGTTGCGCACGATTCTCCATAAAGCGATTCCCGAGATTCGGAAGAAAATTTGAGCAGTACCAAAGATTCATTGAGGTTCGAGACCTAGATAGACTTTAGCCCGCTACCAGCGCTGGAACCGCTGGCGGCGGAGATTCGTAGAGGAGCATACGAATGCGCACGCTTCAGGAAGCGGCAGCAACCGCACTCCAGGTTCAGAACGCCTGCAATCTCTCCGGTGTTGTTCATGATTTCGATTTAATCCTTCGCAATGTAATCTGGCCGGAAGCTCGCAAGCGCGGTTTCGGTACAGACTGGGTCGCGAAGCACGCAATCACAACTCTTTTCCTCGACAAATTGTGTTCGCTTAATGGCTTGGTAACGGATTCCAACCGCGTTCATCTCGCATACCAAGAATGTCGAGCCATTGCGGCTTCTAAACCGGAGGCGCAATGAGGTTTCGAGCACGCGATGTGATCGGGCGCGTGATCGTGGCCGTCGATCTCGTTTTCGATGGCGATCCGATTATTGAGGATGAACTCTAATGTGCGTTTCACTCCCGCTTCCCAAAACCTGTGGCGTCTGTGGTAAGCCCCAGAGGTCTCTGATCCTGGATACACGCTTTGGGACGATCACCGGCTTCTGTTGCTTGGGAAAGAAGAATGCGCCTCCGTGTGTGGTCCAGGAGCCCCGCAACTACGATGTCTTGGACTTGAGCACAGAGGATTTGGCGCTGCTTCAGGGTCTGGGGGTTAGAGCATGAGCACGAACACTCGAAGGGTTGTGAAGGCCGACATTGAGCAGACTGCAGATTCTTTCGTGCGTGATCATCTTCAACGGAACCCTGGTCTGGAGTTGGTGCCCGTTCAACTCGTTGGCGGCGACCGAAAATCTCATAATCCCAACCGCGAGGACGTTCACGCGTACTTGTCCACACTCGAATCCCAGGAGGACGCGGTTCTGCGCTATGACGCGAACGAAACCGATAAAGACGTAGACTTGAATGCGAAGCCGCTAGAATCGGCCATCGCTATCGATGCAAAGCCGATGATCCTCGCGCGGCGAATCGGCCATAAACAAATTTACTTCTCGGGAGTCCACGAGCGTAGCAAGCGCCTGCTGTGGACATATGATCCGAGACTAGCGCATCGGTTCCCGGATCACGCGGATGTGATTAGGACCGTTTTCCAGTTTCAAGAACCCGGAGATTTGGTGTTGGAGGACGTGTTTGCGGGCTTGGGGCTGACGTTGATGGCCCCACCGCCAACACCGTCGTTTTGACCTGAAGAAAGCGGAACCACCTGGGTCTGGAACACCCAAGTGGTTCCTAACACAAGACCGAGAAGGAGCCTCGATCCCATGCTGAAACCGATTCTAGATCAGGGCCAAACTCGGTTCCAGCCGGAGGGCATTAAGCAGTAAAACGCGGCCACGGCGAGTGCGTCAACACCCGCCGCAGCCTGACCAAGTCGCCTACAGAGGAGGCAACGTGGCTTCATTCAGTCTATCCCGTAAGCAAAAAGCTGTCGCATCCGCTGTCGGAATTGTTCCCCTCACAATCGCTGGCTTTGTACTTCTGCGATGTGGTTGTGCCTTCGCAGCATTTGGCATCGAGATTGGTGTTGGCCTGTTGTATTTCGTTTGGGTTTTACTCTAAAAAACTTCAAACTGCAGTGGACGATTTTAAATCAAAAGTAAAGACGTAAGGAATCGGGAGACGTTGCGGCATGCGTTTCGAGAGAGCGGTACGGGCGCACCGGCCCACGTTCCGAGAACCTATCAGGCAGTATCCGGTTTGCGATGCGGAGGGCTTGTTTAGGCATTGTGGTCGCGGCGACGGGCTCGGGTTGACACAATATCCTGACACCAGCTTGCAACTTCGGATGATGTCGCCAAAACAAGTCGCTGGCTGCGCTTCGCTGCGAAACGCATTGCCACAGGTAAGTAACGGGATGTTGTTATGAAGAGCCCTCTGTTTGCCTGCTGATCCTCAACAACCGCGTACAGAGCAGCGACTGCTTCCAGTTTAATGGGATTTTGGGGGGAGTTGCACTTCGCTTGCACCAGAGTGACAAGTTCTCCGACTGAGTCTTTTTGAATGATTCGCAGGTCGACACCGTCATCCCCACGCCCCGGCCCGAGGTAGGTCCGGTATCCCAGGTTGCGGAATATAGCCTCTAGGAGTTCTTCAAATTTGCGCCAGTGTAACTCATGGAGATTTGCCGGATGTCGGGAGACATACTCAATGAATTGATCATTGGCGGCTTTGAAATCAGGGATAACAATGCTACAGGTACGGTCAAATGTCGGGTCAATGTATAACTCGGTAACTTTCTCTAGCTCGCGAAGTTTCCGTAATATGTAGCTTAGCGGGTCGGGGGTCTCGCCTCGCCGTTCGGCAAGTTTGGTGTTACATGCGTGGAATTTCAATTCGGCTAGCGTGGCATCTCGTTCTAGTTCCCAGTTGCAGCCTCCATTGCGCCTCACGTATGTAGCCCGCACTCTATCTTGAAATTCCTTATTAAAATAGAGCGCCATTTCCTCAAAAGGGCTGGGGTCATCAAGGTGTTCCGCCGCGCGTTGTGCCCAGAATTCAGGTTCCATGTGTATTAACCAAAATTCCCTCTTTAAAACACCTCCATTGTACACGCGGTCTTGCTTGTTCGCGATACTGTAAAGCGATTTTCATCGGGAGCAGTACCAATCGTGACGTAAGTTACAAACTGGCCGTGGGTGATTCTGCGATTGCAAGTGTGGCACGTGTACGGAAGCGATTGAAATTCTAGCTGACCTTCAAAGCAGCGTTCATGCCACTTGCACTCGATGAATTCGAGCGTCGGAGTTATGTGGTCTTCGTAAAAGTAACCGCGAGCCACCTGGACGATCCGCTGCCCTGGCTGAATAGGGCGACGGCAATTGAAAGATGCACACTCGGCCATCTCACTCCTCACACGGGGAGCGGTATTTTACGCCTGAACAGGTAAAGCGGAAAATAAACCAAGAGTGTAGAATACGCGGCTATGTCGGACCTTAGGACTTCGACAATCTCCGGTTCTGCGCTTCCCTTATCCGAAGGCCAGATTGTCTCCGGCTCACTTTTTAACGAACCCATGCGCGTCGAGACCATTCGCCAGAGTGGTTCTGATACCTGGGTTGTCGGTTTATGTGGCGTCCGCACCGAGCGCTTTCGAAGAGTTACCCTCACCCGGAACGACATCGAAAAACTGAAAGTCTCGTATCAGGTGCCAACATATCGAGGAGATGGTCAACTCCTGAGGGTTGGTATCCAGGCGTACTCGCTCGGCATCGCGTACGAGTTTGATCCTTATTTTGGGCTCTCGATTTCGCGGGTTGATCCGTTGCCTCACCAACTCGAAGCCGTATATGACTATTTGCTGAAGCTCGCCCGCGTTCGTTTCCTTTTGGCCGACGACGCAGGCGCTGGGAAGACCATAATGGCGGGTCTTCTCATTCGCGAACTCAAGCTCCGAGGTCTGATCGAGCGGGTCCTGATCATCTGCCCCGCAAATCTCACGTTTCAGTGGCGGCGCGAACTCTGGGACAAATTCCGAGAATCATTTGATGTTCAAAGTGGCGATTCCCTGCGCGATCAATATGGGCTGAATCAGTGGATAGAGAAAAAGCAGGTGGTTACTTCTCTTGATCTGGCGAAGCGCGAGACCATTCTTCCGGGGCTAAAGCAGGTACGCTGGGATTTGGTAATCGTTGACGAAGCACATCGAATGTCGTGGACGCCGCCCTCGAAAAAGACTGCCCGGTACGCCTTGGGTGAGATTCTTCGAGACTCCTCTGATCATTTTCTGATGCTGACGGCCACGCCCCATAAAGGTGATCACGCGAACTTCAGCCTCTTTCTTCAGTTACTGGATCAGGATGCCTACGCCGATATCAAGTCGATTCGTGAAGCCATGGAACAACGACGCGCTCCCTTTTATTTGCGGAGAACCAAGGAAGCAATGGTGTATTTCCCCCAACGGATGCCAGACGGGACCTGGCAGGCCAAGAAGATATTCACGAAGCGGATTCCGCACGCGGTTGATTTCCATATTGATGGACCCGAGGACGAGCTATATCGGGAGGTTACGGACTTCGTAAAAAGGCAATCGAACCGGGCTGCTGCCGCAGGTGACGATCCCAGAGCCCGCGCCATCCGCTTCTTGATGGCTCTGTATCAACGCAGGCTTGCGTCAAGTACCCATGCTCTTCGGCGCTCATTGGAGAACCGCGCAAAGAGACAGGCCGAGATGCTGAAGAAAGCTCAGGAGATCGCACGCTTTGCGCCACCTGACTTACCCGACATGGATGAGTTGGACGAAATGGAAGATTCCGAGCGCGAACGCCTGGAAGACATCATCGCGGCTGTGAGCATTGCAAGTAACCCTGAACAAGTGAAGGAGGAGATTGCCGAACTAAACGAACTGGCTGTACATGCCAAGCGCGTGGAGGATTTGGGGCGAGAGGCAAAATTATCCAGGCTCCGCGAGGTTTTGCAGCAAGAAGGGTTCTTCGACCGTCCGCAGCAACTGCTCCTGATTTTCACCGAGTTCAAAGACACTCTGGATTATCTTGTCGGGAAGCTGCGGGCCTGGGGCTTCAGCGTGGGCATGATCCACGGCGGCATGCACATCGGTTCACGCGATGAGCCCGGTACCCGCCTTCACGCAGAACAGCAGTTTAAGGACGGAGCCACTCAGGTTTTGGTCGCGACCGAAGCAGCAGGCGAGGGCATCAACCTCCAAGCCTGCCATATCCTCTTCAACTATGACATCCCCTGGAATCCGAACCGGCTTGAGCAGAGGATGGGACGCATTCATCGTTACGGACAAACCAAGGACTGTCTGATCTTCAATTTTGTGGCCACAAACACAATTGAAGGCCATGTTCTGAAGAAGCTGCTGGAGAAGCTGCAGGAGATTCGGAATGCGCTGGAAGATGATTCCGTATTCAATGTGGTTGGCGAAATCCTGCCTCCAAATGAGATTGAGCGCATTCTCCGGGATTATTATGCGAGCAAGATTGGGCCTGCGGATTTGGAAGAGCGGTTGCTGCGGGATGTGAACGAAGACCGTTTCCGCGCAATTTGTCAAAACGCACTCGAAGGATTGGCGACCAAGAGCCTGAATCTTGAGATGCTGGTGGAGCGGCGTGCCCGAGCCCAAGAGCATCGGGTGGTCCCGGAGACGATTTCTCGATTCATACGGGATGCGGCCCCGCTGGTTCCGCTCACGCTCAAGACGTTTGTGACGTTGCCCTTCACGTTTGAACCCACGGCCACGCCTCCAATGCTTAAGCAATATGAGAATGATCCAGACTGGAAGCTTCAGCCTGTCGCGGCCAGATATCCACGTTTCTCCACTGATCGCCAAACCGCTGAAGAAAATAACCTGGAATGGGTTACGCCCGGTCATCCGCTGTTTGAGGTGCTCAGAAGACACGCGCACGCGAAGGCACAGGATTCGCTAAACCAGGGTGCTTGTTTCTATTCCCTGGAGGTCGAGAGCCCGACTCGGTTTGATTTCTACCGCGCACGCATCGTGGACGGACTCAGCAACGTCATCCACGAGCGCCTGTTTGTGGTCCAGATTGGTTCAGATGCGCAGCTAAAGTTGGCTGGGCCTACGATCCTGACGAACGTCCAGCCTGCCCAATCTCCAGGGACGCTGCCTGAAGTGGCAAATGCACCCGATCCCACGGAATGGCTCCAGCAGAACGCATTTGCGCCCTTCCTCGAAGAAGTCCGGCAGGACCGCATCTCAGAAATTGACCGAATCGCGGCCCACATCGAGATGTCTCTTACCGAACTCATTGCTAAAGAGGATGCTGGCATTGGGAGATGGGAAGAAGACGTGGAGCGCGGAGTTGAGGGAGCCGCTGGCAATCTCAAGCAAGCGGAAGATCGCCATTCGGTTTTGATCCATCGCCGTGAAAGCCGAAGACAGGAACTAGAGCGGCAGAAATCGTTATCGATTCAGGGTGTGGAGCGGATCACGAGCATCCTCGTGCTCCCGCATCCCGAGCGCAATCGACCTGAAGTCATGAATCTGCGCACCGATCCTGAAACCGAGGCGATTGCGATGCGAGTGGCTATGGAATACGAGGCCAGCCAGGGGCGAACGGTCGAGGATGTTCACGAAAAGAATTTAGGCTACGACATCACCAGTCTCGATACAAAGTCCGGTGAGTTGCGATTGATTGAGATCAAAGGAATTGGAGCCAGCACTGGAACCGTATGCCTTACGCCCAATGAGAAGCGCGTGGCCGAGGACCGCTCCGATTGCTACTGGCTCTATGTAGTAACTGAATGTAAAACCGACTCACCGAATCTGCGTGATCCCATCCTCAACCCTGCCAAAATGCCGTGGCATGAGGTTATGAAAATCGAGCACTACTACTTGACCTTGAGCGCCATCACTGCCGCCTCCACTGATCCGCGCCTGTACCCTGAGCAAGATAAAGGCGCTTCGTGAAGGCAATACGCGCTTCATGATTCCTAAAGAATGTAAGCGTCTAGCCGAAGCCGATTTTCCAATTGCAAAAGTTAGTCTCTTTGCCGCCCGCGAAAAATCGATCCGCTATGGTCACCCAAGTACGCTGCATCTCTGGTGGGCACGACGCCCTTTAGCAGCGTGCAGAGCCATGTTATTGGGTCTGCTTTTGCCGGACCCTTGCGACTCGAATTGTCCAGAAGAATTTAAATCACGGGCACGGAACATATTGCCACGTGTTCAAGGCTCTGTCGGGTCTACCGATTTAGATTTGAGGCATGAAATACTCAGATTCATTGGGGATTTCTCAAATTGGGATTACGCTGCCAACCCCACATATGTTGAAGCTGCACGAGGCCTTGTTCGCGCAGCCCACTCCGAAGAACCTCCCCTGATAGCTGATCCCTTTGCAGGAGGAGGATCAATCCCTCTCGAAGCTCTACGTTTAGGATGCGATGCGTTCGCAAGCGACCTTAACCCGGTCGCCTGTTTCATTTTAAAGACAATGCTTGAGGACATTCCTCGGCGTGGTGCAGGTTTTGCGGATGAACTTCGAAAAATGGCCGCAGATGTGAAGGCAGTCGCGGAAGCGAAGTTGGCGGACTTGTATCCGTCGCCCTCACGCGATGCAAAGCCGATTGCGTATTTGTGGGCGCGGACCATCGTTTGTGATAGTTGTGGTGCCGAAGTTCCACTCGTTCGGTCGTTTTGGTTATCGAAGAAATCTCAAAAGAAACGTGCCCTGCGCTCCTCAGTTGTGCGTCCCCAAAAAGGTAAGGTGTCGTTAGTCTCATTCGAGGTTTTCGATCCGAGACGAGACGTTGACGTTCCTCCGGGCACGGTGCAGCGGGGAAAAGCGACCTGTATCTCTTGCCGTCTCGTTATGCCCTTAGAACGTGTCAGAGCGCAACTCGCTGAGCAGCATGGAGGCACTGAGGTTGTATTCGATGCCGAAGGAAAGAGGGTCGGTGGGGCAACCCTGCTTTGTGTTGTAATAATGCGCGATGGAAGCGATGGAAGAGACTACAGATTACCCACAAAGAAGGATTATGAGGCGGTTTATCAGGCTCAGCAACGGTTGGAGTCGATGATGCGTAGTCGTGGGCGAGATTGCTTACCTACAATTCCTTCCGAGCCGCTGCCACGGCAAGGGACGCTCGGTTTTCGCGTTCAAAGATACGGAATGAGATGTTGGGGAGACCTGTTTACGAGTCGCCAGAAAATCGTGATGCTCACGTTGCTCGATGCGCTCCAAAAGACGAAAGAACGATATTCCGAACAAGCGGCGGATTTCGTTGCTCTGGCAATAAGTAGGTTTTCGGATATTTCTAACGCGCTCTGCCAGTGGGAGAGTTCGAAGACTCAGGTTCGACACCTTTTCACCAGACAAGCCATTTCTATGTTATGGGACTTCGCTGAGGCTGGTGTACTTGGAGGTCAGGCCGGAGATTTCGAGACAACCCTTGGAACCATGATTAAGGTTTTGGAGTCGCTGCCGCTGGATACCGGCAATGCACAAATACAAATAGCAGATGCAACCATGGAGGTCCTTCCCGAGGAATCCACGTCTGTCTGGTTCACCGACCCACCATACTATGATGCGATACCCTACTCTGATCTTTCCGACTTCTTCTTTGTATGGCTCAAAAGAGCGTTGCCCGCGCACCCTTTACTGCGGGACCCCTTCGACCCAACAAATACTCTGACGCCAAAGGATAGAGAAGCTGTTCAGGACGAAACGAAATTGGTGAACGGAAAACCGAAAGACAGGAAATTTTTCGAGACGGTCATGGCTCAATCGTTTGCAGTCGGTCGTAAAAGTCTTTCCACTTCCGGCGTCGGATGTGTTGTGTTCGCACACAAAACCACGGAAGGTTGGGAAGCTCTCCTGCAGGGAATGGTCAACGCAAATTGGGTAATCACGGCTTCGTGGCCCGTTGCAACCGAACTCGCAAACCGTTTACGTGCCCGCGACTCTGCGGCACTTGCTACGAGTATTCATCTTATCTGTCGTCCCCGTGATGATAACGCTGCCGTTGGTGATTGGGCAGATGTCCTTCGAGAATTGCCTAACAAAGTGGGTGATTGGATTGAGAAGCTCCAAGGTGAAGGAATCCGTGGTGCCGACCTCGTATTCGCGTGCATCGGCCCGGCCATGGAAGTGTATAGCCGTTATCGCCGCGTTGAGGATGCCGAGGGCCGGGAAATCCCATTGGGAGGAGACCCAACTGCCGCTGAGCCGTACAAACGTGGTTTTCTGGCCTACGTGTGGGAGACCGTCGGTCGGATGGCACTGGAGCAAGTCCTCGGTACGGCTGAGGCCCAGGCTCGAAATGGCGGTGCTGGCGCTTTGGAGGAAGATGCTCGCTTAACCGCGCTGTTTCTTTGGACGTTGCAGGCGACTGAACTAAAACTCGGTGTCGATACAGCGCAGGTGGAAGCTGAAGGCGAAGAGATTGAAGGAGACGAGGACGGTGAAACGTCCGTGAGCAACAGGCAAGAGTACACATTAATTTACGATGTCGCCCGTCGCTTCGCTCAGCCCCTGGGAATTCATTTGGATAAATGGGAGGGCCGGATTATTGAAACCGAAAAGGGAATCGTGCGGTTACTGCCTGTTGGCGAACGTGCAACACAATTGTTTGGCGATGCAGACGCTGCGACTATGGCGCGGCGGATCGAGGCCGACGTGAAGGCGCAGCGCAATTATGCGTTCGCGTTTATGCAGGATGCGGGCGCCGCACCAGAGATTAAGACAGGCCGAAAAAATCTAAAACCCAAATCTGCCTCTGGCACAAACGTAGATGACGGTCCACAACAGGTCACCACTCTTGACCGCGTGCATGCGGCGATGCTGCTTCAAGCCAACGGCCAATCGAATGGGCTCCGGGCATTATTAAAAGAAGAGTTACAACGTGGCCCAGACTTTATCCGGCTCGCGAATGCGCTCTCGGCCTTGTATCCAAAGGAGAGTGAGGAAAAACGCCTTCTGGATGCCATGCTCTTAGCGGTTCCGCGAAACTAATCCAAGACTGTGCTTCCGCTGATACGCGGATCGCGATTCTCGCGCCCAAGTTGTTCTAGCGCCTTCTTGCCGACAGTTTCGAAGGCTTTCCACTTTTCCTTCCAACCGGTCGCCTCGCGTTCCTGCTGTACTATTGGTTTAAGTACCATCCACCCCTTGGCGAGAGGATCGTCCCAAGCAGCAAGCGCATTTCTCAATCCCAAGAATGGGATCAAGTAAGCAAATTCGTCCATTCTGCGACAGACTTCCAGGGCATCTTCTCTTTCCTTTTGACTCCACTCGGTAGCTCCGCCGTGCAACCGCTGGAAAATTCGGCGCCGTGCCTCCCGGAAATCACTTCCTTTCCATATGTCTTGTGCTCTATTCCAAGATTGGAACTGCCTGTCGTTTCTCACGTAGCGAAGCTCGAAAAAAGCAAGAATCTCGCCCACACCAAGTACGATCACGAGCAAGAGTTCTCCAAATGCTGTAGCAGAATTCGCGTTGCTTCCATCGAAGAGCGTCTTGATGATCTGCAAGACCGCCAGGGCCAGGGCAACAGCCGTAACGGAGAAAAACGCCAAAGTCCCAAATCGCATGATTAGGGTTCCCTCCTTTTGTCAGTCTATGTGCCCCCGAAAGACGTTAATTCTCAAAGCGTGAAGATGGTGCTAGATTATGCCCCTACTGACCACTCATGGAAGCCTGGTACAAGAACACCACCCCTCGTGCAGAGGTTCGAGAAGGACGCTCCTTTAACCCGGACGAGTTCGCAATCGCGCTGGAGCAGGTTGCGGCAGGCAAAGGTCCAGACGATTACCGGGACCCCGTAAAGTTCTTTTCCCGAACCGTGTTCACGCGGGCTCTGACCGAGCACATGGGCATGGTGCTCCGGCGCCTAGCGGGTCATACCCAAAACTCAGCGCCAGTGATGACGCTAGTAACCCAGTTTGGCGGCGGCAAAACCCATACGCTAACGGCGCTGTTCCATTTAGCCAAACACGGGCAAAAGCTTAAGCAGGGCCCCGAAATCTCGAAATTACTCTCCACGATTGGACTTGGCGAGGTCCCGAGCGCCAAAGTGGCGGTGTTCGTTGGCAATGCCTGGGACCCAAGTGAAGGGCGCGAAACACCTTGGATTGATGTCGCCCGTCAATTGGCTGGCGATAAAGGTGTGGCGGTACTCGGGACCTCCGCGAAGGATATTCCTCCAGGCACATCCTCGATTCAGAAGCTGGTGGAGGCTGCAGGTGGATCGGTACTGCTCCTCTTTGATGAGGTCTTGAACTACATCAACCGCTACCGGGGAACCGACGCCGATAAATTCCACGCCTTTATCCAGAACCTGACCGTAGCCATGACTGGCACCGAGCATTCAGCAGCCATCATCAGCTTGCCTCGCAGCCAAGTCGAGATGACAGATTACGATCTCCAATGGCAAGAGCGAATCAATAAGGTTGTTCGACGTGTGGCGAAGGATTTGATCGCAAATGATGAAGGCGAAATCAGCGAGGTCGTGAGGAAGCGGTTATTCGAAGACATTGGCCCGGAGCGAATCAGAAGATCGGTGTCGAAGACATATGCGGATTGGTGCTTTGAGCGTCGGAACCAGTTACCGCCCGAGCGCATGCTCGTGGATACCGCCACAACCGAAGCCAAAGCTCGGGAATCCCTGCGTATGCACTTTGAGGCCTGCTACCCATTTCATCCCGCAACCCTGTCTGTGTTTCAGCGGAAATGGCAAGGCCTGCGCCAGTTTCAGCAGACACGTGGGGCGTTGGCGATGTTCGCGCAGTGGATTTCGTTTGTGTATAGGGAATCGCATATTAAGGCTCGCCAGGAGGCGCTAATCACTTTGGGTTCAGCGCCTCTGGAATCGCCCAGCTTCCGGGCCGCTGTGCTGGGCCAGTTGGGAGAGAACAGGCTCCAACACGCTATCGATGCCGACATTGCCGGTCAACACAGCCACGCGCGGGCACTGGATGCGGACACCAGCGGAGTCCTGAAAGATATTCACCGTCGAGTCGCGACGACGATTTTGTTCGAATCCTCAGGAGGTCAGACCGACAAGAGCGCACACTTGCCGGAACTCAGATTCGCGCTGGGCGAGCCGGGTCTTGAGACTACCTCAATCGATAGTGCCGCGACCCAGATTGAAGCCAGAGGCTTTTATATCCGAAAGAAGGGCTCGGATGGTTTCCAGTTTGGATTTAAGCCCACACTCAAGAAGGTCGTTAATGATCGCCGCGCGTCTTTGGATGAAGACGAGGTCCTGAGCGAGACCAAACGCATTGTCCAGAAAGAGTTCGAGCGCGGCAGAACCATGCCTGTTATCGCGTTTCCAGAGGACGGGACATCGGTACAGGAGTCCACGAAGCTTTCGTTGGTCGTCTTGGACCCCGAGCAAGAGTGGGCAGATAATGGCATGCTCCGTTCCCAAATCCTGGATTGGACCAAAAACCGAGGCCATTCTCCACGGCTGTATCCGGGTTCTTTGATTTGGTGCATCCGCAAGCCAGGGCGGGAGCTTAGGAACAGGATCGAGACGTTGCTGGCGTGGCGCAAAGTACGTTCGGATTTTCTGGACGGGACTTTGGGAGGAGAGTTCGACCGTAGTGACAGCGAAGAAATTAACGCGAAGCTGCGGGACGCCGAAGACTCAGCAGTTGACGAGGTCTGGGGAAGCCATCGGTACATTGTGCTGTATGACAGTAAGTCGGATAGCGGGCTGACCGTCATCGACTTGGGTGCAGGGCACGCGAGCGCTGGCGAAACCCTGACTGCCAGAGTCATAACCACGCTAAAGACCCGTGCTCTCTTGAACGATTCGCCAGGGGCAGGATATTTGGAGCGCCGATGGCCCGAACCATTCAAGAAATCCGGGGCGTGGCCGCTGTCGGCACTCCGGCAAGCGTTTCTGAATGGGGTGATGGAGCGGCTGCTTGACCCGGATTCGTATCTGAGGGCGCGAATACCAGAGTTCGTGATGCGCGGTGATTTTGGATTCGCATCTGGAGCCAAGAACGACGGCGGCTATTCACGGGTGTGGTTCAACGAGCTTTTACCGCCCGAAGAAATTAGCTTTGACTCCGATGTGTATCTGTTGCTCAAACAAACCGCTCAGGACTTGAAGAAATCGAATGGCCGCTTGGCCGCAGTCGAGCCTCCGGTTGTGGTGACGGCGCCATCAGATGACCACCCGGAAGCTGGACCGTTATTTGGGGGCGGCTCGGTAGCGGTATCCGCGAAAACCAAGACATTGAGGATTTCCGGCGAGATTCCTACCGAGGTCTGGAACCGGCTCGGAAGAACGCTAATCCCCAAACTCAAGGCGGGCACCGACCTCCATTTTGGGATAAATGCGTCCGTACAGATCGAAGGCGACGGCAACGGCCTGCAGCAGGAGATCGAGCAAATCCTCCGCGAATTGAACCTCGCGGATAAGGTCAAAGTTGACCTGCGCTAGATCGGTCTCACCGGCCCGCCTTTATAACGAAGCTGGCGAGATCGACAAAAGCTTCATCAGAAGCCGGACTAGGCGCCGGATTCCAACGCAGCAAGACCAAAGCGATGATTAAAATGAACCAAACGATGAAGAAAGCGATTGGCACAATCAAGTTCGTAAAGTCGTGATAGTCATATCTGCTGAAAATCGAAAGCGGAAACCTGCTTAATATCGGTTGCCGCTTTCTGCGGCGATCATGTTCCGATACATAATCGGGTTTGACGCTACGCCATCCCTTATCTTTTTCAATTGTGCCAAGCAGACCCCACCAGTAGATGTGATAGTCGTATGACTTGATATTACTGAAAATCCAAGCTGTCGTTAGTACGATGGCAAGTAGCAAGATGATGAGCGCAGCAACCAATATGTACCAATGTGATTTTGTGATGGCTTTATCATCGAAAACTATCCAGGTCCCAGCAAGGGCGGCAGCTTCAAACGCAGTGAAATAATTCGTCCGGGTCCAATACGAATCAACCTGTGCGCTCCAGGTTTCGTAGATAGCCCAATAAATCTGGACCAGCGTATCCTCCCTCTGGCTGGTATCCCCCGGAAGTGGTCGTGGAGCCTCCCCGCGTTCGTTAGCCATGGCCGCGTATAGTACACGGTTTGGAGTGATTAAATCACCACAGCCCGAAGGAGCTTCGCGCCATCGATGCCGTGGACGAGGCTCTGGATCGAGGAGCAGTACTGCGGCATCAGGACAAGATCGTTGCGTTAGCGCTGGAGAGATGGAGAAATTGGCTGGCTCGCGGTAAAATTCGCACCGCTTCGGGCATAAAATAAGTGAAATCGATGCCCTCTTCCTCAAGTCTGATCGAGTTGCTTGGTACGGTCGGAGGTTCTGTCGCTGCTGCTTTTGGCGCACTGAAGTTCGCCGTTCCTTATGTTCTTGACCAAACCCTGAACAGGAAGGCGGCAAAAACTGCAACCGAGATTGACACTCTTCTTGGTCGGTTGATCAACCTTGAAGACCAAAAAGGAGGGATGCAAGCGCTGAACCTCGAATCATACAAACTTGAGGTGCAAGAGAATATCCAGGCAAAGCTGCGACTTCTTGACGCAATCAGGGCAAAAAGACAGCAGAGAGCCCTAAGTCGAAATGAAGAGCCCAAAGGTGTCGGTAGGTGGCTTCTGTTCTACCGGCCAGATGGCTTCGATGGATTGCTTGTCCAACTAACTTATTACATTGCTGCTTTCACTGCTCTCGACATTGCAATTGTAGGGGTAGCAATGTTTCCTGACCTTGATCGAGGAGCAATTGTGGTGGTCGTGGTCGTTGCCCTCCTGGTTGCAGCAGTTGCACTCTATGCACGCAGCGTTTCTCTCAGAATGAAGAGTGTGGGCAACAAAATGCGGCTTGAAGGGATTGGAAATCCAAATAACGATCTGGGATGGCTACGTCGAAACTTGTTGATACTCAAGAGAGCGGACGACTTGTGGGGCCAACGTTTCTGGTACTACGTTCTCTTATTCATTGCTGTGTCTGGGCCTTTTATAGAGCAGCAAAAAGGACGCAATCTTTCCTGGTGGGAAGAAGTCTACATCGTTACAGCCTATCTACTGCTCGCGCAGGTTGTTAAAGCTCACGCTCTCCTGCGTCGCGGGTCTTTGAAGATGGGGAACGAAACCAAACATGAAGAAGTCCGAACTGCTGAGAGCACTCCAGACTGAAATTCGACGCCACACCTTCGACACCTTCGTGGATCAGCCGCCATCGATAGCGCAGGGCGGAAACGGAGTCGTCACGCCAGGATGCCCGGCCTGCAGGAAGCAGTTGTTCACGATGGCGAACTTCATGGATCATCTGGCGGATGATGTACTGCCGGACCTGATTAACAAATTATCGGCGGAACCGTGAGAAGTAGAGGTATGGGCAATGATTCAGAGAGGTTCTCACTCAAAATCCCTCTCGCTCTGAAGTGTTCGAAATGCAAGGAACCTGCATCACCTAAGATTCATTTAGACCAAACCTCGTTCGATTGGACATGCCCGAACTGTGGCTTCGTTCATCCGAGCCTTTTCGGATTAGATGTCACTATCGGATTCCTGCTCCTGGAACGAAGCCGATACGAACTCATCACCGAAAAAGATTTCTCGATGAGCATCGTCATGTCAGCCATGGCGTTCGAATCTGAACTCTCTCGCTTGTTCGGTAAGTGGAAACAAATTGATGCGTTGAGGGCTGACCAAGACTTCAACCGCGAAGCATGTGAGAAAGAGCTACGTGATTTCGGACGCATAGATAGAAAGATCGACAAAGTCTCCCAATTTCTTGTAAACAAAGGCATGGATGTGTTTGTTTCCGAATGCCCCGAACTCAGTGAGCCCATATCAACTCGCTTCCAAAGCATACGGATTAGTTCCTTAGCGAAAGACTTCCAGGAAAACTTGTTCTGGCCGCGCAACCAGATACTGCATTGGGGAGATGCCAAAAATTCCTATGAAGATGCTGCCATATGCTACAGCTTGGCAAACATGGGCCTGTTGATCTTACGTAAAATGGACGAAGAGCGAAGAAAACAACTTGAATCATGAAGCGCCTTTATCATTTTAGTTCGGAAAAGCACGCCCTGACCGACATCCGCAACCGCAAGCTCAAGATCGCACAATTGAACGATTTGAATGATCCTTTCGAATTCCGATCCGTTAATTTGTGCAATCGGATTAATGCCATGGCGTTTGAGGGAATTGAACAAATTGGGTCTGTAGGCTACCTCGCTGAAGCAGCACGACAATTCGGAGTCCTTTGTTTCAGCGAGAAGAAAGATGATCTGTTGCAGTGGGCGCACTACGCGGATCATCACAAGGGAATCTGTCTCGGTTTCGATATAGGAACTGAAGGAAAATTCGGGCGCGTAAAATACGTCACCGAAAGATTTCATTTTCCAAAACAGAAACAACGAGATGTCGATTTTATGTGGAAGCTACTCAGCACGAAATCAGCCCATTGGGAGTATGAAAAAGAGTGGCGCGTCTTTACTAGGACTACGGATGGCGTCTCAGATAAATGGTCAGGGCGAGTCCTGTACTTCGCTGATTTCGGTTCCGAGCTAACCTTGCGCGAAGTAATCCTGGGCGCAATGAATACAAATACTGCCAAAGATGTTCGTGCTGAACTTAAAGGCTATCCAAAAACAGTCAGGATTCGACGGATGCGTCTGTCTTGCGGCAAATTTGAACTTATCGAAGGCCCGGCCAAGTAAATGGCTGTCCCGAGTATGGAGTTTGGCAATGTCTTTCCCAGAGATAGCAAAGTCGATTAAACCGGCAGTGGTGGGACTGGGGATGCTCACGGATGAGAACGATCCTCTTTCGGTCGTCATCATCGGTACAGGTTTTATTGTGAGTCCAGACGGATTCATCATGACGAATCGCCACGTCGCAGAACAATTCGTGGTCGAGCGAAATGGCGTAGTTGGGGTACGCAATGCATTAGCAAGGGCCGTGCTATTTGTGGATGCGACCGGACGAAAGATAGGAAACACGGACCAAATAGCAACGGGCGGTTTTGGGGCTGTGCCATTCCCGATAGTTGCGATAGCTGCAGCACCAGTTGCCGAAGGCCACGATCTGCACTACGAAACCCCTCCCGATTTAGCAGTGTGCCGCATCAGGACTGAAAAACTACATAGACTCGGCTTGAAGGAGTTGCCGTATGTTCGATTAGCCGATTCCTCGTCAATCCGAGAAGGTGATGAAGTCGGTATTTGTGGGTTTCCTTTGGGGATGACCTTGAAATGGGATGGTCACCTCCGGCAACTGACACCAATCGTTCAGAAAGGAGTAGTAGCGGCGGTACTCCCGTGGAGTGGGATCGACAATCCGTACGCGTTCCAGTTGGACATTAGCGTAAATCCGGGAAGCAGCGGGTCGCCGGTTTTCAGAGCCGACAATGGCGAAGTGATAGGCATCGTCTTTGCCGCTCCTATACACCACGGGCACGTTGTCATCCCAAATCCGAAAGGAGAAGAACGCATTGCGACAGTCGCATTGCCCACTGGCTTCGGATATGCCATCCCATCGAATCGTTATCACCAGAAGCCAAAACCTTCAATCACGCTGCCTGACGTTTATCATAAAGAAGATTAGATGGAGGAGAGTTAGCTATCTCTATTTAGCGGGGATGTACCTCGACCTTGTAAACTTGAAAGGTGAATTTACCCCACATCCAACCCATCAATCCGTCTCGAATCGAAGCCCCATTCGATCACCAGGACTGGCTCTTCGAGCTTAAGCATGACGGATTTCGCTCCCTCGCCTATATAGAAGACGGCGCGTGCCGCCTGATCTCGCGAAAACATATCGTCTACAAATCCTTCGCCGGGCTCTCGACGGCCCCGTCCAGAACGAATCGGAGCGTCGTGAGGGCGTTCAGGTCTTGCCCAAATCCTCAGCTAATGCGACCGTTGCGCATGCACGACAACAGCGGCCTCTGGGATGGCGTAAAGAGAGGCAACCATGACCGATCCTATGAAGGCCCTCCAATCTTTTCAGGAGGAGTTTCTGCTTCACAACCCACAACTGGCAAGCGGAGTTATTGATCCGAACCTCCGCGTTTACTTTGATGTGGCGGAAGGGGAAATCAGGGTGACCTACGTAAGGCTGGAAGGCAACACGGTGACTGCGCTCGTCAACCTCTTTGAGTCCGATCCTATAGACGGCATTCACTGTTACAGCATCGGCTACGCGGTTGCCGAAGCGTACCGAAACCAAGGACGCGCAAAGGAAATCGTCGCCGCAGCAATAGCGGAGTTGAAACACGAATTAGCGCAGAGCGGACAGACGGTCTTCTACGTTGAAGCGGTCATCGGAGCCGACAACCTAGCTTCGCAGCGGGTCGCTGAACAGGTCATCTCCAATACGCCGACCCCGATCACTGACCAAGTCTCAGGTTTGCCCGCGCTATATTACGTTCGCAAGATCGAACCTCAAGCTTAAATGCCATATCGCGTTCAAAAGCCGTTCATCATCGTCAACGGACAGAGACTCGTAAGCCCCACCGCTGTTCCACAACGATTGCCCTTCTGCGATAGATGCGGTGAGTTAGCAGCTAAGAGTGTGAGTCTTTATACCGAACTTGCCCCGAACAGATGGTGGAAATGGTTGTCGTACCCAAAGTTTTCATGCCAAGCGGAAGCATTTATGGGTTGTGAGAAGCATCCCGTCGAACCAGCAATTCGTTTTCTGGACGGGCGAGTCGAACCATTCATCCGGCTTCCCTTGGCGAGATGGCGGCGATTAACCGAACGGGATGCTGTCATAGCGTTGGTTCTTACCTTGGTCTGCGCAGGTATAGTTGAACTGTTGAAGGCATTGGCTAAGCGGTAATATAGTGCTGCTAGTAGGCTATATGGCTGATCAAACGCACACGTTCAAGATCAACGAGTTGAAGTGTTCGGAGACTGGAGAAAAATACGCTCCGCAGGTATACATCGACGGGGCAGACGAAAACGCACCCTGTTCTATGTGGTTTGCCACTCGCCCCGGCATAAGCCACGACGAAGTACACTCGTTGATTAAGCACATGCACAGCGTCTTGGAGTCGTGTCAGGTTCAGATTCACCCGCGTGCGAAGTCAGCCCAGCGATAGAACTATCGCCCGCTTTTGGCGGGCGCGACCCCGACGGTCGAAAACGTCAAAAACCCTCCGTGCGCCCGGTGTAACGCTCCGCTTTCCTGTGCAAGATCATTAACCCGAATTATTCGCAGCAGCGCGGCAGGCGCGAACTCTTTGACAAGTTCAGAGAACGAAACGCGCACGTGAACGCGTGAGTTTTGTCTTGCGATTGTTATGTAAAACCGAACTTCTTTGACTTCTTTGGCTTTCTCTGGCTTCTTAAATCACTGCATTTGCTCTAACTTACTGATTATACGATTTCGCTTGACTCCCAGAATGAACACTTACAGAAAAGTGGCCCGGGGGGCCACCGCCGCGAACGTCATCCTCGCCGCGAACGTCTACCAACAGGATGAGCTTCGCGGCGCTAAAGAAGTCATCAGGAGCTTCGCGGCGTCAACAAAGTCAGGAGAGGGGTGCCGTCGAAAAGTCCCTTCAGGGACGAAACAAATTAGCCCCGGGGCGGAACCGGGGTCCCCGACGCGCGCCGACTTTGCGCGCGTTGGGGTGGTCGAACCGGGGTCCCCAGCATGCACCGTTTCTGTGCATGCAGGGGTGGTGGAAGCCCTGGGGATGCCTACATCGCGTCTTGGCGTCAGCGCTATCCGCGCAGCAAGCTCGCGCCGGTGGCTCGCGTCCAGTGCCGTTCCAACTTGTGCCGTTCCAACTAGTACTCAAACAAGTTGGCTCAAACAAGTTGGAACGGCACTTGTTTGAGCAAATCGTCTTTCGTCTTGAACCGAACGAATAGACTTTTCGTCCCCTCAACGGCAGCCGGCCAGATGAATCGATTCGTTCGGCTCTTGATTACGGCGATCTCTCGGAAACGTTCGCTTGCGGGTTTGGCCAATCTAGTTGGAACGGCACCAGGTGCGGCCATTCCATAGTACGCAAGTACTATCGTCATTCGGCCGCAGGACTAAAACAAACGGTCTATTGAGCGGTGCGGTGCCGCGAAGTTACTCTAAGTCGACAGATTTTCGTTGCGGAGGATACCGTGGTCTATTCGGAGCGTCGCTCAGCCCGGCGCTTTCAAATCAAGCTACCCATGACGGTCCGATGGACCAGCGGGACAGCGGTAGGCGAGGCGCAAACCGAATCGAGAGACGTCAGCTCGCGAGGCGTCTACTTTTTTCTCCCGAAACAAGTCGACAGCGGCTCGCCGGTGGAAATTATCTTGACCCTGCCGCACGAGGTTACCCTGGCCGGCCCGGTGCGAGTGCGCTGCCTGGGACGCGTGCATCGCACCGAGGACGACGCTTCGGGACGCTCGGGGATCGTGGCGGAAATACACCGGTACGAATTTCTGCGCGGCAACGACGAAAACGCTGCATAACAAGCTTGCCTGCCC
>Ga0137377_10000122_pt1 | contig 38284 bp, 41 predicted proteins | sample SagtaG_22_FD_104815 | JGI IMG/M metagenome (GOLD analysis project Ga0137377, IMG submission 104815) | Vadose zone soil microbial communities from Sagehorn Ranch, Mendocino, California, USA - Sage2_L_40_16 metaG | ecosystem: Environmental > Terrestrial > Soil > Vadose zone | place: USA... | reverse complement strand
GCCGAGCTTGCTCGAGTCGGCCAGGACGTAGGAGGCGGCCGCGTGCGCGATGATCGTGCGCCGGGTGGCCACCTCGGGCGGGTGGTAGTCGGTCAGCCCGGCCTGCGCGTGCACGCCGCCGGAGCCGAGGAACGCCTTGTCGGCGTAGAAGTCGGCGAAGAAGGCCTCCGCCTGCGCGCCGTAGCAGGCCGCGTCGCCGTGCCGGACCTGCCCGCCGCACAGCAGCAGGTCGATCTCCTCCCGGTCGGCGAGCGCCATCGCGGCGGGCACCGAGTTCGTCAGCACCCGGCCGCGGAAGGATTCGGGCAGCGCCCGGGCCACCTCGAGCGCGGTGGTGCCGATGTCGATGACGATCGTGTCCTCGGGCTCGACCAGGGTCGCGGCCAGCTGCGCGATGGCCAGCTTGCGCGGGGCGTGCAGGGCGCTTCGGGTGGCGAAGTCGCCCTCGGTGGACCGGACCGAGAGCGCGCCGCCGTAGACACGCTCGAGCAGCCCCCGGTCCCGCAGCCCGCGCAGGTCGCGGCGGATCGTCTCCAGCGAGACGCCGAACCTTCGCGCGAGTTCCTCGGCGGACACCGCCTTCGTCTGGCGGACCTCGGCGAGGATGGCCTGGCGGCGCTGAGTCGGCAGCATACGGCTCCTGTATGACCGTTGTTTACCGATCTTGATGTAGTTCTGTGTCCGCTGTCAATCCCTAGGTGCCGCCTCGTTTGGCCGCCCAGGACGCGGGAAGGCATCACCCAAACCCGGAGGGAGAAGCACTATGGCCCGCAAGGCACTCCGCCTGCTGCTGCCCGCGTCCATCGCCGTCCTGGCCGCCAGCCAGTGGCGGGAGATCGCTCGCTATATCAAGATCAGCCAGATGTCACGGGGCGGCGGCCACCCGCAGATCGTCCCGGCCACAGGACAGCACTCCTACCCCACCCACCCCGGCGGCGGCGATGCGGACGGCACCGGCGACTTCGACTCCGCCAGCCGCGGCGGCCCCGCCGCCTCCGCCTAGCCCGGGCCGCTCACCGCCCGCCCGCCAGCTTGCGGGCGCGCTGCTCCAAGCCGAGCTCGCCATAGGGGTAGTCGACGGGGTGGGGGGCGCTGGCGGCGTCGAGCGCCGCGGTCTCCGCCGCGGTCAGCTGCAACTGCGCCGAGCGCAGGTTGGCCTCGAGCTGGCTGAGCGTGCGGGCCCCGAGGATCGTCGAGGTGACGGCGGGCCGGGCGGTCACCCAGGCCAGCGCGACCTCGGCCATGGACACGCCGCGGTCCTCGGCCACCTTCTGCACCGCGTCGATGACGTTCCAGGTGCGTTCCGTGCCGCGCCGGTCGTAGGCCTCCATGCCGCGGTTCGGGTCGTCGCCGAGGCGGGTGGCCCCGGACGGGCGCTGGTCGCGCTGGTACTTGCCGGACAGCCAGCCGCCGCCGAGCGGGCTCCACGGCAACAAGCCCATCCCGGCGTCGAGCACGGCGGGCACGATCTCCCACTCGATCTCCCGGGCCAGCAGGCTGTACTGCGGCTGGAGCGTCACCGGTTCGGCCGCGTTCAGCGCCCGGGCCAGGTGCACGGCCTTGGTCAGCTGCCAGCCGGTGAAGTTGGACAGACCGTAGTAGCGGATCTTCCCCGCCCGGATGAACTGGTCCAGCGTGCGCAGCGTCTCCTCGAGCGGCGTCAGCGGGTCGTAGGCGTGCACCTGGTACAGGTCGACCGACTCCAGCCCCAGCCGCCGCAGCGAGGCGTCCAGCGCGCGGGTCAGGTGGCGCGCGGACAGCCCGGCGCCGTTCGGCGAGTCGTCGCCGGCCCGCGGGAAGCGGCCCTTGGTGGCCAGCACCACGGGCTCGGTGACCTCGGCCGGGCGGCTGGCGAACCAGTGGCCGATGATCTCCTCCGACCTGCCGTCGCCGTATACGTCGGCCGTGTCCACCAGATTGCCGCCCGCCTCGATGAAGCGGTCGAGCTGCTGGTGCGCGCCGGGCTCGTCGGTCTCGACCCCGAACGTCATCGTGCCCAGGCACAGGCTCGACACCGCGCAGCCACTATGTCCTAGCGTGCGATATTCCATGTGTCCAGGCTACCGAGCGCGGCGGCCCGGCCCCAAAGACGCCGGAGCCGGGGCCGCCGCGGAGCACCGGCTGGCTCAGCGGAGCCGGGAGCTGACGACCGGCGTCATCCCCCCGCCCGGCTCGGCGCGGACCCCGAGCCGCAGGGTCCCGAAGTCCGGGCTGCGGAAGTTGAACAGGGTCATCAGGTTGCCGATGGCCGGCTTGTTCTTCGGGATGTAGACGCCCGGTGCCGGGTTCGGCAGGTTGTCCTCGCTGTAGCTGGTCAGCGGGGGCAGCCCCCAGTTGGCCTCGATGAACTTGAGGATGGACACGTGGTCGGTATAGGTGTGGTCGACGAAGCCGCGCCTGGCGTAGGGAGAGACCACGAGCATCGGCACGCGCGGGCCGTCGCCGAAGAAGCTGACCGGCTGGATGTAACCCGAGTCGTAGTAGCCGCCGGTCTCGTCGAACGTGACGAAGATGGCCGTGTTCCGCCACAGCGTCGGGTTGTTCTGCACCGCGGCGATGGCCCGGGCGGTGAAGTTCTCGAACCCGGCGAGCGTGGAATAGCCGGGGTGGCCGTCGTCGTCGCCTGGCTTGAGGATGGACACCGCGGGCAGCGTGCCATTGGTCGCGTCGGCGACGAACTGGTTGGCATCGTGCTGGGTGCCAGCGCGCAGCGCCGGGTTGGTCATGATCGACGCTGAGTACTGCATCGGGTCGCAGATCCCGCAATAGTCCGCCGTGGGGCTGCCGTTGTTGTAGCCCTCCCCGAAGTACCCCCAGCTGATGTGGCGGGCCGAGAGCGAGTCACCGATCGTCACGTAGTCGCTCTTCTGCGGCGGCACCGTATAAGGCGCGGTGCTCAGGGTGCCGTTGGCGTTGTAGCCAGGGTTGTAATTGTTCAGCAGGTAGTACCGGCCGGGCTGGCAGTTGTGCATCACCTGGTAGGGCAGTGTTTTCAGGTAGCTGAAGACGGCCCCGACGCCCGGCTGGGACTCATCCGCGCAATCCGAGTAGCTGCCGCCGGCGTTGGCCGTGGTGCTGCTGCCGTAGCCGTCCTGGGTGTAGTTGTTGTTGGTCCCCGGCTTCGGGTTGGGGTTCTCGACCTCGCCGGCCGGCGGCACGGCCGCGTGACCGGACGCGTCCTGGTACGACGCGGCGAAGCCGGTGCCGAGCGCGATGTGGTTGGCGCCGGTGCCACCCTGCACGGCCTGGTGGTAGTTGTCGCTGATCGAGTAGTTCTGGGCCAGGTCACGCAGGACGGGGGCGTCTCCCTGCGCCATGTTGTAGAAGCCCATCTGCACGCTGCCCTGGAAGATCGCCGCCGGCGGACTGGCGCCGTTGTCGTCCCCGGCCGTGTTGGCCACCCAGGTACTGAGTCGGCTGTGGAAGGCCGCGGTCTGCTGCCACATCTGGTAGAAGCGGTGGATCGGGTCGCCCACGTAAGCGCCGAACAACTCGCACTGGCCGAGTTTCGAGTACTGCACGTGGCTGTCGAAGTAGGGGACGGACTTGGTGATCTGGAACGGGCCGTTGGGCAGGGTGGCCGGGAACCGGGTGTCGGCGCTGTTGGCGGGCAGCCCGTCGCAGGCCGGCGACACGTAGGTGGTGTTCGGGGCCGGAAGCGCCTTGTAGCTGCCTGTGATCGTCGGCGTGAGCGTGTACTTGCTGGTGTCGGCGGCGGTGAGCTGGGAGGCGCTCATGTAGTCCGGGCCGGGGGTCCCCTTCGAGGTGACGATTCCCTCCGACCGCAGGTTCCGGATGTGCTGGTGGCCGGGCGGCTGGTAGGTCGCGAAGACGTTGTCGAAGCTGTGGTTCTCGCCGATGATCACGACCACGTGCTTGATCGGCGTGCTGGTCGCAGTGCCGGCCATCACGGCGCCGGTGATCCCGGCGCTGGTGATCCCGGCGCTGGCCGCGCTTGCGGCCCGGGCCGCCGAGCCGGGTGCCGCGGACGCGGCGGCCGCGGTCAGCGCGCTCGCGGCCAGCCCGGCCGCCGCGACCGCGCAGACCTGCCTGATCAGTCTCCGGTTCATGGGGGGTCCCTTTCGCCTTCCGTACGTGAGCTGAGCGGATGCAGGGAAACGGCTGTGAGTAACCTCAGAGCCAACCTCAGCATGAAGTCCGCAATCTTCCGCGAAAGGAACAAAAGGTAAACAAAGCCCCAGTCCTGGACTAACAGCTATGCCCAGAAACAAACAGAAACGCCACCTGCCGACCGGACTAAATTCGTCCTTGCGGCAGCGTCGGGGTGTCGAATGATCGGCGGCATGAAGTCAGGCGCGCTTGCTTCCGGGCCTGCGGAGGCGGCACCCGCCGTCGCGCTGGTCCTCTACGCGCTGTCCATCGCGGGAGTGATCCACACCGGCCTGCCCGGATGGTGGCTCCCCATCACCGGCGTCGCCGACATCGCGGCCCTGGCCATCCTGCTCAGCCCGCCCATTCGCCGCTGGGTGGCCCCGCGATCATGAACGGCTCGGGCGACCCCGGTCCTCGAGCTTCGCGTCGGCCGCGGCGGCCAGAAACGGGGTGGCGGTGATCATGACGAGGCGATCCTCTCCGGGAAGGGCAGGGCGATGGGGTCGGTCGCGAGGCGGCTGCGGCCGGCCTCGTCGAAGCGGTCGAGGCCGATCGGCGACACGTCGAGCACGTCGGACGAGCCGGTGAGCGCGACGTCGGCGGCGGCGCGCGCCACGCCCCCGCCTCCGGCCGCCAGGCCCCGGAACGCGACGTGCTCGCGGACCTCGACGCCGCTGCGGATCAGCGCCACCGTGTAGGCGGCCACGTTGCGCGGCGGCGTGATGAACCCGTCCTGGGCGCAGAAGGTGCCGCCGAGCGTCTGCCCGGGCGCGAGCGTCGGGTTGGCCGCGTCGACCTCGCCGGGCTCTAGCCAGCGCACCGGGACGCCCAGCGCGGACTGCATCTCCATCCGGGCGTGCGCCGCCGCGACCTCCGCCTCGGTGAAGCAGGGCAGCAGGTAACCCTGCTCGGTGAACCCGGAGTCGGTGCCGATCTCGTCCCGCTGGCCCAGGTAGAACCGGCGGGACCACTGGCCCAGGCGCACTGCTTCTGGCGTCCCGCCCTGCATCCGGACCACCCCGGCCGCCCGGCTGCTGGCGCCCTGGCCGAGGAAGCCCTTCTCGATCAGGACGACCCGCGACAGCCCGGCCTGGCGCAGGAAGTAGGCGCACCAGGCGCCCACCGTCCCGCCGCCCACCACCACGGCGTCGGCTTTATCACTCATTGGCACAGGATCGATGCTGACATAGACTGAACATTCAGTCAATACGGTGTTGTCAATGCTGGGCTGGCGCCTGGAGGTACCGCGCATGTACGGGCTGTCGGAGGAAGATCGCCAGATCCAGGCCCGGGCCCGCGGGTTCGCGGACGACCTGATCCCGTTCGAGGAAGAGGCCGAACGGTCTGGCGGCGAGCTGCCCGCCGACGTGACGGCCGCGCACGCCAAACGCGCCCGCGAGCTCGGCCTGTACGCAACGAACATGCCAGCCGAGCTCGGCGGCGGTGGCCGCACCTCGCTGCAGCAGGTGCTCGTCCAGGAGCAGATGGGCCGGGTGACCAACGCGCTCGGCTGGGTGGCGGCCACCCCGCCGTCCTGGCTGCCCGCCGTGGCCACCCGCGACCAGATCGACCGCTACGTCCGGCCCGCGATCGCGGGGGAGCGGGAGGAGTGCTACGCGATCACCGAGGAAAGCGCGGGTTCCGACGTCGACGCGATCGAGGCGACCGCTTACCTGAACGGCGGCCAGTACCTGCTCAACGGCGTCAAGTGGCACGTCACCTCGTTCAACACGGCCGACTTCGCCTTCTTCCAGGCCCGGCTGACCGGCGGGCCGCACCACGGCGAGCACGCGATGTTCCTGGTGGACCTGCCGAGCCCGGGGGTCGAGGTGGTCAGGACGCCGGCCTACTCGCACACCATCAGCCACCACCATCCGATCGTCGCGTTCACCGACGTCCGCGTCCCGGCGGCGAACCTGGTCGGCGCGGAGGGTGACGGGATGGCCTTCGCGTACGAGTGGTTCCGGTTCGAGCGGCTGATGGTGGCGGCCCGCTGCCTCGGCGCGGCCGGGCGGCTCACCGAGGAGATGACCGCGTTCGCCGCCGCGCGCCAGGCCGGCGGCCAGCCGATCAGTGAGCGCGGGCTGGTGGCCGGGATGCTGGCGGACAGCCTCACCGAGCTTTTCGCGGCCCGGGCGATGACCTACGAGACGGCCCGCGCCATCGACCGTGGCGCCGACGTGAAGGTGTCCCACGCGCAGTGCTCGATGGCCAAGCTCTACTGCTCAGAGATGGCGGGCCGGGTCGCCGACCGCGCCGTCCAGGTGTTCGGCGGCCGCGGCTACATGCGCGAGAACGTGGCCGAGCGCTTCTTCCGCGAGCTCCGCGTCGAGCGGATCTGGGAAGGCACCAGCGAGATCCAGCGCATGATCATCGCCCGCCAGATGACCAAACGCGGCCCCGCCGCCCTCGCCTAACCCCACCCACCCAGTCAAAACCATGATCATGGCCAGAAATGGGCGCTATTTACCCCAAACTGGCCACGATCATGAAAAGGGCGCGCTTAGCCGAGGTAGTAGTCGGCCGGGAGGTTCGCCTCGATGGCGGCGAGGACCTCGGGGTCGTCGGGCTCGGTGCGGGGGCGGAACCTGGCCGCCACGGTGCCGTCGGGGCGCACCAGGAACTTCTCGAAGTTCCACTGGATGTCGCCGGCCTCGCCGTTCGCGTCCGGTACCGCGGTGAGCTCGGTGTAGATGGCGTGCCGCCCGGGGCCGTTCACCTCGATCTTCTCGAACAGCGGGAAGCTGACCCCGTAGGTCGCCGAACAGAACTCGGCGATCTCGTCGGCCGTGCCGGGCTCCTGCCCGCCGAACTGGTTGCACGGGAAGCCCACCACCGACAGCCCGCGCGCGGCGAACTGCTCGTGCAGCTTCTCCAGGGCGGTGTACTGCGGCGTCAGCCCGCACTTGGAGGCCACGTTCACCACGAGCACCGCCGAGCCGGGCGAAACGACCGAACTGAGCGAGGAATCCTGGCCGGCCAGGGTCTTCACCGAAATGTCAAATATGGTCACGCTGCTACGGTACCGGGCTCCAGACCGAGTGGCCTAGGTAGCCCCGGGCGATAGTGGTCACGTAGGAGTACACCGCGTCCTCGGCGGGCGACAGCGGCCCGGGGGAGGCGTGCGGCGAGGCCAGCCCTCGCTGCACGGACTCGCACGCGGCCCAGTCCTGCTTGTTGGTGATGTCCCAGAACTCCACCGCGTAGCCGGGGTCGAAGTCCGGCCGGGCAGCGGCCTCGGGCGCGAACGCCCAGGTGCACTCGATCGTGGTCCGGTCCGCCGCGACCGGGATCAGGCGGTGCGTCATCACGTAGTCCGGGTGCAGGCTGAGCAGCACGTTCGGGAAGATGTTGACGTAGATGACGGTCCGCAGGCCCTGCGGGTCGAGCCCGCGCAGCGGCACCCCCCGGCTCTCACCGGAAAGCGACATCGTCGCCATGCCGTCGCGCAGGTCCATCCAGCCGCCGATCCAGGCGCCGTCGGCGGCGTAGTTCTCGCCGCTCCTGGGCGGGCTGACCCGGCACAGCTCCGGGTGGATGGACGGGCAGTGGTAGCACTCGTGGTAGTTCTCGGAGAGGGTCTTCCAGTTCGCCGCGGCGTCGTAGCGGTGCTGCCCGGCGGTCACCAGCCGCTCCGGCTCGTAGGGTGCGACCAGCTCGTCCAGCTTGGCCAGCGCCTCGTGCAAAGAGCCCGCCGCACCGCCCGAACCATCCACGAACACCAGCCCGTGCCATTCGGCCGCAGGCAGCGGGGCCAGGCCCCACCGGCCGACGTCGAATCCGCGCTGCTTACGGAACCCCGCCGCCGCGCGGAGCTCGCCGGCCAGCGAGTACGTCCAGGCGTGGTACGGGCAGATGATCGCCTTCTCCCGGGCGGCCTGGCCGCACGGCAGCAGCTCGTGGCCCCGGTGCCGGCAGCTGTTCGCGAACGCCCGCAGCTCGCCGTCCTCGCCGCGGACCAGCAGCACGCCGCCCTCGCCGGTGGCCTCGGCGCGCTGGTCGCCCGGCTGGGGCAGCTGCTCGCTCCGCGCCACGCACATCCAGCCGCCGCCGAAGAAGTGCCGCTGTTCCCAGTCGAACACCGCGGGGTCCACGTACGCCGCCCGCGGCAGCATCCGGCTTTCCCCGAAAGGCCGCAACGATAGCTCCAGCTCACCGCGGTCAAGCGGCGCCGGGGCCGAGGCAGCAGAGCGGACCACCAAGTCTTGACTGATCATACAGTCAAGACTAAGCGGCGCGCCGGAGCCTGTCCAGGCCACCGCGATCTTGCGGACGGGCGGGCGGGGTGCGGATACTGCATGCATGGGTGACCGTAATGTGCTCGGCGGCGAGCTCGAGCCGTGTGGGACCGATCCGCTCACCGGTTTCTACCGGGACGGATGCTGCACGACCGGCCCCGAGGACCTGGGCAGCCATACCATCTGCGCGGTGGTGACCGCCGAATTCCTCGAGCACCAGCGCCGGATCGGCAACGATCTGTCCACGCCGATGCCCCAGTTCCGGTTCCCGGGGCTGGTGCCGGGGGACCGGTGGTGCGTGACCGCGGCCAACTGGCTGCAGGCGCACAGGGACGGTGCCGCCGCGCCAGTGGTGCTGGCCTCGACCCATCAGCGCGCCCTCGAGATCGTCCCGCTGGAGATCCTCAGGCCCTACTCCGTCGACGTCCCCGCCGACCTAGGCGCCCTCGAGGAATGACTCAGCCCGCCGCCGGGCCCGGCCGGCTGGCCCTCTGCCTGCTTAATCTGGGCCTGCTTAATCTGGGCCTGCTTAATCTGGGCCTGCTTAATCTGCGCCTGGCGGGGGCGGCTCGATTCCCTGAGCACCAGGCTGCACGGCAGCCGCCGCAGGCCCGAGCTCGGCCGGCCGTCGATGGCGCTGAGCAGTTCCTCGCCCGCGGTCCGGCCGAGCTCGCGCAGGTTCATGTCCACCGTGGTCAGCGGCGGCCGGCAGGCGGCGGCGATGACCTCCCAGTTGTCGAAGCCGACCAGCGCGATGTCCTCGGGCACGCGCTTGCCCGCCTCACGCACGGCGTCGGCCACGCCCCGGGCGATCTGGTCGTTGCCGCAGAAGATCGCGTCCAGGCCGGGGGCCGCCCGCAGCAGCCCGTCGGTCGCCTGGCGGCCCCATTCCTCGGTCCATTCGCCGTACAGCGCCCCGCCCGCGGCCAGTTCGAGCCCGGCGGCGGCCAGGGTCTGCTCCGCACCCTGGGCCCGCAGCCGGGACGCCGCGAACGACAGCGGGCCGGTCACGTGGCCGATCTTCGTCCGCCCGGTGCTGAGCAGATGCCGGACCGCGATGGCGCCGCCCTCGGCGTCGTCCGGGATGAGCGAGAGGTCACCGGGGTCGATGGATGAGGTCATCGCGTAGACGACGGGAACCGGCACGTCGCTGCCGATCGGCTCCCGCGGGTCCTGGCGGCGCCCGGTCACGATGATGCCGTCGACCCGCCGCTCGAGCAGGGTGCGCAGGTAGTGCTGCTCCCTGATCAGGTCGTCGCGGCTGTCGCAGAGGAAGACCGAGATGCGCCCCGGGCCGAGCGCGTCTTCCGCCCCCTGCATGACCGGGATGCTGAACCGGCCGAAACTGTCGGTGGTGATCAGGCCGACGGTGAAGCTGCGGCCGGTGAGCAGGCCGCGGGCCAGGGCGTTCGGCTGGTAGCCAAGCCGTTCGGCGGCCTGCTGGATGCGCTGGATAGTGCCGAGGGACAGGGCGCCGCGGCCGTTGAGCGCCTTGGACACCGTGCCCGGCGACACCCCGGCCAGGCGGGCCACGTCGCTGATGGTCGCGGGATTCTTGCTGGGAGGCATCGCGGTCGCCTCCCTCTGGTCGATGGCCTGCCGCCGGTGCGGGCGGGCGATCTGATCGCCTGAGTATAGGTTAGGAAAAGGTAGTTTGTGAAGTTTCCTTCCGGCATCCTGCCAGGATTAGTCATCTAGTGAAAACTCCTGCTAAACCTTGACGATTGGAACACGACGGTTCTAGCATCCGGTTTGGAAATGCTTTGCCTAACAAGGCCAGCCCTTACCGGCCGACGGAGAGCTTTGGGACATGGGTGTCTTCACGCGTGGTGACCGAGCCCTGGAGTGGCGGGGCGGGCATGAGACGGTCCGCATCGAGCCCTGGGGGCCGAGCAGCCTCCGCGTGCGCGGGACGCTGTGGGAGAAGATCCGCGACGACCTGCCCGGCGCGCTTACCCCGGTCGAGCCAGGCGCTGTCGAGTCGGGGCGGGCCGTCATCGAGATCGGAGCCGGCGCGGCCCGCATCATCAACGGCGGCCTGACCGGCGAGATCTCCTCCTCGGGCCAGCTCAGGTTCACCCGCGCGTCCGGCGAGGAGCTCTTGGCCGAGACGACGCCGCACTTCACCGGGCCGCCGACGCGCCGGTACAGGTCCGTGGGCGGGGGGATGCACCAGTTCGAGGTGCTTTTCCGCGCCCGCGAGGGAGAGCGCTGCTACGGGCTCGGCCAGCACCAGCACGGCCTGCTCGACCAGAAGGGCGCGGTCGTCGAGCTGGTCCAGCGCAACACCGAGGTGTCCATCCCCTTCCTCCTGTCGAGCCACGGCTACGGGTTCTTGTGGAACCACCCGGGGATCGGGCGGGTCGAGCTCGGCACGACGGCCACCCGGTGGGTGTCCGAGGCCACCCGCCAGTGGGACTATTGGATCACGGCGGCGGACGAGCCGGCCACCCTGGTCCGCGCCTACAGCGACGTCACCGGCCACGCGCCGATGCTGCCCGAGTGGGCGTCGGGGTTCTGGCAGTGCAAGCTCCGCTACAAAACGCAGGACGAGCTGCTGAACGTGGCGCGCGAGCACAAGCGCCGCGGGCTGCCGCTCTCGGTGATCGTCATCGACTACTTCCACTGGACCCGCCAGGGCGACTGGAAGTTCGACCCGCAGGACTGGCCCGACCCCGCCGCGATGGTGGCCGAACTCGACGGGCTCGGCATCAAGCTGATGGTGTCCATCTGGCCCACGGTCAACCCGGCCAGCGAGAACTACGCGGAAATGGACGACCTGGGCCTGCTCGTCGCCAGCGAGCGCGGCATCGGCGTGCACCTGCCCATCTGGGACCGGGGATCGGCCGGGCGCGCGCTGATGAGCTTCTACGACGCGACCAACCCCCTGGCCCGCGAGTACATCTGGGCCAAGGCCAGGGAGAACTACTACAAGTACGGCATCCGGGCCTGGTGGCTGGACGCGTGCGAGCCTGAGCTGCGGCCCGAGCATCCCGACAACCTCCGCTACCACATCGGTCCGGGCCTGGAGGTCGGCAACGCCTACCCGATGCTGCACGCCCGGGGGTTCTTCGAGGGCATGCAGGCCGAGGGCGAGCAGGAGATCCTCTCGCTGTGCCGGTCCGCCTGGGCCGGCAGCCAGCGCTACGGCGCGCTCGTCTGGTCAGGCGACATCGACTCCACCTTCGAGGACCTGCGCAGGCAGATCCCGGCCGGGCTGAACATCGGCCTGTCCGGCATCCCGTGGTGGACCACCGACATCGGCGGGTTCAAGGGCGGCGACATCACCTCGCCGTCGTTCCGTGAGCTCATCGTCCGCTGGTTCCAGTTCGGCGTGTTCTCGCCCGTCTTCCGGCTGCACGGGATCCGCGAGCCGGGCACCATGGTGGGCGCCGAGCAGACCGGCGCGGCCAACGAGGTGTGGTCGTTCGGCGAGACCGAGTACGAGATCCTCCGCCACCTGCTGTTCCTGCGGGAACGGCTGCGGCCGTACGTGATGGAGCAGATGAGGATCGCGCACGAGACCGGCTTGCCGCCGATGCGCACGCTGTTCCTGAACTTCCCCGCGGACCCGGTGTGCTGGGAGATCAAGGACCAGTTCCTGCTCGGCGACGACGTGCTGGTCGCCCCGGTGCTCACCGAGGGCGCCCGGGAGCGGGACGTGTACCTGCCGGCCGGGCCGCAGTGGCGGGACGCCTGGACCGGCGCGCCGGTCACAGGCGGCCAGTGGGTCACCGCGGCCGCCCCCCTCGAGGTCATCCCGGTGTACGTCCGCGGCCGTGCCGAGCCGTTCGGCCCGCTCGGGTCCATCGGCCCGGCGGTGTCCTCGGGGGGTGAATCGGCTTGAACCCGGCTGCCCCCTCCGGCGTCCGCACCCAGCCGCCCTCCGCGATGTCCCGGCGCCCGGCCGGACCGCCCGGCCGGGCCCGCGGCGACCTGAGGTCGCGCTACCGCCGGACCGCCCGGCTCGCCTTCCTGGTTCCGGCGGGCCTCTACGTGCTGTTCGCGTTCGTCGTGCCGGTCATCTACAACCTGATCCTCAGCTTCGAGCAGACCACGCCGGCCACGATCGCCAACCTGTTCGCGCCGTGGGCCGGGCTGGCCAACTACAAGTTCACCCTGCTGCAGGCCGTCACGCAGAGCGCCTTGATCCGCACCCTGACGTTCACGGTGGCCTCGCTGGTCTTCCAGTTCCTGATCGGCTTCGGCCTGGCGCTGCTGTTCAACCTCAGGTTCCCGCTGAACAAGCTGGCCCGCTCGCTGGTCATCGTCCCCTGGCTGCTGCCGTTCCTGGTCACCGGCTTCATCTTCAGGTTCTTGTTCCAGTTCGAGGCCGGGGCGGTCAACCAGATCCTGCAGGACCTGCACCTGATCAGCCATCCCATCGGCTACCTGCTGTCGCCCGGATGGGCGTACGTGACCGTGCTCATCACCAACGTGTGGCTCGGCGTGCCGTTCTTCACCGTGCTGCTCTACAGCGCCCTGCAGGACGTGCCGCCCGAGCTCAAGGACGCGGCGATGATCGACGGCGCGGGCCCCTGGCAGTGCCTGGTCCGGGTCACGCTGCCGGTCATCCGGCCGGTGATCGAGGTCGTCTTCGTCCTCGGCTTCGTGTTCACGGTCAAGGTCTTCGACATCGTCATCAGCCTGACCCAGGGCGGTCCCGCGAATTCTACGCAGCTGATCGCCACCTGGGCGTACAACCTGTCATTCCAGCAGTTCGACTACGGCGCCGGAGCCGCCCTCAACACCGTGCTGCTCATCATCGCCCTGCTGGTCGCGCCGGTTTATATCAGGCTCAACCGAGATTCACTGAGGCAGGGATGACATGGGCAGGCAGCGAAGATTCACGCCACTGATCGCCGGGGTCACCGCGCTCGTCGCGCTGGCGATATTGATGTTCCCGGTCTACGCGGTCATCGTCGGCTCGTTCGAGACTAATTCCCAGCTGCTCGGCACGCATTACAATTTCCTCCCGCCCACTCCTACGCTGGCCAACTATCGCACGGTCATCTCGACCCAGGGCAGTCACATCGTCAGCAGCCTGATCATCGGCATCGCCACCGCGGTCCTCACCCTGGCCATCTCGCTGCCTGCCGCGCACGCGCTCGCCCGCTACCGTTTCCGGGTGACGGTCGGGATCGTCGCGTCGCTGCTGGTCGCGCAGATCCTGCCGTCAATTGTGATCGCTAACAGCCTGTTCGTGGTCTACCACAAGCTGCACCTGCTGAACTCCTACCCGGGCCTGGTCCTGGCCGACGCGAGCTACGCGGTGCCGTTCAGCATCCTGGTGGTGCGCGCCTTCATGCTCGGCCTGCCGAACGACGTCCTGCAGGCCGCCCGGGTGGACGGCGCCAGCGAATGGGGGACGTTCATCCGCGTGGTCCTGCCGATGAGCCGGTCGGCCATTATCACGGTCGCACTGTTCTCCTTCCTGAACGGATGGGGCGACTTCATATTCGCGCTCACGCTGCTGAACGGAAGCACCGTCGAGCCGATCACCCTCAGCATCTACAACTACATCGGAGTCTTCTCTGAGGATCTGGGCGCGGCGATGGCGCTAGCCGTTTTCGCCATTCTCCCCGCGGCCATGATGCTTATCGCCGCGCAACGATATATCGCGGCCGGTCTCACCGTCGGGTCAGTCAAGGGATAAGCCGCCGCCTCCGGCGGCCGGCCAGCGCAGAAAAATATTGCGGAAATCTGGAGGAAATTATGCGTGCGCCAGTCAAGCAGTCAAGACGCAGAGCCCGGTGGCGGATCCCGGCGGCCTGCGGGGTCGTGCTGGCCCTGGCCGCCGCGGGCTGCTCCTCGTCGGGCCCCAGCAGCGGAGGCGGCGGCACCAGCAACGGCAAGGTCACCATCACCGAACTCGACTACTTCACCTCGAGCGGCGGCAACGCCGCGATGAACTGGTACAACAAGCAGTTCGAGGCTCAGCACCCCGGGGTCACCGTCACCCGGACGGCGGTTTCCTACGCGAACCTGATCACCAAGGTCCTGCAGGACGCGAGCGCCGGCGACATGCCGAACCTCGTGATGCTCGACAACCCGAACGTGCCCGAAGTCGCGGCCACCGGGCAACTGCGCGCGTTCAACGACCTGCCCGGGTTCACCACGAGCGGCTATTACCCCGGCGCGATCAGCGAATGCACCTTCGGCGGGAAGCAGTACTGCTATCCGATCGGCACGAACTCGGTGGGCCTGTTCTACAACAAGGCGATGTTCGCCGCCGCCCACCTCTCGCCGCCCAAGACCTGGGCCCAGCTGGAATCCGACGCCAAGGCGCTGACCAAGCCGCCGGTGTACGGGATCGCCTTCGACGCGACCGGTGACGAGCAGTCGACGTGGCAGCTCGAACCGTTCTTCTGGAGCAACGGGGCCAGCCTGACCAAGGTGGACACGCCTGGATTCGCGGCGTCCCTGCAGCTCTGGGTCAACATGGTCAAGAGCGGTTCGGCCTCGAAGTCCGTGCTGACCTGGGGGCAGGACCCCGACCTCACCCAGCAGTTCATGCACCAGCGCGCCGCGATGATCGTCGACGGCCCGTGGATCTTCCCCGAGCTCAACCAGCTCGGCTGGAAGTACAACAACCAGTACGGGATCGTGCCCATCCCCACCGACCAGGCCGGGCAGACCGTGATCGCGCCGCTCGGCGGGGAGACCATGGACCTGGGCACCGGCGGCTCCACCGAGCAGCAGAAGCTCTCCTGGGAATGGGTGCAGGGCATGCAGCAGGCGTCGGTGATGGAACACGTCACGTCGCTCATGTACTACCTGCCGAGCAAGCCCGCCGTGACCGCGCAGGTGCTCAAGGGCGGCCCGGAGTACACGGTCTTCGCCAACGAGACCCTGACCGCCAGGTCGCGGACCAAGGAATACGGCGCCAACTACCCGAAGGTGTCGCAGGCGATCTGGACCGCGATCCAGGCGGCGATCACCGGCACCTCGTCGGTGAGCTCGGCGCTGCAGACCGCCCAGTCCGCGATCTCCGGAGTCCAGCAGGTCAGCGGCGGCTGACAAGACCGGACGGCGGCCCGGGCGCACCCGCGTCCGGGCCGCCACCGTCCGGGCTCCGGTCGTCCGGGCTTCGGTCGTCCGGGCGAAACGCGGCCCGCGTCGTCAGCTCGTGCCAAGCCGCCGGGGTGAGCGCGTACGCGCTCACGCTGCCGCCGGTGAAGTGCCGCCATGCGGCGGGCCGAACCAGCGTGGCCAGGGCGGTAACCGCGACCGGAAGCGCCGCCAGCGGGTCGCCCCGGCCCGGCGTCAGCTCCTCCGCGCTGCCCTGGTAGTCGCCGCGGCCCAGCGCGGCGTCCCGCAGCTCCCGCGCCACGTCCCGGCGCCGGCCGCGCCGGGCCGCCCCGAGGACCGCGAGCAGCAGCTGATGGGTCCGTGCGCCCGGCTGTCCGTCCGGCTGCGGCCGCACAGTGCCTACCTGAGCCGGGCCCGACAAGGCCACCTCGACCAGGGCGCCGGCCAGGTCCACGCCCGAGGCGAGCGCGTTGCCCGGCTCCACCAGCCGCGGGTTGATGTCGATGAACTGGACGCTCTGCGACCGGGGACCGTCCAGGGCGAGGATCACGTCCGCCGACAGCGCGCCGTGCCAGTCCAGGGCCGCGCCCAGCCTGGCCACGTGCTCCCGCGCCTGCGGCAGGTGCCGCCCCAGCTTGTGGCTGGCTCCGCCTGAGGCTCCCTCGCGGACCCGCTCGCAGGCGTGGAACGCGACGAGCTCGCCGCGCGCGAAGACCGCCTGGAGCATCACCAGCGGCCCGGCCACCGGCTGCTGCACCAGGACGCCGCCCTGGCCGAACACGCCGTGGCGCTCGTAGTCCGCCGCCAGCCGCCGCAGCGCCTCGCGTGATGTGACCCGCCGGACCCCGGCCGACGCGGTGCCGATCGGCGTCTTCACGTACGCGGGCAGCCCCGGCTCGGCCGCGTCGGCCAGCTCGGCCAGCTGGGCCGCCGTCGCCGCCGCCACCGCGGGCGGCTGCGGCAGCCCGGCGCGGGTCAGCGTGCCGAACGCGGACACCTTGTCCTGCACCTGGGCCAGCGCGCCGAAGGCCGGGACCGCGGTCGCCAGGCCCGCGGCCTCGATCCGGTCCCGCGCCAGTGACATGACGGCGACCTGCTCCTGCACCGGCAGCAGTACCTCGGCGCGCCGCCGGGCGGCGACGCCGAGGGCGGCGTCCAGCCACCCGAACGGATCGCGGCCGATAGCCGGAACGTCGTGGACCCGCCGGACATGCCGGGTCATCCGGCACAGGCAAAGCCCTCCGGGGGACAGCGCCTCCACCTGGTGGCCGGCCCCGGCCAGCACGGTCGCGCACTGCCGGGCCGTCAGCCCGGCGCCGTCGCTCAGCACTATCAGCATGGCTGCCTCCTCGGCCCTGGGACACCCCGGTTCCCGCGTGCCTCAAATCTCCACGCGCGCCCCGGTTACCCGACATTTTTTGTATATGCTGTAAGCATACGCTATATACTTTACTTGGCAAGGGACAGCTGGAAGGAGGCCCGCCGTGGGTCGCGCGCCGCAGATCAGCCGGGAGGCGGTGCTGGCCGCCGCGCTGCGGCTGGCCGACGCCCACGGCCTGGAGGCGGTGACCATGCACGCCGTCGCGAAGAGCCTGCGGGTCACGCCGATGGCCCTGTACCGGCACGTGGACGGCAAGAACGCCCTGCTCGACGGGCTGGTCGAACTGCTGCTCACCGAGTACCCGCCGCCCCCGGGCGGTGGCCGCTGGGATGAGCGCCTGACCGCGCTGGCCGCCGGGATCAGGGACACCGCGCGTCGGCACCCTGCTGTCTTCCCGCTGCTGCTGACCAGGCCGGCCGTCACTCCGGCGGCGCGGACGGTCCGCGACGCGGTGCGGGCTGCGCTCCGCGAAGGCGGCCTGCCCGAGGCCGAGGTCGCCCGGGCCGAGCGCCTGATCGGCACCGCGGTCCTCGGCTTCGCCGCCAGCGAGGCGGCCGGCCGCTTCCGGCAGCATGACCAGTCCGTCATCGACGCCGACTTCGCCGAACTCCTGCGCTGGCTCCGCCTTGCCCTTGGCTAGGCCTGCCGGGGCCGGCGGCCCGATACTGATCCTGTGCCGCAGGTGCTGTGCCCGGTCCTGGTCGGGCGGGACGATGAAGCCCGCCGGCTGCGGGCTGCCCTGGCGGCGGCCGAAGCGGGCCGTGGCGGCTCGGTGTTCCTGGTCGGCGAGGCCGGCATCGGTAAGTCGCGGCTCGTCCGTGAAGCCGTTCGCGTGGCGGGCGAGCGCAGCCTGACGGTCTTGGCCGGCCGGGCGGTGGCCGGGGGTGTCCCGACGCCGTTCCGGCCGTTCGCCGAGGCGCTGACCTCGGCCGGGCGCGCGGGCCTGCTGCCGGCCAGCGCAGAACTCGACTCGTTCCGGCCCGTCCTGGGGCGGCTGGTTCCCGAGTGGCGGCCACCGAGGGGGATGCCGGGGGAGGAGTCGCCGGTCTTCCTCGGCGAGGCGGTGCTGCGGCTGCTGCGCGCCCTGGCCCCGCAGGTGGGCTGCGTGCTCGTCCTGGAGGACCTGCACTGGGCCGACCAGGAGACGCTGGCCCTGCTCGAGTACCTGGCCGACAATCTCACTGCCGAACGAGTGCTGTGTCTCGGCACGCTGCGTGCGGAGAGCCCCGACGGGGCCGGCGCGGAGGCGGCCGCCCTGGTCAGCGCGCTCGCGGCGCGCGGATCCGCCGCCGTGCTCCCGCTCGGCCGCCTGGCTCAGGCGGCGATGGCCGACATGACCCGGGCCTGCCTGGACGCCGCCGACCTGCCGGACGCGGTGCACGCCTTCGTCGCCGAGCGGGCCGAGGGTATCCCGTTCCTGGTCGAGGAGGTCCTGGCCGGCTTGGTGCGGGAGGGGGCACTGACCGAGGCGGACGGCCGCTGGCGCGCCGCCGACCTGGTCACGGCCGGCGTCCCGGCCACGTTCGCGGACGGGGTCCGGCGGCGGCTGGACACCGTGAGCGCGGCGTCCCGGCAGGTCATCGGGGCGGCCGCGGTGCTTGGGCGCCGTTTCGACTGGGCGCTCCTCGGCCCGGTCGCCGGCGTGGCCGACACGGCCGTGATCGCGGCGCTGCGAGACGGCGTGGGCTTGCAGCTGATCGTGGCGGAGCGGGAGAGCTTCCGGTTCCGGCACGCGCTGACCCATGAGGCGGTGCTGGCCGGCCTGCTGCCGCCGGAGCGGGCCCTGCTGGCCGGACGGGCCCTGGCGGCGGTGGAGGCAGCGCAGCCGGGGCTGCCGGGGCCCTGGTGCACGCTCGCCGCCGACCTGGCCGGACGGGCGGGCGACGCGGCCCGGGCCGGCGCGCTGCTGCTCGAGGCAGGCCGACGTGACCTGGCCGTCGGTGCCCTGGCCAGCGCCGAGCGCACGCTGGCCCGGGCCCGGGAGGTGGCCACCGCCGCGCTGCGGACCAGTGTCGATGAGGCGCTGACCGAGGTCTTCGCGATGTCCGGGCAGGTCGACCGGGCGATCGAGACGGGCAAGATGTTGCTGGCCCGGCTGGGCGCGCCGTCGCCGCAGGCGGCCACCCTGCACCTGGGGATCGCCCGGGCGGCGATCGCCGGGGCCCGGTGAGCCGAGGCCGCGGCGAGCATCAAGGTCGCCCGCGAGTCCCCCGGCGCCGATCCCGCCCAGATAGACGCCTGCGCGGCGCAGGTCGCCGCGGGCCGGGGCCGCCTGGAGGAGGCGGGCCAGCTGGCCCGGGCCGCGCTGCGGGCGGCGGAGAGCGGCAGTCAAGGGATCCAGCCCGAGGTGGCGTGCGAGGCCCTCGAGGTCATCGGCCGGGTGGCGCGGCAGCGCGACCTGGAGGCGGCCGAGCATGCGTTCTCCCGGGCGGCGGACCTGGCCGGCGCGCACGGGCTGCAGCTGTGGCGGCTGCGCGCCCTGCACGAGCTCGGCACCATCGACCAGCTCAGGACCGAGAGCGTGGACCGGCTGGAGCAGGCGCGGGAGCTGGCCGTGGCCCAGGGCGCGCTGGCCCTGACCGCGACGCTCGACCTGCAGATCGCCGCCGGGCTCAACAAGCAGTTCCGCGCCGACGAGGCCCTGGCGGCGGCCCGGCGGTCGGCGGACGCGTCCCGCCGCTTCCACCTGGCCACGCTGCCGATGGCGCTGATCTTCCAGGCCACCGCGCACGCCATCCGCGGCGAGGAACCCCAGATGGAGGCCAGGATCGCCGAGGCGATCGCGCTCGCCCCCGACGATCAGGACGTGCTTGGCTGCGCCTGGGGGCACTGCCGGGCGACGTCCTGCCTGCTCGCCGCCGACCTCGGCGCGGCCCACGCGCGGATGGCGACCGGGGCCGCGCTGCTGCTGAGCTCCCCGGCGACGATCGCGCCGCCCTTCCTCGGGCTGTGGCCGCTGCTCGGCGCGCTGCTCGGCCGGGACGCCGACGAGGCCGCGGCCCGGGTTCGGGCCGCCCACGGCACGCGGCACCTGGTGGTCGCGAACCTGCTCGGGTACGCCGACGCCGTGCTGGCGGGCCGCCGCGGCCGGCCGGGCGACGCCGAGGCGGCGTTCGCCGCCGCCGACCGGCGGATGGGGCCGCTGGTGGCCTGGTACCGCCAGTACGCGCGGCGTCTGGCCGCGGAGGCGGCGCTGGCCGACGGCTGGGGCGATCCGGTCGGGTGGCTGCGGGAAGCCGCCGCGTACTTCGCCGGGCGCGGTGAGGACCGGGTGGCGGCCGCCTGCCGCGGCCTGCTGCGCCAGGCCGGGGCACCGGTGCCGCGGCACCGGTCCGGTGACGGGGAGCTGCCCGGCTCGCTGCGCGCGCTGGGCGTGACCGAGCGCGAGGCCGACGTGCTGAGGCTGGTCGCCCAGGGCCTGGGCAACCGCGAGATCGCGGAGCGGATGTTCCTGTCGCCGCGCACGGTGGAGAAGCACGTGGCGAGCCTGCTCGCCAAGACCGGCCTGCGCCGGGCCCAGCTAACCGGGTATTCCGCCGGGCTAGATGGGTAGCCGCCGCCCTTAACCAGCCGCCCAGATTGGGTGCGCGTACCGATGCCGCGGCCGCCGGCCGCGGGCCACGATGCGGGTATGCGCAGACAGCAGATCCTCGCCCGGACCCGGCCGGGCGGCCGCGCCGCCGCCGTGCTGGAACGCCCCGGCGCGCGCCTGGTGTACGAGGTGGCCGGGGAGGGGCCGGCCGTAATGCTCATCCATGGGTTCGGCCTGGACATGCGCATGTGGGATCGGCAGGTCGGGCCGCTGGCGGCCCGGTCCGGGTGGTGCGCTACGACTGCCGCGGGTTCGGCGCCTCTGGGCCGTTCGACCCCGCCGTCCCGTACACCCATGCCGGCGACCTCATCGCGCTCCTTGATCACCTGGACATCGGCGACGCCGTCGTGGCCGGCCTGTCGTTCGGCGGCCGGGTGGCATTGCGGGCCGCGCTGGCCGACCCGGCCCGGGTCCGCGGCCTGGCCCTGCTGGATGCGGTGCTCGACGGCGTTCCCTGGGACCCGGAGTCCGCCCGCGCCCTGGACGAGGTGGCCCGGCAGGTCCAGGCGGCCGGGGTGCTGGCGGGCCGGGAGGCGTGGCTGGCCCACCCGCTGTTCGCCGCCGCCCGCGAGCGGCCGGGCCTGGCCGCCGCGCTGGCCGCCATGGTGGCGGGCTACCCCGGCCAGCACTGGCTGGGCCAGGACCCCCACCGCCAGACCCGGCAGCCCATCGATGTGCTGGAGGACGTGGCCGTGCCGGTCCTGGTCGCCGTGGGTGAGCGTGACGTGCCCGGCTTTCGTGAGATGTCCGCCGTGCTCGCCCGGCGCATTCCCGGTGCCGCCTACCGCCTCGTCGCGGACGCCGGTCACATGATCAACATGGAGCAGCCCGCGGTCGTCAATGAGCTGCTGACCCACTTCGCGCAGGAGCATTCGTCATGGAGCCGGTGAAGGTCGCGGCCGTGCAGGCGGCCCCCGTGCTGCTCGATCGTGACGAGACGATCGGCAAGGTCGTGGCGCTGACCGAGAAGGCCGCCGCAGAAGGCGCCCGCCTGGTGGCGTTTCCCGAGGCGTTCGTGCCCGGCTACCCCGACTGGGTGTGGCGGACCCGGCCGTGGGATGCCGATGCCACCGCCCTGTACGCCCGTCTCTTCGACCAAGCCGTGATTGTCGGGTCCCCGGCTACCGAGGTGCTCGCCGAGACGGCCAGGCGCCTGGGGATCTGGCTGTCGGTCGGCGTCGACGAGCGCGACGACAAGGACTCCACCATCTACAACACCCTGCTGCACTTCGCCCCGGACGGATCGCTGGCCGCCCGGCATCGCAAGCTCATGCCCACCGGCGGTGAACGGCTGGTGTGGGGGATGGGTGACGGATCGACCCTCAAGGTCCTCGACACCGGCTTCGGCCGGCTCGGCGGGCTCATCTGCTGGGAGAACTACATGCCGCTGGCCCGGGCCGCCCTCTACGCCCAGGGCATCGACGTCTACCTGGCACCCACCTGGGACAACTCAGAGGTCTGGGTGCCGACCCTGCGCCATATCGCCAAGGAAGGCCGAACCTACGTGGTCGGCATCACCTCGTGCCTGCGGGCCGGCGACCTGCCTGCGGACCTGCCCGGCCGGACGGCCCTGTACGGCGACGCCGACGACTGGCTGTCCCGCGGCAACAGCGCCATCATCGGCCCGGAAGGGGAGATCCTCGCCGGTCCGCTGATCGGCGAGGAAGGCGTGCTCTATGCCGAGATCGATGCGGGACGAGCCCGCTCAGGCCGCCAGCAGTTCGATCCCGTCGGTCACTACAGCCGCCCCGATATCTTCCGTCTCTGTGTTGACACCTCACCCCGCCCCGCGGTCACAGAGACACCGCGCCCTGCCCATGGAGGCCCCAGATGAAAACCCGATCGGCGCTGACCGAACCAGCGCGGCCGCCCGCCGCCGATGACGGCGTCCTTGTCGACGCCGGATGGCTGGACGCCCACCTGCACGACCCCGCGGTGCGGGTGGTCGAGGTGGACGTGAGCAGGCGCGCCCACGACGAATGGCATATCGACGGAGCCGTGCTATGGGACGTCTACCGTGACCTGAAGGACGCCGACTACCAGCTCATCGGCACCGCGGCGACCGAACGCCTGCTGGTCCGCTCCGGTATCGGACCGGGTTCCACGATCGTGTTCTACGGCTACGCACCCGCCCTGGGCTTCTGGCTCATGAAGCTCTACGGCCACGCCGACGTGCGCATCCTCGACTGCTCACGGAACGCCTGGCGGGACGAAGGCCACGCGGTGAGCAGCCAGCCGTCCGAGCCCGCCACGGCTGGCTACGTCCTGCCCGGGCCAGACGCGCGACTGCGCGCCGACCACGCGGCTGTGCGAGACGCGATCGGCAGTCCCCGCCGCATCCTGTTGGACGTGCGCACCTGGGATGAGTACCGGGGCGAGCGGTTCTGGCCCTCCGGCGGCCTGGAGCCGGGCGGCCGGGCCGGTCACGTCCCGTCGGCGGTCCACCAGCCCATCGACGGCCTGTACGACGAGCGCGGCTCGTTCCGGGACGCCGCCGACCTGCGCGAGATCTTCTCCGCCATCACCCTCGACGGCGGGGAAGAACTGATCACGTACTGCACGATCGGCGGGCGTGCCTGCACCGCATGGTTCGTGCTCAGCTACCTGCTCGGCCGTGATCACGTCCGCGTCTACGACGGCTCGTGGGCCGAGTGGGGCCGGATGGCCGACACTCCCGTGGGCCAGCCGTAACCGGTTCATACCGATTTCGGCGTGCCGGCTCAGGATCGGGAGGGCGTAAGGCCAGGATACAAGGGGAACAGCCTTGGGAGCGGACAGGGAGAGGGAAGCTCATGGGCACTGGAAAGGTCAGCTTGGGCACGCCGACGCGACTCCGGTCCTTCGATCCCGTCCGCCTCGCCGACCTTGAGTATCGCGCGTGGGTGGGGTACTACCTGCGCAAATGGCCTCAGGTCCTGCGCGCCTCGATCGGGCTGGTCCGGCTGGGTTTCGGCATGGACTGGTACCGGACCATGCACGGCGCCTGGCTGGTGCTGCGCGCCAACCAGCTCTGGGCGCCGTACCCCGACAACCACCCCAAGCGCGCCCGGGCCTGCATGCGCCGGTTCTACGCGCTGGTCCGGCTCACCTACGGCGAGCCGTCCAACCCGGCGAAGGCGGCTGAACTCGAGCTCGAATGGTGGCGCGTGCACCGCGAGATCCAGCACGAGCCCGGCACCACCCCGGACGAGCTGGTCGAATCGCTGGTCCGGCTCTACTGCTACCTCTACGGCGAGCCCGAGGAGGCGGTCCGGCCAGCCGCGGTGCACCGGGCCAAGGCGATGGACCTGTCCGATCAGTGGGTCGAGGAGGGCTGCCAGCCCGACAGCCCGCTGCTCCCACTGGAGCACGCGGCCCTGGTCCGTGCCTACTCCGCCCTCCTCGCCGCCGTCCACCACTAAGCACATCCCCCTTGTCCCGTCCGCCACCGGCGACGTCGTGGCGGCGGATGAGGCGGTCCGGGTTGCAGGACGGCGCGGCCTGGCAGCCTGCAGCACGAGCTGCTCTGGCGCGCGCCGCAAAAAATAATCTCGCCGGTCTGTCGAGTCCGCGTCTGCTCATTCGAGGCGTAGACAGAGGGCAGATCGAGCAGACGGTCCGCCCCGAGCCGAAAGGGACGAACCGCCATGACCACCCAGATTCTGGCCACCGCCAGCCCGCGCCAGAAGCCCTGCCTTGCCGATCGTGTTACCAAGTCGCTGCTCGGCTACGGCGTCTTGGCGGGAACCGTCTTCGAGGTGTCGGTCCTCGTCCAGGGCCTGACCCGGCACGGGTTCCGCATCGCGCACGACGATGCGAGTCTGCTGGCCAACGGCCCGCTCGGCTGGATCCAGGTCGCCACGTTCCTGGTGGTCGGCGCTATGACGGTCGCGTTCGCCGTCGGTGCGCAGCGGGCGCTGGCCGGACGAGCCGGCGGAAAATGGGGCCCGCGGCTGATCGGGCTCTACGGAGCCGGCCTGATGGCGGCCGGGCTGCTCCCCGCCGACCCGGCCGACGGCTTCGGCCCCGGTGCCCCGGCCGGCAAGGCAGCACACATCAGCTGGCACGGCGACGGTCACCTCATCGCGGCGAGCATCGGGTTCATCGCGCTGATCGCGGCGTGCTTCGTGATCGCCCGCTACTTCTCCCGCCAGGGGCGCAGGGGCATGGCCACCTACTCCCGCATCACCGGCGTCGTGTTCCTGGCCGGCTTCACCGGCGTCACCACCGGATCCGGCTCCAGCGCCATCGTGCTGCCGTTCTACGTGGCGGTCCTCGCCGCCTTCGCCTGGCTCGCCGTCGTCGCGGTCAGCCTGTACCGCAGTGTTAGCTGAAAACCAAGTGTCGCCTGAGATCACCAGAACAGACAAGAACAGGAGAAACATCAAGATGCGTTACATGATGCTACTGTCCGGCACCAACCCGTCGACCCCGCCGCCGCCCGAGCTGTTCGAGGCGATCATGAAACTCGGCGGCGAAGCCACCGAAGCCGGCGTGCTGCTGGACACTGCGGGCCTGCTGCCCAGCGCGGCCGGTGCCCGGGTCGCGCTGGCGGGCGGCAAGGTGACCGTGACCGATGGTCCATTCACCGAGTCCAAGGAACTCGTCAGCTACGCCCTCTATGAGGTCCGGTCAAAGGAAGAAGCGGTGGAATGGGCCTCGCGCTTCATCAAGCTGCACCGGGATCTGTGGGCAGGATGGGAAGGGCAGACCGACATCCTCCAGGTAATGGGGCAGGAAAGCGTTGGCTGACTATGGGGCCACGAAGTCCGCGATCGAGGCGGTCTGGCGGATCGAATCGCCGCGCCTCATCGCGGGCCTGGCCCGGATCACCGGGGACGTCGGCGCGGCCGAGGAACTGGCTCAAGACGCCCTGGTGATCGCGCTGGAGCAGTGGCCCGTCCAGGGTGTCCCGGACGGGCCCGGCGCCTGGCTGATGGCGACGGCGAAGCACCGGGCGATCGACCTGGTCCGCCGCCGCGTGCGGTACGAGCAGAAATTGCAGGAAGTAAGCCGTGACATGGAAACGCGCGCAGAGACGTTCGGGGAGCCGGACGTCGATAAGATGGACGACCACATCGGCGATGACCTGCTCCGGCTGATCTTCATCGCTTGCCACCCGGTGCTGTCGGCTGAGGCCCGCGCCGCGCTGACCCTTCGCCTGATCGGTGGCCTGACCACGTACGAGATCGCCAGGGCGTTCCTGGTCCCGGAGCCGACGATCGCGCAGCGCATCGTCCGCGCCAAGCGAACCCTTGCCGAGAAGAAGGTGCCGTTCGTCATCCCCGCGCCGGGCGAGCTCGCCAAGCGGCTCGCCTCCGTGCTGGAAGTCATCTACCTGGTCTTCAATGAAGGCTATTCTGCGACATCGGGCGAGGACTGGATCCGGCCCGAGCTGTGCGCCGAGGCGCTGCGGCTCGGCAGGCTACTGGCCGGCCTGATGCCGCAGCAGATCGAGGTACACGGCCTGGTCGCGCTGATGGAGCTGCAGGCGTCCCGCGTCCGCGCCCGCACCGGCCCGGGCGGCGAGCCGGTCCTGCTTCCCGATCAGGACCGGCTGCGCTGGGACCGGCTGCTGATCCGGCGCGGCCTGGCGGCACTGGACCGGGCGGAGAAGCTCGGTGTCGCGCCCGGTCCGTACGCGGTGCAGGCCGAGATCGCCGCCTGTCATGCCCGAGCGGCGTCGGTGGAAGACACCGACTGGGAGCGCATTGCCGCGCTGTACGTGGTGCTCGCCTATCTGACGCCATCACCCGTCGTAGAGCTGAACCGCGCCGTCGCCGTCGGCATGGCGTACGGTCCGGATCGCGGCCTGGAGATCGCCGATAAGCTGACGGACCAGTCGGCACTGGCCGGTTACGTCCAGCTGCCCGCCGTCCGCGGCGACCTGCTAGCCAAGCTGGGCAGGCTCCAGGAGGCCCGCCAGGAGTTCACCCGCGCCGCGGCCCTGACCAGCAACGAACGTGAACGCGCCCTGTTCCGCGCCCGCGCGGCCGAATGTGCCAATCCAACGGAGGAACCATGATCGCCAGAGTATGGCGCGGTGTCATCCGCGCCGGGCATGTCGAGGAGTACATCAAGTACATCGAGGCGACCGGCGGCGGTGAGTACAAGCGGACCCCCGGCAACCGCGGCGCCTGGACGATGTCGCGCATCGACGGAGACCGCGCCGAGATCATCGCGCTGAGCTTCTGGGACTCCCGTGAGGCGATCGAGGGCTTCGCCGGCCCCGACATCGAACAGTCCGTCCTCTACCCCGAGGACGAGCATTACCTGCTCGAGCCCTCCACCATCACCCACTACGAAATCGCCGGATAACCCGCCCCGTCCCCACCCCCCGGTCTCGCCCTCACCCCTGCCCCGCCCGGCAGCGGGTGATCCGGCTGCCTGGCGGGAAGACCGCGAGGCCGCGCCCGCAGCGGGCACGATGCGGCTCGTGCGGAAGGACCCACATCCTGCTGCCGTCATGGTGCACGCCCCGGCGCGCCGACGCCATCGAGGTCATCGGCACAGCCGCCGTGACGGCGGCGCGGGCCCGGTCAGCAGGCGAGTCCAGGTGACCGTGAGCCAGTCCTGGTAGGCGTCCAGGTCCCAGCCGAGCATGCGGCTGGCCAGCAGGTAGGTCTCGGCCGCGGCCATCATGCTGGCGGTGTCGATGAGCCAGGTCAGGTCGATGCCCGGGGGTAGCAGTCCGTCATCGGCCAGGCGGGTCCAGAACACCTCCTGCCCGTGCCTGGACTGCTCGCGGCCCTCCTGCCAGAACCCGGCGATCAGCGGCTCGACGGCCGCGGCCTGCTGGGCCACGGCGAACAACGCCCCGGTGCGCTGCATGATCTGCCGGCCGACCGCGGCCCCGGCGGCGATCCGCCCGGCCAGCGTCGGGGCGGTCATGGCCTGGATCATCCAGTCCCGGTCCAGCACGCCGACCGGCTCGGCGTCGCCCACGATGGCCACGTCGACGACCCGCTTGAACAGGGCCGCCTTGCTGCCGAACCGCACGTACACCGTGCGCGCGGCCACCCGGGCGCGCCGGGCCACCGCCTCCAGGGTGGTGGCCACGTAGCCGTCGGCGAGGAACAACTCGGTGGCGGCGGCCAGGATGCGCTGCTCGGTCAGGGCGGTCTGCGCCTGCCGCAGCGTAACGCCCTCACTAGGGGGGTTGACGTCTCCAGTCACACAATGCAGTATAACTGTAATGAGTATTTATATACTGCATTGGAGGGGACGTGTCTGCCACCGACGCACCGGCGCTGGCCGGAATCCACCATCTCAAGCTGCCGGTCACCGACCTGGCCCGGTCACTGGAGTGGTACCGCAGCCGACTGGGCTACGACGTCCAGGTCGAGTTTGTCGAGCAGGGCACGCTGATGGGCTACGCCCTGGCCCACCCCGCCGGAGGACCGGACCTCGGCCTGCGGCTCGACCCGGACCGGGCTCGCGCGGCCGCCGGATTCGACTACTTCGCCATCGGCGTGCCCGATAAGGCCGCCATCGACGATCTCGCCCGCAAGCTGGACGGCCTCGGCCAGCCGCACGCTGGCGTGCACCGGGCCAGCCTGGGCTGGATCCTGCCCGAGGTGCTTGACCCGGACGGGCACGCACTGCGCTTCTACACCATGGAGCACCACACCGACGTGCCCCCGGGCGAGACCACCACCATCCACGATCCCCGCGAAACCGCCGAACGACGCGAGCGCGAGGAAGCCGACCGCGCCGCACAGCACGCAAGCGCCGCAAGCGCGCAGCAAACCGGGCCCTAGCGGGTTACGCCGCTAGCGAGACGGGTGGCGGACAGCGCGGGGGGACGGGCACCGTGGTGACGATGGTTGCTTCCGTGGCCGTGCTGTCCGACATCCATGGCGTGCTGCCTGCGCTCGACGCCGTGCTGGCCGATCATGCCGTCCAGGCCGCCGAACGCATCGTGCTCACCGGCGACATCGCGGCCGGTCCCCAGCCCGTTCGGGTGCTCGACCGGCTGCTCGGCCTCGGCGACCGGGTCACCTGGGTTCGCGGTAACGCCGACCGTGAGTTGGTCGAGTTGGCGCGCGGCCAGGCCGGCGACATTCCCGACCCGATCGCGCCGTGGGCGGCGCGCCAGCTCAGCGCCGACCACGTGGACTGGCTGGCGCGGTTGCCCTACCCGGTGACGCTGCCCGTCGAGGGCTTCGGCGACGTGCTGTTCTGCCACGCGACCCCGCGCGACGACGAGGAGGTCGTGGTCGTCGACTCGCGGCTCGACCGGTGGGCCGAGGTCCTGGCCGGCCTGCCTGGCGAGATCATGACCGTGGTCTGCGGCCACACGCATATGCCCTTCACTCGGCTGGCGCACCGCAGGCAGATCATCAACCCGGGCAGCGTGGGCATGCCGTACGGCCGAGCGGGCGCGCACTGGGCGCTGCTAGCGGACGGCGCGGTCATCATGCGACGGACCGCCTACGACCCGGAAGCCGCGTGCGCCGCGATACGAGAACAGTCGTCCTACCCGGACGTGGCCGAATGGGCGGACTACTTCCTGCACGCGAGGGCCAGCGACGCCAACGCGCTCGCCGTCATGGCTCCCCGCGACGGGCGCGCCCTATGATCGACGTCGTCATCGACCGCGTCCGTGACGGTGACCTGGCCGGGATCCTACGGAACTTCGAGCGGTTCTGGGGCGACCGGGAGTCGCCCCGCGCCCTGCACCACCCGATGTTCTTCTGCGAGTTCGCTGACACCGCGCCGCCGCGGTCAAGCCGTAACAGTCGCGGTCAAGCCGTAACACCAGGACCAGCCGCCGGCCACGGCGCGGAGGCGGCCACCCGGGCCAGGCTCCGGCAGAACCGCGCGCGTTCACCCGGCGGCAGCACCTCGGTGAGCTGGCTCAGCGAAGCGGAAAGGTCGCGGTGAAACGCGCTCGCCGCCTCGCGCCCCTCCGGCGTGAGCGCGACCGACAGCGCCCGCCGGTCGCCCGGCACGGCGGTCCGCGCGATCAGCCCGCGGCGTTCGGCCCGGTCGGCCAGCCCGGTGAGCGCCGCCTTCTCGATGCCGAGCAGGCCGGCCAGCTCGGACATGCCCCGTGGCCCGCCGGCCAGCACGCACAGCAGCCTGGCCTGCCCGCCCGGCAGCCCGTGGCGCTCGGCCATCCGGGCGAAGGCCGACTGGGTGAGGACGGACAGCCGGATCAGTCCGTCCGCCACCGGGTGCTCCCCGCCGACGGTCAACGCATCACCACCGCCCGTTCGGTCTAAAAATGTTTGTTATGTTTATGGTAATCGATACGAACTAACGAGAGGATAGGCCGATGGCGTTCACCGAAGACGAAGCCGCCTACCTGAAGTCGCAGCCGCTGGCCCGGCTGGCCACCGTCGACGCGGATGGGCAGCCGGACGCGGTCCCGGTGGGGTTCGAGTTCGACGGGACCTACCTCTACGTCGGCGGCCGGGCGCCCGAGCGGACCAGAAAGTTCCTCAACGTCAAGGCGGGCCAGGACAAGGTCGCGCTGGTCGTCGACGACCTGGTGTCGACCGACCCGTGGACGCCGCGGTTCCTGCGGGTCTACGGCACGGCCGAGCTGATCGAGCGGCCCGGCCGGTTCGGGCCAGGGCCGTACATGCGGATCACCCCGGAGATCTCGTGGAGCTGGAACCTGGACGGCCGCCCCTACGGCGACGGCGCCCTCCAGTCAGGCCCGCGCCGGACCGTCCACCGCGGCTAGCCGCTAAGCGGACCGGGCGCGTGCCCCGGCGCCCCTCACCGCCCTTCCGGGAAGGAAGAACGAGCCGCTTCGCGCTGTTCGGACCAGTCGTGGACAATACGGCCCTGACCTTCGGCCCCCGCGCCGTGCCCCTGTCCGTGCTCGACCTGGCGCCGGTGCCGGACGGCGGGAACGCGGGCGACGCCCTGCGCGCCACGATCGACCTGGCCCGGCACGCCGAACGGCTCGGGTTCCTGCGGTTCTGGGTCGCCGAGCACCACAACATGCCGGGCATCGCGAGTTCCGCGCCACCCGTGCTGATCGGCCACATCGCCGACGCGACCACGACCATGCGGGTCGGCTCCGGCGGGGTGATGCTGCCCAACCACGTGTCGCTGGTGGTCGCGGAGCAGTTCGGCATGCTGGAGGCGCTCCATCCCGGACGGATCGACCTCGGCATCGGGCGCGCGCCCGGCACCGATCAGGTCACGGCGGCGGCGCTGCGCCGCTCTCCGGAGGCGCTGTCCGCGGACGACTTCCCCGAGCAGCTGATGGACCTGCAGGGCTTCTTCTCCGGCCGCTGGCCGGAGAATCACCCGTTCGCGCAGATCACCGCGATGCCCGGCCGGGGCAACCAGCCGGCTATGTGGCTGCTCGGCTCGAGCGGCTACAGCGCTCAGGTGGCCGGCCTGCTCGGCCTCCCATTCGCCTTCGCGCACCACTTCAGCGCGGTCAACACGCTGCCCGCGCTGGCCCTGTACCGCCAGCACTTCCGCCCATCGGAGGTCCTCGACCGCCCGTACGCGATGGTCGCCGCCGCCGTGATATGCGCCGAGACCGACGAGCGGGCCCGCTTCCTGGCCGGCTCAGGCGCGCTGTCGTTCCTGCGGCTGCGCTCCGGCCGGCCCGGCCCGATGCCCTCGCCCGAGGAGGCGGCCGCCTACCCCTACACCGAGCTGGAGCGCGCGTTCGTCGAGGACCGCCAGGCCACCCAGATCATCGGCGCGCCGGAGACCGTACAGCGCGGCATCGCCGAGCTCGTCGACGCCACCCGCGCCGACGAGCTGATGATCACCACCATGGTCTTCGACCCCGCCGACCGGCTCAGCTCCTTCGAGCGGGTAGCCGCCCTCGCCCGCGCCTCCCAGGCCCCCGAGCCCGCCGAAACCCAGCGCTAGCCCTCTGCCGCCCTGGGCCGGCCTACGCGGCGGCGCCAGCGTTCGGCGCGGCGGTCGGCGAGGACCTGCCGGACCACGTTGCGGCCCGGGATGCCGGTGACGCCGCCGCCGCCGTGGGTAGCCGAACCCGCCTGGTACAACCCCCGCACCGGCGTCCGCAGGTCGGCGTAGCCGGCCGCGGGCCTGGCGTGGAACATCTGCCCGAGCGACAGTTCCCCGTGGAAGATGTTCCCGCCCACCAGCCCGTACTCCTCCTGCATCTGGTGTGGCCCGATCACCTGCCGGTGCAGCACCGAGGCGGTGAACCCGGGCGCGACCTGCTCCACCCGGGCGAGCACCCGGTCGGCGTAGGCCTCCAGGTCGGACGTCTGCGGCGCGTCGGCGTAGCCGCAGGGCACCCACTGGGTGAACATCGACATGATGTGCTTCCCGGCCGGCGCCAGCGAGTCGTCGAACACGCTGGGGATGCAGATGTCGGCGAACGGCAGCGTGGCCGGCGTGCCCGAGACGGCCTGCTGGAACGCGGTCTCTATGTCGTCGAGCGACTCCGCCAGCACGATCGTGCCGCCGTAGACCGACGGGTCGGGCTCCGGGTAGCTGGTGAACACGGGCAGCCGGTCCAGCGCCAGGTTGATCTTGACGGTGCCGCTGCGGCTGCGCCAGCCGCGGATGTCGGCGACGAAGCCGGCGGGCAGCTCCGCGGGGTCGAGCAGCCGCAGGAACGAGATCTGCGGATGCGCCGTGGTGACGACCACCGGCGCGTCGATGGACTCCCCGCCCGCCAGCGTGACGCCGGCCACCCGGCCGTCCTTGGTCCGGATCTGCGCTACCTCGGCATCGGTCCTGATCTGCGCGCCGAACATCCGGGCGGCCCGGGCCAGCGCGCCCGACACCGCGCCCATGCCGCCGCGCGGGAAGCCCCAGGCGCCCGCCGCCCCCTCGGTCTCACCGATGTGGTGGTGCAGCATCACGTACGCGGTCCCGGCCGACCGCGGCCCGGCCCAGGTGCCGATCACCCCGGACACCGACAGCAAGCCGAGCATCGCGTCGCTCTCGAAGTACCCCTCGAGCAGGTCGGCGATGCTGTCGGTGAGCAGCCGCGTCACGTCCACCGCACCGCGTTCGTCGATGCCGCGCAGGCTGGTGAGCAGCCGCGCCTGCCGCAGCAGGTCCTGCGGCCGCCGCGACCCGAGCCGCGGCGGGATCTGATGCAGCAGCGGGCCGAGCACCCGCCCGATGCCCGCCAGGTGCTCTTCGTACCTGGGATACGCGCCGGCGTCCGCGGCGGAGAACCTGGCGATCTCGGCGTGCCGCTCCGCGGGCTCGTGCGGCAGCCGCAGGTAGCGGCCGTCGGCCCGCGGCGCGAAGTAGGGTCCCTGCGGGTACACCTGGTATCCGTGCTGCTCCAGGCGCAGGTCCCGGACGAGGTCCGGCGGGAGGAGCGAGACGACGTAGGACAGCGAGGTCACGGTGTAGTCGGGGCCGAACGGGTGCTCGCTGACTGCCGCCCCGCCGGTGACGCCGCGCCGCTCGCACACCACCGTGGTCAGCCCGGCCCGGGCCAGGTAGGCCGCGGCCACCAGCCCGTTATGCCCGCCGCCCACCACGACGACATCCGCGTTTCCAGCCACCGTCCCGCCCTTCTTCCTCAGCCGCCCGTGCAGAATGCTGTCTACATACTCCTATCCCGGACGAACGGAGCGCGCATAGTGGACCCCTCCCAGACCGTGGTCGCGGTCGCTCAACTCGCGATCACCGTGGCCGAGCCGGACGCCAACCGGCAGGCCGCCGCGGACGCGGTGGCCGAGGCGGCCGCCGCCGGCGCGCGGCTCGTGGTGCTGCCCGAACTGTGCGATTCCGGCTATGTCTTCGACGCCGTCGACCCGGCCGCCGAGGCCCGCGGCCTGGCCGCGCCCGCGGCCGGGAGCATCACCCTGCGTCAGTGGCAGGCGCTGGCCGCCCGGCACCGGCTGGTGATCGTCGGCGGCTTCTGCGAGCTCGGCGCCGACGGCCGCCTGTACAACAGCGCGGCCCTGGTGGACGCGTCCGGCACCCGGACGGTCTACCGCAAGGCGCACCTGTGGGACACGGAGAAGCTCGTCTTCACCCCGGGCGACGCCACGCCGCCCGTGGTGGACACCGAGGTCGGCCGGGTGGCCGTGATGATCTGCTACGACCTGGAGTTCCCGGAGTGGACGCGGCTGGCCGCCCTGGACGGCGCCGACCTCATCGCGGCCCCGGTGAACTGGCCGGCCGCCGGTCGCCCAGCCGGCGAACGGCCCGCCGAAGTGATCAAGGCGCAGGCGGCGGCGGCCACCAACGGAGTGTTCGTCGCGGTGGCCGACCGGTGCCGGACCGAGCGCGGCGTGTCCTGGATCAGCGGCTCGCTCATCGCAGGCCCCGGGGGCTACCCGCTGGCCGGGCCGGTGCTCGCCGACCGGCCTGCGCTGCTCACTGCCGCCTGCGACCTGCCGCGAGCCAGGGAAAAGAGCCTGTCCGGTGACAACGACCTGCTGGCCGACCGCCGCCCCGAGCTGTACGCGTGGTCGCCGGACAAGCGCGTCGCGGCGGCGACCGCGCACTGGGCGGCGCGGTTCGTCGCGAACGGCACCAGCTACCCGGATTTCCAGGCCACCATGGCCCGCATCGGGCGCTGGGACGACTGGTGCCGCGAATGGGGCCGCACCGGGCAGCATTACGAGCGGCTGGCCGAGACCGCGGAGGCGGCCGGGCGGATGGTCACCGCGGGGGAGGCCTGGCGGCGGGCCGCGCTGTGCTGGCACTGGGGCAAGTTCGTCTTCACCGACCACCCGGAGGAGCAGCGGGCGGCGCACGAGCGGACCGTGGCCTGCTTCCGCCGCGGGGCCGGCACGCTCAGCCCGCCCGCTGAGCCGGTGCGCGTGCCCTACGCGGGCAGCACGCTGGCGGCGTACCTCCGGATCCCGCCGGCCCAGCCTCAGCTGCCGCCGGTCGTGATCATGATTCCCGGGCTGGATTCGGTCAAGGAGGAACTCCAGGCCACCGCGGAGCACCTGCTGCGCCGCGGCCTCGCGGTGATCGCGATCGACGGGCCCGGTCAGGGCGAGTCCGAGTACGAGTTCCCGATCGAGCCGGCCTACGAGCGGGTGACCACCGCCGTGGCGGACTACCTGAAGGGCCGCGACGACATCGATCCTGACCGGATCGGCGTCTTCGGGGTGAGCCTGGGCGGCTACTACGCGGCCCGTTCGGCGGCGTACGAGCCGCGAGTGCGAGCCACGGTGGCGCTGGCCGGTCCCTACCGGTGGGATCTGGACTGGGACATGCTGCCGGTGCAGACCAGGACCACCTTCCAGCACCGCTCGGGCGCCGCCAGCCCGGCCGAGGCCCGCGAGCGGGCCGCGGCCTTGACCTTGGAGGACGCCGCGGCACGGATCACCGGTCCGCTGCTCGTCGCGGCCGGCGGGCGGGACCGCCTGGTGCCGCCCTACCACGCGGAGCGGCTGGCCCGCGAGGCCCCGGGCGCCGAGCTGATGCTGTACCCGGACGGCAGCCATGGCCTCACCAACCACGCGTTCGAGTCCCGGGCCGCGATGGCCGACTGGCTCGCCGCTCGTCTCTAGCGGTCCCCTCGCTGCGCGGCCAGCAGCGGGATGGCCGCGATCTTCTCCTCGGTCAGGTCGTCCCAGCAGATGGCGGCAGCCGGCTGCGGCCTGTCCCGGCGGCAGTCGATGACGCGGTCAGGCGTGACGATGAAGTCCACCAGCACGTCGTGGCCGGTCAGCGGGATAGTGCCGGCCGGGCAGACCTGGAGTTCGTGCACGGTGGTGACGCAGACGGTGTGCGACCCGATCAGGCCGGCCGCGGTGGCCAGCGCGAACTCCAGGTCGGCGAACCCGCCGCCCTTGCCCAGCCGCGCGCCGTCCTGCCCGGCCGCGACGCAGCCCATCACCACCAGGTCGACGGGGGACAGGTCGGCCAGCGTGACCCGGCGGGCGGAGCGGCTCGCGCCGCTGATCGAGGCCGCCTTACGCGGCGGCTCGCTCAGGTGGGCGGGATCGAGGGCGAAGAACGGTTCGGGTTCGGCCAGCCGCGGGACGGCCATGTACACCGTCTTGCCGTCCTCAAGCGCGCGCTGGCGCACCGGCCACTGGGCGGAGTCCGGGTTGGCCTTCACGGTGCCGGCCGCCTGCCAGGCCGGCAGGGCGCGCAGGCGTTCGGCGGCGGCCTCGGCCCCGGTGAAGTTCGGGATGCGCCCGGCGGCGCCGGGGAACCGGGCCACCTTCGCCGCGCGCATCGCGGTCCACACCTCCTGCCGCAGGGCCGCCTTAGCGGCCAGCAGGTCAGCCGGGCCGCCGGCGTCGCGATCATGACGGGGCGCGGAGCGGGCCATGCCGCCTATCCTGCCGCAACCCGCTGTCGCCGGTCAGGCGGGCCGCCCGGCATGGCCGGCCGGCGCCGGTCAGGCGGGCGGCTCGTCCAGCCGGAAGCCGACCTTCAGCGTGACCTGGAAGTGGCAGCGGCCATCCTCGATCCGCCCGCGCATGTCGGTGACCTCGAACCAGTCGAGGTTGTGCAGGGTCTTCGAGGCACGGGTGACGGCTCCCCTGATCGCATCGTCGATGCCCTCGGTGGAAGAGCCGACGATCTCGCTGATTGAGTAGATGTTGTCTGACATCGATGATCCCTTCGCAGTGGGCCTGCCCGGCGGCCTACCCCGAAGACCGGGCTCTGTCACCTGGCCCCGAGGCGATGGGCTCAGGCGGCCCGCGGCGGCAATTCCTGATTGCGGAGGCGAACCGCATGTGCCTAGGCTTCCATGGCAGGCAAGTGAGACCTTCGAGGAGCTGAGGTGCCCGGGAAATCACGCACGCGCTGACGTAGAGATCCCCGATCCGTCATCGCGTGCTGCTCAGATCCGCGGCACGGCGAACTCATCCTTGACCGGCTCACCAGAAGGTCCTCACCGTGCCTACCCTCCTGCGTGCGTGCGTGGCGTACCTGAGCGTCGCCTTGCCCGGTTCCACCCTCGGCCTGCTCTGGCCTTCGATGCGGCTCAGCTTCGGCGAGCCGGTCGGGGCTCTCGGGATCCTGCTGGTTTTCGGGATCACTGCCTCGGTCATCTCGAGCGTCGCCACCGGGCGCACTCGCGTGCGCACCGGCCCACTGGTGGCGGCTGGCGCCATGCTGACCGCGGCCGCCCTGGCCGTGGAGGCCTTCGCGCCATCGCTGTGGGTGATGGCCGTCGGCTTTGTGGTGTTCGGGCTGGGCTTCGGGGCGATCGACGCCGCCCTCAACGCGCACGCCGCCCGGCATTTCGGCGCGCGAGACATCAACTGGATGCACGCCAGTTACGGGCTCGGCGCCATCATCGGGCCACTGCTCGTCACGGCGCTGCTGGCCGGCGGGCTTGGCTGGCGCCGGACGTACGGGCTCATGGCGCTCGTTCAGGCCGTCCTGGCCTGCGTGTTCACCGTGCGCCGCCGAGGCTGGCGAGAGTCCCCCCACGTTTGCCTGGCAGGCGAGGATAAGCCCGCACCTGAACAGGGGACAGCGCGCCGCAAGCCGTCGGCGGCCGCCACCCTCACCTTCACGGCCGTCGAGACCGGCATCGAGTCGGGGGCAGGCATCTGGGGTTACGTCTTCCTGACCGCCGGCCGGGGCCTGGCCCCCGGGATGGCGGGCGTGGCCATCTCGGCGTACTGGGCGATGATGTTCGCCGGGCGGGTCGTCCTCGGCCCGGTCGCCGAGCGTCTCGGGTCGGCGCGCGTCCTGGCCGCGGCGGTCGCGGGCGTGCCGCTGGGCGCCGTGCTGATGGCGGTGCCAGGTCCGGGCGCGCTGGCCATCGCCGGGCTGATGATCCTCGGCCTGGCCGCCGCCCCGATCTTCCCGCTGCTCATGCTGACCACCGGGCAGCGGACCGGGACCGCGCGGATGGTGAGCCTGCAGGTGGCGGCCTCGGCCGTCGGCAGCGCCGCGCTCCCGGCCGGCCTGGGGCTGGCCATCGGCGCTGTCGGCGCACGGATCCTGGCCCCGTCGCTGCTCGCCGTCGGCCTGGCCATGGGCGTCCTCTACGCGCTCCTGTCGCGCTGGTCGAGGCACGCCTCTGGCCCCTAAGCCACCGACGGCCGGGTTCCGTCTGCGCTGGCGGCGAGCCCGTCCAGCTTGACCACCGTCATCCCGGCCGTGGCGCTGGGCTCGTCCATCGCGGCCAGTGCCCGGCCCGCCTCCTCGAGCTCGATCACCTGGCCCACCAGCAGGCCGGGCCGCAGCGTCCCGTCCGCGACCAGCCGCATCATGGCCGGGTAGTCGCGGGCGGCCATGCCGTGCGAGCCGTGGATCTCCAGCTCGCGCGCGATGACCAGGTCCATCGGGAGCGGCACGGGCCCGCCCGGCAGCAGGCCGACCTGGACGTGCCGGCCGCGGCGGCGCAGGCCGCGCACCGAGTCCGCGGCCACGGTCGGCGAGCCGCGGTGGCGAACCGGCAGCCCAGGCAGGCGGCGGTGACGAAGTCGACACCGGCGGGCAGCGCCACCAGGTTCGCGTCCGCCGCGTGGACGGCCACCAACTCGGCGAACGACCCTGGCCCGGTGAATCCCGGCTGGGTCTGCCGCGGGCACACCTGGGCGTCACCGGCCAGGCAGTACTCGCACGTGCCACAGCCGCAGGCGAACGGCACCGTCACCCGGTCCCCGGCGCGCCACCGGCTCACCCCGGGACCGGCCTGGGTGACCACCCCGGCGAACTCGTGCCCGCCGATGTGCGGCAGCGCCACCGGATCGTGGCCCTGCCAAGCGTGCCAGTCCGACCGGCACACCCCGGTCGCGCCCACCGCGATGACCACCCCGTCTGTCGGGCAAACCGGGTCCGCCACCTGCGTCAGCACCGGGATGACCCCGTACCCGGAGTAGACGACCGCTCTCACGAGCCCGCTCCCTTCACGAGATTAAGAAACCAGCCGCGAGGTACGTACTGATCATCATGGATATCGGCCGGATGCTCACCTGGACGGCGGACCGGTACCCGGGCCGGATCGCGGTCGGCGGCCCGCGGCCGCTGACCTACCGGCAATGGGACGCCCGGACGAACCAGCTGGCCCGGGCGCTGGCCGGGGAGCTG
>Ga0137377_10000121_pt1 | contig 38594 bp, 35 predicted proteins | sample SagtaG_22_FD_104815 | JGI IMG/M metagenome (GOLD analysis project Ga0137377, IMG submission 104815) | Vadose zone soil microbial communities from Sagehorn Ranch, Mendocino, California, USA - Sage2_L_40_16 metaG | ecosystem: Environmental > Terrestrial > Soil > Vadose zone | place: USA... | reverse complement strand
TGGAGTTCGCTGGAGATGTCCTGGTACAGCGAACCTCCGAGGCAGACGTTGAGGCTCTGACAACCATAGCAGATTGCCAGCACTGGCTTGCCGGAGGCGAAGGCGTGGTCGAGAATAGCAAAATCGGTTTTTTCCCGGTTAGGGTCGGCGTCGTGAGTCTTTTGGTGGCGGGGGGCGCGGTAGAGCGCCGGATTCACGTCGGTGGGCGCGCCGGGGAGGACAAAGGCGTCCAGATTTCTGACCTGAGCTGCGAGTTCATTTGGCGAAAGTTGGAGAGACACATGGACAGGCTCACCTTCGGCTGCGGAGACCGCAGCGAAGTAATACTTAAGCTTGTTGGTGATCTTGTTGGCTTCTTCGTGAGAAGTGCGCCAAGGGATGCCCACACGGGGGCGGCTGGCGGCTTTCGGTTGGGGATTAGCAGAGGTCATGGAACACCAAATCGTAGCATTCGGGCGGGAAGGCGGCAACCGGAGGTGGCAGGAACCAACTCGAGAGAAAAGCGCGCGTGCCTGAGAGCGAAATTCCAGAGTACAATCCGGCATGGAAGGTAATCGCCCACATGGACACCCAGATCAAGGGCTTCGCGGATTCGGTCTACGAGCAGTCTTTTGTGGAGTCGGCGGTCTCGACGAGGGCCGACACCACAAACCTGCTGAAGCAGAGAACCACGAGACGAACTGCCAAAACGCCCGTCAGGGATAGCCAGATCAATAGCATCATCAAATTCCAGGTGCAGCATATAGAGCGCTGCATGATTGCGCGATTGGAGTCCTACCAACGAGCATTCGAAGAAACCGGGAAGGTTCCGACAGAGGAAGAATTGGAGGAGATCCTCGAGGAACTCAAGACCGTGGGGGAGATCCAGGTCAAGCATTCCAGTTCTTTCATTGATAATTTCTTGCGGGCAAGGCGCGCTCCGATGCATTGCGATCCACAGCAAAGTTTGATGGAAGGCTGCGCTGATGCTCACGACCGCGTGTTGCGAACATGGAAGACGTGGGGGGAGAAAATACGAATTAAGGAAGCTGCTCCGGCTAAGATAAAAGCGGCGGCGCAGGCCCCGGCTCAAACAGTCGCTGCAACACAACCGATTCAAGACGAAGTCGCTCCCATGGAGAAACAGCGCTCAAACCGGACATTCCTTGCCTACTATTGGTGTTTCTTTAAGAGGCTTGGCAACGAGTGCAATCGCACGTGGAGAGGAGAATTGGCGGCCGCGGCGCTGACGGCTACGGGCACGTATCTCCTGATCCAACGTGTGAATGCGGTTGGATGGACGAGCTTTAGGAGTGCCGGCCTGTCGATGCTGATTGCAGTATGGAGCATTGCCTTATGGCACGTCCTGCGCACTCCTTGGCTGCTCCATAAGGAGGCGTCGAGCGTTGGCGCCGGAACCCGCAAAGTGCATTGGGCTCATGGGTTGTTTGGTATGGTCGTGCTGGCGGGAGTCCTCGGCGGTGGCGGTTTGTATGCGAGGAAGCAGCTAGCCAAGCCGATCGCACCCGTCATGGGAGCGCCTTACGTAGAGCCGAAGAATTCGCTGAGAAAGAGAACGCTGGGCTTGGCAAACGACCTAAATGTATTTCTGGCGGAGCGGTGGGCGAAGCGTCCTCCAGGCCATGGCCAAGACACGATGAAGTACGACCAGGCGACGCTCGATCTCTACATGAAACTCTATAAGAGCCGAATGGTAGGGATTCTCCAGGAGCTGCAGGACAAAGGATTAGATACAGGTCTGCTCGCTGCTCCCGGTGGCGCATCGTCGCGATTTCTTTTGCCCGACGAGATTCGGCAGCTCCGCGACCTTGCTTATCACTTGGACGAGAACGGAAACGTCGTGAAGTTTTAGCTGGCGGTCGTGCTACCAAGGCAAGCTTGGAGTGAATCGTCCACCGAGATCAAGCACGGAGCGAGGCGGAGTGGACGAAGGCGGCGTCGAGGCAGAAGTCGGGACGGTGGAAGAAGGCAGGTAACTCGGAGAGGCGGAGGGCGAGGCGTTCGGGGGAGGCGGCCCGGAGAGTGACATGGCCGAGTTTGCGGCCGGGGCGCGGGGATTTGCCGTAGAGATGGAGATGAGCGTCGGGGACGGCGAGGACTTCGGAGGAGTCGGGGAGGTCGCCAATCAGATTGAGCATGGCGCAGTGGCCGGCCGGGCCGGTCGAGCCGAGCGGGAGGCCGAGTACGGCGCGAAGATGATTTTCGAATTGGCTGGTGACGGCGCCTTCGATTGTCCAGTGGCCGGAATTGTGCACGCGCGGCGCCATTTCGTTGACCAGAAGTTCGTCTTGATGCTCAAAAAATTCAAGAGCAAGCACGCCGACGTATTTCAAGGATTCGAGCACGCGGCGGGCGGCCTTTTCAGCGGCGCGCTGGACGGGAGGATCGAGGCGCGGCGCAGGGGCGATTGAGAGGCGGAGGATCCCGCCGCGGTGGTGATTCTCAACGAGCGGGTAGATAGCGGTTTCGGCGTTGCGGGAGCGGACCGCGAGAACGGAGAGTTCCCGGGTGAAGGGGACGAAACGCTCGAGAATGAGGGTGACGGCGGGCAGCTCGGACTTGGCCTTAGCGACCTCCTCCGCAGTACGAAGAATCCACTGGCCCTTGCCGTCGTAGCCCATACGCGAAGTCTTCAGAACAGCGGGAAGTCCGATCGTTTTTACGGCGGCGTCGAGGTCGCTGGGATTCGAAACGGGGGCAAATTCGGTAGTGGCGATGCCGAGTTTGCGGAAGAGATTCTTTTCGGCAAGGCGATCCTGCGCGGCTTCGAGAGCGGCGGGCGGGGGATAGACGAGAACACGTTCAGCCAGAAAATTGGCAGCCTCCACGGGGATGTTTTCGAATTCGTAGGTGACGAGCTCGAGGCCGCTTGCGAACTTTTCGAGGGCGGCCTCGTCGGTGTAATCGGCGGTGACGCGCTGGGCGATCCGGCCTACAGGAGCCTCGGGGGAAGGATCAAGAAAGCGGAAATGCAAACCGAGCGGGTAGCCCGCGAGAGCGAGCATATACCCGAGCTGCCCGCCGCCGAGGATGCCGATGGTCATGCGCGCTTTCCTTTTTTCTTTTGGACCGATGCGGCTGCCGCGGGATCGGGGTTGGCGAGGACTCGGCTAGTTTGTTCGGCGCGAAACTTTCGAACGGCTTCCCGGTAGGAGCGGTGCTTTGTGCCGAGGATGGAGGCGGCGAGAAGAGCGGCGTTGACCGCGCCGGATCTGCCGATGGCGAGCGTGCCGACGGGGACGCCCCCTGGCATTTGCGCAATGGAGAGGAGTGAATCGAGGCCTTTGAGGGCTTTTGATTCGACGGGAACGCCGAGGACGGGGAGCACGGTTTTTGAAGCGGTCATGCCGGGAAGATGGGCGGCGCCCCCTGCGCCGGCGATGATGACTTCGATGCCGCGTTTTTCGGCGTGCGAAGCGTATGCGAAGAGATGGTCGGGCGTGCGGTGGGCGGAAACGACGCGCGTTTCATGTGGAACACCGAGTGCCTTGAGAGTCTTGGAGGCGAATTTCATGGTATCCCAGTCGGAGCCGGAGCCCATAATGATGGCGACAAGAGGGTGTTCGCGTTCGCCAAGCTGATCGCTCCCGGCATTAATGAATCCATTTGGCTTCTTCCGCACTGTAACCATCCATCGTGCTAAAGAAAGAATGCCGGCTCGGAAGCCGGCGCTACAAAGACACCATATAACCCGAGGCGATATTCTACGGTTTTTTTCAGCGCGTGGCGACTTGCGCGCGGTGCTTCCAATAGTGGCGAAGCTGGCCGACCAAATAGAGCGAGCCGGTAATGAAAATGGCATCCTCCGATGCGGCTTCCGCAAGAACGTGCTCGAGGGCACGTTCGGGATCGGGGATCACGGAAAAACGCGCGGCATGATGGCCGGCAATTTCGGCGAGCTGGGCGGCCGAGACGGCGCGCGTGGTGCGCGGCGAAGTGAAGATAACTTCCGCGGCGTGGGGGAAAAGAAGACCGGCGACTTCGTCCACGGCTTTGTCGCGAAGGGCGGCATAGAGCAACCATATTCTGCGGCCTGAGAGATTTTGCGCGAGGAAATAGGCGAGTTCGCGGGCGGCGCCGGGATTGTGAGCGCCATCGAGATAAATGTCGGGGCCGGATTGCAACTTTTCAAGGCGGCCGGGCCAGACGGTGTTGGCGACCCCCTGAGTGATCGCCTCATCAGAAACTCGAAAACCGCGCTTTTGAAGTTGCCGCGCGGCTGCGACGGCATTCAGGGCGTTCTGCAACTGGAAGCGGCCGGGCAGGCTTGGGCTGATTTCGAAGCTTTTGCCGGAATCCGCTGCAATGACGCGCACGAAAACCCTGCCAATTTCCATGGATTCCCTATTCACTCGAAAAAGTTGCGCCGGCTCGACAAGCGGACAGCCGAGACTCTCGGCGCGAGCGCGAATAACTTCGCGGGCTTCCGGATGTTGTTCGGCGAGGACGAGGGGCACTCCAGGCTTCAGGATTCCTGCTTTTTCGGTGGCGATTTCCTTGAGCGAGTGGCCAAGAAAGATTTCGTGGTCGAAATCGATCCGCGTGATGATGGTGACCACCGGCGAAAGAATGTTGGTGGCATCGAGGCGGCCGCCCAGGCCGACTTCAAACACACCAAACTCAACGCGGGAGCGGGCGAAGGATTCGAACGCCATGGCGGTGACGCATTCGAAATAGGTGGGATGCGCGCGCAGTTTGCCGGCAGCGAGCAGTTCTTCAATCACGACTTGAATGCGCGTGAAGGTTTCGGCGAAGGATTCGTCGCTGATTTCCTCTCCATTGATGCGGATGCGTTCGTTGATTTTTTCGAGGTGGGGCGAAGTATTGAGCCCGGTTCGAAAGCCCGCGTTGCGTAGGACGGATTCGAGGAACGCGGCGGTTGAGCCTTTACCGTTGGTGCCCGCGATGTGGATGCTGGGACAAGCGCGGTCGGGGCGGCCGAGACGCTCGGCGAGGACCGTGATGTTTTCGAGATCGAACTTCGCGGCGACAGCCTGGGTTGGCGCGGCCAATTCGCGGCCGAGGGAGAGCAGATAGCGGACCGAGGCGTCGTAATTCATCTCAGGTTAAGAGCAAATCGAGGGAGCTAGCGATAAACGATTTGAGCTCCTTGCGATGGACGACGGCGTCGAGAAAGCCGTGCTCAAGCAGGAATTCGGAGCGCTGAAAGCCTTCAGGGAGTTTCTGGCGAATGGTTTGTTCTATGACGCGTGGGCCGGCAAAACCGATGAGCGCGCCGGGTTCCCCGATGTTGAGATCGCCGAGCATGGCGAAGCTGGCGGTGACGCCGCCAGTAGTGGGATCGGTGAGCACGGAAATGTAGGGCAGCTTTTCGTCGTCAAGCCGCGCGAGGGCAGCGGAAACTTTGGCGAGCTGCATAAGGCTAATGGTGCCCTCCATCATGCGCGCGCCGCCTGAGCAGGAAACGGCGATGAACGGCTGGCGCGTTTCGATGGCGAGCTCGATGCCTCGAGTGACTTTTTCGCCGACCACCGCACCCATCGAGCCGCCGATGAAGCCAAATTCCATGGCACACATGACCACGGGCCGGCCGTTGAGCTGGCCTTCCGCGGTGATGACGGCGTCGTTCATGCCGAGCTTTTTTTTGGCTTCCCGCAGGCGTGCAGCGTAGGGCTTGGTGTCGACGAACTTGAGCGGGTCAGTAGAGGTCATGCCGGCGTCGTGCTCGGTCCAGCGCCCGTCAAGAAGCATCTCCAGGCGCTGCTTGGAATTCATTTTGAAATGAAACTGGCACTTGGGGCAGACGAAGAGATTTGCTTCAAGGTCCTTGCGGAAGACGATGGTGCGGCAGGATTCGCACTTGACCCACAAACCTTCGGTGCGCACGCGGCGCTCTTCGGGCGGCGTGGATTGTTCGATCGATTTTTTGTCGCGCTTGAACCAGGCCATGGAGAAAGTTGTCAGTCGTTAGTTCTAAGTCTTAAGTAAGAAAAAAGAATCGTGTTCGCCGAATGTCTGCCAGATGCTTAATAGTCGATCCCCCGTTGAGCCAGTATACCCTTGGTGTAAGGGTGTTTCACGTCGCGCATCTCGGTGACGAGGTCGGCGAGCTCGACGAGCTTGGGATGGGCGTTGCGGCCGGTGCAGATGACGTGGACGCGCTCCGGTCGATTCTTCAGCGCGTCCACAATTTCGTCAGGGTCGAGCATTTTGTAGCTGATGGTGTAGTTGATTTCGTCGAGGACGACGAGGTCATATTTTCCGCTGTTGATGGCATCGCGGCCAGCTTGCCAGCATTCTTGCGCAAGCTTGATGTCTTGGGGATCGGTTTCGGCGCCGCCAATTTTGACGAAGCCGCGGCCCATGGGACGAATTTCAAATTTATCATCGCCGAGCATTTTGGCGGCGTCGAGCTCGCCATAGTGCCAGGAGCCTTTTATGAACTGCACCATCAGCACTTTGAGGCCTTGGCCCACGGCTCGGAACGCGGTGCCAAGCGCGCAAGTGGTCTTGCCCTTGCCGGGCCCAGTGTAAACGATGAGGAGTCCCTTTTCTTCCGGCATAGCTTGGTGACTCGGTGAACTCTGTCCAGGTGCGTCGAAAGGATTAGAGTTTGCGGAGTCTGATGCCAAAGGTCAAGTTGCGCTGGAAGCTAGGCGAGTTGCAGGCGTTTCACAAGTTCTTCGGCCGTCGCGGAGATGCGCGTTCGTGAATTGGAGGAGAGTTCGCGGCCCTGCGCGGAATTTTTGTCACGGAGGACGATCCAGAGGCCGGGGCGATAGGTTTCATCGTCACCAGGGCAGATCGCGCCGGTGAACTGAGCGAGTTCGAGGCTTGAGCCGCTCAGGAGTTCGGTAAGGATACCGCGAGCGTCGTCGACGAGATCGCGAAAGCCTTGCGAAACAAGGATGGCATCGACATCGCGAGGAGTAGGCTGTTCGAGTTGATTGAGATCGTAATCGGGAAGCGGCTTTTCCAGCGGGATCTCAATGGTGGCGGAAGGCTGGTCTTTGTCTGCGGCGATTCGAATGGCCATGGTGGATATGGTTTTACACTACGCTGGCTATTTCGGATAGGGGCTGCCGGACAGAATGGCGAAGGCGCGGTAAAGCTGCTCGGCGAGCATTACGCGGGCGAGCTCGTGGGAAAAAGTCATCGCGCTGAGAGAAAGTTTATGCTGAGCGCGCCGACGAAGGTCCTCAGAAAAGCCTTCGGCATCGCCGCAGAGGAAGATCAGTTCACGTGTGCCGCGGTCGCGAAGTTCGCCCAGCCACTTGGCGAGCGCGTTCGAATCGAGATTCTTTCCGGCCGCATCAAGAAGGACGACGGTGGCGGCGCGATCGGCGTCGAGTTTCTTAAGGGCGTCGCCATCACGGAGCTCCATGATTTCGATGGGGCATGACCGGCCGATGCGTCTTACATAGTCATCGAGGACGGCGCGCATTTCGGGACGGCGCGTTTTTCCGAGCATGAGGAGACGAATTCTCATGACAGTCTTATGTCACCTGTAGAGAGATCCCTCGTCGCGTTGCTCCTCGGGATGAGCATCCTTGTTGGATGGTCACTTCAAACCATATTTCTTGCGCTTTTCGAGGAGGGTCTTGCGGCTGATGCCGAGGGCTTCAGCGGAGCGACTGATCTGGTAATGAGTGGCTTCGAGCGTGGCGGCGATGACTTCGCGCTCGACTTCCTCGAGAGTGCGGAGGCCGGCAACCGGGCTGGCTGCGCCAGGCGCAGCGGCACGTACATTTTCCGGGAAATCTTCGGGCTCAAGGAGCTCAGGCCCGGCGCCGGTGCCGCGGCCGGGACGCGAGAAAACCACCGCGCGCTCGAGAGCGTTGCGGAGTTCGCGGACATTGCCGGGCCAGGCGTAAGCTGCGAGCATGCGGCGCGCCGAATCACTCAATTGCGCATTGGGGCGCGAGTGGACGGACCGAAGTGTCGCGAGAAGGTGATCGGCGAGAGGCAAGATATCGGCGCGGCGCGCACGAAGCGGCGGAACTGCGAGAGACAAAACATTCAGCCGGAAATAGAGATCTTCGCGGAAGCCGCCGGATTTCACGGCAGCGGGAAGATCGACGTTGGTGAGGGCTATAAGGCGCGCTTCGATGCGAAGAGTTTCCGTTCCGCCAAGGCGTTCAAAAGTGCGCTCCTGCAAAACCCGAAGCAGTTTGCCTTGCGCTCCGGGCGAAAGCGCGGCGACTTCATCAAGAACGATGCTACCGTTGCCGCCGAGCTCGAAGCGGCCAAGCTTGCGCTCCACCGCGCCAGTAAAGGCGCCGCGTTCGTGGCCGAAGAGCTCGCTTTCGACGAGCTGCGGCGGAAGGCTGGCGCAATCGATTTTCAAGAACGGCGCGTCGCGGCGCGGGCCAAGTTCATGAACCAAGCGCGCAAGGTGGTCCTTGCCGCTGCCGCTCTCGCCGGTGATCAGGAGAGTGGCGGGAGCGACCGCGACTTTCTGCGCGAGCTCAAGTAGACGCTGGGATGCCGGATCCGCGGAGATCCACGGCAATCGCTCCGCGGTCATTGCCGCGAACGGCCGCTTTGTGGCCGGTTGGAAACAGCTTCGCCGGGAAAGTGTTCGTGCCCGAACGAGCGTGGCAGGTCTTGTTCGGAAGAAGGACCTTCAGGCAGGTCGGGGAGTTCGAGCTTTGGGGCCATGCGCCAGAGGCGCTCGAGATCGTAGTAGCGCCGCGCCTGCTCGCTAAAAACGTGCACGACGAAGCCGCCGAAATCCAATAGCGCCCATTCAGCGGAGCGCTGTCCTTCGCGATGTTCGGGCGAGCGGCCGAGATTTTTATGGAGTTGCGCTTCGATTTCAGTGCAGATAGCCTGCACCTGCGGCGTGCTGAAGCCTGTGCAAACCACAAAATAGTCGGTAAAGGCGCCGGCTGCCGTGAGGTCCAGCACGGTGATGCCCGCGGCTTTCTTTTCTTGTGCGGCTTCGACGGCAAGACGGACGCCCTGCGGCAGGGATTCGAATTTCATTTGAGGTTCCGATATAGGCCCTGTTTGAGAATGTATTCCTCGACGCGCACGGAAACAAGTCCGTGGATGGACTGGCCGCGGTGCGCTTGGCGCCGAACGTCAGTAGCGGAAACGTCGCTGGAGACGTTTTCGAGCAAATAGATGGTGGACCTGTGAAGGTGCGCGACGACCTGGGACGGCTGATCGGCTTCTTTTTTCTCATCCGGCCGCGCCATCAAATCCGGCGGGATGACCAACCGCAGCGCTTCCGGGCGGATACCGGGGCGATTGGCGATGATGAAATCGCAAAGTGTAAGCAGCGTTTCATATTCCTTCCACATAGGGATGTCCAGGAAGGCGTCGGCGCCAATCATAAAAAAAAGCCGATCGCCGTGGTAAACGTGCCGGAAATAGCGCACGGTGTCCACGGAATAGTGAAGCTGCGTGCCGCTGAAGTCCTCGCCGGCTTCAGCAAGCGACGGAACAAAATGCGGATGCTCGGAGCAAGCGAGCGAAACCATTGCAAAACGATGCGGAAACGGAGCGAGGTGCTGCTTTAGTTTGTGCGGCGGCCGGCTCGCAGGAATGAGGTGCAGCTCGTCGAAATTGAAGCGCCGGTCGGCGGCGCGAGCGACGGAAAGATGGCCATTGTGGATGGGGTCGAAGGAGCCGCCGAAAACCGCAATACGGCGAGGATGATGCCTTGCGGCAGTGCGGTGCGCTTGCGCTGTGGTCAATGAGGCTCCCAAGAATAGTGTAGCCGGCCTGGATTAATCAAGACCGTGCCCGACACAGGTAATTCTCTCACGAATCTTCCTGTTTGTTCGTGGCCACCGCCGGGCGGTCAACAGGTGCGGTTAACGGTTGCTCGTCCTCACTCGCAGCAGGTAGCGCGTCGAAAGTGGAGTCGTGGGCATGGCGCGGAATCTTGTCTAGGGCATCGGCCATCGAACGTACAAGATCTTTCACACCGTCGCCTGCGACCGCAGAAATGGAGTGAAATTCGAGTTTGCGGCGCTTGCAGAAATCGCGAAGAGCTTCGAGTCGAGTGCGATCCGTTGTGGCGTCCAGTTTGGTGGCAACGACGATCATCGGTTTTTCGATGAGGGACGCGCTGAAGGCTTCAAGCTCGCCATTGATGATCTCGAAAGAGTGGACGGGATCGTCGGCGTTGGAGTCGCTCGTATCGATGAGATGAACCAACAGCCGTGTGCGTTCGACGTGACGGAGGAAACGGATGCCGAGGCCCGCGCCCAAGTGCGCTCCTTCAACGAGACCGGGAAGATCGGCGACTACAAAAGTCCGTCCGAGTTCGGTGCCGTGCCCGCCGGTGCCGCCGTCGGCATTAACGACACCGAGATTGGGCTCGAGCGTGGTGAACGGATAATTCGCAATTTTAGGACGCGCGGCGGAAATCACGGAAATCAGCGTGGACTTGCCGGCGTTGGGAAAACCAACAAGGCCGACATCGGCGAGGAGTTTCAGTTCGAGGCGAAGATGACGTTCTTCGCCGGGAAAGCCGTCTTCGTGTTCGCGCGGAGCCTGGTGCCAAGGCTTGGCAAAGTGTTGATTGCCGCGTCCACCGCGCCCACCATGCGCGATCAGGACGCGCTGGCCAGGCGTGGCGAGATCAGCGATGGTGGCGCCGCTTTGATCGTCAAAGGCAAGCGTGCCGACGGGAACTTGCAGGATCATGTCCTGGCCGGAATGGCCAGTGCAGTTGGAGCCTTCGCCGTGGCGTCCGCGATCGGCCTTGAACTCGCGATTGTAGCGATAGCGCAACAGGGTGTTGTCGTTTGGGTTGGCTTCCAGATAGATGTTGCCGCCATGACCGCCGTCGCCGCCAGAGGGACCGCCGCGCGGAACGTATTTTTCGCGCCGGAAGGCTACGCAGCCGTTTCCGCCGTCACCGGCCTTCACGAATATTTTGGCTTCATCAACGAACACTGGAATGAAACTCCGTAAGAGCCAGCCGTTTCCCGGCTAACAGCCGCTATGAAAAGAAAAACGCGGTCCAATGGGCCGGACCGCGGAAGCGAACAGGCGCGGACTAAATCCTCCGCAAAATGCCGCCACAGAATACAACTAGTTCGCGGCGAACTTGGCTTGCTCTGCTGGCGTGACGCTGATAAAGCGGCCGTGTCGGCCCTTGTCCTCGAACTTCACGAATCCCTTAACCATTGCGAAGAGCGTGTCGTCCTTGCCCTGACCGACGTTTTCGCCGGCCTGGTGCTTGGTGCCGCGCTGGCGCACCAGAATCGTGCCGGCGTTGACGAGCTGCCCGCCAAAGCGCTTGACGCCCAGCCTCTGTCCGTGTGAATCGCGGCCGTTTGTCGAGGAGCCGCCGCCCTTCTTATGTGCCATAACGTAATCCTTTTCGAGAGACTGGCGGGCTGCTGCCCGGCGAAATTTGAAGAAGTTACAGCTTGATATCGCTGACTTGCACCGCGGTGTAATTCTGCCGGTGGCCGCGCGAAATCTTGTACTGATTGCCCTTCTTAAACTTGAGTACGGTGAGCTTCTTGCCTCGGTCCTGCGAGACGATTTTGCCGCTCACCGAAGCTTTACCGGCGTCGGCGCCTGATACGATCTTCTTGTCGTCCGTGTGGACGGCCAAGACGGAGCTAAAATTCACTTTTTCCCCTACTTTGCCATCCACCCGCTCAATGCGGATGGTGTCGCCGGGCGCGACGCGATACTGCTTTCCCCCGGTCTGAATAACGGCGTACATCGATCCTCCAAGCCCTTAAGGCAAACCCTAATTATAGAGGTTCCTGGCCGGAATCGTCAACGAACGAAATACTGAATATTTCGAGGGACGTGGCTATGTTTTGATGCTTATGCAACGATAGAGACCATCCTGAGGATGTGCAGGCCTAGCGAAGCATCGCCGGAAACCTTCACCTGACCAAGAGCGGAATCGCGATCTATGCCCTTGGTGAAAATGCGCCAGGCGATTTCCTGGGGAATCGTGGTTTCCGAAGCTGCTTCTCCAATGGGGGACTCGACCAGCTGCCAGATTTCGGCCGCACGATAGAGATACCAAATGCCACCGCATTCGCCAGAAACCGTGAGCTGCAGCAAGGTACCGGTTTTCGCGGAAACGTTTCGATAGGTGAACGGCAGGGCCCGCAGGAAGCAATCGAGAACTGGATGATAGAGCTCGCGCGTCATGATTCCGGGCCGGTTCACCGCCAGCCGGATCTGCTGCTGGTGATGCCAGCGCTCTGTGAATTCGCGAGCAGTGTCAAACCAGGTGGAGGATTTTTCTTCGCCAGCCCAGCTTACCCCGTACGGAGCCATCGCATACGGATCGCGCGAGGCATGATATGCGGCCAGGGATTTCGTGGCGACTTCCATCAGCGCGATCAGGACTGCCGGACTCAACTGGCGATATACCGTGACGCCCTCATGATTCAAGCGGTTGATGAGCGCTGCCAAATCAGCCGAAGAGTTGATTGCTGGACTTTCAGCTACGTAGCCGTCGCGCCCGATGGAAACTCCACGTAACGGCGTGTCCAGCAAGTGCGCCGCGACGTCCTTGACTTTCCATTTGGGCGAAACCGTCTGCTTTTCCCAATCGCCCAGTGCAAACGAGCGAAGAAGTTCGATCAGCATTCCGTCGAGCTTTGGAAAGAGGTGAGCAGTCAGTATCGGCGGTAACGGCTTGAGCTCGGTTTTCAAGGACGTTTCGGGCACGCAAGGAATCCTCACACCGGGTTCGCCGAAACGCAACCCTCGCGAGGATGACTGGAATCCATGCTGCCGGACGAGCACCTGGTTCGGAGAAAGACGGCTTGCAACTTTCTGTGCGGGGAGGTGTTGGTTAAGGTAGGGATTTCAGCATGAGCTGAAGAACCTGAACGAGTTACGGTCGTCTGCGGTCGAAGTGATGGACTTCAGAAGGGGTCCAAACATGCGTTATCTAAGAATTCTTGCTTTGCTCGGCATCTGTTTAGGTTCGGCATCGTTCGCCCACGCACAGAGAGTGATTGTCGGTGTTGGAGTTGGCCCGGCGTATGTAGGGCCGGCTCCGGTCTGTGCTTATGGCTACTATGGTTATTACCCCTACACCTGCGCACCCTATGGCTATTACGGCCCTGATTACTTCGTCAGCGGTGTTTTCATTGGCGCGGGGCCTTGGTTTCATGGCTATTACGGACGTCACGGTTACTACGGTCGTGGTTTTTATGGCCGCCCAGGCTTTCACGAACGGGTCTTCGTAGACCGGGGCTTTCGCGGCCGTGGCGGGTTTGAGCACGAAGGCTTCCGCGGTGACCGTGGCTTCCACGGTGGTGGCGGCTTCCATGACGGTGGACGTGGATTTCATGGGGGCGACGGCGGGTTTCACGGCGGTGGCGGCTTCCATGGAGGCGGCGGTGGATTCCATGGCGGTGGTGGCCACGGCGGCGGGCATCGCTAATCGGAAATTCGCCTAATTCTCACCAAGAAAATTGAACGGCCGGCAGGAACTCCCGCCGGCCGTTTTCGTTTTTGATCGTCCGCAAACAAAATTCCCTAGGCGCACACGCCTTCGCCTGCAAGCTGGGGAATTGACGCGAAAACCACAAGGACCTATTTCATTGCAGCACGGCCCGCCGCACTCTCACACGGCGTGTTGCAAATCCAAATACGGGCCAGCGGTCAACATGCCTTTGATGGTTTCCCTGAGCACGGACGTCTGAATTTGCTGGTCCCAGGTGTAAGAGACCAAAGCGATAGTCGATGTGAATCTCGGCAAGAAGCCCATCGGGAGAAACAGAAATATGCAACCCCGCCTCCTGGCCGTGGAGGCCCATCCGACGGAATTGACGAAAGGAATTAGGAAACAGCTTATGGAATACGTGATTTTCTCCTCTTTCGAAACTGGCAGCTCGTTCCAGTTTCTGAAAGGCACCCGGAGCGAGCCGCAGGATCAGCTGAAACTGCTGATCGCTCGGCGTCCCCCCGTTCTCGCCGTGGATGTCGAGCAATTCATCGATCAATTGGAAGGTATCGCCCATTTTTCTTCCGTCCTCGCGATCGATGAGTTGAGTATTCAACATGGCGTGCGTGATACCAACAAATGTTGCGCGCTTCGAAACGTCCAGCTGAGCAAAAACCGATGCCGCCACGGAGAGACCACTCCGCTTCGCTTCGCAGCGAACAAGAAGTTCCTCGATTATGGACTGCTGCTTACGAGCAAGATCCTCAAAGAACAACCAGTTTGTGAGTGAAGATTCAAATAGTTCACGATCCGCTTGGTTTTCCAAACGAAGGGGTGATCCCATTTCAGGATCCGTAACTGGGAAGAATTCTCCCTGCTGCAGCCTAGCTTCTGCCTCCTCCTCGAATTGGGTTTGACTGATCGCTGATCGAACGAACCGGCACAAAGGCTCTTGAATCATGTGCAGCTCTTCGTTCGTTTCACCTTCGATTGGCTGCACGAGAACTACCGCGATGATAAAAGCAACCATGAAAAAAACATAAGAGAACATCGGAACTCCTGACAGCGAACAGAACTTTCGTTCCGCCCCACGAAATTACAGCTCGTTTTCCTTTGGATTCGAATCCTGCAGGAGCACAGGCATGCGGCGAACCAATTCTAGTCTTCCCAGAAGGGCAACGTTGCCAATCACTTGGATATCCACGTTGCGGTCGCCATTCGGCTTTCGCTGCCGCAATAGGACGGCAAGTGACCTCTCTGCATGACAGGTGGTTCCAGAATCTCGCAAGGCGGCATTGAACGCGGCCTTGTGGGGCCTCGCTGAGTTGCCGTTGAAGGTAGGGACTGTGCTGGCTACTGCCAATCTCGCCCTGACTCTCACCAGTGCTGGAACTAGAAATCGAAACGGTAGCCGAGAATCATCTTCGCAAGCAAGTGATCTGTCGCGCGCGTCACGCCCACACCCAGCCCAAAATTGACTTCCCATTTGGGCGAGAGATTCAGGTCAATCGCAGGAAGAATTTGCTGTTGCTGCTGGCTGACGGCGTCGAAACCCGTTACCGGACCCAGCGAGCCGTAGTACTCGATTCCTCCAGCAACTTTTTTGGTGAAATCGTAGCTGAACTTGAAGTTCGGCGAGAACACCAGCCCTTGGTTCACGCCCGGGCCATGGAACGACCGGTCAAACGTGGGGTTGAAGGACAGATACCACTTGCCGACCTGCTTATCCACGATAGGGCGAATTTCCCACGTCCAAGTGTCCGCGGAATATCGGCGGCTCTGCCAGCCGATTTCGTTTGACAGACTGACTCCGACCGGCCAGTGCCATTTGGGAGGAACGCGCACGCGGGGGCGGATGTGGCTGCCAACGTAATCCCAACCCTGGCCGTTCTCGGCGGAAGTAAAAATGTAAAATCCGGTCTCGAACCAGTCATTGAAACCGTGAGTGATCTCGATGGTTTCGTGCAACTGGTGGTTCGTGGGAAGCGTGCCGTCATCGGTGGATTTGGAGCCCTGAAACGTGAAATTGGAATGAAGCTCCACCATAGTGTGGCGAGGTGCCACGGTTTCGTAGGGATATACCTGGATTTCGTAGTTTCCCTGCGCGCTGGTGTTCAGAGGCAAGACCGCGCACACAAGCAAACAGAACGCGATCGACATTCCAATTCGCCATCCCATATTAAATTTCCGCAGCTGCCGAGCGTAACTTAGCCTTGATTACCGGCAAAGTCGAATAGATGCAGGAATCAGGCGTGGGGGTGCGCCTTGTCGTAGGTTTCCATCAACTGGCGGATAGAAGCGTGCGTGTATTTTTGCGTGGTCGAGAGTGACTGATGCCCGAGAAGTTCCTGGATGGCGCGAAGGTCGGCGCCGTCAGCAAGCAGATGCGTTGCGAAGGCGTGACGCAACGAATGCGGATGCAGATCCCAATTGACGTTGGCAATGCGCACGTATTTCTTGACGATGCGCCCGACGGAACGCTGAGTGAGGCGCCGGCCTGAATAATTCAGGAAGACCGGTTCCGCGAGCGGCCCCTGCTTGCCGCTAGTCCGATCCGTTTGCCGCAGGAGCTGTTCGCGCACCGGCCAGTATTTTTCCAGGGCTTCCTGGGCCTTAGCTCCGTAAGGAACGATGCGTTCTTTGCTGCCCTTGCCGCGCACGCGAAGAATGCGTTCCTTTTGCTCCATGTCGGCAAGATTGAGACCGGTGAGCTCACTGACGCGCAGGCCTGCGGCATAGAGAAGTTCCAGGAGGGCCCGGTCGCGGCGAAGCAGCAAGCCCTCCGTGGCCCGCACGGGACCACTCTGCTTACGTTGCGGCTTCACGTCGGACGCCCGTGAAAGCACCAGGCCCCTTGTAGGCCCCGCCCGGCCAGTTGGTAAGGCGTGTCCCGAACCGCCGAGCTGATTGAGGAATCCGTTCATCTCTTCGGCAGAAAGCACGGAAGGGATGCGCTTCGGCAGCTTTGGCGTGGGAACAAGCCGCGCGGGATTCTCCTTTAGATGACCCTCGCGGACACAATACTTGAAGAACGAGCGCAGAGCGGCAAGCTTCCGCGCAATGGAACTTTTCTTGAGGCCGTGATCATGGAGATGCGCGACGAATTCGCGAATCATCGAGTGCGTGACGCCAGTGAGTCCCGGCGGCCGGGCCCCGGGCGGCGAAAGATACGCCACAAACTGTTCGAGGTCCTTGCGGTAGTTCAGAACCGTATGCGGTGAGGAATTCTTCACCGACTGAAGGTATTCAAGATATTTCGCAATCGCTGCAATCATTCGCCGCAACGGCTCCCGGGGAAAGGCCCAGCTACAGTATAGTCGCGGACAAATCCCCGGAAAACAAAATCAAAGCGTTGTTTCCTCAGATGCGGGCAGGTCAGGACTTGGCCGCCACAGGTATTGGAGCTTCTTCTGGCTGCGCTTGCGGCTGGGCGTCGGGGACCAGCTTCTCCCAATCGCAACCTTCTTTGAGGCAAGAATGGACGGTGCCGATCTTGGAGCGCTTCTCGACAATGAACTGCGCGCCGCACTTCGGGCACGGCTCGGCGATGGGCATATGGGGTGAGGTGAAATCGCAATCCGGGTAACGGGAGCAGCCGTAGAAGATGCGCGGGCGTCCACGGCCGCCTTTGCCCGCGCTGCCGCGTCGCACGAATTCGCCTTCGTTGCACTTCGGGCATTTGATGCCCATAGCGATCGGCCGCGTGTACTTGCACTTTGGATAGCCGGAGCAGCCGATAAACTCGCCGAAGCGGCCGTGTTTTTTCACCAGCCCGTTACCGCAGAGCGTGCATTTTTCATCGAGCGGCTCATCTGGCTGATGCGCGATGCGCGTGCCCTGGACGAGACGGCGCGTAGTCTTGCAGTCTGGGTAACCAGTGCAAGCGAGGAAAGTGCCAAACCGGCCGCGCTTGATGGCCATCTCCTTGCCGCAATTGTCGCAATACTCGGTCTTGGGCTCGCCGCTGGCCTCTTCCGGAGTCTCGGGCGAGAGATCTTGAATGAAATCGCATTCGGGATAACGCGAGCAGCCCAGGAAGAAACCGTGGCGGCTGATGCGTTCGAGCAATTCGCCCTGGCCGCACTTTTCGCACTTCTTCCCCGTGGGAATGCCGGCCTTGTAGGAAAGCATCTCGTCGTCGGCCTTATCCAGGTCGATGACAAATTTTTCCCAGAATTCTTTGACGGCAACGCGCCACGGCAGCTTGCCTTCTTCAATTTCGTCCAGCTCTTCTTCGAGCCGCGCCGTAAATGTGACGTCGAAGATATCTTCGAAACTCTTGATCAGCAGCGTGCTGACTCGCTCGCCGAGCATGGTGGGAGAAAAGCGTCCCTGGTTCTTGGTGACGTATTCGCGCTCGAGGAGAGTTGAAATGATAGAAGCGTACGTCGAAGGCCGCCCAATGCCGTCTTCTTCGAGTTCTTTCACTAGTGTCGCGTCGTTATAGCGCGGCGGCGGCTCGGTAAAGTGCTGGTCGGGCCGGATCTTGTCCAAACGCAGGGTTTGCCCTTCTGCAACCTGGGGAAGTGCGCGGCCTTCGCCTTCATCATCCTTCTCGTCGTCCTCGCGATCCGCGATCGATGCAGGCATTTGATAAACACGAAGGTAGCCGTCGAATTTCTGGACCGAGCCCGTGGCACGAAAAGTGTAATCTCCCGCGTTGATGTCGATGGTGGTCTGATCGAAGATTGCCGGGAGCATTTGCGACGCAACAAAGCGCTGCCAGATCAGTTGATATAGTTTGAAAAGGTCTTCATCGAGGTATTTCCGCACGTCTTCCGGCGCTCGCATGGCTTCCGTGGGACGCACCGCCTCGTGCGCTTCCTGCGCATCCTTCTTCGATTTGTAATAGTTGGGCTTTTCCGGCAGGTAATTGCTTCCGAACCGCGCGGGAATCAATTCGCGAACTTGCGCCAGCGCATCGTTCGAGACGTGTACAGAGTCCGTGCGCATGTAGGTGATTAGCGCGACCGAACCTTCTTCGCCCAATTCCACACCTTCATAGAGCTTCTGCGCCAGGGACATCGTGCGCTTGGCCGTGTACCGCAGCCGGTTGTAGGCAGCCTGCTGCAATTTGGAAGTCGTGAAGGGCGGCGGTGGATTGCGCTTCTTTTCTTTTTGCGCGACGCTGGCCACCTGCCACTTCGCTTTACTCACGGCGGCCACAACCTTTTCCGCGGCTTCTTGATTCTTTACTTCAATGTCCTCGCCTTTGTATTTGAACAGCTTGGCTTCGAAGAGCGGCGGCTGCCCGGCATCCAGCATCGCGTGAATCGTCCAGTATTCCTGCGGGATAAACGCGCGGATTTGCTGCTCGCGTTCGACGATCAGCCGGAGCGCCACGGTCTGGACGCGCCCGGCAGAAAGCCCGCGGCGAACCTTGTCCCAGAGAATGGGAGAAACTTTGTAGCCCACGATGCGATCGAGCACCCGGCGAGCTTGCTGCGCATCCACTAAATTGGTGTCCACTTGACGTGGCTTGTCGAATGCCGCCCGAATGGCCTTGGGCGTAATCTCGTTGAACGTAACGCGAAAGATTTTCTTAGGATCGATGGCAACAACTTCTTTCTTCGTGCCGTTCTCCTCTTCCTTCTTGACAGGCTCTTCGGGTGCCGCCTCTTTCTTCTTGAATCTCGAAACGCTGGGTTCCTGCTCAATGAACTTTGCAGGCTTGGAGAGAACCATGGCGAGGTGCGCGGAGATGGCTTCTCCCTCGCGATCGGGGTCGCCCGCCAGATAAACCGCCTCTGCGGAGTGTGCCGCTTTCCTCAGATCGTTAATGACCTTGCCCTTGCCGGCGATGATTTGCAGCGTAGGCTCAAAAATCTTATCGTCGTCGATGCTGATCAGTTTCCCTATCTTTTCCGGCGCCTTTGCTTTCTTGCTTCCTTTGCTCGTTTTCTTCCGCTTTCTCTTTTTGCCGCCCTCTTCTTCCCCGGGCAGACGAATGCCAATCGTTTTCTTGGGCAGGTCCATGACGTGTCCGATGGACGCTTTGACGGTGAAATTCCGTCCCAAGTATTTGTTAATCGTTTTCGCCTTTGCGGGCGATTCCACAATAACTAACGAACGAGCCATATTGCCTTTGTAACTCCGTAATGTCTTTGCGGAGAGGGCTGACCGCGCGGTGTGTGTCCTTCTCGCTACCTTATGCGCTCGGCCCGAATCCCAACGGGGTCCATATTTAGATGCTATGGTTGCCTTTGTGGATGCGCTACACGTTCTGGAGCCTGCCCCAGCCAAAGCGATGCAACCCTCTATCTATCTCTACAGCAAGACTTTGCTGAACTGCTTTTCCGGTAACTGCCGGATGATCCCTTTCATCTCCAGAGTGAAAAGCGTAGCCAGAACCTCGGAAGAGTTCAAGCCGGAACGCTCCACGATGTCGTCAATGGGCACCGGTTCCTCCGTGCTAAGCAACTCATAGAGCTTCTTTTCCGAACCGTTGAGCGCCGCCGCAGTCAATAGATTCCGCTGCTCGGCCTCCGGTTTCTCTGCCTGCACCAGGGCGGCGCGAACCGGCGTGGGAAGCTCTTCGATGACGTCCGCGGCGCAGGTGACCAGCTTGGCGCCCTGTTTGATGAGTTGATTCGGAGCGAAACTCACGGGCTGAGTGGCGTTTCCCGGCACGCCGAAGACTTCTCTTCCGAACTCCATGGCCCGCCCGGCGGTGATCAGCGATCCGCTATACTGCGCGCCTTCCACCGCTACCACGCCGAGCGGCATACCGGCAACGATGCGGTTGTGCACGGGAAAAATTTTCCGGTGGCGCGTGCGTGCGCAGCGGAAATTCGCTGATGATCGCCCCGCGCTCCAGCACTTTCTCGTACAGTTTCTTGTTCTCCTTCGGGTAGCAAACGTCGATACCCGTCCCGAGAACTCCGATAGCGCGGCCATTGGCATCCATCGCTCCCTGATGCCCGATGGCGTCCATTCCACGCGCCATTCCGCTGACGATAACGAGCCGGCGCGCGGCCAGTTCACGGCCGAGACGCTGCGCCATTTGCGTGCCATAGAGGGTAGGCCGGCGCGTGCCGACGATGCTGAGGCTGGGAAGATTCAAGACCTGCGGATCGCCGCGAACGTATAGCAGGACAGGCGGGTTGTAAATTTGTAAAAGCCACTGCTGGTATTCGGGTTCCGTCCAGTTCAAGAGCGTGCAGCCCGCAATCTTCTGAATGCCCGCCAATTCCTTCTCGGCGCTTGAAACTTTCCTTTTTCGCGATGGCTTGCGCGACTTGAGCGGGAAGATGGCAAGACTCGAGATCAGGGAGGCTGGCTCGAAAAACACCCTCTGGCGAGTCGAACCGCCGCGGCACGCGAGCGGACAAACAGGAAGCCAAGCCGGGCGTAAGCCCGAGCGCAATCCAGGAGAGGGAACAGTCCGGCGGCATCGCTTGACGAGCCTATGCGTGGAGTAACCGACTTGTCGAGTAGTTAGCGCTTGATGTTCACCAGGCAACCAACCCTGGGAGCTCCTAAGCGCTATCGAATGGGCTGAGCCGCGTCTTCCTGGAGGATAGCATCCAAAGTTTTCAGGAAAAGATCCGCATCGGCTTCAGAGAAAACCAGCGGCGGGCGCAGCTTGATAACGTTGTGATGCGGCCCGTCGGTGCCGGCAAGAATCCCGCAATCCCGAAGGCGATTGACCACGTATGAGGCTTGCAGCGGTGCCGCCGTCCGCGTTTCGCGATCCAGAACGAGGTCGATCCCCAGGAACAGTCCGGAGCCGCGCACATCGCCGATCATTGCGTACCGCGTCTGCAAAGCACACAAGCCCTCGATGAGATGCTTGCCAATGAGCAAGGCGTTTTGCTGCAGGTTTTCTTCTTCAAGTACATCCAGCACCGCGAGCCCCGCCGCGCAAGCCACAGGATTGCCGCCGAACGTGCTGAAAAACTCCATCCCATTGTTAAAAGAATCGGCAATTTTACGCGTGGTGATTACCGCCGCGAGCGGAAACGCGTTACCGATGGGCTTCCCCAGAACGACGATGTCCGGAACGACGCCTTGCGTTTCGAATCCCCAAAAGTGTGTCCCCAGCCGGCCGAATCCAACTTGCACCTCATCCGCGATGCAGACGGCGCCCGCTGCGCGCACATGGCGATACACTTCCGCGAGATATCCGGGCGGAAAAACAATTTGTCCGCCCACGCTTGGCAGAGTCTCTGCGATGTACGCGGCGACGCTGTGGCCTTCGGCGCTCGTCTGCTCTAGAATTTCGCCGACATGCTCAGCATATTTTGCGCCCGCTTGGTTGTCGCCCCGGCGATAGGGCCCGCGGTAATCATCCGCGAGCGGCGCAACGTGCACCCACGCCTTCTTTCCACGGCCTCCCGGACCATCGAATTTGTACGGACTGATGTCGATGAGCGTGTTAGTGTGGCCGTGATAGGCGTGTTCCAGCACGATAATGTCTTCCCGCCCAGTATTTGCGCGCGCAAGCCGCAGCGCCAGCTCATTGGCTTCGCTTCCCGAATTCACAAAAAAACAAACGCGCAACGGTTCGGGTAGCAGTCGCGTCAGCCGCTCTGCATAGCGGTTGACATTGTCATGCAAGTAGCGCGTGTTGGTGTTGAGCAGCGCGAGCTGCGCTTGCGCCGCCTGCACCACGCGAGGGTGGCTGTGCCCCACCAGCGGCACGTTGTTGTAAACGTCGAGGAACGCTCGCCCCGTATCGTCATACAGATACTGCATCCACCCACGAACGATTTTCAGCGGGCGCTCATAAGAGATGCGCAGATTTTTCCCCAGCAAAGCGCGCCTTGCGGCAAGCGTTTCGCTGAGTACAGGCTCTTTCACCGGAAAGCGATCGGCCACAATACCAAGCAAAAGATCCGGGTCCGGCGAGAGGCTCGTCCAAACCGCACGCTGAGAAGCGTAAGCAACGCCCGGAAAATCGGCGCCTAGTTCCAACAGATCCAGGATGATCTGAAAATGAATGTGTGGCATCCACCCGCCGTTTTCATCCGCCGTGCCTACTCGCGCAAATTCTTTTCCGCGCCCAACGCGCTGGCCGGCCTTCAACCGCAAAAGCGTTTCCTTCGTCAAATGGCCGTACAACGTGAAGAATTTCTCACCGTCACTCGTTTCATGTTGCAGAAGGACGAGCGGCCCGTAGTCCTGCGGCACAGAATTATTCGCGACGATGTGGACCACACCATCTAGCGGAGCGCGCAGCCGTGTCCCCGGCTCGACGAATAAATCCATTCCCAAGTGCACCGTGCGCCGCTCATCCGTGTGTTTACTGCTTGCGCCAAATAGCGGGGACGTATAAACCAGGCGCGGCTCATCGTAACGGCCCACGCCGAAGGCCGCGCCCGCCCGCTTCATTTCCGCAGACAGTTTCTCGCTTACTTCCGGATTGTTGGCCCCGCCGGGTTTAGCCCCCAGAAATGTGCTGCCAACGCTCAAATCGAAAACAAGGCTCGGTGCCGTCCGCGTATCGATTTCCAGAAGCGAACCCGCGGAGCCGCCGCTCGCCCTCAACCATTGTGTGATCTTTTCACTATTCGGAACGGACGGTAGCCCGCAAGCCGCGCGAAACGTATAGTGGGCAAATCGTGGATGGATTTTTGCCAGCCGCTCCAATGCTCCCCATGCGGGCGCTTCGCTGACCGTGACGTACGAATCTTCCGGCTTGACGGTTTTGCGGTGCGCGGAATTTGTGACGCTGACGGCGAGCCGCGCGCCGATCAAAGGAAATAGAACCGACAACTCCAGCTCATCGAGTGGAAACGCCCCGTGATATCCCGCGACGATCGCAGTTGCCGCTTGCAGCGGGTCTTCTTTCCCAAAAATGGCGTAAGCGGCTGCAATCGCCGGCTCCGACGCTGTGATTCCATCATGCATGTCGCCAAAATCAATCACCCCGGCGATCTTTCGCGGCTGCGGCCACGGCTCGCTGACCAGCACGTTGTGGTCGTTCGCATCGCCGTAAATCACCCTGCGCCGCAAGCGCAGCAAATTGGGAACCACTTCCGCTTCATACAGCGCCAGAAACTTTTCCACCAGCGCGCGCCGTTTCGAATCAGCAATGTGCCTGACATACTCCTTGATCCAACCGGCACGCGAAGAATCCCATTTCAGTTCGCGATGCGCAGCGGCATGCGTAAACGATTGCAGCGCCGCATCCATCTCGCCAAGAAACCGGCCAAGATCGCCAAGCAACTCCGTCGTATGTGGACGGACTTCCGCAAGAACTTTTCCGTTCACGAAGCTGAGCAGCCAGATGAGTCGCGTCGAGCCGTCCGCCGCGACAGTAGAAGAAAACAGTTCACCCGTCTGATTGGGAATAACGCGGGGCAAGGGCAACTGAGGTGCACGCTGCGCCAGATGCTGCAGCGCCCGGCACTGCATATCAATGAAGGACTGCTCCCGCGCCGGATGCATCACTTTGAGGACGAATCCATGTCCGTCCCCGCTCGACAGGTGGAAATTGTCGTCGTATTCGCCCGGTAGTGCCCGGGCGGTTGCCTCAAGCGCATAAAGTTCGCGCGCCAGGCGAACCGCTGCCGCTTCCGTCACCGAATGGGTTACGCGCGCCTCCAGCAGCATGCGCCAAATCTTATCTGCAACAGCCGGAGCGCGTCCATCCCGCAAGGCGCGGCTTACTCTGCCGAGCCTTTTTCAACGCCGTGTAACCGCTTCCTCTTACAGTTTCTCTCTCGACTCCTGCACGGAGACCGGCCCATTTACGGTGGACAACCGGATCGTTGCCGGACCGCTGCCATATTCGATGCGGCGGTGCTCATCGTCCCAGGTCTTGCGGGCGCTGTCGCAAATGCTCGCCTTGCAGCTTACCGGTGCGTAGTTCGTCGATTCCACCACGAAGCTGGACTGGTAGCCGCTCGGGACCATCAGCGTCAGCGGGCCGTTCTTCGCATCCGCGGTCAAGCCCGCGCCGCTCCATGTTTTCCCTGACAGCGCCACGGAGATCGGTCCATTCTCCGTATGAATGCGCACGCTTCCGTTGCTGCCGTCCAAACTGATCGGGCCATTCACGGCGGTAATATCCGCTTCGCCCGAAAAATTCTTCAAGCTGATCGGCCCGTTCTTGGCGCGAGCTGTGAGTTTGCCGTCCACGTTATACAGCGAAATCGGCCCGTTCATCGTGTCCAGGTCGATGGTCGCGGATTTCGGCGCGCGAATCAGCAGCTCCACCGTCCAGGCTTCCTCGTCCCCCGGGCCTTTCGTCGATATTCTGCCGTTTTCGATGGACATACTGATCTGCGACAGGACTCGTTCCGCATCCCCACTCGATCCCGCCGCCGCTTTGCACGCCGTCACAGAATAGTTCCCTTTATCCCAGCCCACGACCTGCACGCCACCGTTGGTATGCGGGTGAACCTGCAGCACGGGAGCCTCGGACTTCGTCAAGGTGCGCTCTTCAGAACGCACCACGGCGTCCTGGTCGTCAAAGCGGATGTGAACATCGGAGCAATCGGTTGCGGGCTCTCTGTGGCCCCAGGAAGTGTTTACGGAATGGTGATGCCGGCTCGCTCGCGCGCTCGTAAACCCCAGCGCCAGCAGAGCCGAAAACGAAATCAGGAAAAACAAGGTGCGTCGAGGCATGTGGCCCTCCCCTCGAAGCTATAGACGACCAGAGAGCCCGATTGTCACGCGACACTCTGCCAAATTTTCAGTCCCAGCCGTCCCAATCGTCGTCCGTGCCAATGGGCGGCCCATCAGGCGGCTCGGGTGGCGGCGCTACGCTGATTTGCTTCGGATCTTTCTGAAACTGAACGATTTGCGAAATCGCCGCAAAAACATGGGCGCGTTCTTCCTCATCCTTGGCGCCACTTTGGTCGGTCGCCAGCCAGTCACGCAATTGTTCCAATTTTAATGCGGCGATGGCCCGGACCTGAGCAGCGGCCTGCTCGTTGGCACTCAGGGCCATCAGGTCATACAAGACTACGCCATCGGTCGACCGGGCGATCTCTGCAGGATACCCCGAGCTGCGGGGAGACTTCCATGTCGCAGCCACGAGGGCGTCGATGATCTCTTCCAGCCCCGGATTCTCCGCATGGCGCGCGTGAAACTCCACCAGCCGCGCCGCCCTCTCCGGATTAAACAGAAATTGCAGCGTGTGCTGTGCCGCCGCCTCCGCCGGAGCCAGGGCATCAAAAGTCGGGCTGGTCCGAATCTTGAGATGCTCGCGACCCCGTTCGTAATCCGGTGGACGCGGAGGAATCATCTTCAGCAGCGACTCGGGCAACGTTAAAACGTCCGGCTTCAGTGTCGCCAGCACCGCCGCAAGCGCGCGCCGTTGTTCCGCAGGCGCCACGATCTGTGTCGGCGTTTGCCCGTCGCCGCGCAGCGCAAACGTGTAGTCCATTCCGCCGACCAGTTTGCTCGCCGCTTCCACCTGGTAGCGATGCAGCATGAACAGCGGCACAAGCACGTCCTCGAGTGTCGCCAGTGGCGCGCCCTCGCGAATATTGTTCTCCCCGAAACGCTTTAGCGCCGCCCCGCGTACTTGCATGATGCGGTTCAATTCATCGACCGCATTTGCACCAGAATCCCACAGATGCGCCAGGCTGCTAGATGAACCCGCTGGCCGCGCGTCCTGGTCCGTCAAGTAGCGAAGCCCTTGCCCGTACGCATCCAGCAGAATTTTATTCAGCGCCGCTTGTTCATTCGTCCCTGGCGCAAAATCCTGATAGCCAAACGCAATGGACACCTTGTCCCACTCCCCGATTCCCGTCGCGTAAGCCGCGGACAAATCAGGCACGCCATCCGCGCCAAGCTTCACGTACGGCGGCGGATAATCCATCACGGAAGAACGGTTCACGGTGCTCGCGGAATAGTTGTGCATCAAGCCCAGGGTGTGCCCCACTTCGTGCGCCGCGAGTTGCCTCAGCCGCGCCAGCGCCATCTCTTGCATCTTCGGCGAGACCGGCTTGCCCTTTTCGTAAGGCGCCAGCAGGCTCTCTGCAATCAAAAAGTCCTGCCGCACGCGCAGCGACCCCAGTGTCACATGCCCCTTGATGATTTCTCCTGTGCGCGGATCGATCACCGCCGCTCCGTAGGACCATCCCCGCGTCGCGCGATGCACCCACTGGATCACGTTGTAGCGCAAGTCCATTAGGTCCGCGCCTTCCGGCAGCATCTCGACGCTAAACGCGTTCTTGTAGCCCGCCGCCTCAAACGCCTGGTTCCACCACCGCGCGCCTTCGAGCAGCGCGGAACGAATCGGCTCCGGCGCCCCGCGGTCGAGGTAGTACACGATGGGCTGCACCGGCTCGCTGACTGCCGCTTTCGGGTCTTTTTTCTCCAGCCTATGGCGCGCGACAAGGCGCTTCACGATCGGCTCGCTGATCGGCGTCGCGTAATCCATGTAGCCAATGCCAAAAAAACTGGACCGCGGATCGTACGCGCGCACCTTGTACCCTTCCGGCGGAAGCTGCACGAACGAGTGATGCTCCCGCACGGTGATCGATTCCGGAGAAGGCGTCACGTCGCGAACCCATCGCCCCGGCTCCTCTCCCGCGAACGTGAGCGTGGCCTCCACTTCCGTATTAAGCGGAAAATTCTTCGTCTGCGGCAGATAAATGACGCACCGCGCCGCATCCAGGTGATAGGCGCCCTGCTTCGTCCGGCGCAGCGCCGCGGGAATCCCGTGCGCATCGTGCAGGAAAAAATCCGTCGCATCCACCAAAGTGTGGTCCTTCTCCTCGGCTTCCACTTTGAAGCCCCACAGCGCGGACTCCGCGAAGGAATCGCGCACCGCGCGCCGTTCGTCGAGATCGCTGCTCACCGCGCGGTATTCGAGGTTTTCCTGGATCAGCAGGACCTTCGGCCCGCTGCGCTCGAAGCGCACGATGCGCGTCCGCCCCAGCTGCCCGCGGTCCAGCCCGATGTCATTCGAACCGATGCCCGCGGGAAGCCCGCTCTGGTAAAGAAACACGCTGCTCCACTTATCAATCTCCAGCCACAGCTTCCCCTGCTTCGCATCCCAATAAAGATTGAAAAAACCAGGCAGCTTTTGCGCCCCCGCGGTCTTCTCCGCAATCGTGGGCGTTTGCCCCGTTTCCGCACGTGCTTGAACGCGCGTCGGCGCAGCAAGCGCCGCACTCATCAACAAAGCGCCGGCCCAAGTCTTCGACATGTCCCATCCTCCAAACTTGCCGAATGGTTTTACAACAGAAGTAGCCCCATCGCGAACTGATATCGCTTTAGTCAGATTGACCGGGGTTGTTGCCTTTGTAGGGGCGCAGCACCGCTGCGTCCCTTTGATTTACCCCTTGCCACGTGACAAACGCATTTTTCCACCGTCAATAACGCAGCGCCAAGCCGAACCTCGGCCAAGGTCGTAGTTCCCCGGTTTGCTGGATTCGGGAACTCTTAGCCCCGGCCTTCGTACTGTACGGAGAGGTGTCTATGGCAAGCCTGCCAGGCAATTTTCGCTACGCCCTGCGGCAGTTCCGGCTATCGCCCATTTTTACCGTCGCGGCTGTATTGACGCTGGCCTTGGGAATTGGCGGCCCTACCGCCATCTTCACCTTAATCCACGCCGTAATGCTCCGCTCCTTGCCCGTTTCTGACCCCGGCAGGCTTTACCGCGTAGGCGAAGGCGATGAATGCTGCGTGGAAGGCGGTCCTCAGGACACTTGGGGCATGTATTCCTTCCCCTTGTACGAACGCCTCAAGGCAGAAACCCCTGAATTCGAAGAGGTTACCGCCTTCCAAGCTGGGCGCTGGCGGCTAGGAGTCCGCCGTCAGGGCGTCGAATCGGCTGCCAGGCCCCTGCGCTCGGAGTACGTCACCGGCAGCTATTTCTTAACTCTGGGAGTCCGCGCTTTCGGCGGGCGCCTGTTCACTCCGGATGACGACAAGCCCGCCGCCCCGCCCGTAGCCGTGCTCAGCCACCGTGTCTGGCAGACCGCCTACGCTTCCGATCCTTCCGTGGTGGGTTCAACGTTCGTCGTCGAGGGCCACCCTCTAACCGTGATCGGCGTCGCCCCCGCCGGATTTTTCGGCGAAACTCTCGAAAGCGACCCTCCTGACATCTGGCTCCCTCTTCAACAGGAACCCATGATGAATGCCGAAGGCAGCCTGCTGCGTCAGCCTGTCTCCGCTTGGCTGCGCATGATTGGGCGCTTGCGTCCGGGAGCTTCGACAGACGGGATGTCTCCCCGCCTCACGGGAGTGCTGCGCCAATGGCTGCAGAACGATTCCGGCTACCCTTCCAACTGGATGGACGACGTCATGCGCATGCTTCCCAAACAGGTTGTCAACGTGATCCCCGCCGGGGCAGGCGTGGCCATGATGAAAGAAGAGTACGGCCGCAGCCTGCAGATATTGCTCTCTGTGTGCGGCTTGGTGCTTCTGATCGCTTGTTCCAACGTGGCGAACCTACTGCTCGCTCGCGGCCTTGCCCGTCGCGGCCAAACTGCCGTGCGGCTGGCTGTTGGCGCCACTCCAAGGCAAATCGTTATGCAGGCGCTCACGGAAAGCGTCCTGCTCGCCATTGGCGGCGGCATTGTCGGACTTCTCGTGGCCATGGCTGCGGCACGTCTGCTGCTTGCCCTCGCCTTCCACAGCTCGCATTTCCTTCCCATCAGCACCACGCCATCGCTCATGGTCTTGGCATTTGCTTTCGTCTTGGCGCTCGTAACCGGAATCATTTTCGGCGCGGCTCCCGCGTGGCTCGCCACGCGCACCGATCCCGCCGAAGCCCTGCGCGGATCGGGTCGCGGCACGCAGGATCGTTCTTCGTTTGCCCGCAAAGCGCTGCTCGTCGTCCAGGCCGCCTTGTCTGTCGTTCTCGTCGCCGGTGCCACCATGCTCGCCCGCAGCCTTAACAAGCTCGAGCATCAGGACTTCGGATACCAGGTGCAAAGCCGCGTGGAAGTCAGCATGAATCGTCCTCCCGCCACCTACACTCAGCCTCAGTTAGCCGCGCTTTATCGCCAACTCGAAGATCATCTCAATCGTCTCCCCGGCGTTCAGGATTCCGGTCTTGCGCTCTATAACCCGCTCACCGACAACTGGGGCGAACTCATCATGGTCGCCGGCCATCCTCCGGCCAAGCTCAATGAGGAAGCTGGCGCCTCTTGGGACCGCGTAAGCGCCAACTATCTTCAGAATCTTGGCGTGCCGGTTTTGCGCGGGCGCGCGTTTACCGCCGCCGATAACGAAACCACCGCGCCCGTGGCCCTCGTCAACGAGGCTTTTGTGAAGCGCTTTTTCAAGAGCGGCGAAGATCCGCTGGATCAGCATTTTGGCCTCGATGTCCCCGAGTACTCCGGCACCTTCCGGATCGTCGGCGTCGTGCGCGATGCCAAGTTCGCGGGGTGGGGCCTCCGCAGGCCCGCCCGTCCCATGTTCTACGTGCCGCTGGCCCAAAATGTGAATTATCCCGACGAATTGATGAAGAAAATCGAGTTGAACTCCCACTTCATCGGCGGAATGTTGCTCGTAACCAACATGACCCCCGGCGCTCTCGAAGCCCAGCTCACCAGGATTTTGGCGGAATTGGACCCCAACCTGACCATCAACAGCATCCGGACCATGCAGCAGCAGATTGAACTTTCCTTCGACCAGGAACGTGCCGTAGCCGGCCTCGCCGGCCTCTTCGGTATCGTCGCGCTGATCCTTGCCGCCATTGGCCTGTACGGCGTCACCGCCTATTCCGTCGCCCAGCGAACCAACGAAATTGGCATTCGCATGGCCCTAGGTGCAGACCGCCCGAAAGTCCTGGCGCTGGTGCTAAGTGGAGCATTCAAGCGCGTGGCAATTGGACTCTTCCTCGGCTTGCCCCTCGCCGTCGGAGCCGGCCGCTTGCTCTCTGCCCAACTCTACGGCGTCTCCTCGTGGGACCCATTCGCCCTGAGTGTAGCTGCCGGCGCGCTCGCGATCTGTTCCTTCTTCGCAGCCATCATTCCCGCAAACCGCGCCGCCTCCATTTCCCCCATGAACGCCCTGAGAATTGAGTAGCGCCGCCTCGCCCGGAAGCGGTTTAGACGGTATGGGGTCGGCTAAAGACGGATTACTCACCGGCCAAGTACGTGTTGCCAGCTATAGCGCAGCCGGTATCATCTGAAGCGAAGTATCTCGCCTGACCCGCGCCTCTGCGCGGGCTCAAGTCCCCGCCACAAACCACGTGCAGACATCCGTAAGTCTTCCCCCCAAAGTTTTCTTTGACTTTTCTCTAATTTTGTGTATACTTAACGCTATAGATTACTACACTTGGAGTGCAGGGGCTTGCCCCGGCTTTTCTTTTTAGGATAGTCATTTCTTCCTTTGCTGGTCCGAAACAACCAAAATCGCGTCCTTTAGAATCAATCGTTTACGAAATGCTCTTTTTGTAAGTCCTTTCTTTTGACATTCATGCAAATTGATGGGGGGCCCCTCGCCATTTTTCACTCTCTTCCAACATTCCGAATTCGCTGGAGGATTCCTCGCGAAAGAAGGATGCCGCCCGGAAAAACCCTCTTTGTTATACTGGACCTTAAACGTGAGCCCGCGAACCGTGACCAAACTTCGCATCTCCATCGTTCAATACCTCAACACCGCGCCGCTCGTCTGGAGTTTCACCAACGGGCCGCTGCGCGGCAAATACGATTTGTCGTTCACTGTCCCCTCGCAATGCGCCGGTGATTTGCGCTCCGGCCGCGCGGACCTAGCCATCATTCCGGCCATCGAATACGAGCGCATCAGCGACTTGGTGATTTTGCCGGACATGGCCATCGCCTCGAAAAAACAGGTCCGCAGCCTGCTCATCATTGCGAAGAAGCCCATCGAACAGGTGAAGACCTTTGCATTGGACGCTGGTTCGCGCAGCACGCAGACTCTGACGCGTATCCTATGCGCGGAAAAGTGGAGGATCGCCCCGCAATTCTTTGAATCGCCACCGGACTTGACCGCGATGCTGGAGCAAGCAGACGCGGCGCTCCTGATTGGTGATCCCGCGTTGCGAATTGCCGTGGGAATGGAAAAAGAGAGTTGGCCCGGCGCGGATGGCCAAACCATATGCCAGGCCGCCACTCTCGGAATCACCAGCGCTGAGACGCTTTACGTTTATGATGTGGTTAGCGAATGGCGAACTCTGACCGGATTGCCTGCAGTCCTGGCGGTCTGGGCCGCAACTCGAGACGTTGCCACTCCCGAGGTGGCTGCGGATTTTCTCGCCTCGCGGGATTTTGGTTTGTCGCGCATCGCGGAAATTTGTTTCGACGCCGCGCGCGAATTGGAATTGCCGCAACGGACTCTCGAGTCGTACTTGCAAAGCAATATCGACTTCTCTCTCGATGCCGAAAATCGCCGCGGCCTGGAATTGTATTTCGCGCACGCTGCACAACTAGGCTTGATCCCGCAGGCCAAGCCGATCAAGTGGGCGGCCACGAGAGCGGAAGCCGTGAAGTTGTAGGCGCACGGCTTTAGCGGTGCTCTAAGGATTTTGAGTTCACGCAATGCACTGGTTACAAATGGAACGTGACAATCGATAAGGAATAATCGTGGGACTGCCCAAACAACAAGCGCTGGACATGCTTGAATCCGATGACCTCGTGGGCCTCGGCATGGCTGCGCATCAGATGCGCCTAAAGAAAAACGATCCACGTGTCGTCACCTACCAGATCGACCGTAACATCAACTACACGAATTTCTGCACCGAATATTGTTCCTTTTGCGCGTTCTACCGTCCGCTCGGCGCCAAAGACGGCTACATCCTGCCGTTCGAGGAAATCTACAAGAAAATCGACGAAATGCTGGAACTCGGCGGCACCGGCATTTTGTTACAAGGTGGCCTGCACCCGGACTTGCAAATCGGCTATTACGAAAATTTACTGCGCTCCCTGAAAGCGCGCTACCCGCAAGTGCATCTGCATTGCTTTTCGGCCCCGGAAATTCTGTGCATCGCCGAAGTCAGTGAAATTAGTATCCGCGAAACTATTCAGCGCCTCATGGATGCGGGACTGCAATCCATTCCCGGCGGCGGCGCGGAAATTCTCGACGACGAAGTTCGCGCGAAGATTGCGCGCCTGAAGTGTACCAGCGACGACTGGGAAGAAATGCACCGCGTGGCCCATTCCCTGGGACTGCGCACCACTGCCACTATGATGTTCGGCTGCGGCGAAGAGCTCCGCCATCGCGTCAACCATCTCGAACGCTTGCGGCGCATTCAGGAAGATACCGGCGGGTTCACCGCGTTCATTCCTTGGATGTTTGCCGCTGAGAATACCGCGCTTGGGAAAAAAGTCCAGGAAACTACCGCGGTCGACTATCTGAAAACGCTGGCCGTCAGCCGCCTGTACCTCGACAACATCGACCACATTCAGTCAAGCTGGCTCACGCCCGGAATCAAAGTCTGCCAGATCGGTCTGCAGTTCGGCGCCGACGACGTAGGCAGCATCCTGATCGAAGAAAATGTCGTCTTCGCTGCCGGCGTAAAAAATCGCACCAACGAAAGCGAACTCCGCCGCGTCATTTCAGATGCCGGTTTCATCCCCGCCCAGCGCGACACGCTCTACAGAAGTTACGTTTTGAAATAATTTCAGCCGCTGGGAATAAAGTCGCAGCACGTAGGCACTTACACAGGTTTTGGGCGCAGGTGAATGGAAACGTCGACGACCATGCCATCAGGTAATTCGACGTCTTCCAGGAGGTAAAGAACGCCGCCGCGGAAACGCGCCTGAATCTTTCGCGGCTCGGGTTTGGAGCTGACCGATTCAGGTTTCGGGCTGGCCGAGGTTTTGGAGCCGCTCGATTCAGTTTTCTTCCCCGCGGCCGAGCCGGAAGCTTTTCCTTCTGTTTCATCCAGGGCTTCGTTAGCGAGGGCGTCGGCTTCGCGGTTCTGCTCGCGGTAAACGTGCTCGATGCGGAAGGAATCGAAGGCTTTCGACATTTTTTGCGCGCGCTCGAAAAGCGGCCGCAGATCCTCGCTTTTCACTTTGTACTGCCCGCGCATTTGTTTGACGAGAAGTTCGGAATCGCTCTCGATGCGCAGCGCGCGAATGCCGTGCGATTGCGCGTAGTCCATCGCCGCGATCAATCCGTAGTATTCGGCGACGTTGTTGGTCATGCGGCCGATATATTTTTTTAGCTTGGCGACGATTTCGCCGCGCCCATCGCGGATCACCACGCCGTAAGCGGCGGGCCCGGGATTGCCGCGCGAGCCGCCGTCAATATTCGCGCGATGCGCCGCCGCGGCCGGCTTAGGCTCCGCGGGGGCATCACCGAACAAATCTTTTCCACCGGTTGTTGGCGGTCGGCGCGGCATCAGGAATTTGTCGAAGCCGCCGAAGATGTGTTCGCAGAACCAGCCGCGGAATTCGCGACCGGAATTGGTTCCAGCGTGTAGAGGATAAGGCCGCAGCTTTCGCAGCGGAAAACTTCCTCGTTGGTTTCCGTAGCTAGTTCCTGAAGAATGTGCGGCAGGACGCGCATGCCGCAGCCGCGGCACTGGCCGTCGCGGGCTTCGGCCATCGCCGTGCCGTTGTGGCGCTTGGCGATGCGCGCGTAGAGTTCGCGCAAATCTTCCGGCACCGGCGCGATGATTTTTTCGCGTTCGGCCGTGGCGGCCTCCAACTGTCTCTTTTTTTCCGTACCTTGCGCCTGAATTTCTTTTCGTTCCGCGGCTACGGTCTGCTCGGCTTCTTTCAATCTCGACTCCGCGACTTTCACACGGCGTTCGGCGTCCTCCGCAGCCATCATCACTTCTAGTTGACGGTCTTCGGCTTTAGCAACTTCAGCTTCGGCGTTGGCGATTTCGTGTTGCAATGCTTTGAAGGCTTCGTTGGTCTTTACCGCTCCGCTCTGATCGCGATATTTCCGCGAGCGGTCTTTCCACTGCTGCACGTCGAATTCAAATTTCTTGCGTTCCGTGATGACGTGCGTGTGCGCCTCTTTCGCGGAAGCGACATCGGCGCGGGCGCCGCCGAGCCTGGTTTCCGCTTCGCGGATGCGTTTTGGAAACGCCTCCAGTTCCGCGCGCAGGACGGCAATCTGGTGGTCGACGCGCTGCAGCTCGATCAAGTGAGGAATCGCGGGATGCATGAGCCGATAATTCTAGCACATCGACACCGTGGACTTTGCGCGAACCGCTGGGGCGGATAGAATGCCTGAGACTGCATGCAAGAAATGAGGAGTCGCCCGTTCTAAGGAGGAAGAGACATGCCGCACGTGCAGATTACCTGGGTGGAAGGCCGGACGCCGGAGCAAAAACGGAAGATCGCGGAGCGCGTCACGACCGTGTTGATCGAAGATGGCAGGGCCAAACGTGAAAATATTCACGTGTCGTTTCACGATGTGCCGGCGACGAATTATGCGGAAGCCGGCGTGCTGGTGGTGGACCAAAAGCGCGCGCCTTGAGCGAATACGAAGCAGTCGGGATGTGTTCCATTTCTTTCGAATTGAAAAGCTTCGGTCGGCGCCGTACTGGCGAAGAGTAGCTGGCGAGAGGAGGGCCTCGCATGGCTGATTCACTGAAGAAACGGCTGGAACAATGGGTTTCGGCCGGAGTGGTGGATGCGGGCACGGCGTCGCGCATTCGAACGTATGAGGAATCGCAGAGTTCTGGCGAGCGCCTGCGTTGGCCGGTATTGCTGGCCGTAGCGCTGGGCGGGCTGCTGCTTTGCGCCGGGGTCTTGCTGTTCGTGGCCGCGCACTGGGACGAACTCTCGCCCGCGTGGCGTTTTACGCTGGTCATGATTCTCGTGGCCGTGTTTCCCCTGGCCGGCGCGCTGACGGAGAAGAGGTTTTCGGCGCTCTCAACGACGTTCTACGCGATCGGGACCGTTTGCGTCGGCGCAGGAATTTTTCTGACCGCACAAATCTTCAATCTTCAGGAGCATTGGCCGAGCGGGATTCTGATGTGGGCCATCGGGGCGCTTGCCGGCTGGCTGCTGCTCCGGCATTGGATGCAGGCGGCACTGCTGGCATTGCTAGTGCCCGGATGGCTCGTAGGCGAATGGGAATTGCGCACTCAAGGATTGGCCGTAAGCAACCGGTTGATCACCGAAGGGCTGGTGCTGATCGCGATTGCCTACTTCAGCGCAAGAACGAGCCAGGAAGATTCCGCAACGCGGCGGGCGCTAGCGTGGATCGGCGGACTGGCCGTGTTGCCTCTCAGCGTATGGGCGTTTGCAGAAGGCCGGGGATACTGGGGATGGTGGCAGAATCGGCCCCCAGTTTCCTCTTTTCTTCAAGTCACTGGTTGGGCCATCGCGATTTGCGGGCCACTGGCGCTGGCCTACATACTGCGCAAGAATGCGGCGTGGACAAACGCGGTGGCGGCGGTCTGGGTCTTGGTGATCGGAACGTTTCGGGCCCGGAATGGGGATACGGGTGCAAACCTGCCGATATTCGCGTGGAATTCGCTCGGTCCGTATTTTTGGGCGGGGGTTGGAGCGCTGGGAATGGTGGCGTGGGGATTGCTGGAACGGCGGCGCGAACGCATCAACCTGGGAGTCGCCGGGTTTGCCTTGACGGTGGTTATTTTCTATTTCTCGAACGTCATGGATAAGTTCGGGCGTTCCGCGAGCATGATCGGGCTTGGCGTGTTGTTCTTGTTCGGTGGATGGGCGCTGGAGCGAACGCGGCGGCAACTGGTCGCGCGAGTTGCGGGAGGAACGCCGTGAAACTGTCGCGGAAGGGGATCATCCTGGCACTGCTGCAATTGGCGATCGTCGTGAGCCTGGCGGCGAAATATGCAATCGATCGCGCGCGATTTCCACGCGTTTGGGCGCAGACCGTGGCTTACGATCCCGATCTGCCGATTCGCGGCCGGTATTTGAGCGTGCGATTGCGCGTGGATGCGGATCGAGTTTACGGCGTTTCACAACCGCCGAAAGTAATTCAAGGTAATTTCTGGAGCGACATGCGGGATGTCTATTTGCACGCAGAGAATGGGCACCTGGTGGCAAGTCCCGCGCCCAGTCCCACCGGGCTGAGTGTAACGCGATGGAGGACGCGCAACGGAGATTTGGTGGCGGCCGTCAGCGAGCCGGTGGCTTACTTTTTGCCGGAACACGCAGTCGATCCTTCGCGTCGGCAGGCGGGCGAAGAATTATGGGTAGAGGTTACGGTTCCTAAGAAAGGGCCGCCGCGTCCGATCCGGTTGGCGGTGAAGCGCGGAGACAAGTTTACACCGCTCCAAATCAAATGAAATGCGGACCGGCTCTTCACGAGAAATGCGAAGAGCGATCCGCTTTTTATTCGAACGCTGGCTGAGTTTCTCTTCTCTCAGGCTCGGGCGTCGCGGCGAATGAACGACCAATCGAGAAAGTAGCCGATCCCGATCGCGAGAGGAATAATGCCGAACGCGGCGGCGGTCCAAATCTCGCGATCTGCCTGGATGCCGGCAATCAATCCGAAGGCCGCAATGTAGCCGAGAGCTCCGCTAACCAGCAGGATGCCGGAGCGGCGGGAACGCGCCGCTTGGTTCAATTCAGGCTCCATGGGAATATCGACTCCGCGGGCAATCGCCGCGAGCCGCTCTTCGCTGCGCAATTTGCGGACCCGGTAATAGGTGTACAGCGCGCCGAGGGGGACGCCCATCCCCAGTGTCACGGCGACCAATCCAATCAATTCTCCGCCCATGGTGTGATCCTTCTTTCGTTTAGGCGCCCGCCGCCGGCGGGCGTGTTTTATTGGGGGACCGCTTTCACTGAGAGGTACGCGGAGCCGACAGGAAAAGTTCCCCGTATTTAAGACCGTGGGTCAAATTGTCGGTAATCCAGCAAGCGGAGGCAGGCGCCTTAGTGCGAGTTTGGCGCACACTTCCGGTTTGTGGACGCTGTAATGAGCTGCAGCAAACTCTTTTTGTCAACCACGTCAACAATTCCTCTATTGCTACTGTCGTGTCGAGTAGAATTTCACCGTCGTAACAGGCCGGAGGTGCAGATTATGCCACAGAGCGTAGCAGTTGCCATCGTCCATGGGATTGGCAGGCAAAAAGAAGACTTTGCCTCGGCAATAATTCAGCAACTGCGCAACCGTGTGGCGCAGCAGCTCGGAAAGGACCCTCAAGGAGCCCCGCGCTTCTTCTTCCAGCCAGTCTATTGGGCCCCGGTCCTGCAAAACGAAGAGGACGAGCTCTGGAGCCGCCTGCGCAAAGGGGGAAGTTTGGGCTGGACCGGGTTGCGCGAGTTCATGGTGGATTTCGCTGCGGACGCCATCGCGTATCAACCCATCGAAGGCAGGCGCGATGCCTATGACAGAGTGCATGCGGTGTTCGCGGATTCGCTGCGGCGTCTGGCGCAGCAGGCTGGCCCGCGTGCCCCTTTGTGTGTTATCTCCCACAGCCTCGGCACAGTAATTGCTTGCAATTTTTTCTATGACCTGCAGGCCCACTCTTCTGGGAAACCCTTGATTGCGCAGAGTGTGCTCCAAAAGCTGGGCGATGCTCCGCTCGCTTGTGGGGAGACGTTGACCCTGTTCTATACCATGGGCAGCCCCGTCGCGCTGTGGAGCCTGCGCTACGACAACTTCGGTAAGCCCATACACGTGCCATCACCCAAGTTGCACAGCCACTACCCGAATCTTGCAGGCGAATGGGTGAATTTCTATGGCAAAGCGGATGTGATTGGCTATCCGCTGAAGGAACTCAACGCCGATTACCGTGTCGCGGTGACTTCCGATTGTCCGGTCCTCGTGGGGGGCCCGCTTGCATTCTGGAATCCGCTCTCGCACCTGGCGTATTTTGGAGATACAGACGTCTTAGGGCCAATCGCTGAAGGCCTGGTGGGGGTCTGGCAGACCATCAATACATCGCAGGCGTAACCAGCCAACCAAACGATGACTCTGCTCGTTGGGTGGTCAGTCGATTTCGTGGAGTTCCAGGGAAGAGTCGATGGAAAAATTGGGATAGCGAATTGGAGAGCCGGCCGGAGCGGGCCGATGGCGCGCAGTAGCAGTGAAACCATTGCCGGAACACTCGATTTCATAAGAATAGCCGTCGCGCCCGGTGCGGGTCATGGAAATGGACTCGGTGGAAATGAGTTTGCTGAGGGAAACGCACTGGCCGTTGATGGCCATGTAAGCGTGTTCCGCGTCGGCAATTTCCAGAAGGTCCATTCGGACGCCAGTCAGGTTGATGGCCTGTGTGGCGGCCGTACCTTCGTCCGTGGCCGGCATGCGCAGCAATTGGAAGTGATACACCACGAAGAGGAGGGCGGCACCGACCAGAACGCCGAGAAGGAAGCGCATGCAATAATTTTGGCGCGGGCCAAAGGACAGTTCAAGTGGAACGCAGCGTAAAGGTGTATTAGGAAACAACGGTGCCATTTCCGTCCCC
>Ga0137377_10000117_pt1 | contig 38800 bp, 34 predicted proteins | sample SagtaG_22_FD_104815 | JGI IMG/M metagenome (GOLD analysis project Ga0137377, IMG submission 104815) | Vadose zone soil microbial communities from Sagehorn Ranch, Mendocino, California, USA - Sage2_L_40_16 metaG | ecosystem: Environmental > Terrestrial > Soil > Vadose zone | place: USA... | reverse complement strand
TCGGGACAATTGGCGCGTCAAACGGGCGTAAGCACCGACACGTTGCGGCATTACGAACGTCTTCGACTCTTGCCTCTGCCCCAGCGCACAGCAGGAAATTACCGTGAGTATCCTCCGTCATCTTAGCAGAGAGTGGAACTGATTCAGCGAGCTTTGACGATTGGTTTTTCGCTCGCCGAATTGAAAACCATTCTGACCGTGCGCGACAAGGGCGGTGCACCATGCCGCCACGTCCGCGACTTGCTGCGTTCGAAGATCCACAACCTCGACCAGCAAGTCAAGAATCTGGTTTCCTTGCGCGCCGAGATGCATCGATTGTCGAAGGAGTGGGACAAGCGATTGCGCCGGACAAAGCCGGGGCAAGTCGCAAAGTTGCTCGAGAGCGTCCGGCCAAGAGCAAGAGCTGGCGTTGTTTCCGGTTCTCCGACAATCCGAAGGAAGAGAGGACTTTAAATCATGCGCACGATGCAGCTTCTTTTCTTGCTGGTCATCCTCGCAGGTGTGGCGAACGCTCAACAGAATCCACCGCCGGACCAAGACAAGCGTTCGGAAGATGTCGTCAAGCGTGGCGAGCATGTGATGGGCTTCTCACACGAAGCGACGACTCATCACTTCCGACTATTCAAGGACGGAGGAGAAATCGCTGTCACGGCAAAAGACCCGAGCGACAAGGCCAGCATCGAGCAGATCCGCTCCCACCTTGGACATATCACCAAGATGTTTTCATCGGGGAATTTCAAGGCACCCATGCTCATTCACGACACGAACCCGCCAGGCACTGCGACCATGACAAGGCTCAAGGAACAGATTCGCTACGAATTCTCAGAGATAGAGCGCGGCGCGCGGATTAGGCTAGTCACGGCTAGTCCAGAAACCACGGACGCCGTGCACGCGTTCCTGCTCTTTCAAATCGTCGATCATCAAACGGGAGACGCGCCTACCATATCCACCGAACTTTCGACGAAGTGATTAGCCTTAGCAGCATTCCTCGCAGCCCTTACCCTTCATTCCCTCCACTCCTTCTTTAGCAATGATGGGAGCCATGATGAGGCCCGCCACTGGGTCCGCCCACCACAATCCGAAAAGTGCGTTCAGAAGCAGGCCGACAAGTAGGATGGCAGAAAGATAAGTGCAGAACTCGGTTTGCCTTGCGTCCGCGTGCATCGCAGCACTGCCGAGTGAGTACCCTACTCTCCGCTTCGCACGCGAGAGGAGCGGCATCACGACAAGTGACACGCAGGCTAGAATGATCCCCGGAATGCTGTGTTCAGGAGAGCGCTTGAACGACAGATCCGTCACGGATTCGTAGGCGATGTATGCAGCAAGAGCCAAGAAACAAATTCCGACCACTTTCAGTGCACGCTTTTCATTGCGTTCGCGGTCTGCCTCATTCGCATCAACCGACATTCGCCATAGCAAAACCGATCCCGATGTTACTTCTATGAAACTGTCGATTCCAAAGCCGACCAGCGAAATGCTTCCTGCGACCAGCCCACTCACGACGGCGACCACACCTTCGATGGTATTCCAGGCGATCGTGAAGTATTCCAGCCGTCGTCCGTGACGGACCGATTCCGTTCGATCGAGAATTGCGATTTCGCCCATATTTTCGAAGTCCGCGGAGAGGATTATTTATTCGACCCGGCAGAGACAATAGAGAAACTGCTGCGTCGCGCCGAACGGTGTGTTGTGCAATTCCTTGATGCTATCCAGCAGGCGAAAACGCACGCCGAACTCTCCATGCAGAGACTCGGCGTCGTAACGAACAACCTCAAGGCCGCTGCATTTCGTGGGACCCTCTGGTCCGAACGTGCTGACGAGCACATGGCCACCCGGCTTCACCGCGCGCGCCACTTGGCGGACGTACGCGACACGCTGGTCCATCGCCGTAAGGAAATGAAACACGGCGCGGTCGTGCCATACATCGTAGGTGTTGGGCGCCAGTTCGCCGTTGACAATGTCCGCCGTGACCCACTGAACTCCTTCCGAAGCAGCACCAAGACGCTTTTGGGTTACGTGGATAGCAGTTTGCGAAACGTCAAGGACGGTGATGTTCTGATATCCGCGGGCCAGGAGGTCATCCACTAATGTTGACTCACCGCCACCAACGTCAATGATGGAAACTCCGCGCTCGGGCGCTGCCTTTTCGATCAGCGCAAGCGATGTCTCCAGGTGCGGACGATACCAACTAACCGCATCCGGGGCTTTCTCGCGGTAAATTTCCTCCCGATGCGTCTTTACGTTCATGGCGGGCGAAGCCCTCTTCCTTGATAGACTCTATTGCTAATCATAAGCCAGCTAGAAGGCAGCGGGTATCAATTCTGTTTGGTCCGTTTGGGAGGAAGGGAGCCGGTTTTGTCCTTCTACAGAAACAGGGTTTATCCCCACATCGTAACGGTGCTCGGAAATCCGAAGCCCATCCAAAAGATTCGTCAGCAGCTCATCCCCTCGGCGCAGGGGACCGTCCTTGAGATTGGTGTCGGCCCCGGCGTCAACTTCGCTTACTACGATCCGACAAAAGTGAGCAAAATCTATGCGCTCGAACCCAATCCAGGGATGGTGGTGCGGGCCGAGAACCAGCGTCGCTGGACGAAGCTGGACATTGAATTTCTAGACCTGCCCGGAGAGCAAATCCCGTTGCCAGACGGCAGCGTTGACAGTGTCGTCAGCACATTCACGTTGTGCACGATTCCCGGTGTGGCAGACGCCATTCGAGGAATCGCGCGCGTCTTGCGACCGGGAGGCCAGTTCCTGTTCTTTGAGCATGGCCTCGCGCCTGATGTTCGCGTGCGGCGCTGGCAAGAACGGACCGAACCTTTCTTTCAATGGGCCTTTGAAGGCTGCCATGTGACTCGTGATATTCCCGCACTCATTAAAGAGGGAGGATTCCGGATCGAACAGATGGAGACGGGATACCTCGCTCGATTTCCAAAATCCGGATCGTATTACTTCTGGGGCGTCGCGTGCATGGAGCCGAAGTGATAGCCGCTACTAGTCGTCGTTGCGACATTGTAAACAGCCAACCGGGTGACAGCGACAGTGGGTACAATGAATAGATGAACTGCGAAGTGAAGGACGACCTGGTGAGCCAGCTTATCGCGTTGAATAACAAGATCAATCTGCTCAGTCCTGATCTGGTACATGGGGACAAAGAACGCGCGGAAGTGCAAGAACGGCGCGAGAGTTTATACGCCGAGATCAAGCACCACAGGGCGAAGGGACACGAAGGCAAGCCATGCCCTGCAGCGAGAAAGGCTTAGGCCAGTCGCTCTAACAGGCTTGGCAAACGAATCAGTGCATAACTAGAGGAAGCTTGGGAAGCTCGCGATCCACACTCACGGTTTTTCAGCCACGCCTTCTGCTGCTGAGTCCATTTTTTTTGGCCTCATTAACATACTGCGCAATTTCAATCACGAATCGGCTGTCTCAATGCGTCAAGATTCATCGGACTCGGCTTCGCGTCTAGCAGGCATCTGTGTTAGGATAAATCTCGCATGAGCACACGAATTCTTATTAGCGGTTTATTGGCGGTTTTGGCAGGGACAGCTGCTACCGTATGCACCGCAAGCAAAGCGTGCGCTATATGCGAAACTTGCAACAGCCTTATTCCTTAAGGCTTTGCGGCAAGTTGTTGATTCCACGGGTGGGGACGTAGTTCAGTTGGTTAGAACGCTGCCCTGTCACGTAATGCATGGTAAACAGGGGAAGAATATTAGAAGTTCAGCTTGCGTTGCTTTTGCGTTGTAAGATCGGAAATGATGCGTGGTGATGGGCTGTGATGGGCAGCTAAGTTGTTGAATTCTCAGCTAATCCCGTTTGTTCAGATTGCGCTGGCGCGGTTTACGAATCGGCTGCTTCCCTCCTCTGCGATGCCGCTTCGTATTCTGCGCCCATCTGTGCTAGTTTTCAGTGACTTTGGCAGCTCGAACTTGGCAGTTCCCGTGCGTTACGCGGATGAACTGTTGAAGTAAGCATCTATTGTCCGCCCGCCTTGGCTGACCCGCGGATGTCGCCGATTTCATTTTCAAACATCTAATCGATGTCAGGTCCTTGCGGCAATGCCTGGCCGTTGATTAGCGGTTCGGCGAGAGTGAGCCACAACCGAGGCTTCACAAATGCGCACGCGCATTGCGATATTCATGAGCATCATTCAGGCGATTCTTTTTGCCGTCCACTGGTTTGTCTACGCCACTTGGATGAGTTTCACGGGAGCAGCGAACGCTCCAGGCGTGTCGGCGGCAAGACTCATTCTGCTCTTGCTTTCGGTCAGCTTTGTCATTACTTCTCTTCTTGCATTTCGCTACTCGAATATCCTGATTCGAATCTTCTACACGATCTCTGCCGTCTGGCTTGGGATGCTAAGCTTTTTCTTCCTGGCAGCGTCCTTATCCTGGCTTACATACGCCGCGACAGTATCTCTTGGCCTCTCGTTTCATAAACAAGCGATCGCACCTTTGTTTTTTGGCCTCGCCGCGTGTACCAGCGCGTACGCCATCATCAATGCCCTCTGGATTCGCGTGAGGCGAATCTCCGTGAAGCTTCCGAACCTCCCGGAATCCTGGAAGGGACGAGTGGCAGCGCTGGTCAGTGATGTGCACCTTGGACACGTCCGGGGCCGCGGCTTCACGCAGCGCATCGTCCACATGCTCTTGCGCCTTCGACCCGACGTGGTCTTCATTACGGGTGATCTTTTTGACGGAACGTCCGCCAACCTCGAACGGGTGGCCAAGCCTTGGGTGCATCTGGCGCCGCCCTTGGGCGCGTTTTTCGTCGCAGGAAATCACGAAGAATTCTCTGGCCACTCAAAATACCTCGACGCGGTCCGGGCGTCCGGTATTCGCGTGCTGGACAACGAAAAGATATCGCTTGACGGCGTGGACCTGGTCGGTGTGCACCATGGCGCTCTTGTTCATTCCGAGACCTTCCGCTCCATTCTGCGTAAGGCTTCGCTCGACCCCAAACGCCCCAGCATTCTGCTCGCGCACGCTCCCGATCAATTGCGGATCGCCGAAGAGGAAGGCATCTCCTTGCAGCTTTCCGGGCACACACACCGGGGTCAGTTCTTCCCGTGGACCTGGATCACCTCTCGCATCTACGGACCGTTCGTGTATGGGTTGAAACGCCTCGGCCGTCTCCTGGTCTACACCACCAGCGGCGCCGGCACGTGGGGTCCGCCCATGCGACTTGGCGCAGCCCCGGAACTCGTTCTGATTCATTTCGAGTCCTAGCTGGTGGCGCACTCGGCACGATCAAGAATAGACGCAACCAAACTTCGGAGCGAGCTCAGCGCTGGCTTCCGACAGCGTTTCGATGGCTTCGCTGAAGACAACCCTTCTTGTGTCTGAAGAATACGTTGCCACGAATCGCTCTCCCGCAGTGTTCACAGGTCCTCACAACTAGTGCGTGCTTGCGAAAAGCCTCCATACCCTGCGCCACAACCTTGCCGGCACCTGGCACAAGATCCATTGAGCCAGCAAGCCAATTCCGTGTCTCCGCATCGAGAAAATCGGATTTGATCAATGCGCCGTATCGCGTACAAAACCTTGTTAGAGACTTTTCGGTGACCCGGGGATCATAGAGCTTAAGCACGCCACGGAAGATGAGTTGCTCGATCACGCTGGCGTCCACGTTGAGTAGCCTCGCCTCATCCGCCCAAATTCGCTTGGCTCGACAAGAGCGAGGCGGCTTTGAGTGGCCACCGAGCGCAACTGGCATGGAATTGGTCGACGGTGTTACAGCAGGCCCTTCTTCGCGCGAGATCGCTGCAGATTCCTTGGCATCAGGCAGTTGGTCATGCAGCGACGCTGTCAGGCGTCCTGTTTTGCATGCGTGTTCCAAGGACTCCCGCGTAATGCGAGGATCCCGAACTTCAAGCAAGCCCTGAACAATCAGGCGTTGGATTGTACGACTACCTAGATGCAGCTGCTGTGCAAGAGTCCGTCGAGCATATCCTTCTAAATGAACGCGACTGCTCTTGCCCAAGACAGCGAGGCGATAACGGACGGCACCTTCGGTGCGATGTAAGACTTTCGCGATGAATTTTGCAGTCTTGTATCCTGCCATCGTGAGCAAAATCCGGTCGTCATCGTCGCTCCAAGGTTGTCGAGAACGCAGTCGGTCTTTTCTTATGGTCTTTCGAACAAGTCCGAGTTTGGCGGCCCGGCCCCAAATCGAGTGAGGCTGCCAGCTGGGATGCCGCCTAAGAAGTTCGCGCACGGCTGCTCGCTTTCCGTTCCACCCTTCCTCATAACCTTTTCGGAGGATTTGGTCGTCTTCTGGAGTCCAGGCTGTGCGCTGATACGGTTTCCCAATTGAAGTTTGCTTGAGCCGACGAATTCGTCGCCACAGTTCCGCCCGCGTTAGGCCAGGTTCGTGTTTCAGAATTCTTTCGATCGCGCCGTGCGAACCGGTTCTGCCACGCCTCATCCCTGCGCGCAAGATTCGATCGATTTGTTCCGGAGAGAAAAACCGGAAAGAATAGCCACCCGTTGTATTTCCCAAACGGTCTGACATGGGACCAAACACCTCGCTCTGTTTGCTCGAAAGACGATCTGGGCTCCGCGAAACCTTGGCGCTTGTTGACCCCTGATATTTTTCAGAAGTTTGGTTCCCGAGGCGGCGTCATATCGGACTACGACTTACATCGTGGTGGATATTCCCAAAACGAAACGACCTTGCTAGTTCATTTTCCCGCCCACAGCCTAGTGCTTGTACTCACGCATGGATGCAACCGCGCGATCTCCTCATATTTTGGAATTTCTCCCTTCACTCAATAACGAGGCATTCTGGGCAGGAAAGCTCAATTCGATCTGTCTGCCTCGGTGATTGCGCTTGGGTCTTCCTCGATGCGCACGTGGGGCTTCCGCTCCCAATGACAGGGTTTCTACCTTCGCGTCCGGCTCGGAACCATCGAGCGGTACGCAAGTGAGCAAAGGGGCTGTCCGAAGAGGGCCTTTATGCGGGAAAACCTCAATTGGAATTTAGAGGTCGGCGCACATCGACTGGTGCCTGTTCGAGGGAAAGGTCCATCGCACACCGGATGTTGGGTGGTGGATATAGGCGTCCGTGCCGCCCAAGATGCGCAAATGAAGAATCGAGGTGCAAGGGTTCTGAGGCCCTAAGAAGGGAGAGCGAATATGCTCAATATCAAAATCAGATTTGTCATGGAAGGAAAGGAAGTGCCAGTCGATTCCTTTATCGAAGCGCTCGTTCAAGAGGTTCCCCTGATGGGACCAGTTGCCTGGGGTCGTGGCCTAGCGTCGCGTTAGCTGTCCGAGACTTGACGTGCTACATCGCAGTGTGCCAAAGAAGTCCGCAGGATTACTGCCGGTTTCTCTGTTGGATAGTACAAATGGGAGTTAGGGAGGATAAGAGTGAAGATTAATCCAGATACCGCAGCCGATGTGCTCAAGGTCTTTATCCAAGAAGACAGAACGGAAGCTAGGATCTACCGGGACAGAATGCAAAACATGAGCTATACCGTCGCCGTGGCGTCCTTTGCGATAAGCGCGTTTCTGATTGGGAATTTGTCGCATATCAGTATTGTTCAACTTCGCCATGTCACCCTGCTGATTGATCTCGGCCTTGTCGCCATCATGCTCATTTTCTTTTGGCGCATGAAATGCGATCTCATTGCTCTCCGAAAATCCATGAGGGCCCGCCAGAACCTGCTTAATGGGCTTGATGAGAAGGAGAACAAAGATATCGATCCATTCCCCGATCTGAAGCATCAGCCTCACAAACCTGACATCAAGGACGACGATTTGTTCTGGGTTTTGGGCCTGTCCGTGATCGTTGTGCTTATCAAAATGTCGGTGCTTACGATGGGTGCGGCCAGTTTTGCTGTTGCGAAGGGAACTCCCTAACAGCTGTGGCAACGATCGTTCGGCGAGAATGCGGTCACTTCTATGCGTGGCGGAGGATTAATTTGACCGTCGCAGATTTGGCTGGCTGTGCCTTACAATTAGGTGTAGCGCTTGTTCGTCGCCGGCGTTAAGGCGGGCCGCGAAACTTTCTCAAGTGAAGTTAGTTGACCACATCGTCTAATTCTTCAAGCTCGTTGCAACTGGTGAGGTCGGGACTTATAACGAGTTCAGCCTGCAACACGAATTCGGGACCTACCTTCGGTCGAACATGCCGTTGCAGTTCAAAGTTCAATTTGAACGACCCATCGGTTTCTTCGGTCACAAGCCGCTACCCTTCATCAGAAAAGAAATCGACATTGCACTCTTCTCACCCGAAAAGGGCTACAAGCTCGCAGTCGAGTTGAAGTTCCCGCGTAATGGTCAGTATCCGGAGCAGATGTTTAAGGCGTGCCAGGATATTGCGTTTCTGGAGCAGCACGTTGACGGCGGATTCAAGTATGGTGCTTTAGTCATTGCCGTCGATGACCCGCTCTTCTTCAGTGGCGACGGGAAGACTGAGCTGTATCGTTTCTTTCGTACTGGCCAACCGGTCCATGGCGTTATACAGAAGCCGACGGGTGCGAAGGATCAAGCCGTCGCGATATCAGGGACGCACACGATCAGGTGGCTGCGGTGCGGAGCTGAGATGAAGTTCTCCTCAGTATGCCTGGGCAGCAATGCCGACATTTGACACGCGGCCGTCGCACGGTAGGTCTGGAACCGAAATGCCGCTCTACAGCGTCTTAACTACTCCTAACGCTTTATCCAATTGCATATCAGTCGCACGCGCGAGCGCTTCCGGAGAGTTTTCGATGGCAACATCGGGTTCCACGCCCTTTCCCTCGATGCACTCTCCTTGCCAAGTATACCAGCCCGCGACCGGCATGCGGAGCACATATCCGGCTGGCAATTTGAAATTAGCGCCACCCAGCACCTCACCTGCCGTTCGCGTACCTACGAGTGTGGCGAGACGATTTTGTTTCGCGAAGCTAGCGACCATTTCCGCCGCGCTGTGGGTATGCTCGTTGATGAGAAGGATGACACGACCATGGAACGGCTGCGGGCCGAGACCTTCGGTAACGAGGATCATTGAGCGGTCCCTCTGTAAGACTTTGAAGCGCAGCGCCATCAGGAGCAGCTCTGCTTTTGTTGCGGGAATCTTGCCAATGCGAGTGAGATTTTCCTTGTGATAGCCTTTCCGAAGGCGTCGGCGCGTGAGACTGTGGCCTATTTCCATTTTGCCGGAGCATAGATAGCTCATGAGGCGGAGAGAGCCTAGGCCGCCCCCGATATTCCCGCGAATGTCCACGATCAGCCGCTGAATACCGTGACCCTTCAGGTCGCGAATGGCGTCGTCCAAGCCTCTGGCGAAAGTTTGGCCCACAGCTCCCGGAAACGTCGCAACTCTTACGTAGCCTGCATCAAGGGCCAAAGTTCGATGGGATAGACTGCGCGGCTCGATCATTGGAGGCCGGTCTTTTGCGGCTCGGTTTGGGACGCCTATTGCAACTTGGCGTTTGCTGCCGTTGAAAGCTGCGATCTCGACCTGATGGTTGCCGCCGATGCGGAAGTTTGCGGACTTCGGCGGTGCGACAGGTTCGGAATCTATGGAAAGCAGGAATTCCCCGGGGCGGATTCCAGCTTGAAATGCAACGCCGTCTTCTATTACGTCCACGAACATCCAACGCTTACCGTCAACGGTCTCGACTGGGCGCAACGTCGCATTGATCGAATAGGGCGCTGGGATACTGTCGCGTCGCTGATGAAAGAACGCTGTATGGCTGCTTCCGAGCGCTCTGAGGAGGTCGCTCACGCCAGCCTCAAAAGCATCTCTCTCCACCTCCATGAGTCGCGGCGTTTGTTCGTCGACAAAGGAGAGCCAAGGCCCGTAATCCTGATTCGGGTTGCTGACGTTGATGTGTCGCTCGGAAACGAGCTTCTTAATCATGCGGATGATTTTGGCGCGATCCTTACGTCCGGGGACTTGGGTTGATGAGTTCGGTGCCGCGGACATTGATCGTTTTCCTCAGTTCGTCGCGCTGAATTTCTTAGAGTTGAGGCTGATCGGATGATCGCATGAGCCTTCCAATTTGAAGCTGGCCCAATAGTACGGAACGGCCTGCGTGCCGTAAGTCCTAAGCATGTCCTTCTTAGCCGCGGTCAAGGCATGCGCGACCGTATTCTTCTCCGCCAAATGGGCGTAAAAACGCTTCATCAGATAGAGCGCAGTCGTGTCGTCGATACTCCAAAGCGTGGAGACGACGGCCTTCGCGCCAGCGAGCTGAAACGCTAGAGAAAGATTTGCAATACCTTCTTCACCTTGCAGGTGACCAACTGCGGTGTCGCAAGCGGACAAGACAACGAGATCGGCATTCGCATGCAAATGCACGATGTCGCTGGCCTCCAAGATGCCGTCGTCTCCCGAAGGAGCGTCGCTGAGAAGTATGAGTGCGGCGCGGTCCGGGTGTTTTTCGTTAGCTACGCCGTGCACAGCCAAATGAATGATCGAGTGCTGGTCTAGGCCGGCGTGCTGAAACGCAGATTTTGTCGCGCTGGTTCCAATTAGCAGAGTGTCGCCCTCACTACGGATCGCGGCCTGGGCCGCAAGAACCTCTTCTCTAGAAGCGGGGAGATTGACCAGGGCGCTGTTGATGTATCCGCGCATCGTTGCGAGTTTCGTGAGCTCCGCATTCTGCTCGTAGGGAATCCCGCCAATGCCGAGAAATGCGCGCTGCTCGGGCTGCTTCGGGACCGAATTAACCAAGTATAGGGCGGTCGCAGATGGGGCGTACGTTATCGTGTAGGACGAAACCAAGTATTGCCCCGCGCCGTCAACGAGCGCATCGAACGGCAGAAGATGTAAGCGACCGTCCGGCACAATTATGAGCCGTTCTTTCTTTAGGGCCTCTGGGATGTCCTTCAAAAGGGCCGCGTAGAGGTGCTTTCCTTGGGACTTCGACGCTGCTTTCGTCTTCAATGTTTTCAAATATTCAAGAACCGAGCTTTCGATGCTCTCCCGATCGGCAAGCGCCACGATGCGAGCAAAATCTCGACCAATCGCCAGACAATAGGAATGCGGTTGCGCCATAACGTACTCAAGCACAAGGTCGTTTGCGGTGAGGCCTTCTCGTATGCGTTCCAGCGGAATGGTTTGCCAGGGTTGCGACTTCCAGGTGCCTGATGCAGGAGTAAGCCATCGCGCCTGTTCCGCTAGAAAAATCTTGTCTCGAATTTCGTGCACTTGCTCAGCCGACTTCGCTTTTGCCAGTTCGAGATTCAGGCGACTAATCTGCTTCTCGATTTCCAACTCCTCTGGAGATTCGGGCGGTTTTCCGCTCATCAAGAGTTCTGTCGTCACGCGACCGCGGGCGTGCTCAAGAACGGAGAAGGCTTTGGGAGTGTCGCTCAAGTGGTCTGCAACCAAAGCAAAGTGCTCTGCGTAAACGGAGCTCATGGAGCTAATCAGGCCGATTTTTCCGGCCGCGGACCTGACGTTGCCGATCATCGCGTCTAAGACGTCGGACGCGCGGTCATACGTCTGGCTGGCATCGCGATATTTTCCCTGGCTCGCTTGCAACTGGGCGAGTGCTTGGAGACGCAATGGAAGCAAATAGAGGTCGCCGCTATTCTGCGTGGATTCCGCTGCGGACGCAGCCAAAGATTCGGCTTTCGGTAGATCGCCCCTCTTGCGATAAATGTCTTCCAAATAGAATTGAGCGTCTGCGAGCAATCGCGTGAAATGGCCTTTTTGAGCCAGGTCAATTGCCGCTTGGAATTCTTCAATCGCCTTTGCTTCGTCACCCTTTGCATTTTGTACGGTCCCGGCTGTGATGAGAGCCTGCGTTTCCTTAACGTGTTTCCGCTTTGCTCGGGCTTGAGCAATGATCTCGTTGGCGAGCTGTTCAGCGGCGTCGAGCTTTCCCATGCTGCGGAATGCCTGGAGCCTGCCTTCATTGACAACAAACTGGTATCCGGCATCAGGATTAGCGGTTGCGATCTTGAGCGCTTTGTCGAAATATCCGAGGGCGTCATCGTAGGAGCCCATCTGTACGTAAGCGTGTCCAACGGCGGCTAGGTAACGGATTTGCGCCCCGGTATCACCAAGCATCATCGCTCCCATCAAAGCGCCTGCGACTTTTTGACGTGCTGTAGCCATGTCTCCTTCGAGAAATAGCGCAAATCCTAGCTCGCCCGAGGCGCGGTTTTCCAACTTCTTGTCGCCAAGAGTTTGAGTAAGTTTGAGTGCTGCTTCCCAATCGCGGCGCATCGGCGCAGCGTCGATCTCTCCATCGATGTCACCGAGAACCATCAGACAAAACAGCCTGAGTTCCTTGTCAGACTCAAATAGCGGATTCTTATCTAGGTCGGCCCCGAGTTCCTGAGAAACCTCTGGAAGCGAAAGTTGCTCCATAGTGGAACGTATTCGGCCTAAGTGGGCGTATAGCGCATTGCGATTATCGCTTCGTGCGGCATAGAGTTGCTCAGCCTGTGTAAACAGCGGGGCGGCATCGGCCCAGTTGTACAAGTCGCCCAAGTGAAGGGCCTTCTTTAATAAAACATCGGGATCGTCACTCGTCGTCTGTGCTTGGGCAAAGGTGCAAACTACGCCGCACAAAACTATCCAGATTGCGACTCGCCTGACGTTCATGGCTTTTGTTCCCCGCCCTTGGGCGATTCACCGTGAATCGAAACTGGCTGAGTGAGATTAATGCCGGATGAGGATTGCACTTCTAGGTTGTAATTGCCGCTTGGAATTTGCCTGAAATCCGCCTCAAGGCGAAGCAGCGTTTTGCCCTTCTGCAGATGAGCTACTGCAGACTTCGACCAGAATGTGTGATCTTCCGAGGCCAGCTTTAGATCGTACGACCCCTCGCGACTGGCAAATGGCAAGGTCAGAGTCAAATCCAACGCTGAAGCCGGAACAACGAGCCGCTGAGGCTTGGTTTCTGAGGGCTCGACCCCACGGACTCGAGAGAGTGTGCTCAGGTCCAGGCTAAACGGCGAATAAGCAACGGTGGGAGTCTGCGGTTCCGTTGGACTCGGCTTTCTGTTCGTGTCCATTGGAGGCGTGTTCGGTCGTCTATTTCCCCGAAGCAAGAGGCCAATGACGCCGATTGCCATGAATAGAGCGCAAGTAAGAGCTGTCGCGGCCAGGACGGGATGAGCCTTGGACGATGCGGATATCCATGTCGAAGACGATCTTTCGGCTTGCTGCTCTGCTTTTAATTCAGCCAATAATTCGGAGTAGCGGCTGAAGCACGGAGAACAAGCGGCCAAATGTTCCGTAAGGGCCGGCTCACTTTCCCTTGGGTTGAAAGCGAGAGACCGGAGTACATCGTCAGGGGGACACGCCTCGCGGTCCGGATTTGGAAAGGCCTCCGAAAGATAGGCTCGCGCAAAATCGAGCAGTTCTTTGCTCTTTCTCTGCGAGATTCGGGGGTCTCTCATTTTCATTATCCAGAACCCTCACTAAAACTCAAACTCTTCTTTCAAGCCCAGTCTTTTCCTGATCCTGTGCAGCGCTTGGCTGAATCGGGATTCAGCGGCGTGGGCCGATATTCCGTAAGACGAACCAATTTCCTCCCACGAAAGCCCTTGAATACGCCGATAGAACATATCGCGGGCCACCGGATCACCCCTTGTCAACAACTCATCAACGAGAATCTTCATCTCAAGTTCTGCTAATGGATTAGTTGAGTTGTGAGAAGTTACGAACAGGATGCGAACAGCGTTCTCTACCAGCAGCTGGCGCATTACGGTTTTGTTGACGCGCCGGATAAAAGCCCGGAAGAGATACGCGCGTAAGTCTCTCACAGGATCCTGAGTACAATCCCTTTTTCTCTCCATAGCACGCGAAACTGCTGATGCGGCTTCCTCGAGTAGATTCGCAGCGATCGCGGGATCTACTTGAAGTTTTTCGGCATGTTGGATCGCACGGCGTCCGATCTCCTCGGCAGCAATGAGAACAAGCGGGCTGATGCGCCGCCCGAATCGATCCACAGGGCTAATTCGGAAGCTGCTATTAGGCTGAGCTCCTCCCGCCATGACGATTCTTCCCCAGTGCGACGGAGCGCCGGCCAGTGCCCGGTGCCACGTAAGCCGACCAATTTACGCAATAGCAGTGCTTGGCCGCTGGCGAACCGGCCATACCTCACCGGATTCGACACCGATCCCTGCCTATAGACTCAGAGCACCGGGATCTGCCAAGACCTCAATCGAGAGGAGGGCATTTTCCATAGGCTCGGTGCTGCAGTACTCCTGTTCCCCCTCTTCAAAACCTAAATGGGGGACGGCTATGCACGCCTAAAAAGATATAAAGATATAAGGACTAACCCTCCTTTTCGGGCAATTCACCGCCTAAGTGCTCGGTGGACCGAGCGGATAACGAGAGTTCCGGAGGTCCTAGCACAACCACACTAGTCTGTTCTCACCGGCCCAACCCTAACCGAGAAAAGGAGTTACCATGAAAGTACGAAAGCTGATTTGGCTGATATCGCTTGCGATCCTGGGAATTGTGTTGCCGCTGGTGGGTTCACATCATCCTGGAACACTTGCGAATCCCGTCTTGAGAGCTGATGGAACGGGGCCCGTACCGCCACCAATTCCGATCCCGCTTCCTAAGCTTTCTTGACACAATCCACAGGTCCGACGAGGGAGGGAGAAGATGCCCCAGTCTTCTCCCTCCTTGTGTGTTAATATCCGTCGAACGTCCCCGTAACGGCGGCGAGTGTGTTCACGCAAATTCTCTGGTGGCTAGGCAACGCGACGGAAGCTTTTATTTTGGCCCGTTCCGTCAAAGGGAAAATCTACAGGAAATATCCTGCGTTTTATTTCTACCTTAGCACTGTCCTCTTCGTCGAGTTGCTCCGCTTTGCCACATACACCTTGCAACCGAGTCTTCATCGCGTCCTCTACTGGTACACAGAATACGTAGCGGCGACTGTCGGCTACCTGGTCATCCTCGAAATTTACAGGCACGCGCTGAAGAGCTCACCGGGTGCAGCACGCATTGCACGGACTTTTCTTTTGTTTGTGTTGGCCGCAGTCATATTGAAAGTCATGATGAATGCGCTCAGCGGTCCTGCTTGGTCACCAGCGGCAACCTCGGCAGAACTGGAACGAAACCTGCGCACAGTCCAGTTGCTGTTGTTGTTTGGCATCGTCGGATTGCTTGCTTACTATCGGATCCCGACCAGCAGAAACCTCAAAGGGATCACATTCGGATATAGCTTTTATGTTTTTGCCTGCGTAATGTCCCTGGCCTTCGGATCATTACCAGACTACGCGCTTCGGCCAGCATGGAGGCTTGTTCAGCCCATAGCGTTTCTAGCCGCCCTATTCATCTGGGGTGGCACTCTGTGGTCATATCAACCCAGCCCCGAGCCGGAAACTAAATCCGAGATCGAGCGCGACTACAAGTTCCTCTCCGAACAGACCAATAGAATCCTTTCCAGAGCACGTTCTTATTTGAAGCTGGGCGGTGAACTATGAGCCAATTGCTGCCCTACGTCGGACTTGGATTGCTATTTTTGGTTGTCCTGGGTCTATGGGTTCGACAGAGCTTTGTTACTCGTGCAGGCCGCGCAGAACTATTAGTGCCACGACAACATCGGTCGGGTGTTGGTAGGGCTGCTCCACTGAGAGATCTTGGTGAAAGGATATTTGGTCCGGAGGATTGGGATTTCGTCTCACGTGATACGTCTTCAGAAATTCAGCGAATGTTTCAGCGCGAACGCACGATTCTTGCCCTTGCCTGGCTTCGGCGCACGCGTATGCGAACCTCGCAGGTCATGCGCGCACATGTGGTGGCCGCGCGACAGAGTGAAGATCTGCAGCTCGCGACGGAAATAAGGCTTGCTCTGAGCTACCTTTTGTTCTTGATTCTGTGTGACTTTCTGATCGGCTTGATCTGGCTGCGCGGTCCCGTGCGTACTCGGAGGATCGTCAGGCAAGGTTTTCACTGGGCGGCCGGGTTGCGTGCCACATTTGAGCAGCTTATGGCTATCGTGGACCCTGCAAACCGCAGAGCGCTTGACGTAGGTTTCAATCAAGGAACGGCCCAAAGCTGAACATCGCTGAGATATGAGCTACCAAGCGAGGAGAATCGACGACGAACCGGCAGTAACTGACCTCAGAAATCGCACTCTCTCAAAACTTCCAGGCGATTTCAGCCGCCTTGTTTTTCTTGCCTCCACACGCGATTACAACACTGGCCAGTACTACCACGACGGACTTGCATTTCATTTCAGCGAAAAGATTGCATCCCAGGCTCTGGGGAAATGCCACAAGGAAATCTTCGACCGGCTTGTCTACTGCACTTTGGAGGAGCTAATCGAAGAACTTCGCAGCTATATTTCTTCGACAGATGAAAAAACAGAAGACGTTCTGAAGAGCTGGAAACAGCTTGAATCGTACCGCGTCACCATTCCTTCAGAGTGCGACGAACTCGCCGTAGGGTTATTTGTGTCCAATGTCAAGATGGCTTTGGCGATCTTACAGACACGTCAGAAGCCTGCTTCTCAGGACGAACAATCCGCATAGCGATACCGGTGACTCTGCCGATGATTTCCGCTTCCCGGGTATAGGCAAAGTGCCGAAGGCGGGTGCGTGACAGTGGATGGGGCACTAGGGTCAACTGATTCCTCTTCAGTTCACACCAAGAGCAAGCATACCCACCTGGAGTTTTTACAAAATAGATTGGCCGATCCAATTCTGTCCGCCACGAAGAGGGACGAAGGACTTCGCGCACTTGGTTGTCTATCTGCACGAAAGAGCCCGGCGGGACAAGGGGATCCATCGTATGGTCTCGAAGGCCGACATAGCCGTACTCACTATGCCTGATATCCAGGTGCCGAATGACTGAAACTGGCACCTCGCCCCAGATTTTCACCATGCGTGAGAGTAGAGTCGTCTTCTCTACCTTAAACCCTTTATGGAAGCGTACGGGAAAAGTGGCGGTCCTGTCTTCATTGTAGACTTCCAGCTTTGCAGGGCGCGTTTTGGGTAAACGAATTTCGAGCTGATGGAGGCCGATTCTCTCCAAGTCAACCCCAAACAGAGACAGCAACTCGACAAAATTGATCCGGTAGATGACGCTTAGGCTGAAGAGCTTCTGAACACCTGGTACTGACCCCGTGGCTTCAATCTGGCTGAGCCAAGCGTTGGAGATATAGAACTTCGCACTACCTTCGGCCGTTGCAATCTGTCGGCTGTATTTTTCGACTTGACGCGTGGAAATCCCGAGATGCCTGCGGATCGCCTTAAGTCTTTCTCCGGGGTGCAATTGAGCATCGCCTGGTTACTTCTTTGGTACGACCCCCAGCAGAACAAAGGAAGTCAGCGAGCGCAATAGGACTTCGGTTCAGGTCAGTGCCAATTTGGGAAGGTCGTTGAATCGGTTGAGCCGCTTTGGGGACCGTCGCGGATACCCCGGTGGTCTATTGAATCCTCTTGGTGTCAGCAGCAGGCAAAGATGACCTGCCCGGCTTCCGCCGGAGCGGCATCGCCACAGCAACTACCCGGCCCACAACGTCTATATCGTCCGGATAGTTGAATTGCCGTGTCTTTCTTCCCGACATAGAATGAGGAATGATGCTCAGGACCTTGCCTTCCAATTCACACCAGCCATAGGCATAGCCGTCTCTAAGCTGAAAGAAGTAGATGGGACGCTCAAACTCGTTCTCTCCCGGATCCGGATCAATTTTGGTGTCCTGGTCATCTATCTGGATGAAAGCGCCGGGACGAATCATCGGGTACAGCGTGTAGTCATCCATCCCAATGAATCCGTACAGGTATTTCCGAAGGCCGAGATTCTGAACGAATGCGATAGGTATTTCGCCCCAAGTCTGCACCATGCGGGAGAGGAGATTGGACTCTTCAATCCTCGCGCCCGGATCGAACCTCACTGGAAAACTCACACGACGTTCTGTGTCATAGACTTCGGGAGGAACGAGATGAGTCCTGGGCAGCTTGACGGTGAGGCGAGCTGTGTTGATCTGATCCAGATCGATTCCAAAGAAAAGAAGGAGATCCACGAAATTAATTCGATAGAGTGCGCTCAGTGTGAACAGTTTGTGGACACTCGGAACCCTGGTGGAGTTCTCAATCTCGACCAACGAGCTATGGGAGACGCAATACCTCTTGTTCCCTTGCGAACGCGCGATTACGAGGCTATGGGTTTGCACATCTCGACCGCTGATGCCCAAAGCCTCGCGCAGAGCTTTGAGGCGCTGCCCGGGAGGGCCCGGAGGATTCCTAGACTGGAGTGACCTGCCCCGGGTCATGAAGAGGTACGCTACCCCCTATACCATGGTGAGTCAATGGTACCGTTCGTTACAGACTAGTGAAAATGATGGAGGGCCTTTGCCCTCTCCCTAACCTGGACCCTCACGCTGCGAAATGGCATGGTTCCAGCTTTGCCAAAGGAACGGCGCGCCCACTTTCTTGAAGGGTGAACACGACCAAGCTCTTGAATGCTGCTGGCAGCACGACTCGCGCCGCGCTCTAATATCGAAGGGCGCCGAGGGGGCAGCATTTCAGGTCGGATTCTCGGCCACCATTCTCTCTTTGGACGGAAATTGCGGTTCGGACTACGACCGATAGGCGTCGCCTAAACCCTGCCCAGCTCAGTGCAATAGTCGCTCGTAAGTCTTTGAAATCAACCGGACAACACCCTCGACGGCCCACTTCATTCACAGACTTTTCATTCGCAGTTCATCAATATAGGCCCGGATTCGGAGCAGAAACATTTTTTTTCACACACCAACTCGAATTCGTGCGACACCTTCAAGCGCATCGCCACGCAAGCGGTAGCGCGAGACAGAGGAGGGTCCGTCCGAAAAGGTACGGACTTCAGAATACTCCTTGAGTCTCACTAACGGCCTCAGCCAGCCCGGACGCCGTTTGCTTCGAACTCAGACACTTCTTCCGGAGGGAAAGCGTGAAAACGGATGCCAACGTTAGGTGGTTGGTTTCTCCAGACGTCCGTTCCACATATTCCGAAGATGGTGCTGTGCTTCTCGATATTCAAAAGGGGCTCTGCTACAGCCTCAATCCAGTTGCTGCACGAGTCTGGAGCACAGTGGAAGCGAGCTCTTCAGGAGTCGACCTTCGCGGGCTCGTGGACGTGATGGAAACTCACTACACAATCTCCCGTGAGCAGCTCGAGCGCGACATCGATGAATGTCTAACGAAACTCGAAAATATGGGCCTTGTTCAACGGAACGGCCTGTTTCACGGGTCCAAGGCCGCCGGAGCGCGGGGTTGACATGTTTCGGAATACATGGTGTGCCTCCGTGAAAACCGAACTGTCGATTGCACCGGCGGCCTGGACCTGTGATTCGAGGGAAACGCCATCTGAAACCAGAACTAACATGCTGGATTTTTCTGCGAATCATATCTGTGTTCCACCGTGTGCCTGTGGGTCTCGGCGCGAGGGCATGCCACAACATGCTCCGGGAGCAATTTTTTTCTGCCGCTGTCCGCGAATGGCCGCGTCGATTGAGAACAAATCAGCCGAAAGAAGTTTGGTAGGAGAGGGATTCGACCTCATGAGCAATTTACCTGAACTTTAGCGATACCTACCCGGCAGATTGTTTGGCGAAGCTGCCTCCTAGAGAGGTATTCATTGCGAGGTACGCAACCGACCGGTTGATCTGAAGCCAACGCCAAATCCCACGCCGTCTGGCGCTAAAACGCAGCCTAGTCCAGAAAGGATACCAGTCATGGATACACGGTCAATCACATACAAACGACCTGTTGTTCTGCTTTTGGACAATTCGGACGCCTTCGTGAGACGCGTTATTCGCGAAGAATGCAACCCCTCGACAAACGCAGATTGGCGCGCGGAGAAGCTAAAAGACTTCATCGACAGTCATTCAGATGGAGATCGCTTGAGCATTGAGGAGGTTTGCAAGGAGATTGGATTGCCTACATCCGTGCGTCAAACACGACGCTTGTTCAAGACCTCGACCGGGATAAGCGTCAGAAAATACGCAAAGAATAAACGCCTCGCTTTCGCAGCAAGACAATTGCAAGCCACGAGGGCACCGATCAAGGTGATCGCCCTGGAAATTGGGTATCGCAGGACTGCCGAATTCACAAGGAGTTTTAAGGAACTATTTCGCCTGAGCCCGTTGGAATTCAGGAGGATCTGGAGTCGAAGGGAATCTGCAGCTTAGTGGGTTAGGGCCTATCTCAGTGCAGTCGCGACGCTTATGCTGCTCGGGGAGAATTTGAATTACTGCGCCATGTCGAACTGAGTATTTCCCCGGACTCTAGAGGAAAGGATAAGGCCTTGTTGGTTTACCACTGGAAAGAACACGACATGACCGTGACATTTACCGACCGGAACCACATGGAGCCGGTAGTTCAGCTTGCTATGGGCCGAGAGGTCAGGACCTTGGAGCTGGGACAATTTACGGACTTTTTGCTGACCATAATCGAAGAGGGACGAAAATCCACAACCGCGTATCTGAGGTCCCTAGGAAGGTTCCCACCAGAGAGGAATAAGAGGAAGGAGAAGCCCACTTCGCCCATATGCAGTTAGAACTGATAGATCCCACTTGGACGTGTCCAGCCGACACTGCACCTTTTCAAATTGGCCACGCCAACTCGTCGTTAGGGTTTGGAGGTCGGCTGATCGAAATAGCCGAGGAGCACTCTTGGGTCTGAGACTCAATCCCCAGTTTCGGTGGTTTGTCCGACAAGTGAGGCCCTTCCTGCGGGCACATCTGCTCAGCGTTTCCATGATCGTCTTGAGCAGCCTAATGTTTCTCCTGGACCCCCTGCTCATCAAGTGGTTGATTGACCGAATTCTTCCCAGTAAAGACGCCCACTTGCTGCTTATTGCCGCGTCAGGATTTTTCCTAATTTATGTTGCTCGGTTAGGCTTCTCGGGCCTCGGGGCCTTGGTCTATTCCCGCACAATGCAAAATCTTGTTTTCCGCATTCGACTCGAAATTCTCGAGCAAATGAACCGCCTCTCCGCGGACTACCACGAAACAACGCCTGTAGGTCAAAAGCTCTACCGCCTGGAACAGGACGTTGATCAGGTGGCGGAATTGGGATCGAGCCTCGTGCCCTATGCCCTCCAGGCTGCTTTCAACACAATCTTTGTCGTTGGGACCATGTTCGTACTGGATTTACGGCTGACGTGCATGGTTCTTCCCCTCATGCCTGTTTTCTTCGTCTTCCGCAGGTACTTCGAAGCCCGCCTGCGGGCAGCCTCGGATGATGCGCAGCATCAGTCCAGCCTGGAAAGCAGCTTTCTCCAAGAGCATTTAACCTCCATCATCCAAATCCAGCTCTTGTACCAGGCGCGAAATCAAACGAGGGCATTCATCGAGCGCGCCTCTGCAAAACTGAGAGCAATCAATCATCGTAGCCTGATCGAGATATTGTTCAGCACGTCCTATATGGCGGTGATCGCTCTCGGTGCCATTGCCATCCTGGGATATGGCGGGCACCAAGTGTTTGCTGGAGCTTTGACAATTGGTGGTCTCGTTGCCTTCTACAGTTACATGGCTAGACTATTTGACCCCCTTCATGCTGCTGTAGAGATCTATTCAAGGCTAAACCGGCTGAGCACGAGCGTTCGGAGAATCCTGGAAGTTATCGAAATGACACCGAGCGTGACAGAAAGACCCGCCGCGCTCCGTCTTCCCTCACCAACTCGCGGCTATGTTGAGATGCGAGGCGTCTCGTTTTCATACTCCGATCGGCAGCCCGTGCTGCAGGGCTTCGATCTAAAACTGGAGGCCGGTATCAAAGTCGGGCTAGTCGGCGTGAGTGGCAGCGGCAAAAGTACCGTCGCGAAGCTGATGGCCAGGTTGTATGACGTTGATTCCGGCACCGTCTATATTGACGGAATCGACATTCGAGAATTGCGAATCGGATGTCTTCGAACAAAACTCTGTTATGTGATGCAGGACACCGTCCTCTTCGATAGCACTCTGAAAGAGAACGTTTTGCTCGGAAATCCCTCCGCAACAATGAAAGATCTCTGTCGTGCGATCGAAATTGCCGATCTCGAGGAATTACTTAGCCGCCTACCCAAGGCTTGGGACAGTCCATTGGGCCCGAGAGGCAGTGCGTTATCTGGTGGCGAGCGGCAGCGTGTTGCCTTGGCGCGGGCTGTGCTTCAGGACCCTTCGTTGCTTCTGTTAGACGAATCGACATCGGCACTAGATGCTCTATCTGAACGACGGGTTCTCACAAATCTGGCACAGCATTTTCGCCACCAGACAATGGTCCTCATCTCGCACCGGGTCTCCTCCCTTAATTGGGTTGACCGCATTGTCGTAGTGAATCGAGGTGTGATTGAGGAGCAAGGCACCCCCCCTCAATTGATTCGTAACGGCGGCCTCTACGCCCACCTCCACAACATACCGGCCGTCGCGGCGAGTCACTGACGCTTCATCTCACTCTTCATGGATACCCGCTGAGAAGAATGTGCCCGCCTGTGAATTAAATGCGTGGCCGAATCCGCGTGCATTTGGCCGAACAAGCGTACTGTTTGTAATTGACTCGACAACAACTGTGCTCCACCATCGCGAGCGAGCTTAAGAAAATCCAAGCGCCCAGCCCTCTACAAAAGATAACCGACCGTACGGCAAGTTCGAAGACGCATAAAAGAATCGGGACTCTGGAGGTTCAAATCGATGACGGTAACGAATGCAGCCGGTACGGTCGCCAGAAATTCTGAAATTGGCACTGAGTGTTCCACGTTGGACCTTGGCCTGGACTCAATCGTTCTTCTGAAAAGACAAGGGAAATTGTCAGTCAAGAACATTGTTTCGCCTTCGACCTTCCGCGGATGGCTCGAAAGCTCAGCAAGGGAGGGCGAACGATGGCTCCGAATCCGCGCTCAGGACGGCGACTTGTACGCAATGGAGAAGCTCGGACTGCGATTGCTAAATGGTGACGGTCTCCCAAAATCAGGTGAGGAGGGACTAGGGTGGCTTAGGAAGTCAGCCGAGCTTGGCAATCCCTTCGCTATGGAAAAACTTGGAGAGTATGAACTCGACGAAAATAACGCGTCGGACTCTTGTGCAGAAGGCGAACGGTGGCTCCGCAATGCAATCGAACTCGGGCATCGTCTCGCGATGGTTAGTCTCGGCAGCAGGCTCATAACAGGTGATGGCTTGCCGTCCGATCCCGAACGGGGTGAACAATTACTCCGGGAAGCTGCCCACCAGGACATTCAAATCGCGATGATAAAGCTCGGTACCTATCTACTTTCTGGTTGGGGCCTGGAACACAACCGTGAAGAAGGCCTTCGTTGGTTACGACGCGCGGGGGCCACGAACGCAGACCAATTGTTAGAACTTGGCCTTCATTTGTACCAAAAGTCTTTGACGGCTGCGACTAAAGTCGCGCTTGGACTTGCCAGAGAGGCGAGCATTCTGTTCCGAGAGGCGAGCCGTCAAGGCAACAGTATTGCCTCGTTGAACCTCGCTTATCTCGTAAGACGCGGTGAGGTCACGGATCCCCTTTGTCCTTCGCTCGATGAACTGCTTTCGGATCATCTGAAACAAAAGAACTCCTTTGCGTTTGTCAACCAAGCCCTTCGACTAGCTCGAGGGATTCAATGCAACACCGATTGGAAAGCAGCAGATGCCCTATTTGGAAAGCTGCAGGATAGCGGCAGCGTTCTTGAATGGTGGTTTGCTCGGAGCCAAGAGGGCGATCCTGAAGGGCACCTTGTGACGGGCTGGCTTGGCCGCCATCACTTGGCAGCCGATCCCGAAGGATTCCAACTTGCACGGCGTATGGATTTGGCAAGAAACGGCGGGTGGCTGGTACCGGAGTGGATGAACGATTCCGCATCAGCCAAGCAGAACTCTTGACCGTCAGGAGAAGCGTATTCATGGATTTCTTTCAGAAACTCGGCTCGCTGGTTACACGTCTTTGGAAAGAACGAGACTATGACGAGGAGGACTTCCCTGAAGTAGCAAGCCGGGGGCTCTCTGAACTGCCACCGGATCAGCACATTTCCCTTTGGGACGTCACGAAATGGGCTCTAACCTGTGAGCAATTGCCGGCGCAAGCAGATCTTAGGGCTAAATTCGGGCAGCCACCGCTAACGGTGTATAACGGCCGCGATTTTCGCATCGAGGTACTTTTCTGGGTTCAAGGCGTTCCTGCAATACATCAACATTCCTTTTCCGGTGTGTTCCATGTCATGCATGGTTCCAGCCTCCAGTGCCTGTGGGACTTCGAGGCCACTGAAGAATTAGCGATACGTTTAGCGCTTGGCCGGGTTTCGCTCAAGAAGGCCGAGCTTCTTCGGAAGGGAGATTCGCGCCCTATTGTCGCAGGGAGGCAAATGATCCATTCGACGTTCCATCTGGATCGGCCGAGCCTGACGGTTGTTGTTCGAACATTAGGGGAGATAGACAAGCTGCCGCAATACTCTTATCTTCCCCCAACAATCGCCTATGCCCAGGACCATGATGTTCCCTCTGTACAGCGTCGCGCTCAGCTTCTAAGAATGCTCTTGATCAGCCGCAAACGCGCCGAATACAACGAAATTGCACGTCACATACTCGGAACAGAGGATGCCTACTCCGTATTCCAATTTCTGTTTTCGACTTTCGAGATGATTGAAGGTGAAGACGAACGGCACGATTTGCTCCTGGCCGCGCGATTAAAGCATCCCAAGCTCATTGAAGCGCTGCTACCAGCTCTACTTCAGGTTGAAAGAAGAAACAAGATTGTTGGGATCCGTGAACGGGTTTCCAACAGCGATTTGCAATTTTTCTTGGCGCTATTGCTCAACATTCCCGAGCGCCCAGCGATTCTAAGCCTCATCGAGCAGCGCTACCCGTCACGAGATCCGATTAATGCAGTTGTGAGTTGGGTCCGTGAACTTTCCGAAATGGGGGTTCTTGGCGTTCGTTTCAATAAACCTTGGCTTTCATTGTTGCAATGCTTGTTGATGAATTTGTCGGAAGAGGAGATTTGTCAGACATTTAGCAACGAGTATGCAGGGTACCGTGCGGCTGATCTTGAGTTGGGGCTTCATGAGCTTTCGTCGGCCTTCCGAGATTCTTGGCTTCTGCAACCTGTCTTCAGTAGTAAAGATCTAGGCAGTGGTATGCAAAGGTTGACCACGGTTTCTCAGTCTCGTTCAACAGCTATGTCTAATTAGGAAGACTACTTGTCATGAATTCGATTGGTGGGCAGATATGATGCCAAAGATTCTGGCATCGCAAGTTTCGACTGATGACTGTGCACCCTGCATTGTGCACCGTCCCCGTGTCATCGCTTCATCACAAGCCCGTAAGCGATCTGAGAACCCGACGACTGCAGAGGTGAACGAATGACTCTAGCCATCAGTCCTCCACCACTAACGGTAGCCGAACCAGTGACAGACGTTCTGCACGGAATCGCTGTCACGGACCCGTATCGCTGGTTGGAAAACCAGAGTTCTCCACGTACGCGAAGGTGGCTCGAAGAACAAAGGTCTTATACTCGCGCGCATCTGGATGCTATTCCTGGCCGCAACCGAATTCAAAAGCGTGTGAGTGAACTCCTGTCGATTCCATCCGTTGCCGAACCGTGGAGTGTTGGCGATCGCTACTTCTTTCTGAAGCGTTACCAAGGCAAAGAACAGCCCGCCATCGTCGTGAGAAACGGTGTATTCGGGGAGGAAACCATCTTGGTTGACCCAGCATCGTGGGGAAGGGGGACCTCGACTGCTGTTGCCATTGCGGCAATCTCTCAGGATGGTCGCTTCATGGCCTACGCCGTGCGGCAAAGCGGTACCGATCACGCGGCGGCTTTAGAAATCTTGGATATCGAGCGGAACAGCGTCCTGCCAGATCGCCAGCCAGAAGGCTTCTGCAATGGGATTGCCTTCGCTCCCGACGGCTCAGGGTTCTACTACGCCCATCGAGGACTGGACGACCCGCGCCCGAACTACCGGGCCGCCTTTTGGCATCGCTTCGGCACAGAGCGGGCGCAAGATCAGGAAATTTTCTTCGCCGGTGAAGACCCTAACCTGTTCCTTGGGATCCTCTACTCGCCCGAGGCCGCGCTCTTAGCCTACGGCCTGTTCTACGGAGGCAAGGACAAAAGTACCTCCATTTACGTGCATTCCACGTTGCCAGGAGCCGCCCCTAAGCTTCTGCTTCGTGATGTTAAAGGCTGCTTCATGCCGTTCTTTGTACGCGGTCAACTGTTCGCTTACACCGATTTTGCGGCCCCGAACTTCCGGATCGTCTCTATCAACATCGCCGATCCCGCGCACTGGCGCGACATTGTGCCCGAGTCCGACCGGCGCATTCAGCAGTTCGCCGCCGCCGGTGACCAGATTTTCGTCAGCTACGCCGATCGATTTTCTACAAGGATAGAGGCCTTCGGTCTTGACGGTGAGCGAAAGGAAGGCATTGGCTTCCCGGAGTATGGAAGCGTTAATTTGTTGAACCGGACGTACACGACCGACAAGCTATTTTACAGCTACACCTCCATTTCTAAACCATCTGTCGTCCACTGCTATGACCCACGTGAGAAAGAGGCGCTCGTCTGGGACGAGGTGAAGGTTGCGTTGGACCCCTCCATGATCGCCATCGAAGAGGTCGTCTACCCTTCCAAAGACGGCACCGCGGTCCCGCTCTTGCTCGCCGCCAGGAAAGATCTCTTACATTCCGGCCCGCTGCCAACCTTCCTCACCGGCTACGGTGGTTTCGGCCTTTGTGTAACACCCCGGTTTACTGCCTTTGCCACTGTTTTGATCGAGCAGGGGTGTTTGTTTGCCGTTCCCGCTCTGCGCGGCGGCTCCGAACTCGGCGAGCAGTGGCATTTAGCTGGCAAGCGTGAGAACCGTCAGACCTCCTTCGACGACTTCATCGCGGCCGCTCAGTACCTCATTTCAGGAGACCGTTCCCTGCCGGGCCGGATCGCCATCGGCGGTGGTTCGAACGCAGGCTTGCTCGTGGGGGCCGCGATTACACAACGCCCTGACCTCTTCCGGGCCGCAATCTGTCTCGGGCCACTGCTCGACATGACGAGATATCACCTCTTCGACTTTGCCGCGCACTGCGCCGACGAGTATGGTTCACCTGAAGATGAACAAGAGTTCCGTTCCTTGCTGGCTTACTCGCCCTACCACAGGGTTGAGGACGGTGCCAGCTATCCGGCTGTTCTGCTTATCTCTGGTGATGCGGATACTCGTTGTAACCCAATGCACGCTCGAAAAATGGCGGCACGTCTCCAGGCCGCGAGCCGTTCGGGCTATCCGATCCTGCTGGACTACAAGCCGGCGTGGGGCCACATGCCGGTTCAACCTCTCTCAACCAAGATCGAAGCTTTAACCGACAGACTCGCCTTCGTCATCGGCGAACTCGGAATCCGCGCCCTGCAAAGGAGGTCTTTGTGATGCTCATCGTCCGAGCCTTGTTTAGACTCCTCGTCTACGACGTATTGAGGACCTTCCGCCCTTTCAAGACTCTCTACTCGACGGTCAAAGCCTGGAAGGTGACTACGAAACCTGCCGATCAGGACACTATCGACGAGGTCTGCACAGCGGTCAACTACGCTTGCGTCTGGTATCCAAAACAGGCTCTTTGCCTGCAGCGCTCGTTTGTCACCACCTACCTCCTCAGGAAGCACGGCGTGCCTGCGCGGATGGTTTTAGGCGCTCAGAAAATGCCCTTTAAGGCCCATGCGTGGGTCGAAGTCAACGGACGAGCCATCAACGAGAGATCGAACGTTCAGGCAGCGTACGGCGTTTGGGATCGGTGCTAAAGAAGGAGAGTGGGATGAGTGTACAGGCAGGCATCTGGAACTTTGACGGCAGGCCGGTTGATTGCAAGCTGCTCGCGACCTTCAGCGAAACCCTCAAGCAGCAGGGGCCGGACGGAGAATCCTGCTTCGTGAACGGTTCCGTTGCACTTCTCTATCGTCCCTTCCACACGACGATCGAGTCGCGCCTCGAAAAGCAACCATACCGCTCTCCGCTTAGCTATGTCTTTACGTGGGACGGTCGGCTCGACAATCGCGATGAACTGATTATCAAACTCCATAACATTACAGATGACCTGAGTGACGTTGCCATTGTCGCGGCTGCTTTCGAACGTTGGGGCACGGATTGCTTCCAACATCTCATCGGCGACTGGGCCGTTTCCATCTGGAAGCCCCTGGAGCGTGAACTCCTCTTCGCCTGCGACTATATGTGTATCCGGCACATCTTCTATTATCTGAAGGAAGATCGAATCTCGTGGTCGACGGACCTCACACCTCTGATCTTGTTGGTGGGCGAAAAGTTCCACATTGACGATGACTACATCGCTGGGTACTTCGCCAATGACCCTGGCGCTCACCTGACGCCGTATCGCGAGATTCACCAGGTTCCACCCGGACAGTTCGTGCGCATCCGTAATGGAATGGCCCAAGTGGAGCGCTTCTGGCGCTTCAAGCCCAAGTCCTGCATCAGCTACAAGAGTGATGCCGAATACGAAGAGCACTTTGGCCAACTCTTCCGCGAGTCTGTACGCCGCAGGCTACGCTCCGATTCACCTATCCTTGCCGAGTTGAGCGGCGGACTGGACTCGTCCTCGATAGTGTGTATGGCCGACGACATCATTGCGAAGGAAGGAACGCTGACACCACACCTCGATACGCTGTCCTATTACGACAACACTGAGCCAAACGGAGATGACTCGATTTACTTTCCTAAAATCGAGGAAAAACGTGGCAGAGTTGGCTTCCACATCGATGCAAGCAAGCTAGGACTTGCTCCGGCGCCGCTTGAATACTCAGATTTTGCGCCGCTTCCGGGCCATCTCGGTTCTGGACGGCAACTCGAAGCGGAACGCGCTAACGTCATCCGCAGCGGGAGATACAGGGCTGTCCTCTCGGGAATTGGTGGTGACGAATTCATGGGCGGCGTTCCAAATCCGTCTGCACAGTTAGCTGATCTCATCGTCCGACTTCGAATCTCGACTCTTGCCAAACAGTTAATTGCATGGAGTTTAGTCAAGAAAAGGCCTTGGCCACATCTCCTTTGGCAAGCACTTTCACATCTGGCGCCGCCTGTTCTAGCTCAATACATGATCAAGCAGGCCAAAGTTGAAGCGTGGATCGCGAAAGGCTTCGCGAAGAGAACTAGATTAGCCATTCGACAGCTCGATGTTGAGGAACACTTCGGTCTCTGGTTGCCTACACGCCGTTCCTATATTGGAGGGGTCTTGATGATGGCTAATAAGTTGGCTAAGACAACAGCGCAACGGCTTGCACCTGAGGAAGTTCGCTATCCTTATCTTGATCAGAATCTCATCCAGTTTCTTCTCTCGATACCTGCAATTCAGTTGCTTCGTCCCGGCGAGAGACGGTCATTAATGCGGCGCGCGTTGGTTGGCATCGTGCCGGAAGAAATCTTGTCGCGCCGCACAAAACAGGTTGGAGTACGGACCCCTGTGGTCGCATTGGGAAAGAATTGGGAGACATTGCAAATCGTTTTCCGCTCGCCTCTCAGTTCTAGCCTTGGATACGTCGATCAAATCAAGGTGGCCGAGGCCCTACAAGCTGCCCAGGCTGGCCAATCAGTTCACACAGTAAGGCTACTGCGAACGGTATCGCTTGAGATTTGGTTACGCGATTTGGCCTCACATCATCTCATCGATCCCGAAACAGCCCCACCCTCAACTCGGTCCAGAGGTCCTTATAGGCGAACTCGTGATCACAAAAGACCGGTTTCCTTCACTCCTACCCAAGGAATGTTGGAATAGTCCGAACACAAAAAAGGAGCAGACAATGACGTACACAAAACCTGCGGTAAATGTTCTCGGTGACGCGTATGAAGTTATCGAGATCGTGGTGACCAAACAAAGCACAAACTTCGACGGAGGTACCCCAGATCTGGCACCGCCAGCGTATGATCTGGATGAGTAACACAAAACACCGATACCAGACGCTTTCCCGTTTGGTATCGTTACTCCTGCCCAGTGGCTGCAGCTGCAGCCACTGGGCAGCAAACTTCCTAGAAGCTGATGATGGCACGATGCAGGTTCAGAGAATCATCTCGATGGGGCGACATGCGCAAAGAGACGCCCCATTGGACTTCCGCGAATGCAGCAACGCGCAACATTCAATCTGGAAACATTAGTGCGGTCGGCCTGACCACAATCGAATATCGCGTCACGGATTCTCATGCCTTGAAATCTCGTCTTATCTGGGCTGGGCTAACTCGCGCAGTTTACGCCAACGTGCGTATTGCTGTGTCGTGGTGGAATCAGCGTCTTCTTCGCCCTTAAGCCAAAACCTGAACCATTCTTCGTTTCCTTGTTGAGAGATGATTCGGTCCCACGGTCTGCTTATTTCATGTCCAGCATCCTTCAAGTAGAGCATTTCGACCGGTTTGCCCATTCGCGTAAGAAGTGCAAACCACTCCCACTCTCCTAGTAACGACCCTGGACTCGATGCCACAATTCGCATTGGCGTTTCAACTCTGTCGATGTTGAAGCCGGGGGATCGCTCGAGCCACGATTTTAGTCCATCTCTCCAAGGAGCACCGCCATTTACTCTTTCGGCTTCTCCCCACCAACTAGAGCCGCGATTGAGAAACTGAATATATTGAAAGTATCCTTGATCTACTCCATCTGTTATCGCAGCCGCGGCAAAACGATATTTTGAGTGAGTCAAAGCATACTTCACAAAAAAGCAGCTCCGGCTGAATCCTATAATGCCAACGCGATCTGGATCAATTAAAGCCTTCTCGTTCAAATAATCGATCGCACCTTCATAAGTAGCAACCTCTCTAGGTGCCTCACTTAATGTGGACGCGGTTCTTAAGTTGCTGTCATCCGCCTGAAGGACCATGATGCCATCACTCGCCAGGGCTTGGGCGGCGTACCCTGACGAAAATGGACCATCAATCATAAATCTTTTTGGAGACCAGCCATGCGTCTGAATAACTAACGGGTATCTCTTTCCTGGTATATAATTCACTGGGTAAAAGAGACCTCCTTTCACCTCATGGCCGTCTGTACCTTTCCATAAGATTTCTTCAACTCTGGCAAAATTAAGCCTGTCAAACTGCGGGTTGAGATCCAAGAGTAGCTGTTTTCGGTGCGTAGCAGGATCTATCACACAGAGTTTTGGAGGCGTATGCATATCCTCCTCCAATACAATGTCCGGTCTACCTCCTCCCACATTCGTTTCCTCTGCCCTGAGCCAACCATTGCCGTTTCGTCGAAAGGATACAGATTTACCGATCCCGAAGAATGTATTTGATTCTAACTTCATGACATGCGAGATTATTCCGTTGTGCTGTTCGTCCCACGTTACTCCATATAAATCGTCGTCGCTCAGCATTGTAATTGCGCCCGTGTATACGTTAACCTCAACCGTAAAACTTTTCGATTTCCTAGCGTCCGCATCAGGCATCGTTTCCCATGGGAGAAATACTCTAGTGATTACAACTGACCGGCTGTCCGGTGCCCAAGCGACCTCCGATCCATACGGGCCTAATGGGGAGTTCAACAGAATCCGACTCTCGCCAGTGAGTGCGTTAACCAATTCGTATCGCCAAAGGAACGTAGCTTGTGCATGACTCGAGGCCACGTTGGTCAGACGTCGAATATCAGGATCAGTATAGTTTTTCCACGCTTGAGGAATTTCAGACACTTCCGTCGCAATCAAAATGTACTTCCCATCCGGTGAAATGACTGGCTTCCCCCGGAAATAATTCCGGATTTGATCTTGTGTGCGTAGGGCGCGATCAGCACCGTCTGGCGAAGAGATGAAAAGGGGGTACCCTAATCCTCCGAATAATCCACTCTTACCCTCTAGAAGGTCTACAATCGATTGAGTTGAAACGACGATTCCCTCCTTGCGAGCTGCATCGTCCCACAGACTTTGGGAATTTATCTCCCCCAAATAGGAGATTCGGGTTCCATCTGGCGTCACACTGAATGCGACAATACCGTTATCTCGACTCGGGATCTTTTTGAATACTCGTGTTTCGACATTGAAACTGAACAGTTGATGCACTCCACTGTGGTCTTCTCCCATAAATACCAGCGTCACATTGTCAGACAACCATGTCAGCTCTTCTATGCCCGCGCGACGTGAAGAAGAGGACATGGTCAAAAGGACTTCAGGGGCAAGGGACTGGAGCAACCGCTCGGTTGTCCAAAACAGCAGTGAGTAATCAACTGTGTTTTGTTCGAGGTTGCCCCTAGTCACAATTATGACAAGCTTCTTTCCGTTTGGGGAAAAGACGGCTGGGAACGAGCTTACCACGCGCGTCATCTGGATCGAGTCCGCAATGGTTATGGCACGTTTGCTCTCGCGATCAAGTGCGAATTGTGTCGGGCGGGCCGCATATAGCGGATGAATCGTCGATGCCAGCAATACTAACAGAGCGAACATGCTCATAGCTCTTGAGACGGACACTCGCACCTCAGAACCGGCCCACCGCTTACCATGCGCGTCCAAGGACTTGGCGCTCTTCAAAACGAAAACTTGAGTGCAAGCTGGATTGAGCGAGGTCCGCCAATCTGATAGATGGGAGCGAATCCTCCGGCTCCCGTATTCGTGGTGTTCAGGCTTGCGCCGAGCATCCGCTGGGATACTCCAAAAAACGCAGGACTAGACAGTGTACCCACCGGCGGTCCAAAGTTCGGATGATTTAGCAGATTGAAGAATTCTGCCCGGAACTGAAGTCTTACACTCTCACGAATCGGAAAGTCGCGATGAACTCCGAAGTCCCACTGCCAAACACCAAATCCACGCAACACGTTTCGCCCAAAATCCCCCTGGCGGACGAATCCACCGCTTGAATTCTTCGGCGGCGGACAAAACGGTCCCAAACAGCCCGGCCGACTGGGATCAACAGTGTTATTGAAAGCCTTTCCGCCGGGATATTGCGATCCGTACAGGTACAAAGGAATGCCGGAGACGAGATCGGGGCGGACTGCAACCACGCTGCCGAAGAGCTGTGTGGTGTTTGAAAAATTAGCATCGACTGGTAAAGCGCTACGAGCTTGAAAGACATTCTGAAGCGACCATCCGCGGAGCATGGCTTTCACCAAAGGATTCTTATTCATGGTCGGAATCTCGTACGTCACACCAGCAGCAAACGCATGGCGTGCATCGAAGTCCGACGGGCCACGGTTTAAGTCGGAACCGAGTTGCCTGGAAAATGCATTGGCTGGAAGCAGATTCGACGACGCAGATGCCGTGTCGATAGAATGCGCCAAGGAATATGACGCCAGCGCCTGTACATTCTTGTAGAGTTGGCGCTGAAATTGAACCTGGAGCGCATCGTAGTCGGATATTCCACGATTCCCGACCAAACTTGCACCCCCAAAATTCGCATTGGGTTTAATAACAAACTCCGTTCCGATGAGCCGCCTGCCAGCCGAACCAATGTAGGAGATCGATATCGCCTGCTTAAACCCCAGAGATTGTTCAAGTGCCAGGTTCCACTCATACACGCGCGGCAGGTCGAGATCTGGGTCGACAGCGAACAGGTTCCCGGAAGGCAACTGACTCACCGAAATATCGGGAGGGGTTGCGCTTGCCGAAGAGAGGGGAAACGTGCCGGAGACAGTTTTAATGGCCGAAAACGGATACGTCCCAAAGACCGCTCGTCCTACTTCCTGTGTCGCAAGGTCGAAAAACAATCCAAAGCCCCCTCGAACCACGGCCTGCCAATTCTGTTTCGCAAATATTTGGTAAGCCATACCAACTCGGGGCGCGATGTTGCTATATCGCGTGTTGAATATTGGCGTCCCGGTCGGCGCCAATGAGAGTTGCGACAAATCATTGAAATTCGATACTGCGAGCAAATTGGGTCCATTGCTCGTTGACGGCGACACATCGATGTCCCAGCGCAAACCATATGTCAGGGTTAAGCGATGGTTCAGCCGCCATGTGTCTTGGGCAAAGACTCCAACATTGTTAAAAATAAGCTTCGAATTACGGTTTGCGCGAACGTTTCCCGCAAACAATTGGCCAGTTTTAGCCGAAGACACGTTCAAGAAAAGCAGATTCTGCGAGTAGGCTGGATCGACCGTGGGCGTGAGTCGTCGATAATCAACGCCAAACTTTAAGCTGTGTGCTCCCTGCTGTCGGGACAAATTGTCGACCACGTTAAACTGCTTTTGAGTGTTATTAGCCGCGTTTCCTTGTTGGAAGAAACCGAAACTACCTAAGTCAAAGAATATGAGGCCTACAATCCCATTATGAAAGTCGATTCCGCCCGGGAATCCTACTACAGAGGCAGTCAACGGGGTTGCACCCCCAAAATCATCGGTAGAGAGATTGCCGCTGGCATTTGTTCGGCTGTAATTGAACCGAATGTCGTTCGCCGTCAAAAGGGAGATCGTCCAGAGCGCTCCCGCAGTCGCAGTCTGGATCGTGATCCGCGAGGAAGTGAGATCGCTCAAGGGATTTCCCAGCAATCTCCCCACGTTCTGTGAAGGGGAATAGTTGTACCGACCAAAGAACGACAACCGCTGATTCAGTCGGTGGTCAAGTCGCAGACTGTTCGCATCCAATGTAGACCGATTGGAATAACTTGAATTAAACGGAGCATCGCCGGTTGGATTGCCATTCGAATCCAGGACTTCCGGGCCCGTTGGCAGAGGAAATGCATTCAGGAATGGCTGCATTCCAGCTGTTGCTGATTGCCTCGCTGAAATAGACGGAACAAGTGTCAGGGCTGTCTGCGGCGTCCGAAGGCGCAGCCCTTCATATGAGAAGAAGAAAAACGTTCGATCCTTAAATACCGGACCGCCAAACGTTCCGCCAAAATCATTTTGACGCTCCGCTGGCTTCTTAAGACCACTGCGGTCCGCAAACCAGTCGTTCGCGTCGAATACGTCGTTCCGAAGATAATCGAACGCCGTGCCGTGAACTTGATTTGTTCCAGAGCGGGTTACGATGGAGACCTGCCCTCCAGGTGTGCGCCCAAATTCAGGAGCATAGGTCGAGGTCTGAATGCGAAATTCCTGTAGAGCATCCACCGACACTAATCCATTGGTGCCGCCTTGGACGCTGAACCCAGGAAGAGCACCACCTGCTCCGTTCCCGGTCACGTTCGTCAAGGCCGTTATGCCGATGTTTGCACTAACTCCATCGATCATGAAGTAATTCGAACTTGCGCGCTGACCATTGACACTGAATTGGCCCGCATCCAACTGGTTACTTGGGGTAAGAACTACACCCGGCGTGAGCTGAATTAACGTTTGGAAGCTCCTGCCGTTCATCGGCAGGTTTTCCGCAAATTGCCGATCTACCACAGTGCTGACTGCCGCGTCTTGTGTGTTGATAAGTGGTGCGCCACCTTCAACAGTGACCGTGTCAGAAATGGGGCCCACAGGAAGGGTGAAGCCGATTGCTTTGGCATCCTGAACGTTGAGAGCGATGTCGGGATGGACGATCGTCTTGAATCCCTGCTTTGACACTCGAATGTGATAGGTGCCAGGGGGAAGATTCGGTACGGAGTAAATGCCTTCATCGTTTGTTTCGGTTGTGTAACGGACGTTCGTGGCATCATTAATGACTTCAACTGACGCTTGTGCGATGGCGGCGCCCGAGGTGTCGCGTACTTGGCCGTTCACGACTGCGGTAGGCGCCTGCGCTTGAGAGATAAGTGACGAACACAAAAAAATGAAAACAAGCACACCATTACGCTGTTTCACGCTTACCTCTCTTCCAATTTTGTCTTGTGCGGGGATTCACTCAGTATACGGAGCTAGGGGAACAAAGGAACCAACATGCGACTGCGCTTTCGAGAGAAATAAATGGGTGCTTCGAGATCTGCAAAAGAGAAAGGTTAAAGAAGCCTAGTTAAGGGTGATTCGGCTCTTCACCTAGATAGGCAAACAGCACTTGCTTCCCTCGTGGCGCCGGGCTCCCGCCGTTCGGCTCAACAGTCACAAATACTGCGTTGATCTTTTGAAGGGCCTCAGGATCATCGAATCGCAATACCCAACGCTTGTTGGTGGCGTTGTCTATGTACATCACGCCCAAATTAAGTGCAGCGTTTCGATCTGGACCGCGTAAACCCCACGCTTGAAAAGTGCTTGCCTCCTTGACGCCCGGTTGTTGGTCAAGGTCGTAGGCGTAGAAAATCAACGACTTTCTCTTTGTGTAAAACACCCTACCATATGGCTTCTTTCTCTTCCCGTTCCCCCCAACGTCGTACACTTCTGCCATGTACAGGTCCCGCGCAGCCATTAGGTCGCGGATATCTCTGTCAGAGGCCAGGAAACGCTTTTGTTCATCAATGGTTGCGTCTTTGTCTTTAAGCAACTGCGACATGAAGTGAATTTGGTTCTCAAGACTTGTCACCCGGAGTGCGTCACTTGTCTTTGCTTGCTCGAGTGCATCGAGCTTTTTCTCTGTTGCCGAAAGGAGCACTTGCTCATCTTCGACCTTGCGAGCAAGGGTGTTCCGATCCGCAGAAGCCTTTTCCGTCTGCTCTCGCGCCTCTTCGCCGGCGGACTGCAACTTAGTCTGTAGAGCTTCGTTCTCTTTTCGCTGTTCCTTGAGTTGGGCTCTCAACCCGGAGATAACAAGCTCTCGGTCTCGCAAGCTTGAGTCAAGTTGGTCTCTTTCGTGCCCAAGGCTTTCAAGCTGCGCTCGCCAAGACGCGGCATCACTCTTTGATTGTGCGACTGCATGAGATTGCTCTCGACCTCGTTTCAAGCCGATTCGATAGATGGAGATTCCCAGAGCAAGTGCGAGAATCAACGCAGCGGCGGCCGCGAAGTGGACGCGCAGATCTGAGGGAACGAGGAAGTTCGCTAAACGAACCCCCGAAGTCTTGCGTGGAAGGGGCCTTGTCCAGTCCTTCGCATGCTCGAATGGACCTGTAGTCGCAGCCTCTGTTTCGATAGCTGCGTAAAGCCTTTTCTCGCCCTCTTCAATAGACCACGGCACAGAATCAAGTATCAGGTCATCGACAGCCTCGTCCGGTACGAGCGACGCAGCACTTCTCAGAATCGTTCGGTACTCCGCTACGCTTTGTCGGCACTCGGGGCATGAGCCGAGGTGGTCCTCGAAAGATTTGGCCTCACCAACCGGCAATTCGCCGGTCAGATAGTCTAAGCAAAGGTCATCGCTCAGGTGCTGTGAACTCATTGGAACGCACCCTTCGCTTGGAGTTTAGTTCCCTGCTGGGCCGCTTGGCTCCGCGCCGGCTTATTTCCGTCGAAAACAATCCGCCTCAGACGTTGGATGCCCCGGTAGGCGTGGTGCTTCGCGTTTCCGGGTGAGCAACCCAACTTTTCAGCGATTTCGCAGAAGGTGTAACCTGCAACGCGCATCTGGAATGTCAGCTGTTGCTCTCTCGGAAGCCTCGCCAGTAAAGCCTCAATGTCGCCAAGGGAGATTTTGAACTCCGTAGGATCCTGCTCGTCCATCGACTCAGATGGGGTGGCAGGGGCCTTCCCTTCCCCATTTCCCTGGTGAAATCCGTGCCGGGCCTTCAAGTAGTCGCGCCAATCAAAGCACTTGTTGTATGTCAAGTGAACGAGCCAAGAACGGGCAGTGCCTTTGTTCGCATCAAACGACCCACACCTTTTGTATAAGGATAGGAACACTTCGTGAACGAGATCCTCTGCTTCGTGCGGATCTCTTATTATCCGGGCGCAAACCGAATAAACAATCCTTGCATAACGTCGATAGAGAACCCCGAGTGCAGCCATGTCCTTTACTTCTTGGATTCGAAGCATCAAAGCTTCATCACTGACATCGGCTTCTGCCATTTCAGCTTTTTCGGTGCACCCTTCCGACCTGTCAACCAGGACCTCGGAAGTCTGTTCATGCGCGCCGTTGCCGTTACCTCTCGCAAAGATTCCGGGAAAGTAGCGGGCAGTGGAGGAACTCATGCCGCCCCCAGTGCTTGTGGGTTAGCAGCCACGATGCCGGGACAAAGCAACGGAATAGAGGCTAGTAAGCTACGCGCAGACTGAAGTTGCGCGCAAGAAATTTTGTTGAAAGATACCCTGACGCGAAACGGACGCTTTGGACAGCACCCGGTCGTTGGTTTGGCCTCTGGCGAACTCGACGTCCCTGGCTCCCGAGGATGAGCACTCCCATTCTGGACCGAGCATGTTCTTGCTTCATGTGAAGCCACAACACTTGTCACATTGTGGTCGGGAAACCGACCACCATGGACATGGCAAAAATCTCTCGACCGACCTTCCCTGAAAGGAGTCAAGACCGGGCTTCTCTCCTCTGATTGTTAAGAGTCCCGGGGACCGAACCGCTTGCCCTGCTGGCCGAATCACCACACTTCGACCCGCCGTTCTGTTTCCCTGCATATCCCCAGAACCCCATTTTGTCAATCCCTGTTCGACAGGCTGCACTTGGCAAACCATGTAAGCTAAAGGGCTTAGGTGCAATGAGGCCGAACGGCATCCCAGCAATACCGTTTGGTAATCTCCGTGCCGTCGAATTGGCCTGGGCTCCATCACACAGAGGCGTGACACGTCCAAACTGTGGCGAGAGCGCGAACAAACAATTGGCACGATGGAATGGGCCAAGCCGAGCGAGCCATTCTGCCGCAAATGAAGACACCATTGAAGCGTTCCGATTTGAAACTCTGGTCGGTTTTCCGTCCAGCCCGATCCATCGAAGCACTCGTGAAGAACTGTGTGCGCTTCTGGGCTCCGCGTAGGTGCTCACATGACCCTCCGAGTCCGGACGCCCTTGCTGCCGGCCATGTCCAGCGCCTCGCGCAGTCTTCTCGCCTCAGCGTCAGCCACGCACCGGATCCATTCTGAGGCACTCATGGATTGCGGGTCGTAACTTCTCGCCTGTCGACCAATCGCCGCCAGGATGCTGTTGATTGCTCTGGCGCCGGCTTCGGAATCCCTTCTGAACCAGCGAAATGCTGACGCCTTCAAATCATTGACGTGCGCGTCGTAAACGGCAAC
>Ga0137377_10000111_pt1 | contig 39161 bp, 33 predicted proteins | sample SagtaG_22_FD_104815 | JGI IMG/M metagenome (GOLD analysis project Ga0137377, IMG submission 104815) | Vadose zone soil microbial communities from Sagehorn Ranch, Mendocino, California, USA - Sage2_L_40_16 metaG | ecosystem: Environmental > Terrestrial > Soil > Vadose zone | place: USA... | reverse complement strand
TTGACTGTAGGTAATTTTCCGCTGCTATGCGCTACCGTTACCCGTCTTTCGACGTCTTCGGCCTGCCGGTGCACCTTGTAAGCTATTTATCTTCAACGGAATAACGTTTCGCCCTCAGCCGACCTTCGCATTGTGATTCCGGTTGTTGGGGGTTCGAATCCCCTCGTCCACCCCACTGATTACATTCAAGTGTTTAAAAAGCCGCGACCGTAGTGCGGCCCATCGGCGAAGGGACGGCCTTGGCCGTCCCTGCACTCACCTCACTCAACCTGCGGTCGTGCGCACTGTTCTGGTCGCCCCCTAATTAGTAGCCCAAAATGGGGTCCCAGAACGCGCAATGGTGGTTCCCTGCGAACTGTACGTCGGTAAGCGTGCCTGAACTGGGCACGTTCTGCGACAAGATAGCTGGTGCGCCGGCTTGATTAGTAAACTGAGGCCAAGGCGAGTTGCCCGATCCATTTGGATTTCCGGTTCGCGCGAAATTTGTCCAAGCGGCAACCAGTTGATCGGACAGCCTCGTCTCCTGCGCGTTGAGCGAACGCGAGTTGACTCCAAGCTGTCCCCCATGCCAGCCGGGAAACAGAAACTGGATATCGCTGGTGTGTGACGCCAGCGGAACGAAGCCCGGCATGTCTGGGAAATAGTACGGCGCGCCCGGGTAGTTGAATTCGTACTGGTAAACGGGCACCCACTTGGCCAATAAGTGCACGACATGACGAGGCTGGCACGCAATAAGCGGGTCTGTGCCGGCCGCGCTGGAGGCCAACTGCGGCGACGGGTAGTTAGCAAGCGGGTACTCGGCCAGCACCGCGGCGGCCGTTGCTGGAGGGTAGGAACTCGTGATGCTCGCTACATATTGCGCCGCCGTCATGGGTACTTGGGGCGGGCCGGAGAAATATTCGCTAATAGCGTTTGAGAAAGTCAGCTCGTCGTGAGTGTTCCCACCCATGATCGGCATCTTGTTGAACTGACCCGTGGCGTAAGCCGTTTCCGGCACGATGGGGATGATGGTGCCGTCCACCATTGTGCCGGTCACATAGGGACTGCTTGCATTGGGCGTTCCTTGAAGCTGGAGGATTCGCGGGGCAGATAACGCACGCAGACACGCGGCGGCCGCAGCGTCCTCGCCTGGACAGCCGGCGGCGACCGCGAAGGCCTTGCCGTTGGTCAACCCGACCGATAGCGGAAAGTAAAATAAGCTACTGGACCATGGAGCGCTCTGGAGGATTGCCCGATTAAATAGTCCCGCGGCAAGCGGCGATACCAGATTGGCTCCTGTGTCTACCGAACCGGCCGACTGTCCGCCGAGCGCAACTCTGCCGGGGTCTCCGCCAAAGGCCTCGATATTGCGCTGAACCCATTGCAGTACCGCCTGGATGTCCAGGATCCCGTAGTTGGCGAAGGGGTGGTCCTCGTTATCTAACGCCGGATGTGCCAGGAAGCCGAACAAACCCAGACGATAGTTGATCGTCACGACGACGGTCGGACTGCCGCCCGGCCCGCCGGTGGCGAGCTTGGTGCCGTCGTAGTCGTTCGATTCGCCGTCGACGTTTCCGCCCCCGTGAATCCACACTAAGACCGGGTTCCTCTGACCGTTTTGTCCAAGATTTGAAGTGAAGACGTTCAAATAGAGGCAGTCTTCGGTGATGCTGGACGGGCCCGCGAACGCTCCCAACTCGGTGACTTGCGAACAGGTGTTCGCATAGTGCGTTGCATCGAGCGGTTGGTGCCAGTGCCCAACAGGTTGCGGAGGACGCCAGCGCAAATTGCCGACGGGAGGCGCGGCGTACGGAATGCCCAGGAATATGCCGACCCCGTTCTTGACGAATCCACGAACAGGACCCTCGGCAGTCCGAACGATCGGCCCCTCCGCCTGGTTGTTCCCTTCCTGAGCTATCGCGGGAGTCGCGAGCACGCCCGCTGCAAGCCATGCGCCGAGCACAAGCGCTCGGCTCATCGCTTTTCGAGGCGAGCGTGAAACAAAGACGTAGTTTTCATGTTGCTTCATCGTGTCTCTCCGACAGTTACTCTCCTCCAAACCCCGCATCGCGGTAGGCCTCGAGAGATGACATTGCCCGATGCGCGGACTCGTGCGCCACTGCATTTCTGTCGCGCACGTGTGAGCCAGTTTCACGCGAGTTGCGTTCGCGACGGCGCCATGGCAGAACCGGTGGAGAGGGTCACTCACGACCAAACCGCGCCGCGCAAATAACACTTACCAGATCGGTCGGAGGGCGTCTAGAACGATCGTCCGAAATTTGTTGAACCATTCCGCTCTGCCGCGGAACCTGGCGGGGCGCGATGAACTGACGGCCGCACGCCGCGCATCGCACACTGTGCATGGACGGCCTCCCCGAGGAGAAACCATCCCAACAGGGTGCGCTATCGGACTGCCGGGATCAGTGCGCACCCTCGCTCAAAAAAAAGGACCACCGTCGGCGAGGTGGGTGCGTTCCGATGAGCAAGGGTGGGTCAATTCTCGCGAGCGTAAAGGAGGAATGCCATGGATCTTCGCCGCGCCCCTGTCTTCCTTTCTGCTTTGTTGATGACGGCATTCGCGGGCATCGCACTCAGTGCTCGCTCGGCCACCCCCGCGACTTGCGAGAGTCTCGTGAACTTGACCGCTTCTGCCGAATCCGATGACCGCTATACGCGAACCAGCGAGGGGCTATGGGTCGCGAAGGGAAGAAACGTGGTTGGTTTCGGGGAACGCCGACGCTAGTTCGCAATCCAGCACTTTGCGGACGATTCGGCCTTCGCGTCCAGCAGGCAGCCATGGTTTCATAGTTTCACAGCGCCGTCCTCGGCGGACTGGCGGGCCGGCTCTCGTTCGCCGCGGGCGTGATGATCGTGTAGGTCTCGACGCTTTCTATATCTGCCCAACGAATTTTCTGTGTATTGACAAAGTAAATACATCGGTTAGAATCTCTAGCGTGGATATCCGCTTCGAGCTTGCCGGCCCCGACGAGGAGGCACGCTATGCGCTCTGAACGCTTGAAGAAACGGTTGTCGAAGGATCGACCCATGACGACCATTACCCTGCGTATCCCGGTCGATGTGGTCGAGTCGCTCAAAGAGATCGCCCCGCTCAAGGGCCTTTCCGGCTACCAGACCCTTCTGAAGTCGTACATCAGCGAGGGACTGCGCCGCGACGAAGGTCAGTTCACCCACGGTTCGACGGATCGTCTCATCGCGGCGTTAAGAAAGCGCGGGATACCAGACGCGGTGCTGGATGACGTCGCGCGTGAGCTCGCGACTAGTGCTTAGCAGACCGGTCGTCTGGCGTCGCGTTCTTGTACCTGCGTATTCGGGCCAGCGTCAGGAATGAGCCATCGTGTTTCGACTGTAGGTAATTTTGCCTTGCTATGCAGTACCCTTACCCGTCTTCCGACGCCTTTGGCCTGCCGGGGCACTTTGTAAGCTATTGATCTTCAACGGAATAGCGTTTCGCCCCGAGCCGACGTTCGCTTTGATCAACCTCTTGGCCGGTCGAAACCGGCACTGTAGGCGAGATTGTAGGAAGGCGGATCGCGTTGGCGTGGTCCAGCAGGTCGATCGCCGCCAAGTGATGGAACGCAGGCTATCTCGGAGGCATGCGGACTGCACCGTCAATTCGGATGACTTCTCCGTTGAGCATCACGTTTTCAATTATTTGCCCCACGAGTGCGGCGAACTCTGAAGGACGCCCCAGGCGGGCCGGAAACAGCGCAAGTCGGATCAAAGACTCGCGCACAGCCTCGGAAACCTCCAAGGCCATAGGTGTCTCGAAGACACCAGGAGCGACGGTCATGACACGAATGCCTAAGCGAGCCAGCTCGCGGGCGAGCGGCAGTGTCATCCCGACCACGCCCGCCTTGCTGGCCGAGTAGCAGGCCTGCCCGATCTGACCATCGAATGCTGCGATCGAAGCAGTGTTGACGATGACGCCACGCTCGCCCTCGCTCGTGGGCACGTTCTGCGCCATCGCCTTGGCGGCCAGGCGCGTGACGTTGAACGTGCCGACCAGATTGACCTGGATGCCCTTCGCGAAGAGGTCCAGAGGGTGGACGATGCCGTCCTTATCGAGCACCCTGCGAGGAGTCACGATGCCCGCGCAGTGGATGACACCCAGCAGGCTGCCGCCAAAATCGAGGGCGGTCTCGATGCTCGCTTGGACTTGAGGCTCACTGGTCACGTCCGTGAGCGCGAAACGCACCCGCTCGCCGAGTTCGGCCACAAAGCCCATGCCATCCTCGCGGTTGATGTCTGCAATGACGACCTTCGCGCCGCGCTCGGCGAGCATCCTCACGGTGGCGCCACCCAGGCCGGAGCTGCCGCCAGTGACAAGAAATGTGCTGCCCTCGACTTGCATGGCTATCGTGCTCCATAGATTGACACCACAATGCTCTCAATCGTGACTTCTAACGAGTCCGAGCGTTTGCGCGCGCGCGACCGCATGAGCTCGCTTGTCAACAGCAAGCTTGACGAAGATATTCTTCACGTGAGACTTGACGGTCTCGGGTGCAACGCCGAGCGTGCGGGCGATCTCTTTGTTCGATTGGCCCTCGGCAATCAATTCGAGAATGGTGCGCTCGCGTGGGCTCAACGATTCCCTTACGCCGCTCACCTCTTGCTGGGGATCGGGCCGGTACAGCGAGCGCCAACCCTCCAGGAGCCGGTCGACGTAGGGTAGCTCTTCTTTCGCGTTCGCCGCGCGTTCCACGCTTTCCCGGGCCCCCTGCAGCAAGGTGCCGATTTCCAGGCCCTGTTCGAGTATCGTCTGAAAAAAACCGGCCGGCGCGGCGACTTTCAAAGCCTTGCGAAAAGTCTCCATGGCCTTGATCCGCTCGTTTGCCGCCAGCAAGGCCAGCGCGAGCGCTACCCGAAGCTGGAGCGCGAAGTGATTGCGGTGCGAGGCTTCGCCTTTTTGCAGCAATTCGCTCAGAACGCTAATGGCATCGTGCGGGCGATTCCGGGCCACAGCCAGGCAGGCAGATCCGAGCGCTCGATAGTTCTGGATGTCCGACCAGGCACAGGATGTGGGCAAGCGATACGCCTCGGCGCAGCGCTCCAGGCGCACAAGGCACGCGGAGGCCTCTGCGATCCTGCCTTCAGCGACATAGAGCCTTGCGCGCTCCAGCAGGGCGGCGGCGATCAGTCGGTCCCATCGGCGCTCGTAACCCAGGTTCTCCGCCTGCTCCAGCAGTGCGTAGGCGCGTTCGATATTCGACCGGGCCACGGCAACGCGGACCAGTACGGCGTAGGCCGGTAACACGCAGTCGAGAAGAACGGTGGCGTTGATCACGGGGACGCGATCGACGATCATGGCTTCGGCTTCACCCAGCCGGCCCTGCTCATACCGGATTTTGGCGATCAAGGGAGCGCATAAGGCCGCCGCAGTTGACTGCGGACCGGCGTGGTGTTCCGCCAGCCGCATCGCCTCCGCGAAATGGCGCTCCGCGACGCCGAGGCGGGCTTGTTCCAACTCCGCCAACCCCAGAAGAGAAAGCCGGTAGACCGAGGACAACACGTTGCGCGTGTCTTCTTCAAGCGAATAGGGGATCCAGGGAGTGGCGTAAAGACTCTCGAGGTTTCCGGCTTTCCAGTGACCGAAGCGAATCACGTTCGACAAAACGTTCGTATTCCATGAATCGGTGGATTGCCGACCGAAGCAGGTTTCGGCAAGTGAAAGTGCGGCCTGACTATCGTCTTTCAGCGCAAGCACGACCGAGCGGACCGTTTGACATTCCCAAGTGGCGTTCTCCGCATCAATATCGCCTTCGGCAGCAGCGCCCTGCTCGATTCCCACAAGCAACTCGACCGCCTGCTCGAACCGCATGGCCAGTGCCATGCCCCAGGCGATCGCAAGCTTGACTTTGATCTGCCCGCGCATCAGATCGGTGGGGAGGCTACGTTGCCACCCGAGCAGCGTGAGCAAATCACCTTTTTTTACCAGAGGCATCGCGCAGTTCGCAACGTAGGCCATGGCCTGGTCCGTGTCGCCGGCCTCAATCGCATGCTTGACGGCATTCGTCCACAACTCTTGAGACGCGTACCACCGGTAGGCGCGCCGATGCAGCTCGGGAAGTTCGTCGCCAAATCGTTCTCGCAACCTTTGCGAGAGAAACTCCGCCAGAAGATGGTGGTAGCGATACCAGCGCCCCTCCGCGTCCAGCGGCTCCAGCAGCAGTTGACGGCCCGCAATCGATTCCAGGAGTTCCTGACTCGCGTCCATGCCCGTCACGGCGCGGCACAGCGGCGCGGTGAGACGATCGAGAATGGACGTCCGCAACATGTAGTACACGAGATCGCCCGGAAGGCTAGTGAGCATCCCCTCGATGTAGTCCCCGATGGGACGCGAAGCGCCGGACAGAGCGCGAACGTACTGGGTGAAGTCCTGATTGCTCTGCGTCAGGGAGGAAGCGGCGATGCGCAAAGCGGCCGCCCAGCCCTCCGTCGCACTGTGCAGCGTGTTCACGCTCGCGGTAGGCAACGCAACGGTACTTTCATGTTCGAGAAAGTTGCGGGTCTCCTCGAGGTCAAACCGCAGTCCCCCGCTGTCGATCTCGAGCAGCTGGTTTTGGGCGCGCAACGCGGCCAGGGGCAGAGGTGGCGCCGATCGTGTCATCACGATCAGATGGAAATTGGAAGGAGCATGCGAAAGGAAGAAGCACAGCGCATCGTGTATGGCGCGGTCGGTTATCCGATGGTAATCATCGAGGAACAGACAGACCTCGTCCTCGATTTCGGCGAGCTCATTGATCAGCGTCGTGACAATCGTGTCCGATGGGACCAGAAACGTCTCCGAAGTCAGCCCGAGCGCTGCTACCCCAACGCTGTTGCAGGCGCGGCGCAACGCATGGACAACGTAATGCAGGAAGCGCGCGGGCTCGTCGTCATCGGCATCCAGAGCAAGCCACGCGACGCGGCTGCCGCTCTGACGCAAGCGTTGCGCCCAAGCGATCGCCAGCGAGGTCTTCCCGAATCCCGCAGGTGCCCTGATCAGGATGAGCTGCCTGGCTTGCGCCTGCTCGACCAGCCGCAATAGCCGGGGACGATCGATCAGGCCGGGCGGGACGCGCGGAGCGACGATCTTGGTCGTGAGCAGAAGCGGCAGCTTGCCAGGAGTCACACGTTTCTCCGTGCCCGGTTAATCCGACGCTTCAGTCCGTTGCGGGTAACTCTGGTGAGTCCCCCGATTTGCAGGCTCTTTCCCCCCCATCGGGGGATGGGGCTCGCCTGCCACGGGTCAGAAAATTCTGTCCAGACGGAACGGCGAAGAGTCTACGGCGGCAAGCAGGAAGGCGGAAGACGCGCAGGCCCAACCCGATGCCGCAGTGCAATGAGACGAGCCAGGATGAAGCCTAAATGGACATGAGACTGATCAACCCGCTGAGTCATACCCAGGTCGAGATTCTTCGTCTCGTCAATGTCGGTCATTCGAACCGGCAGATCGCCGACGAACTGGGCATCACCGTCGCCACGACCAAATGGCACCTGTATCAGGTTTTCACCAAGCTTTATGTGACGAACCGTAGCTCGGCGGCCGCCAGAGGACGCCAACTCGGGCTGCTGTGATCTTCCTAAGACCCTAACGCGGCCTACCAAACTTTTGACGGGCGACGTACAGCCATGCGGGTTCTACAGTAGCCCGCGAGGAGACAGTCATGACCGAAGCATCGAATCCGGCCTCGATCCACAAGCTTGGCCCGCTTGGCGCTGAGCCGGAGCTGTCCGAGATGGGTCGCATGGTGCAGGAGTCCATCCACCGCTACGCGGAGGAAGTAATGCGGCCGATCGGTGTGAAGCTCGATCGGATGACGCCGGAAGAGGCCATTGCGCCCGAGTCTCCGTACTGGCCGGCAAGGGAGAAGTTCGTCGAACTCGGTTTCGGTGTCGACACGCTGCTGAGCCTCGAACCCGCCGAGCGCGCCAAGACGATGTGCATCATGTTCGAGGAGCTCGGTTGGGGCGATTCGGGTCTGGCCATCTCGTTCGGGGCCGGGCTGCTGCCTGCTTTCATGAGCGTCGTCCTCGGCAATGATTTTTGCCGCCGGCTGGCTCCCGATTCGAAGCTGGGCTGCTGGGCCATTACGGAGCCCGACCACGGCTCGGACATGCTCGACGCCAGCCGGATGATCTTCCACGCGCAAGGCAACTACGGGCGCCCCAACTGCATTGCCACGCTGCGCGGCGACGAGGTGATCATCAACGGGCAGAAGTCGGCGTGGGTGTCCAACGGGGTGATCGCCGACGTGTGCATCCTCTACTGCGCCGCCGATACCGGCTCGGGACCCGATCCGCGCCGTGGCTGCGTGGTGATCGTGCCGATGGACGCCAAGGGCGTGTCGCGCGGCAAGCCGCTCGACAAGATCGGTCAACGGGCACTTAACCAGGGTGAAGTCTTCTTCGACAACGTAAAGCTCACCAAGGAGCATTTACTTGCCGGGCCGGACCAGTACCTCGAGGCGGTGTATGCGATACACACCTTCGCCAATGCACTCATGGGTACGGTATTCACGGGCTGCGGGCGCGCCGCTTTCGAGCTGGCGCACGCCTATGCGCACGAGCGCAAGCAGGGCGGCGTGCCGATCATCCGCCACCAGTCGGTCGCCTACCGGCTGTTCCACATGTTCCGCAAGGTGGAGGCCGCCCGGGCGCTGACGCACCGCGTCGTGCACTACAACTTCACCTCTGCTCATCCGTCGCTGCACGCGGCGATGACCGCGAAGATCACTGCGACGCAGACCTCGTTCGAGGTGGCCAACGACGCCTTGCAGATTTTTTGCGGCAACGGGCTGACCCGCGAGTACCCGATCGAGAAGATCCTGCGCGATGCACGGGCGTCCCTGGTCGAGGACGGCTGCAACGAGATCCTGGCGATCAAGGGGGGCTACTACCTGATCGATCCGGATTTGCTTTGATCCGAAAGCACACCTTTCAGAACTCCAGGGGGATTCCTGAATGGCAACGACTTATGAAGTGGTGCTTTACGGCGCGAGCGGATACACCGGCAAGCTGACGGCCTGGAAGCTCGCCGAGCGCGGCATTCCCTTTATCGCGGCCGGGCGGAACAAGGCGCGCCTGGAAGAGGAAATGGCCAAAGTGCCCGAGCTGAAGGGCCACGATTATCGGTGCGTCGGCGTCGCGCACGAGAAAGGGGCGCTGATCGAGCTGTTCAGCGGCAAGAAAGCGGTGATCAACATCGTCGGGCCGTTCATGCAGCTGGGGCGCCCGGTGGTCGAAGCGTGCCTGCAGGCGGGGACGCATTACTTCGATACGACGGGTGAAACGGACTGGATGGCGTTCCTGAAACGCGAGTTCGGACGCGCCTTTGCCGGCAAGGAGCTGGTGCTGTGCCCTGGCAACTCCTACATGTGGGCGGAGGGCAATCTGGCGATGGAGATCGCGCTGGAAACGCCGGGGATCGACACGCTGGATGCGACTTACCTCGCCGACTCGGAGGTCAGCGTGGCATCCACGATGTCGTTCCTGCGGATGTGTGTGCGGCCGCAATACTTCATCAGGAACCGGGAACTGGTGCAATGGCCCTGGGCGACGCCTTATCAGGTCCACGTTCCCGGCGAACATGCACTCCTGAACGCTTTGCCTTGGAGCGGAGGCGGAGAGCCCGTCTGGTACGAAGGAGATGGGCGGGTGCGCAACTGCCAGGTGCTGGTGTCATTCAGGAATCAGGAGCGCTTCAACGCGGTGGTCGGGTTGCTGAGGAAATTCGACGCCGAATGCCGCCAGCTCGATCCCGCCAGGCAGGAAGAGGTCACCAACGAATGGGGTAAAGGCATCACGCAGGTAGAGCCGGCGCGCGAGGTCCCGGAAGTCAACCGCTGCACGCTGTGCTGCCAGGGTCGCGGAAATACCAACTCGGTCAGCGTGATTCTGCGCGGCAACTCCCCTTACGCGCAGACCGGTGTGTTCGGTGCAGAGGCCGTGCGGCGCGTGCTGCGACGCCAGTTGGCCGCCGTCGGCTTCGCTTCTCCCGCACGGGCATTCGGCGCCCGCAATCTGCTCGCCGCTCAGGCAGAGGAGGGATACCTGGCCTATGAAGTGAAGAGCGTTTGAAAACGTCGCGATCGATCCGAAGGGCGCGCTGTCGGATTGGCAGACGCAGCTGTCGGGATGAAGGAGAGGCCAGATGAGCTCACAGGTATTCGTCGTCGGGGTCGGCATGACCCGGTTCGGCAGGCATCCGGACAAGAGTGTCAAGGAACTCACGCGTGAGGCGGTTGAGCAGGCACTGGCCGACGGGGGCTGCGGCAAGACGGACGTGCAGGCCGCGTTCTTCGGCAATTCCACCCAGGGACACATGGAAGGCCAGGACATGATCCGCGGCGAGTTGGCACTGCGTTCCATGGGAATGCAGAGCCTGCCAGTGGTGAACGTCGAGAACGCCTGCGCCAGCGCCAGCACCGCCTTTCATTTGGCAGTGAACTACGTGAAAGCGGGTGCGGCGGACGTCGTGCTCGCGGTCGGGGCGGAAAAGATGTTTTCCACGGACAAAGCGCGCACGTTCAGCGCCTTCGACGGGGCCTGGGACGTACACGATACGGCGGCGGGCACGCAGAGGCTGCTCGACATGGGAAAGGGCGTCGAACCGCCGCCTGGAAGCAAATCGCCCAAGCCCTACAGCGTGTTCATGGATATCTATGCCTCGATGGGGCGCTTGCACATGCGCCAGTACGGTACGACCCAGCGCCACTTCGCCGCGGTCTCGTCCAAGAACCACAAGCACTCCGTGCACAACCCTCTGGCGCAATACCAGGACCCCTACAGCGTGGACGATATCCTGCACGCGCCGCCGATCACCTACCCATTGACGCTGCCGATGTGCTCGCCGATCAGCGACGGCGCGGCGGCGGCGATCGTCTGCAGCGAAGCAGGTTTTGCGAGGCTTACAGGCCAGCGCGCACGCGCAATCCGGGTGCTGGCGTCGGTGATTCAAACCGGCAGCGATCGACCGGCCGCCGCCTTCGACCGGCACCTCGTGCGGCTCGGCTCCGGCAAAGCCTATGAGCAAGCTGGCGTAGGGCCGCAGGACGTCGGCGTGGCCGAAGTGCACGATGCCACGGCGATCGGCGAAATCATCCAGTCCGAAGTGCTGGGCCTTTGCGAGCCCGGCACGGGCGGTCCTCGGGCCGAGCGGGGTGAGACGTCCATCGGCGGGCGCATTCCGATCAACCCGTCGGGAGGATTGGAATCGAAGGGTCACCCGATCGGCGCCACCGGCCTAGGCCAGATTCACGAGCTGGTCGCCCAGCTGCGAGGCGAAGCCGGTCAACGTCAGGTGCAGGGCACGCGGATTGCGCTGGCGGAGAACGGCGGTGGCCTGTACGGCATCGAGGAAGCCGTGGCCTGCATCACGATATTGGGCCGCTGACGCAGCGGCCGTCGGGGCACCACGCGGAGCGCGTGGACAGACAGCCGATTGCGTGCAAAGGAGCGCGAGGAGCATGAGCGCAAGAGCAGAAAACATCCTGGCGAACCTGATCGCCAACCGCTTCGAGACGATGCCGGACCTGCCCGTGCTGACCATCGAGGGCGCCGGCGCGCGCCCGGACGAGGTGCGTACTTACCGGCAGCTCTGGCAGAACGGCCAGCGTCTGGCGCAGGCGCTGCTCAAGCAGGGCTTGCAACCCGGCGATCACTTCGCCCTGCTGATGGCCAATCATGCGGAGTTCGTGGACGCGATGGTGGCCGCCTCGATTTGCGGCACCGTGTTTGTACCGATCGATCCCCGCACCAAGGGCGACAAGCTCGCGTTCATGCTCGAAAACGGTCGCTGCAAGGGTGTCATCGCGGCCGACTACGCGCTGGACAACCTGACCGCTGTGCGCGGTCAGTTGAGCGATTTGGCTTGGGTGATCGGTCTGCGGTCAAACGAACAGGCGAAGACGGCGGCGGATTACCGGGGTGTTCTGCCTTACGAGGTGGCGCTTTCGGACGAAATCCCGAACCTGGATATCGCGACGCGGAACCCGGAATCCGCCATGCAGTTGATTTTCACCTCCGGCACCACCGGCGACCCCAAGGGCATCATCTTGACCCACCGGCGCTACTGCGACACGGCCGCGGTCGTGTTGAAGCTGTTCGGCTACGCCAAGGACGACCGGCCCTATTCCGGGCTGTCCCTCACCCATGCCAATGCGCAGGTCATTACCCTGGGAGCATCGTTCGCGGGGGGACTGCGCGGGGTGCTGTCGCGCCGCTTCACCAAATCGCGGCTGTGGGACATCACCCGCGCCTACGGCTGCACCACGTTCACGCTGCTGGGGGGCATGACCACGGCGATCTACAGCGAGCCGAGGAGGGAGAACGACGCGGACAATCCAGTGCGTTTCGTGATCTCGGCGGGGATGCCGGCAGCGATCTGGGAGGATTTCGAACGACGCTTCAACGTGCAGATCGTCGAGTTCTACGGAGCCGCGGAAGGCGGGCTCACGGTCAAGCCGATGGGCGTCGGCCCGATCGGCAGCATCGGCAAGGCGGTGCCGACGCTCAAATACCGCATCGTGGACGAAGCAGGTAACGACTGCCCGGTGGGCACGGGCGGGGAGCTGTTGTTCCGCCACGCGGACGGTTCGCCGTTCAAGGTCGAGTACTTCGGAAATACCGAGGCGTCGGCGAAAAAATGCGCGGACGGCTGGCTCTGCATGGGCGACATCGTCCGTCAGGACGAGAACGGCTGGCTGTTCTTCGAATTCCGCAAGGGCGGCGGCATACGGCACAACGGTGACTTCGTCAACGTCGCCTTCGTGGAGAAGGTGATTGCCGAGTGTCCGGGGGTCGACGACGTTTACGTGTACGGCATCCCTGCCGCATCCGGTGCCCCGGGCGAAAAGGACGTAGTCGCCGCCGTGGTGCCGAAACACGGAACCGCTCTCGATCCGCAATCGATATTCCGCGCCTGCCGCAAGAAGCTCGAGCCCAACTTCGTGCCCAGCTATATCCAGGTTCTGGACCAGATACCCAAAACGGCGTCGGAAAAGCCCCAGGACCGCTTTTTGATCGAAGCCTTTCAAAGCGACAAAACCCGGGTCTACGTCGAGTCCTGAGTGCCGATTAAAGATGCGTGCCGCCTGGTACACGAAAAATGGCTCCGCCCGCGAGGTGCTCACGGTCGGTGAGCTGCCGACGCCCGTGGCAGGCCCCGGTGAGGTGCGCGTGCGGCTCTACGCCTCCGGAGTGAACCCGTCGGATGTCAAGTCGCGCCGAGGCAGGCCGCTGGCCGGGCCGCTGGTCGTGCCGCACAGCGATGGCGCAGGCGTGATCGACGACGTCGGGGTCGGTGTCTCGCCCGCTCGAGTGGGTGAGCGGGTTTGGATCTGGAACGGCCAGTGGAAGCGGTCCATGGGTACTGCCGCGGAATTCATTGCACTGCCAGGTCGCCAGGCCGTCGCGCTGCCGGACTCGACCGATTCCGCGGCGGGCGCCTGTCTGGGCATCCCGGCCCTGACCGCGTACCAGGCGGTTCGTCTGCTCGGCGACGTCGAAGGCAAGCGGGTGCTGGTGATCGGTGCATCGTCCGTTGTCGGCCACTACGCGACGCAGATTGCGGCCCGCCGCGCGCGCGCCATCGTCTTCGGCACGGTCGGTTCGGAGAAAAAGGCGGCGCATGCGCGCGCGGCCGGAGCCAGTGAAACCATCGAGTACAAGCGGCAGGACGTGGTGGCCCGCATCAGGGAGCTTACCGAAGGCGCCGGGGTCGACGCCATCATCGACATGGATTTCTCGACCACCGTGAAAATGCTCTGCGCGAATGTCCTCGCACCGCACGGCACCCTGGTCTGCTATGGCTCGAATGTCGTGGGCGAGCTGCCCGTGCCGTTCACGAATCTCCTGACGAACAGCTTGTCGCTGCGCTTTTTCCTCGTCTACGAGTTGAGCGAATCCGAACGGTGTCGTGCCATCGACGGAGTTACCGGTTTGCTCGAGGCCGGCCATCTCGCCCATACGATCGGTGCGCGGTTCCCACTCGAGCAGATTGTGAGCGCGCACGAGGCGGTTGAAGCCGGCGCCTTCGGCAACGTGGTGATCGAGTTGGCGTGATGTGCGCGGCCCGGCGAGTCTGAGCTCCAGCAAGCGAACTCTCGATAAACGATTGTGAGAAATGCGAGACTGCCGATGAACCCGAGGGAATTCAGACACCGGTTGGCGACTTTCACGCTCAGCCACAAATGGCTGGTTCTCGGCGTGATGGCCCTCATTACGGCGTTCTTCGGAGCGGGGGTGGCCAGACTGGACGTGAGGACCGTCTTTTCGGATCTGTTTCCGAGGACTCACCCGTTCGTCCAGGTCTATCGCGATCATCAGAACTTCGGCAGTCCGCTGACTGTCACGCTGATGATCAAGCGTGTCGACGGAAAGGACATATTCCAGCTGGACACGATGGACAAGATCTGGCGTCTGTCGCGAGACATCGACCTCGCTCCAGGCGTGGACCACGACCAGATCCTCTCGATTGCCACTTCCAAGGCGCGCTACACCGTCGTCACTCCCGACGGGATCTTTTCGAACCCGATCATGGACGATCATCCGCCCAAGACCGCGCAGGAACTGGCGGAGGTGCGGCGCCGGGTCAACGAATCCCCTGGAGCGCGTACTTTCCTGGTGTCCGCGGACGGTACGGCGACCCTGATCAACGCCACGTTCATAGAGCGGCTGGTCGACTACGGAAAGCTGTTCGACTACGTGCAGGCGCTGGTCAAGAAGGACCGCGACGCGGAGCACGAGATCTACGTCGCGGGATTCCCGACGATGACCGGCTGGATCTATGCGTTCGGGTCCCGCACCGCCCAGATTTTCGCGATCACGCTGATTCTGATGTACGGGGTCCTTGCGCTGCACATGCGCAATGTCTCCGGAATCGTAACCCCGATCGCCGTCAGCACCGTGTCTGCGATCTGGGGATTCGGGCTGGTCGGATGGCTGCACCAGCCGGTCGAGCCGCTGCTGATGGTCGTGCCTTTACTGCTCGTCGCTCGCTGTTTCAGTCACTGCGTGCAGGCCACCGAGCGCTACTACGAGCTGTTGCACGAGGGGGGCGATAAGCGCAAGGCCGCCGAGCTGTCGCTGGTGTCGCTGGTGTGGCCCGGAACGCTGGGTATTTTCTGTGACGTGTGTGGCCTGCTGCTGGTGGTCTTGGCGCCGATTCCGGCCATGGAGCGGTTCGCACTGTTTACCGGCTTCTGGGCGATGAACCTGGTGCCGACCAGCGTGTTCCTCACGCCCGTGCTGCTGAGCATGCTGCCGAAGCCGGGCAATCTGGAGCACGTACTGGCAAAAGGCGGTCATGGTGGCCCGGTGCAGAGGGGGATGCACGCCCTCCTTGAGAAGTTGAGCCTGCTGTCCCACGGCAAGGCCGCGCGCTATACGGCGGCCGTCTTCGTCGTCCTGACTCTCGGTTCGCTCTGGATGATGTCCCGGATCCAGGTCGGCAATCCGGTCGAAGGCAGCAATCTGCTGCGCGAGGATTCCGAATTCAACACCGCCGTGCGCCAGATCAATCGGCACTTCCCGGGCCTGATGACGATGGAGGTGGTATTCGAAGGCAAAGCCGGACGGATCATCCGTCAGTCCGACACGTTGCAGGCGATGCAGGGGTTGCAGCACTGCCTTGAAAGCGGACCCACGCCGCCCACTGCCACGCTGTCATTCGCGGACTACGCGGTCGAGGCGAACCGCGTGTTCAACGGTGGCAATCCCAAGTGGGGTCCGATCGACCCCGACGACGCGTCGGCCGCGGCGGCGGCAACGGCGCTGATGGCCGGCACCAACGCCAAGGCTTACCTGCACGTGACGGATTTCGAGCAACAGAACGCAACCGTGTCGCTGTGGTACTCCAACAACAGGCAGAAGACCGTGGACGCGGCCATCGCGCAGGCGAGAGCGTGCGTCGCGAAGGTGGGAGCGGAACACGCGACTTTCCGCATCCGCCTCGCTTCGGGGGCCATCGCGCTGCAGCAGTCGATCAACGACACCGTGGATCGATACCAGTGGTACATCCTCGGCGCGCTCAATCTGGTGATCTTCATCGGTTGCTCGCTGGCTTATGGATCCATGGCCGCCGGCCTGCTTCTGCTCGTACCCGTCAACCTGGCCAACGCGTTCCTGACGGCGGCGATGGCGCTGGGAGGTCTGGGGCTCGATGTCAATTCACTGCCTATTCTCGCGATCGGCATCGGAGTCGGCATCGACTACGGAATCTATCTGCTCACTCGCATTTGCGAGGAATATCACCTGGCGCACAAGGACATCGGTCAGGCGATTCGCGTCTCTCTGACGACCTGCGGCAAGGCGATCTTCTTCACCGCCAGTCTGATGACCATCGGCCTTGCACCATGGTATTTCCTGTCCGAACTGAAATTTCTTTCCGATATGGGTCTACTGCTGGTCGCGGTGATGTTGATCAACATGGTGCTTGCCCTGATTTTGGTACCACTGCTCGTATACCTGTTCAGGCCGAAGTTTCTCGACGCGGACATCTCGGTGCTTTCGGAGTCGATCCTGCTACCGGAGCCCGCGCACTCGGGTTGAGCGACTGGTCGCGAGGGTAAGGCAACGCACCTCGATTTCAGTGAATCGAACAAGGAGACATCATGCATGTCCGTAAATTCGACTTCGACTACAGCCGCCGCATATTCACCGAGAAGACTGCCAGGGGCATCCTGACAGCCGGCGTTCTGACTCCGCTCTGGCCCTTGATCGCTGACGCGGCCGATGTCGGGAAGGCTTATCCCGAAGAGCTGCTGTCTATCGACGCCTACACCAAAGGCAAGATCAAAACCGGCGACACGATCACCGCCGACAACGTGGACGTGGTCAAGGACCTGATCGACCCTGTCGCGTACAAACAAGTCAAGGAGATGGGGCGGCGCATCAAGATTGTCGCCTCGACCAACGACGTGACGCGGATGTATCCGTACGAGTACCTGGAGGCGACACTCAAGAACAAGGGAAAGGCCAGGCTCGACAAGGATGGCAACGTTGTCACGCAGGACGGCAAGCCGTGGATTGGCGGCAATCCGTTCCCGGACGGCAAGGATGCACTCGAAGTCTTTTCCAATCTGACGATGTGCTGGGGACGCCACGACAGTTCGCTGTACGCCGTGAAGGATTGGGAGATCGGACCGGATGGCGGGCTGACCTACCAGTACGACTTCGTCTGGGTGGAGGAAAACACCGTTGCCCGCGTTGGGTCGGCCGGTCCCTATCTAAAAGGGCAGGAGGACAAGTTGCGCTTTCAGTCGGTGTTTTTCACATCTCCGACCGACGTGAAAGGGACGGCTTACCTCAACACTTGGTACTACGACCAACGCAAATTCCCCGACCTGGTTGGCTATCTGCCGGCCTTCAAACGCGTCCGCAAGTTCCCGACCAATCAGCGTTTTGAACCGCTGGTCGCGGGAATGGCCCTGTATCTGTCCGACGCCTGGGCGGCGGGCGATCCAATGCTGACCTGGGGCAACTACAAGGTGGTTGGGCGGGGGCCGTTCCTGGGCGCGGTCTCGGGAACGTGGTATGGCGATCACCCGAACTGGGAGCGCCCGGCTCACGGAGGACCTAAAGGGCAGACGTTCTTCGACACCGAGATGGAGCTGTGTCCGGAGGTGATCGTCATCGAGGCGGAGCCGACCGGCTACCCGCGCGCCCCCGTGAGCAAGAAGCGGGTGTGGGTCGATGTGCGCAACATGATGTATGTCGCATATGTTTCGTATGACCGGCGCGGCGAGATCTTCAAATCGTTCGAACCGCAATACAGCCTCTATGAAAAGGGCAACGCCCGCGTGATGGACGGAAAGCATCCTGCCTGGTCGTGGACGGCCGTGCAATGCCACAGCATCCAGGACAACCGGATGTCGCGCTTTGTACAGGCGAAGGGAGCGGCGGGCGGGTTTGCCTCCGTCTACAACCAGACCGGCCTGTATGACAAGTACCTGACCGAGCAGGCGATCCAGCGCCTGGGGACGTAAACATGACCATTGACAGGGACGCGAAGACGCCCGGGAACGCGCCGGGCGCGACCGGTATGTCCGCGGCCGGAAGGTTTCTCGCTGGGTTCCTGCTGGTTTGTCTGGGCGCAGCAGCCCGGGCCGCTCTTCCCACCGCGGGGGAGAAAGTGGACGTGATCCTTCACGGCACCGCGCACGATGCGCTGTATGACATCGCGTTCGAGGGCCGCAAAGGTATCGCCGTTGGAGCTTTCGGGACCGTCCTGACAACCGGCGACGGTGGCGCGACCTGGGCGGCCCAATCGCCCGCGCCAACCGGGTTGGCTCTGTTCGGCGTGGCAGTTCGCGACGGCAGATGCGTGATCGTCGGCCAAACGGGAATCGCTTTCGCGGCGGATGACTGCAAACAGTGGAAGTTGTCGCCCCCCGTCACCAAGGCAAGGCTCAGCTCGGTGAGCCTGAACCGAAACGGCCATGCGTGCGCGGTCGGTTCGTTCGGGACCATTCTGAGCTCGTCCGATTGGGGCAAAACCTGGACGCAGCTGCCGATGGACTGGAGCGGGATCAGCGGGCAGAGCGCCGAGCCGCACTTGTACGGCGTGCATGTCGGCGACGACGGCACCCTGACTGTCGTCGGCGAGTTCGAACTCATTTTGCGCTCGACCGACGGCGGTGGCCAGTGGAAGGTCCTGCACAAGGGAGAGCGGTCGCTGTTCGGGTTGCAGGTGCTGGATAACGGCCAGGCCTATGCCGTCGGGCAGAGCGGCGCGGTGCTCGCAAGCTCGGACAGGGGCGCGACCTGGCGCTCGCTCGATACGGGCGTGACGGCCATTCTCACCGGGGTTCTTGCCACTCCGACCGGCGAGGTCGTGGCGAGCGGAATCAATACGATCGTTTACAGCGAAGACGGAGGCGCGTCCTGGAGCTCGCTGCAATCAAGACTGGTGAACAACGCCTGGCATGAAGCCTTGGCCGCGAGCGAGGACAGCAGTGGGAAACGACGTGTCATGAGCGTCGGCGCGGGCGGGTCGATTCTCCAGCTCACTCAATAAGTCAGTAGAAAAGGAGGGGGCCGTTATGAAAACAACGTCATCGCGGGTCGTGCGTGGAGCATTGGGTTCGGTTTTGCTGGTGGCGTCGAGCATTGTCTCGGCCGCGGACTGGCAGTTCACTGGTCTGCTCCGCGAAGAAGTTGCCGCACCGATTGACAATCAGGTGAATCCTCAAAACCAGCAGGGCAACGTTTTCAATGGCGTGGCCGTCCGGAACACCGGCCTTGGCCCGCTCATTGCGCCGGGACTGAGTCCGACCACGCTGACCCGCCCTGGTTCCATTTCCAAGCACAATACCTGGAACATGTTCGCAACGCGCGTGGAACTGAGTGCCGACGGAAAAATGGGCGACGACTGGGCCGCGCACTTGAAGCTGCGCGGGTTCACGGATCAGGTCGGGCACATAGACAACGCGTTCGAAAACATCAATCTGTTCCAGGAGCCGTTCCGCGGCGGTGGCAACGGCACGCCGCTCGAAGTGGCCCGCAAGGATTGGATCCTGGATCTGCCCGCGGCCTACGTGGACTACAACCATGGCCCGCTCTGGGTGCGCGTCGGAAATCAACAGATAGCGTGGGGCGAAGCCATCTTCTTCCGCGTGCTCGACGTCCCGAATGGTCTGGATTACCGCCGCCACTCGATACTGGATGTTGCCGCGGAAGAGTATTCAGACAAACGGGTACCGGCGCCGGGCGTTCGCAGCAGTTACCGGGTCACCAATGACTGGACCGTGGAAGGCTTTGCTCAGCGTTTCAATCCGAGCATCCTGGCGGATCCGAATTCACCCTACAACACGATCCCGAGTCAATTTACGGTGGAACAACGAGAAGGCTACGACGAGGTCAAGAACGATTGGAACTTCGGTGCTCGGCTTCAGGGGAAGATCGGAGATGTCGGCCTGCAGTTCATGGCGACGCAGCGCCACAATCCTGACGGCGTCTTTCGGTGGACGGATTCGCATGCGGGCGTGCTATCCGGAACTCCGTTCGAGGCGGGAACGGGGCAGGGCGTCTACAGCGCCGCCGAGTGGTTTCGCTACTCGGGCTTCGCGCGGCTCGACGGCGTGGGCGGATTGGCGGCGGCTCTCAATGAACACCCGCCGACATCGCCGGTGATAGGAGGCACCGCGTTGGCGGTACTGCGGGGCTGCGGGGCCTCGCTGTCGCCCCAGATCTCGTTTCCGAACCCGGCGTCGGCCTCCTGCGTGCTCGACTCGTTCTTCGATCCCGTCGTCGGGCTCGGCAATCTGGTCGGTCATATCGCCCGGGAATATCCGAGCGAGAATGTCTACGGTTTCGGCGCCAACTACATCTTCGAGGGCGCGCCCGATTCGCTGCTCGATCAGTTGATCGCCCGTTTCGAACTCTCGTACACGCCGGACAAGAAATTCACCAATCCGACCCTTTCGCGCAGCTACATCAAATCCGACGAAACGGCATTCGCATTGATCTTCGAGAAGAACTACAAGTTCAGCTCATCCTTCCCAGCGACGTACATTGTCACTCAGTGGCTGCACAAAACTTCAAGCGATCTGTTTGGTCGCTCTTTGCGCGGAATGGGAGGACCCGACACGGCCGGCTCGCCCAGCGGCCTGAGCCACTTCGATGCAGCAGCCTTGGCGATCCAGCAGCCGTCGCCGACTCTCGAGTGGCGGGGCGACCTGACGGTGTTGACTGACTTTCGAGGTGGCTGGCTCATTCAGCCGGGCGCCAAATGGCACCCCAGCAAATCGTTGCAGGTGGACGTGTATGCAAACGTGATTCTGAACGAGGGCGCGAACGACAATTTCGGCGAGAACTTGATCTCGGCTAGAGAGGTGTTCGCCCGGTTTACATACTACTTTTAGCCGTGTCTGCCGCTTTCGACGCGCCCCATGCATGAGACTTTATGAAATTGCTTTGGAGACCTGAGCCATGAAAGTCCTGGTACCGGTCAAACGTGTGGTCGATGCCAATGTCAAGGTACGAGTGAAGACGGATGGCAGCGGCGTCGACATCGCGAACGTGAAGCTCTCGATCAATCCCTTCGACGAGATTGCCGTCGAGGAGGCCGTGCGGTTGAAGGAGGCCGGCGTGGCGACGGAAGTCGTGGCGGTGTCCGGTGGTGTCGCCGGATGCCAGGAGACGCTGCGCACGGCCATGGCCATCGGTGCGGACCGCGGCATTCTGGTGGAGACCAACGCCGAGTTGCAGCCGCTTGCGGTGGCCAAGCTCCTGAAAGCCCTGGTGGGCAAAGAAGGAGTGGAGCTGGTCATTCTGGGTAAGCAGGCCATCGACGATGATGCCAACCAGGTCGGCCAGATGCTGGCGGCCATGCTCGACTGGCCTCAGGCCACTTTTGCCTCGAAGATCACCTTTGCGCAGGACCTTGTGACGGTGGTCCGGGAGGTCGATGGCGGTCTGGAAACGCTCGAATTGAAGCTGCCGGCGGTGATCAGCGTCGACCTGCGGCTCAATACGCCTCGCTACGCGACGCTGCCCAACATCATGAAGGCGAAGAAAAAGCCGTTGCAATCCATGACGCCTGAAAGCCTCGAGGTCGACGTGCGTCCGCGGCTGGCCACGCTCAGGATGGCGGAGCCACCGAAGCGGCAGGCAGGCATCAAGGTGGGCAACGCAGCCGAGCTGGTCGACAAGCTCAGGGACGAAGCCAAGGTGATTTGAAAGGCACTAGCAATTCGGACAGGAGTGTGCGACATGGCCGTACTCGTCATCGCCGAGCACGACAATCAGAGCCTCAAGGGAGCGACGCTGAACACCGTGACGGCGGCGGCTCGCCTGGGGGATGATGTTCATATCCTGGTGGCGGGATACAACTGCCGCGCCGTCGCCGAGCAGGCCGCGAAGGTGGCCGGAGTTACGAAGGTGCGGCTGGCCGATGCAGAGCACTATGCCCACCCGCTAGCCGAAAATTGGGCGCCGCTCGTCGTCGGGCTGGCGCAAGGCTACACCCACCTGCTGGCGCCAGCCACGACGGCCGGCAAGAACCTGATGCCGCGGGTGGCGGCGTTGCTCGACGTGGCGCAGATCTCGGAGATCGTCGCGGTTGAATCGACGGACACGTTCGTGCGCCCGATCTATGCCGGCAACGTATTGGCGACGGTGCGCAGCGCAGACTCCGTCAAGGTGATCACGGTTCGTGGCACCGGGTTCGGGGCCGCCGCCGCGGAGGGCGGTACCGCCCCGATCGAGACGATCCAGCCGGGCGCCAGGACCAGCGCCTGCCGCTTCGTGAGCCAGGAGCTGACCCGATCCGAACGTCCGGAGCTGAGCGGGGCGCGGCGCGTGGTCTCCGGTGGTCGGGGCATGGGGTCGGGCGAGAACTTCAAGCTGCTGGAGGAGATTGCTGACAAGCTCGGAGCGGCCGTGGGGGCCTCGCGTGCCGCGGTCGACGCGGGCTTCGTCCCCAATGATTACCAGGTCGGCCAGACCGGCAAGGTGATTGCACCGGAGCTCTACATTGCCGTCGGGATCTCGGGTGCGATTCAACATCTGGCGGGAATGAAGGAGTCCAAGGTGATCGTCGCGATCAACAAGGACGAAGAAGCGCCGATCTTCCAGGTGGCCGACTACGGCCTCGTGGGCGATCTGTTCCAAGTGCTGCCCGAGCTGTCGCAGGCATTGGACAAGCTCAAACAGGCTTGACCGGGAGGGAACATGACCACGTACATCGCTCCTGTGCGCGACATGCAGTTTGTGATCCGGGAACTGGCCGGTCTGGAGCGGCTCACCGCCCTGCCCGGTTACGAGGAGGTCACGCTGGAATTGGCGGACGCAGTGCTCGAAGAGGCCGCCAAGCTTGCCAGCGAGGTGCTCGCACCGCTGAATAAGACCGGTGATGAGCAGGGTGCGTCCTTGACCCGCGATGGTGTGGTCGCGGCCCAGGGGTTCGGCGCAGCGTATCGCCAGTTCGTGGAAAACGGCTGGAACGGGCTGGGCGGCGATTCGGAATACGGCGGCCAGGGCCTGCCTGGGCTGATCGCCGCCGCGACCGTGGAGATATGGAATTCGGCCAACATGGCTTTCGCTCTGTGCCCCTTGCTGACCGCAGGGGCGATGGAGGCGCTCAAGCAGCACGGTGCACGCGAGCTCAAGGCGCGCTATCTGCCGAAACTGGTCAGCGGCGAATGGTCGGGCACGATGAATTTGACCGAGCCGCAGGCAGGCTCGGACCTGTCGGCGGTGCGGACGAAGGCAGTGCCGGAGGGTGATCACTACCGCCTCTACGGACAGAAGATCTTCATCACCTGGGGCGACCACGATATGACGGACAACGTCGTCCACCTGGTGCTGGCACGTACCCCTGATGCGCCGGAAGGCGTCCGCGGCATCTCCCTTTTCCTGGTGCCCAAGGTGCTGATCGATGCCGACGGGAATCTGGGCGAACGCAACGATGTGCGCTGTGTATCGATCGAACACAAGCTGGGCATCCACGCCAGCCCCACTTGCGTGATGAGCTTCGGCGATGCTCAGGGCGCCATCGGCTACCTGGTCGGTCAGGAGAACAAGGGGCTCGCCCACATGTTCACGATGATGAACGAGGCCCGGCAGAAAGTGGGATTGCAGGGTCTCGGGATCGCCGAGCGGGCCTACCAGGCGGCGCGCGATTATGCCAAGGAGCGCGTCCAGGGCCGGCCGGCGGGGCAGAAGAGCGGAGACCGGGTCACCATCATCCATCACCCCGATGTACGGCGAATGCTGCTTACGATGAAGTCGCAGATCGAGGCCATGCGCGCGTTCGGCTACGTGTTGGCCGCCGACCTTGACCTCGCGCACAAGCATCCGGATGAGGCGGAGCGCCGGCGCCGCCAGGCGCGCGTGGATTTGCTGATCCCGGTGCTCAAGGGCTGGTGCACGGAACTTGCCGTGGAGGTCACCTCGCTTGGCGTACAGGTCTACGGCGGCATGGGTTTCATCGAGGAAACGGGGGCCTGCCAGTACCTGCGCGACGCGCGCATCGCACCGATCTACGAGGGCACGACCGGAATCCAGGCAGCCGATCTGGTCGGGCGGAAACTGCCTGCCGACAAGGGCTGGGCCATGGCGGCGCTGATCGGCGAGATGCATGCCGTCGAGCCGCAGCTCGCCCAGGCCGATGGGGCCGACTTCGCATCGATCCGCGCGGCTCTGAGGGATGGGGTACTGGCTCTTGAGCAGGCGACGCAATGGGTGCTTCAGACGATCGAGCAGGATCCGGACGCGACTCTGGCGGCGTCGTTCAGCTACCTGATGCTGGTCGGGTATGTCTGCGGAGGCTGGCAGATGGCCCGCGCCGCCGTTGCGGCGCGGGCGTGCCTGCAATCGGGTGAGCACAAGGGGTTCTACCGCGCCAAGATCGCGACCGCCACCTTCTACGCCGAGCAGATCATGCCCAAGGCGAATGCTCTGCTCAGTGTCGTGAAGAGCGGCGCCTCGACCGCCTTGGCCCTCGGCGAAGAGTGCTTTTGAGGCGGAGCGGGCCGCGATCGGCGACTGATCGAGCGCAGAAAATGCAACGCGAAGCGATGGACTTCGATGTGCTGATTGTCGGCGCTGGCCCGGCCGGGCTCGCGGCCGCAATCCGCCTGAAGCAATTGGCCACGGAAACCGCCCGGGAAGTCACCGTTTGCGTGATCGAAAAGGGAGCGGAAATCGGCGCCCATATCCTGTCCGGTGCGGTGATGGATCCTCGGGCACTGAATGAACTCTTCCCCGACTGGAAGGAAAAAGGGGCGCCGCTCGACACCGCGGTGGCCGAAGACCGTTTCGTGTTCCTGAAAACGAACGGCAGCTATCGGATCCCGAACGCCCTGCTGCCCGACTGCTTTCTGAATCACGGCAACTACATCGTCAGTCTGGGCTCGGTGTGCAAATGGCTCGCAATCCAGGCCGAAGCCTTGGGCGTGGAGATCTATCCAGGTTTTGCCGGCGCCGACGTGCTGTACGACGACGACGGCTCGGTCAAGGGCGTGGCCACCGGCGACATGGGGGTGGGCCGTGACGGCAAGCTGACGGCCGCTTACCAGCCGGGGATGGATCTGCGCGCCAAGTACACGCTGTTCGCAGAGGGTTGCCGTGGGCACCTCGGCAAACAACTCGAAGCCCGCTTCGCGCTGCGCGAGGGGCGCGATCCGCAGGTCTATGGCCTCGGCATCAAGGAGCTTTGGGAGGTGCCAGCGCAACAGCACGTGACGGGCCTTGTGATGCATACCGCCGGTTGGCCGCTGCCCGCGGACACCTACGGCGGCTCGTGGATGTATCACTACGGAGAAAACCTCGTCTCCGTCGGCTTCGTGGTCGGCTTGAACTACCGCAACCCCTATCTGTCGCCGTACGAGGAGTTCCAGCGCTATAAGACGCACCCCGATATCCGCGGTTTCCTGCAGGGTGGCCGGCGCATTGCCTACGGTGCGCGGGCGATTGCGGCCGGCGGGGTGCAGGCGCTGCCCAAGCTGGTCTTCCGGGGCGGCGCCTTGATCGGTGACGATGCCGGCTTTCTGAACGCGGCCCGCATCAAGGGCAGTCACGCGGCGATCAAGTCGGGCATGTTGGCCGCGGTGGCAATCGCCGATGCGCTGGCTGCCGGCCGTTCGAGCGACGAACTGAAGGCGTATCCGGAGACCTTCGAGCGAAGCTGGCTCAAGCAGGAGCTGAACAAGACACGCAACTTCAAACCCTACATGAAGCGCGGACTGTACGTCGGCGCTTTGCTGTTCGGGATCGACCAGCAGCTCTTTCGCGGCAAAACGCCGTGGACCCTGCACCATACGGCGGACCACACCGCGCTAGAGAAGGCGGCCGAGTGCAAGCCTATCGAGTATCCGAAGCCGGATGGCAGCCTCACGTTCGACCGGCTCTCTTCGGTTTTTCTATCCAACACCAATCATGAGGAGAACCAGCCCTGCCACCTGCGACTCAAGGACCCGAACGCACCGATCAGCCTGAATCTGGCCCTGTACGACGCGCCGGAGCAGCGTTACTGCCCGGCCGGCGTGTACGAGATCGTGCGCGATGCCATGGGCGCCAACCCCCGGCTTCAAATCAACGCCCAGAACTGCGTGCATTGCAAGACCTGCGACATCAAGGACCCGAGCCAGAACATCGTCTGGGTCACGCCTCAAGGCGGCGAGGGTCCGGTCTATGCAGCGATGTGAACCAAACTTCGAAACGAGGGGTGAGCCATGCCAGACAACCTGATCGAAGTGACGCCCTCGGCCTACAGCTATCCCCTTCTGATCAAGCATCTGCTGTACACGCCGCTGCTGCACGCGCCGCAGCAGCAAATCGTCTACCAAGGGAAGGTGCGCTATACGTATCGGGCTCTGCGCGAACGCATCGGGCGGCTGGCCAGCGGCCTCGCCGGTCTCGGCGTGCGCCACGGCACCACAGTTGCGGTGATGGATTGGGACAGCCATCGGTACCTCGAGTGCTATTTCGCGGTGCCCATGATGGGCGCGGTACTGCAAACGGTGAACATCCGGCTGTCTCCGGAGCAGATCCTCTACACGATCAACCATGCCAGGGCCGACGTGCTGCTTGTGCACAGCGACTTCGTTTCAGTGCTCGAGGGTATCAAGGACAAGCTGGAAACGGTCCGCAAGTTCGTGCTGATCGCCGACCGGGAAGAAAAGGTGCCGAGTTCGATGCCGACGGCAAGCGAGTACGAGGCCATGGTCGCCGCGGGCGCTCCTGAATTCGCCTTCCCCGATTTCGACGAGAACACCCGCGCGACGACGTTCTATACAACCGGCACCACGGGTCTGCCGAAGGGCGTCTACTTCAGTCACCGTCAGCTGGTGCTGCACACGATCGCCGCGATGGCGGCGCTGTCAAGCCCGGCGTCGAAACAGCGCTTCCATCGCGGCGACGTGTACATGCCGATTACGCCGATGTTTCACGTCCACGCCTGGGGCATGCCGTATATCGCAACGGCGCTCGGCGTGAAGCAGGTCTATCCCGGCCGCTACGTGCCGGAGCTGTTGATCGAGTTGATACGCCAGGAAGGCGTGACGTTCTCGCATTGCGTCGCGACCATCCTCCACATGCTGTTGAACACGCCGGTCGCCAAGGACACCGATCTGAGTCGATGGAAGGTCGTGATCGGCGGAGGTCCCCTGCCGCATGGACTGGCCAGGGTGGCGATCGAGCGCGGTATCGATATCTTCACCGGCTACGGTATGTCCGAGACGTGCCCGCTATTGGCACTCGCGCAGCTGAAGCCTTCCGCGACCCCGCGCGACGCCGATGAGGAGCTGCAGCTGCGGTGCAAGACGGGTCTGCCGGTCCCGCTGGTCGACGTGCGGGTGGTGGACCCGGACATGTGTGACCTGCCACACGACGGCAAGGCGACCGGCGAAATTGTCGCACGTGCTCCCTGGCTGACCCAAGGTTACCTCAACAATCCGCAAGCATCAGAGGAGCTTTGGGCGGGCGGTTATTTGCACACGCAGGACATGGCCAACATCGACACGGAGGGCTGTCTGCAGATCACCGACCGCCTGAAGGACGTGATCAAGACCGGCGGCGAGTGGGTGTCCTCGCTGGAGCTGGAAAGCCTCATTTCCCAGCATCCTGGCGTGTCGGAGGTCGCGGTGATCGGCGTTAAGGACGAGAAGTGGGGCGAGCGGCCCATGGCACTCGTCGTGCTAAGGACTGGCCACGCTTTGATGGTCACGGAGGAAGACATACGGATTCACGTGCGTGCCTTCGCCGAAAAGGGCGTGATTTCCAAGTACGCGGTACCCCAGGCAGTCAGGCTCATCGAGGCGATCGACAAGACCAGCGTCGGCAAGTGCGACAAGAAGCTGCTGCGCAAGAAATACGGATGACTCCTCAAAGGAAGGGCGGACATATGACGATTGCGGGCTACAACATGGCGAACCTCTCCGCGTTCGTCGGGCGGGAGTTGGGCGTGTCGGAGTGGACAGCCGTCGATCAGCGACGTATCGATGCCTTCGCGGCTTGTACTGGCGATCGGCAGTGGATTCACGTGGATGTGGAGCGTGCCCGCCGCGAGAGCCCGTTCGGCGGCACCATCGCCCATGGTTACCTGACGCTCGCTCTGGTCGCGTCGCTGGCAATGGAGGTGGGATTGGTACCCGCCGACGCAACGGCCGGTTTGAACTACGGCCTGGACAAGGTGCGCTTCATGGCGCCGGTCAGGGCGGGTGCGCGCGTGCGCAATCGCATTGTGTTGCTGTCCGCCGAGCAAAAGGATGGCGGGCGCGTTCTGATCAAGACGCAGAATACCTTGCAAGTCGAAGGCGAGGATAAGCCGGCCTTGATCGCGGAAACGCTGGCAATGCTGATCAAGTGACGAAGGTGGATCGGGAGGACCGAACATGAATACGGGCGAAAGCAAGGGGCCGCCACTCGGTGCGCCGGACGAGATTGCCGCCCGGGCTTCCGAAGAAATTCTGGGGCCGAACCCGTTCGTCGGGCTGCGTCCCCAGGACATCTTCGCCGCTGCGCACCAGATCGGCGCGCAGGCCCTGCGGCAGCCCACGCTGGTGCTGGAGCAGGAGGCTGCGCTGGCCCGTGAACTGCTCTCGGTGCTGTCCGGCAACGCGAAGCTCGATCCGCCGCAGGGCGACAAGCGCTTCACGGACTCGGCTTGGCGGGACAATCCTTTCTACCGCATGTATCTGCAAGGCTACCTGGCTTGGGGCAAGGCGCTCTCGGGATTCGTTGCGCGCTCTGCGCTAGATGCGAAGAGCAAGGAACGGGCGAGCTTCGTGGTGTCGCTTGTGACCGACGCGCTGGCGCCGACCAATACCTTGCTCGGCAATCCGGCGGCGTTGAAGAAGATCATCGAATCCGGCGGCGCGAGCCTGGTCGCCGGCCTGCAGAACATGATGGCGGATCTCACGAAGAACCAAGGCATGCCCGCCCAGGTGAACAAGCAGGCCTTTCGACTGGGCGAGAACCTGGCGCGCTCGCCCGGCGCAGTGGTGTTTCGCAACGACCTGCTGGAGTTGATCCAGTACGCGCCGTCGACTTCGGATGTCTACGCACGTCCGCATTTGATCGTGCCGCCGCAGATCAACAAGTATTACATCTTTGACCTATCGCCCGGCAGGAGCATCGTCGAGTTCATGGTCAAGAGCGGATTGCAGGTGTTTGTAGTGAGTTGGCGCAATCCCACGCCAGCGCAGCGGAGCTGGGATATGGAGGCTTATGTGGCGGCGCTGCTGCAGGCCATCGAGGCGGTGTGCGACATCGCGGACTCCGAGGACGTCAACCTGCATGGGGCCTGCTCCGGCGCGATGACGATGTCGGCGCTGCTCGGCCACCTGGCGGCCAAAGGCGATCGGCTGGTCAACGCGGCGACGCTGATGGTCGCCGTATTGGACTGCACCGCCGACTCGCAGCTGGGGTTGTTCGCCACACCGGAGGCCATTGCCGCGGCCAAGCAGAACTCGGCGGGGAAGGGCGTGCTCGAAGGTCAGGAAATGGGCCGCGTGTTCGCCTGGATGCGTCCGAACGACCTCGTGTGGAACTACTGGGTCAACAATTACCTGATGGGTAATCCCCCGCCGGCGTTCGACATACTCTATTGGAACAACGATACGACACGTCTTGCCGCCAGGTTCCACGCCCAGCTACTCGACATCTTTGTCGGAAACCTGTTCAGGAAGCCCGGAGCGATCCCTATTCTGGGCACGCATGTCAACCTGTCGGAAGTGACTTGCGACAAATACGTGGTTGCCGGTGTCACGGACCACATCACACCGTGGAAGGGCGTTTACAACGCGGCGCGCAGTTTCGGTGGTAAGAGCGAGTTCATCCTGAGCTCGAGCGGTCACATCCAGAGCTTGATCAACCCGCCAGGCAATCCGAAAGCGAAGTTCTACCTGAACCCGCAGCTGCCGCCGGATGCCGAGCAGTGGCTGGCGGAGGCCAAGCCGGCTTTCGATTCCTGGTGGGTCCACTGGCGGCACTGGCTCGTCGCGCGCTCCGGGGAAAAACGCCCGGCACCAGCAGCGCTGGGCAACGACCGCAACAAGCCTGGAGCGGATGCACCTGGCACCTATGTTACCGAGCCGTAGTCCCTGGCGGGCTTTTGAGTTTTTGCCCGCTGCGCTTTAACCTGACCACCCGGAAGGAAATACCATGGACCAAGCCAAAGCTGGACAAGCCACCTCCACTAGTCTGTTTGGCGATTTCAGCAAATTGATCGAACAGTTCAAGTTGCCGGGGATCGACCTGAATGCCTTGATGGAGGCGCGACGCAAGGACATCGACGCGCTCGCGGCCGCCAACCGGACCGCACTCGAAGGCATTCAATCCCTGAATCAAAAGCAGGCCGAGATCCTGCGCGCGACAATGGACCAATTGCAGTCGATCGTGAAAACCGCTGCGGGAAGCGCAACGTCTGCGAGCACGGGGGAGATCGTGCAACAGGCTTTGCAGAAGGCATTTTTGAGCATGCGGGAGCTGGCGGAAGTTGCTTACAAGAGTCAATCCGATGCATTCGCTGTCGTGAGCCAACGCGCGCAGGAGAACATCCAGGAAGTGAAGGGCCTTCTGCAACCGAAGAAATGAGCGAAACTCCGATCGACCTGGAGTCCGTGACCGGGATAGAGATCCGCGATGTCGACCTGGACGGGCAACGGTTGCGCGCCGGTATTCGGCGCGCACGCGACAGCACGACGCCACTGCTGGTATTCAACGGCATCGGCGCCAATCTCGAGCTCGTGCAACCCTTTGTCGAAGCGCTGGAAGGCGTGGAGGTCGTCGTCTTCGACGTTCCCGGAGTCGGGGGATCCCCGGCTCCGACCTTGCCTTACCGGTTCACGTCGCTGGCCTGGCTCGCCGACAAGCTGATGAAGCGGCTGGGCTACGCCACGCAGGTGGATGTCTTGGGTGTGTCATGGGGAGGGGCGCTAGCTCAACAGTTTGCACACCAGTTCTCGAGCCGCTGCCGCCGCTTGATCCTGGCCTCCACCTCGGCGGGCGCCATTATGGTGCCGGGCAAATTGTCGGTGCTTTCCAAGCTGATCGTTCCGCGGCGTTACACGGATCCGGAGTACCTGCAAAAAGTCGGCGGCGAGCTCTATGGAGGCGCATATCGGCGCAATCCTCGCTTGCTCCAGGAACACAGTCGCCACATCCGTCCGCCGCGCGGCCGCGGCTATTTCTACCAGCTGTTTGCCGCGTGGGGCTGGACCAGCCTGCCCTGGCTCGGCTCGCTGCGGCAGCCCACGCTGGTCATGCACGGTAACGACGACCCGATCGTTCCCCTGATCAATGCCAAGATCCTCGCCGCGCGGATCCCCAACGCGAAGCTGTACGTGATCGACGACGGGCATCTGTTTCTCGTTGCCCGAGCGCAGGAGGTCGCGCCGGTCGTGAAGAGCTTTCTCGCGCAGGACGCTTCCTGATCGCCATGGTCAGCCGCGAAGCAGGCGGCCGCAGACCCCTGGATGAGGCGCAGGCGCGCTCCAAGGCGGACCGATTGCGCCGCATGCAACGGCTTGCCACCTCGCTGCTCGGGTTGATGCTGGCGATCCTGGCGATGAGCGCAGCATACGAGTCCCGCCATCCCGGGCTGCACTGGATACGCGCCTTCGCCGAGGCGGGCGCGATCGGCGCCCTGGCCGACTGGTACGCCGTGACAGCCTTGTTTCGCTACCCGCTGGGTTTGCCGATCCCCCATACCGCGATCGTCTCCCGCAACAAGGACAGGATCGGCGAGAGCCTCGGCGATTTCGTCGAACAGAACTTCCTGACGCCCGAAAACATCACCGCCAAGCTTCGGCAGCACGACGCGGCGCAGGCGCTTGCCCGGTGGCTGGCTGCGCGCAGGAACAGCCTTGCGGTAGCCTCGGCCGTCGCGGATTTTGTTCCTGTGATGCTGAGCGGGTTGAAGGACGAGGAGATCCGGCAATTCTTCGATCGCACCCTCACGCCTCAATTGCTGAGCCTTAACGTGTCGCGGATAGCAGGCAACGTGCTGGCGATGCTGACAGAAGGCGAACGGCACCAGGTGCTGCTCGATAGGGCGCTGCAGGCCTTGGAGCGCTGGCTCGTCGCGAAGCAAGGTCTGATCGAGGCCAAGTTCAGCGAAGCGTCCCGCTATACGCCCCGTGGACTGGACAGTTACGTGGTCAACAAATTTCGACAGGGAATCGTGACGCTGCTCCACGAAGTGGTGGAGAACCCGCGGCACGAGCTGCGCCAGCAGTTCGATCAAGCAGTGCGGGACCTGATTCACGACCTGATGAACTCCGAGGAGTATCGTCAGAAGGGGCAGGCGCTTCTGAGGAAATTGGTCGAGCATCTGCAAGCCGAAAAGTTCTACCGATTGCTGTGGGACGACGTCAGGAGGCGGGTTCAGGCTGACCTGGAGAGCGAGTCTTCCTTGATCAAAGAGCACATCGCTAGCGCGTTGACCGTATTGGGCGAGGCATTGCTCGAGGAGGCTGGCGTGCGGCAGAGGCTCAATGCGTGGTGGCTGGACGCCATACATAAGGTGGTCGTGCGCTTCAGGCACCAGATATCCGGCCTGATCACCGATGTGGTGAAGAGCTGGGACGCCGAAGAAGTCAGCCGGGCAGTGGAGCTGGAGATCGGCAGGGATCTGCAATACATACGGATCAATGGCACGCTGGTCGGCGGCACGGTCGGCTTGCTCCTCCATGCCGGGATGTACCTCGCGGGCACTTAGCCAGGCCGCCAACCCGCGACTGCAAAAACGCTCAGAACTGGGAGAAAAGCATGCTGGTCACCCGATATCTTGCGAAAGACCTGTTCAATGGCAAGACCGTTTTCGTGACCGGTGGCGGCAGCGGTATCAATCTCGGAGTAGCGAAGAACTTCGCGGCCTTGGGCGCCAATGTGGCGATTTGCGGCCGCACCCAGGAAAAGCTGAACGCAGCGGCGGCCGAGCTCTCTGCGCTCGGCGCCAAGGTCTGTGCAGTTGCTGCCGATGTGCGCGAATTCGGGGCCCTTGAGATGGCCTTTGCGAGAAGTGCGGCGGAACTGGGTCCCATGGACGTGCTGGTGTGCGGCGCTGCCGGTAATTTTCTGGTGCCCGCCGAGACGCTTTCGCCCAACGGTTTCAAGAGCGTCATCGACATCGATCTGCTCGGTTCGTTCAACGCCTCGCGGGCGTCATTCGAGCAGCTGCGGGCGACCAAGGGCACCATCATCTACATTTCGGCGGGCATGGCCTACATGCCGCACGCTTTCCAGGTGCACGTGGGCGCTGCCAAGGCCGGCATCGACATGATGATGAAGAACCTGGCCATCGAATGGGGCCGCCACGGCGTACGCACCAACAGCATCGTGCCCGGGCCGATCGAGGGAACTGAAGGGATGAAACGGCTGTCGGGTGAAGCACAGCTGGCAAAGTTCATCAACGGCATTCCGCTCAAGCGCATGGGCACGGTGGACGATATCGGCCAGGCCGCCGTTTTCCTGGCCTCACCGCTCGCTGCCTACATTTCCGGCTGCGTGATGGTGGTGGATGGTGGCCAGAACCTGGCCGGTTCGGCTCTGTTCAACATGGGTGCTGAACAGATGCTTCGCGCCCAGGTAGGATGACAGATCATGAACCTGGAGACCGTGAATCTGGTCGTCTCAGAGAGGGTTGCCCGGATCGAGCTGAATCGGCCGGACAAGGCCAATGCGATGAACCGGCAGATGTGGCAGGACATCCTGGCTGCCTTCCGCAGGGTGGACGAGATGACCGAAGCCCGCGTCGCCGTGATCAGCGGCCGCGGCAAGTACTTCACGTCGGGCATTGACCTCGACATGCTGGCGGGGCTGAGACAGCAGATGCAGGACGATTGCGATGGCCGTTCCAGCGAGAGGCTGCGCCGGACGATTCTCGACCTGCAGGACACGTTGAGCAGCATCGAGCGCTGTCGCAAGCCGGTCATCGCCGAAATCCACGGTGCCTGCATCGGTGGCGGCATCGATCTGATCACCTGTTGCGATATGCGCTATGCCGCTGCCGACGCGTATTTCTCGGTGAAGGAGATCGACGTGGGTATGACCGCGGACGTTGGTACGCTTCAGCGCCTGCCAAAGCTGGTGCCCGACGGGATCGTGCGTGAACTGGCTTACACCGGCCGGCGCTTCGACGCCGACGAAGCAAAAGCGATTGGCCTGGTGAATAACGTTTATCAGACACCCGAGGCCCTGCGCGCAGGTGTCGCGGAAACCGCCGCTACCATTGCCGCGAAGTCGCCGCTGTCGATCCGCGGCATCAAGGAGATGATCCTTTACTCGCGCGACCATTCGGTGGCCGACGGTTTGAACTACGTCGCCACATGGAACGCCGCGATGCTGATGTCGGAAGATCTCGCCGAGGCGATGATCGCGGCGAAAGAGAAGCGGGCGCCAAAATTCCGGGATTAGCGCGCGACCGTGGTGCGCAACCGACGACTGCTTCGACTGTTTCCGGGCCTGGAGAAGCACTATGCCTATTCGACGAACTAGCCGGGCGGATCGCGCGAAAGCCGGTGGTATTTCACTTGAAGGCGCAATTGGCTGAGCCCGGCGATCAGACCAAAGATGCGAGCCAGCCTTGGCCTGAAGACCGCAAGGTAGTGGAGCTCGGCGTGCTCACGCTAAACAATGTTCTGCCCAACAGCGCGCAGGCGGAGAAGAAGCTGCTGTTCATGCCCACCAACCTTACGGCAGGCATCGAACTCTCCGACGATCCGCTGCCGAGCGTGCGCACTGCCGCCTATGGCGTCTCGTTCGGTAGGCGCAACCGCACGAGCAACGCTGCGACGCAGCCGAGCGCCGCTACGCCCTAGGCGCGGAAGCGACGCAGACGCCTTTGCGCCCGAAAAGCCAGAGGGGGAATCGGAGGGAAGGGACCTCCCCTCCGACTCTTAAAGCCTGTAGTAAAGCCAAATCGCGAGTATTCGAGCGAATAACCACCGGATTCACACGGCCCGGGCCGTTGTGGTCGACGCGCGCCGTGCGGATGTGCTGAAAGGCGATCGCTCGAGCACTGTGCATCCGTTTCCCAACATGGAGCCGACCTTGATCAAGCATGCATTGTTTGTCCGCCTCGAAGCGAAGCCCGGCAAGGAGAAGGAGCTCGCCCAATTCCTGCGCGCCAGCCTCGGCATGGCGCACCAGGAAGGCACCACTCCAGTCTGGTTCGCCTTGCAGCTTGGCCCGTCTACCTTCGGCATTTTCGATGCTTTCTTCGATGAAGCCCGTCGTCAAGCGCACCTCAGCGGGCCTATCGCGCAGGCGCTGGGCGCGAACGCCCCCGAGCTACTGGCGCAGGCGCCTTCGATCGAACGCATCGACGTGCTCGGGGCCAAGCTGACCGGTTGAAGCCCGCATGGATCCCGAGTTATCGCCTCGGCGGCATCGCGAACAGGCCCGTGACGCCGCCAGCGTAGGCAAGATCCATCGTTTTAATCATAGTATTCCGGCGCGTGCTTGATCGTGGCGGTTTGCTCCGAATCGTGATTGATCCATAGCTGCGCGTGCTCGGACTTCACGATCGCGTCGACCCGGTCCATCGACTGGCGGGACTGGTCGGAGTTGAAATTGAAGCCTGGTACGCGCCGATTGATGAAATTGTCCTTAAAGTGAGCTACGTCGCCGCTCAACAGGACTGCGCCGGTTCGCGGAAGGCGGACCAGCAGCGACTGGTGGCCGGGCGTATGGCCGGGTGTCGATAAGATCTTTACTGAGCCATCGCCGAACACGTCGTAGTCCCCTTCCAGCTTGACGACTTTGCTGTCCCGCAGCTTTTCGTAGCTCGCGGGCTTGAATCCGTACTTGGCCGGGTTGGGTCCGAATGCGGCGTCGTATTCGGTCTGCTGGATGTACAGCGTCGCCGCGGTGAACAGGTTCGCATTGCCAACATGATCACCGTGAGTGTGTGAAAAGGCGACATAGCTGACCTCGGTCGGCTTGACGCCAATTTCGGCCATCTGCGAGACCAGCGTATGCGTTCGATACGAGCGCATGTTGAACGGCCCGGCGATACCCTCGGGCAGGTCGGCGATCGAATCGGGGTACCCGGAATCCCACAGCATCCAGTCCTTGCCGTGGTGGATAAGGTAGCAGTTGTCGCTGAAGACGGCAGACTGCCCGACGCTCACACCCGGCGTCCACGGGCTAACGTCTGGGATCTTGGCCTCGCCGCAATAGAGTACGTAGAGGCGGTCGACGCCGGTCGACGTCGACGGTTGCGTCAAAGCGCACCCGTCGAGCACCAGCAGGGTCGTACACAAAACCGCAAACTGCAACAGCATTTTCATTGCTACTCCTTAGACGAGAGTGGGGCCGGAACTAGGCGACAAGCCTTCCGGTATGCGCAAAATGTCGCTGAACGGCGTCTGGCCGTATCCGACATGGTTGAATATCCGGGTACGCTTCAGGCGCCAATTTCGAGAATCACCTCCAGCACGACGCACACTCCCAGCGGGAGGCTCGCCATGCCTAACACCAGGCGAGTCGAAGTCTTGTTAGTTCCGAATACGCTGGCCAGTAACTCCGAAGCCGCGTCAGCGACTTTTGGATGCTCGCGGAAGTCTGGAGTCGTGACGAGTGAAACACCGAGGCGGACTACACGCGTCACTTTGTTCAACGACCCCAAATGCTCCTTGACCAAGGCTAGCGCGTTCAACGCCGCGAGACGAGTTGCGCGTTGTCCGTCGTCCACGCTCAACTCGCCTCCGATACGTCCCAAGAACTTGGGGACTCCTCCCTCTACTGGTAGCGTGCCACTCAAAAAAAGCATATTTCCGGTCTGCACCGCTTCGACATACGCGCCGAGCGGTGTAGGGGGCCGAGGCAGCTCTATCCCGAGGTCTTTCAGCCGTTGGTCGGCATTCGCGTTTGTTGGGTTGACGGTCATTGCCGGTCCTCCACTCGATACTTTGTGTCAACTGATGAAGTGCGACTGCCGACGCTGACTCGAAGCCGCCGCCGGAGCCAATGCTCCGCCCGCGGCTGAGAAGTTCAGCGGCCGGCGCTGAACCCCCCGTCCACTGGCAGCACGGTACCGGTGACGAAATCCGCCTTCACCAGATACAGCACCGCCGCGGCGATCTCGTCAACGCGGGCAATACGGTTCAGTGGGTGCAGGCTGCCGAGCGCTGCGTGCGTCTCAGCTGCATGCATCGGCGTGTCGACCACGCTGGGGGCGACGGCGTTGACGGTGACGCCGTACGGCGCTAGCTCCAGGGCAAGGGCATAGGTTGCCTGATTGATTCCGCCCTTAAGCGCGACCGCCAGCAGTGCCGGTACGCTAGAGTGAGGCTGGATGCCGAGCGAGGCGGTTATGTTGATGATCTTGCCCTGCTTGCGCTGGCTCATGTGCTTCGCCGCCTCCTGCGAGGGATACAAAACGCCTTTCAGGTTGGTGGAGATCTGCTCTTCCACTTCGGCCGGCGTGAATTGAACGAAGGGCTTGGCGGTGAAGATGCCGGCATTGTTGACCAGCACGTCGACCTTGCCGTACTTGGCGACCGCCTGCTCGAACACCTTCGTGGCGGCCTCGGGCTTGCCGACGTCGCCGGCGACACCGAGGAAGCGGTCGCCGGCATCCAGCTTTGCCGCGGCCGCGTGCAAGCGTTCGGTGGACCGGCCGGTACCGACGACGTTGTAGCCCTCCTTGAGGAAGGCTTCGGCCAGGCCTAGGCCGATGCCGCTGGTGGCGCCGGTGATGACGACGGTTTTATCTGACTTGCTCATGGACGCACCTCACGAATTGAATTTACGGCTGCTGGTCGGCCCCCATGCCGAGCGGTGCTCCCACCAGTTCAGAGGCGACTCTAATAGCGCTTCGGCACGCAATAAACGGGGTTTGCTACACTTGTTTTGATACACGGTGTAATGATTATGCGCAGGCGATTTGACGACATCTTGCTGGGGAGCATCGAGTTGTTCTGCTTGGCGGGCGAAGCCGGTAGCTTCACCGCGGCCGCCAATACGGCGGGGGTTACGCCGGCTGCGGTCAGCCGCTCGGTCGCGCGCCTGGAGAAGCGCCTGGGGGTGCGCCTTTTCGTGCGCTCGACGCGTAGCATGCGGCTCACCGAAGCCGGCAAGACTTACTACGAGCAATGCCGCGCGGCACTCAATCAGCTGGTTGAGGCTGAGCGAAGAGTCACCGGCGAACAGGTGCAGCCCTCAGGCACCATCCGAATCAGCGCGCCGACGACCTATGGGCATCACCGCCTGCTGCCAATGCTGCCGTTGTTTCGAGCGAAATGCCCATTGATCAAGCTGGAAGTGCATATCAGCAACCGCAACGTCGATTTCCATGAGGAGAATTTCGACCTGGCGATTCGGTTTCGCGCCCAACCCGACTCGACGATGGTGGCGCGGCAAATCGAGGACGCCAGCCTGGTGATCGTTGCAAGCCCTGCCTATCTCAAGCGCGCCGGCCTGCCGCGGAGGCTCGCCGACCTGGAGCACCACGAGTGCATCCAATTTGATCTGCCGAGCAGCGGCCGGCAGATCTCCTGGCTCTTCAACGAGGACGGTCACGAGAAGGAGATTTTCTCGACCGGCAACTATTGTTGCGCGGGGGATGTGCTCGCCGGCGTGACGCTGGCAATAGCTGGGGCGGGGCTGTTCCAGACCTATAAGTTCATTGTCGCGAAGGATTTGACCGACGGCACCCTGGTGGAGGTGCTGCAAGCTTTCGGCGGGCGCTCACGCCCCGTCAGCCTGTTGTATCCGCATGGCCGGCTCTTACCGTCGCGTGTGCGCGCGTTCATTGATTTCATGATCGAACAGACCGAATTGGTGAAGTCAGCAGAAATCCAAACTCGTCCCGCAAAGAGGAAGCGTTCCAAGTAGCGAGTTGCGCGCTTTATTACAGTGGCTGGATCGTGGTTCTTCCCGTCGCCTCCGGCGAAGAACTCCGGGCTCGGCTGCTGGCCCATCAGCGACAGTCGGCCAGGTAGTTCGGGTCCAGGGCGTGCGAAAACGCAACCATCAGATAGTGTCCGGTTTCCTCGGAAATTATTGTCGCTTTTTCCCGGCCGAGAAGTCGGGTATGGCTCGAGTCTTCGAAAATGGGTCGGCTATCGAGAAGGTGCGGCTCGGTCCGCTATGTGATGTCGAGCGGCCGCTTGCGTTGCCACTGTAGCTGCGGGCCTGCTTGCTGGATGCGGTGGCGGCGGTGGGACTTCGACCGGAACCGCAAACGTGCTGCTGACCGATTCCCCGTCGTGCGGATACGACCACGTCTA
>Ga0137377_10000096_pt1 | contig 40601 bp, 38 predicted proteins | sample SagtaG_22_FD_104815 | JGI IMG/M metagenome (GOLD analysis project Ga0137377, IMG submission 104815) | Vadose zone soil microbial communities from Sagehorn Ranch, Mendocino, California, USA - Sage2_L_40_16 metaG | ecosystem: Environmental > Terrestrial > Soil > Vadose zone | place: USA... | reverse complement strand
GGCACCCGCCGCCGAGCTGGCGGCGTTGCGGGTCGCGCAGGAAGGACTGGCCAACGCCATCAAGCACGCGCAGGCCGCCACTATCCGCTTGACGCTGCATCGCAACGGCGCCGGCGCCCAGATTCGGGTTGCCGATGATGGTCGCGGTTTCGAGCCGGATGCTGACGGCGCCAGCGAGGGCCTCGGCCTTCGTTTGATGCGCGAACGCGTCGCCGAGCTGGGCGGCACGCTCATCATCACGAGCCGGGCGGCCGAAGGGACGGTCATCGAGGCGACGCTGCCGGTGGTCCCGCAGTGATTCGCGTGCTGATCGTCGACGACCACACGGTCGTGCGCCAGGGCCTTCGTTTCTTGCTTCAGCAGGAGTCCGATATCGAGGTCGTCGGCGAGGCGGCCGATGGGAACGAGGCGATCGAGGCGGTGCGCGAGCAGGTGCCGGCGGTAGTCCTGCTCGATCTACTGATGCCCAATACGGACGGACTGACCGCGCTGCGCGTCATCAAGCGGATAAGTCCCGCAACCCAGGTCGTGATCCTGACCTCGCATCAGGGCGATGACCAGCTGTTCGAGGCGATCAAGGCGGGGGCGATTTCATACGTGCTGAAGGCGGCCGGCGTGGATGCGGTGGTCGGCTCGGTGCGGGCCGCGGCTCGTGGAGAGAGCGTGCTCGATCCAAGCGTGGCCGCCAAGGTGTTGCACGAGATGCGCCGTCGCCGCGATCGCGACCCCGTGGATCAGCTGTCGCCCCGCGAGGTCGACGTCCTCACCGCCCTCGCCCGCGGGCGCTCCAACAAGGAAATCGCCCAGGACCTATCGATCGGGGAGGAGACGGTCAAGACGCACGTGTCGAACATCCTCTCGAAGCTCCACCTGGCCGATCGGACCCAGGCCGCCATCTACGGGCTGCAGCAACGGCTCGTTCCCCTCGACGACGCGCTCGAGTAGCTCGGGAAGCCCAAGCAAGGTCATCCCTTAGGGGAGCTGGTGCTAAGGCCATCAGCCCGGGGTCGCAGATCAGCGTCGACCGAGGAGTGTTGACGGAGATCAAAACCAAGGCCTAGTCTGTGGAGTCTCGAGCGTCCCTGTTTTCTTGGCAGCCGATCAATCGAGTGACCGACTCATCCGTGTAGATCGAAAAAATCTCTCCGGCCTTCTTGGTCTGAAAAAGGGCAACAGTCTGGTCGCCCTCCTTCTCTAACGCTTGCATGAGGTCCTTGAATCCCGGCAGCGGCCGGCCTGCGTTTGCAGCGATTTCGCCTTTGATTTTGTAGCTTGGGTACAGGTCTGATGCCCGTTCCGTCGGCGCCTTGAGGCAGTCTCGCGGATCGTGACCCATCGCGTTGGCGCACGCCGTGGCCAGGTCGCCGCTGGCCGCCTCCAGAAGGTGGATGATGGTGGCGCGATTAACCTCCCCGGTCATGGCTCTAGTACCATCTCATGCCCATGTAAACGCCTTGGAGGGCCCGGGCACTGTAGGGGCAGATCTTGATGGGAGGTTGAGGCAAAATGCGACTCGCAATTCCGTTCTTAGCGGCTGTCCTGCTCGCCCTTGGCACCGGTTCGTCATGGGCAGCAGCGGCGACGAGATCGACGGCGAACGACCAGCTGCAGGTCTCCGCCACCGTCGTCAACCCGGTGCAATGGAGAAAGCGTGGCCTGGCAGGGCATGGCGCACTTCGAATCAGGCCACGTCAACTTCCAAGGTATCGAGGGCACGGGCAGCCTTGGAAACACCTACCGGGTCGTCAATACGCCAACTTTGAGCTGACGAAAAGTGGCGAGTCGGCGCTTCGGTTTCTCAGCCCGCGTGAACGCGAGGCGATCTACTTGCGGTTCTTTCAAGACGCGGCCTATGAAGACGTGGCGGCCATCATGCGGATCAATGAGAGCACCAGCCGAGTCCTCGTTCGTCGCGCGCTCGACAAACTGCGAGACCGTCTGATGCGGAAGGAAGCGAAGAGGGAAACCCAATGAAAGCGAACCCGGAAATCGAAGACCGGCTTCGGGCGCACCTTGCGGCCGAACGCCAGGCGATCCGTCCGCCGGCCGACCTCGAGGCGCGCGTCCTGCGACGGTTGGCGGAGACCCCTGTGCCCAGAAAGGGCGCGGGCATGTTCCGCGGCCCTGATTGTTTTCGCCGCCGGTCTGGAATTCGGCGTCGCTCGACTGCGGGCGGTCACACGCGGGCCGGTCCAGACAAGTCCAACCCCCACACGATTGGCGAGTGCGACGGCCTCGCCCTCGCCGATTACCTCGCCGCGTCCGGCGACCGCGACGGAATACGCCGACATGGCGGCAGTTGGCAAGCCGGGCACTGAGCGCCAGCTCGGAATCACGGATTGCGGATCGTCCTCGCCTGGCGCTGGTCACGATTGTTTCATGGCGCTGGGCGCGTCGGATGCGATGGTTGGCACCGACGCCGGCTACTTTCATGGTGCCCGATTTGGCTCAGGCTGCTGGGACTATCTCTACCAGGACGGCGCCGGCTGGCACTTCGTCGATGTCCAGTGCGCCAAGGCGCCGGGCTCACTCGCCCGGATTGGAAGCGATGACCTGGTCAAGGTTTCCGGCTTCGCCAATGTCCGGTCGGATCCGGGGCTGCAGGGACGTGTGGTCACTTGCCTACCCAACGGGACAACGGTGCATGTTGTTGGTGGCCCCGTCTATCGAGACGGCAAGCTCTGGTGGCTGCTTCAGGGTCACGGATGGATGGTGCACGACTCACTGGCGGGAGGAGCCAGCTAATTACGGGGGCGGTTCTCTACGCCGATCGATTCCGGAGCCAGGCAGCTACGGCCGCGGACCTCTTGTGAAGGCCGTGTTCGAGATAGAGGCGATCCAGATGCGATTGGATGGTTCTCGGTGAAACTCCCAAGCGTGTGGCGATCTCCTTGTCAGAGAGTCCGGAGGCAACCAACCCGAGGATCTGTGCCTGGCGCGGTGTCACGTGCATAACATTGATCGCCGCTGGATTCTGTTCGCCTGCCATTTCTACTCCCCCGTCGATGCCCCGCGAGTCCTCCTGTTACGTCCCCGCCAAATCTCCCTCGGCGATGAAACCGTCGAGTCGATCGAAGTCCCGCTCGTAGGCCATCCGCATGAACACCAGCGCTTTTTCGTGTTCGCGCCGACCCCGAAGGACATCGCTATAAATGACAGCCACTTCCGCGAGCTTGGTTTTAGCTTGGCGCTCGACCAGGAGCTGGAACGCCTGGCGGAAGAGCTGGTCTGCCGCATCGTGATCACCTAGGTTGTCGACGGCGCATCCCTCTAGAGCCGCCCCGGTTGCTTCGTAGAGATGGTCATGAGCCGCCGCCGACGCTCTCTGGCCTTCGCGCGCAAGGCGAATCGCTTCGTCAATCGCCCCGTCGCGCCAGGCGTACCTCGCGAGTTCTGTCGTCGCAGCCGCGACGGTCTCGAGGTCATTGAACTCACGCGCTCGCTCGAGGCACTGGCTCTGGTAGCGCCGCGCTTCCGGGATGTTGCCGTCAGCGAAATAGGCATCGCCCAGGTTGCTCAAGATCCGGTTGGCGACCTTCTGCTGCCCGAGTTGGCGGTGGATGCTCAACGCACGGTCGCAATGTTTGAGCGCCTGCTCGAGGTTGCCGGCGGCCCGCGCCGTGATGCCCAGCGCCATGTGGGCGTTCGCCATGCGGAGCAGGCTCTCGGCATCCGTCGCTGCCCGGAGTGCCTTCTGCAGATAGGTGATTGCCTGCTGCACTTCCCCCAACCGGTAGGAATCGTTTGCCAGGTTGGTGTACAAGCGGGCACGCAGATCTTGGTCGCCGGGTGTGGCGCGGTCGAGCCATTGCACGGCGCGCAGATTGGACTCCATAGACGCGCTAAAGCGCTCGCCGTTGCCGAGGACGGCGCCTAGCTCAGTGAAAATTTGGGCATTGAGCTCGGGGTCGTCGGGCGGGGCCAGCGCGGCCGCCTCATAGAGGCTGCTCAGCGCCCGTCCGCGCCGATCCAACAAGAAGAAGGCGATGCCCTGTAAGCGATATAGGTCTGCGCGTTGGTTGGCGGTCAGCGCCAGCTGTCGGGCCTCTCGGATCACGATCAGAGCTCGCTTCGGCTCATTGGCCTTGATGGCCAATTCGGCGGTCTTCAATAGGTAGCCAGGATCCGCGGGCACGGCTTCCTGCACGAAGTGCGAAAGCGGTTGCCCCAGGCGATCGGCGAGCAGGCGCAGCTTGGGCAGCGAGGGATTGAGCCGGTCACGTTCGACGAGGCTGATGAAGCCCTTGCTCGCGAAGCCTCTCGCGAGCTGCTCCTGAGTTAGACCGCGAGCGATCCGGGCGGCCTTAAGACGACCTCCGACGGAGTTCATTCCTCCTCCTCGAGTTTACAAAGAATAAACCGGTAGCCTCCACTATATTGACAGGAATATGGGGCGGTGGTAGATTTCGGCCACTGTCGGCACTCGCGGGTTAACAGAAAGGGGTTGGCAGATGAACCGCGTGACTTTCCGCATCGTCCTCGTTCTCGGCGTGGCTGCGTCCTGGGTACTCACGACAGCGGAGGTCTGGCCGAGCCGCTAAACAACAGCTGAGCTAGAGCGCGCGCGCGTCCGCTGGGAAAAGGGCGGATTGGGGGCCGAGCTAGTACCGTCGCCTAGCGCAAGGGCGCCACCCGACCCCGCCCTAGGTGCTGGCGCGTCTTTCGAGCGTCGACGACAGCCAAAAAGCCTCCGACGACGTTCTTACTCGCTTAAGCGAATGTACGTAGGATCTCAGGGGCACACGACGATTTCTTTGACACGCATCTCGACCGATGTTACGTTTGAGGCTCTGATCGGTTCGAGCTAGCAAAGGAAGGCTGGCGTCTTGGGGGCAACTCGGTGATCGTCACACCTCGATGAAATCGCAGCGCCCCATTCCGGCCGGCTTCTTCTTCGGGGTCGAGTTGTTTTATCTCCTTCTGCTCCTCATAGGGGCGGGCCTCTTCGCAAAGTGGGCTGGCTTCAGGCAGCTTTTTCCGGAGACGATCGGAACGGTTCCCTTGCCGGTGATGTGGTTTGGCGCGCTCGGCGCTGTCACCATCGGTCTTTACGGTACGTTTTTCCACAACAAGGACTGGGATCCGAGCTATAACTTCTGGCATTTAGCCCGACCGTTCAGCGGCGCGGTCCTTGGACTCATTGGGTACCTGATCTTCACCGCCGTGATCAGCGCGACCGGCGCACGCGCAACAAACCTGGCGGTCCTTTACGTCGTGGCGTTCCTGCTGGGGTTTCGCGAAGAAAGCTTTCGCGAGCTCTTGAAGCGGGCGACGGACCTCTTGCTCACAAACCCGACCCAGCGACCGGCCCCCGCGCCGTCGGCGCCAACGCCCACGAGCCACCCCGTTCCCGTTCCCGTTCCGGAAGCCCCGCGATTGGTAACGCCTCCCGAACACAACTCCGCTAGCGCCATCGCTCCCGGGCGACTGAAGGCAGGCTGGACGGAATGGGAATCGCTGCAGGGAAACTGGAACTCCGGGCCGCACGTCTCCACCTGGGGGGCCGGACGCCTCGATGTATTCGTGCGCGGCATGGACAATGCGCTCTGGCACAGGTCTTTTGACCGTACCTGGGGTTCCTGGGAATCGCTCGGCGGCCGGTTTGTGTCGGATCCGGCCGCCGTCTCCTGGGGCGAAGGACGAATCGATGTCTTCGCCCGAGGACTGGATAGCGCCCTGCATCACCTGTCCTTCGACGGAGCCTGGCATGACTGGGAGTCGCTCGGTGGGCAGCTGAGCTCTGGCCCGGGCGTCTGCTCACGCGGACCAGGACGCCTTGACGTGTTCTTCCGCAGCCTCGACAGCAGCCTGTCTCACATGTGGTACGACGGACAATGGCGCGGGGTTGAGCCGCTCGGCGGCCAGGTCGCGTCTGATCCCTGCGCCGTTTTGTGGGGCCCGGATGTCATCCACGTGCTCGCGCGCGGACTCGATGGTGGACTCTGGGACCAGCGGTTCGAGAACAGCTGGCGAGCCGCGGAATTGCTCGGTGGCACGCTGAGCTCCAGCCCCGATGCCGTTGCGGCCTCCCCAGGCCGGTTGGAAATCTTCGCCTGCGGCGTCGATAGCAGCCTTTATCGCAAAACCTACGACGGGACGTGGCATGACTGGGAGAACCTTGGCGGACAGCTGGCATCGGATCCCGGAGTGGCGTCGTGGGGCGGCGGCAGGATCGACGTGTTTGCCAGGGGAGGCGACGGTGCGCTCTGGCATTCATGGACGGAGTAATGGCGAACGACAAGCGGATGTTCTCTCCACGTGAGGCACAGATCATGGCGCTGATCGAGCGGGGGCTTTCCGACAAGCAGATCGCCTTGTCCCTTGGAGTTTCGTACCGGACGATCCGGACTCACCTCGAGCGGCTCTTCAAAGACCACGGACTTCACAACCGCGCCTCGGCGCTTGCCCGCTGGCTGCATGAAGGTAAGCGTTAGGGCATCGCCAACCAGTGCCGGACGAGGTGTCCGAACCGCGTGGGCACGCTGAGCCCGCTCGGCAAGCTCGCCTGCCGCAGGTAGGGCCGGTCGACCCAACTCCACGCCGTCCAGCCCATGCCCAGCGCGCTCATGTACATCGCGAGTCCCTCGCCCCACGGGGAGGCGTCGGCATCGTCCCCACCCCATTCGCCGGCAAAGACCGGGACCGTTGCGGCCAGCCTGCCAAAGGCGCGGGCCCAGTTCGGGAATTCATCCGTGCTCGCCAGCGTGGGAATGTCGGCCGGCAGTGTGCTCGTAGCCACTTTCGGTCCTTTCCCGGGATAGACGTGCGTGCTGTAGACCAGACTGGCAAAAACCTCCGGGCCGCCCGCGACGATCCTCAGCGGCATGTCTTTCAAGTTGTAGCCCCAATCGATTCCCGATACAAAAATGAGCGACTTGTTGTGCACGCGGCGGATGGCCGCAACCAGCTGGCGCGCCCAAGACTGCCACACCTCCATCGTCACGGTGGTGACCGTGACGAGGGTGCCATCCTCCCCGATCCTTGCCAGCGGGTTTGGGTCGTCAGGGAGCGGCGCGTGCGGTTCGTTGAAAACGTCGTAGAGGACGGCCGGTTCGTTCTGATAGCGAGTGGCAAGAAGGGTCCAGACGGTGATGGAGTCCCGGTTGGGTAACGGCGCGACCCGGTTGGTGCTGCCGTCGGGATACGTCCCATACGAGGTATCGGCATCCAGCCACTGCAGGTCGAGCAGGCTATAGGCCCCCAGACCTGAGAGCCAGAAGATCAGCTGATCGAGGTTGTCAAGGTACTCGGTAGCCGGATGGCCACGTCGGCCGTGGAGCGCCCAGTCCTGATTGAAGGGGATCCTGACGATGTTCGCTCCCCAGCTAGCCATTTCGCTGAGGTCCGCCCGGGTAATCCTGGCTGAGTTCAAGAAGTCGATGCCCGGCTCGGAGTATTCCAGGCCGGAGCGGTTGACGCCGCGCAGGATGACGGCCTGCGGCGGGCGGCTGGCATCCTCGGCCGAGACGATCCGGTTGCCGGAGGTGATCAGCCATGGGAGGCCATTCGAGAGGTGGCCGCTGGGAAGGCGGGCCTGAAGCCGCCGGCCGCTCGCTGCTTCGCGTTCCGTCCGCGCTTTTGCCTGGTCGGCCTGGACCTGCTCCTGCTTCCGACTGGCGCGGTCCTCCGCCTGCTGTTGACGGCGTTGGTCGTCCGCCCGCGTCTTCGCCTTATCGGCCTGCGCCTGGTCGCCCTTGCGCGCCGCCTGGGCCTCAGCCAGCTGCGTTTGGCGTCGCTCTGCCGTCAGCTGTTCCTGTCGCCGTGCTCCGGCCTCCTTCTCCTGTCGCTGTTGCTCGGCGGCAGCTGCGCGGCGGCTATCCGCCCGTTCCTGCGCCTGTTGGGCCGCGCGCTCATTGGTTCGCTGGGCATCGCGTTCCTCTGACCGCTGCGCCGCGCGGGCTTCCGTTTGCTGCTCTGTGCGGCGCTCCTCGGCGCGCTGCTCGGCTTGCGTCCTCTGCTTATCCTCTCGCTGCCTTTCGGCAGTCTGCGCCTGACGCTCGCCCTGCCGCTGGCTTTCGTGACGTTCGCGGTCCCGCTCCGCCTGTCGCTCGCCTGCACGACCTTGCGCCACTGCGGTATCGCGTTGCTCCTGCTGCCGCGACTGGACGCGCTCGGCTTCGCGTTGCTGATGACGTTGCTGGGTCTTCTCCTGCGCACGGTGCTCATTGTGGTGACGTTCGACGGCCTTGAGACGCGCCGCCTCGGCCTGCTGACGCCTGCGTTCCTCTTCTTGCTCGAACTCGCGCTCTTCGTCGCGGGCATGTTGACGGCGTTCTTCCTCGCGCTCCTGGTCTTTCTTGCGCTCGAGCTCCTCGCGCTTTTTCTCTGCCGCCTTCTCCGCCTTTTTGTCGCGGGGCATGTTTTGTGACTCAGGCCATGAAGGCATGCGTGGACGAGTGGATGGTTCCGAACAGGTCGGACGGCGTGCGCGCCTGCCGAACGATGTAATGGAGCCGCTGGGCGCGCCCAGCGGCGAACTCCTGTTTCAGGCGATCCCAGGCCGGCTCGGGTAGGTGATAGATGGCGTGCCCACGATCCGACCGGAGCCGCCGGGCCGGAACGGCAGAGTTGCCGAACCAGCTGCTGAAGAAGTTGTGCTCGTTGCAGCTCAATCGCTCATCGTCAAACAGCTCCTCCCTGGTCGCGACTTCTACGGCGTAGTAGAAATTCGGCATCGTGTGGAGCCGGAAGGCGGGCGCCACGCTGAAGGCGAGAGCGGGCGCGGGCGGGCTGATCAGGTGCACCGGGGTGATCTCCGGACCGTCGGGCGGCCAGGCCGGGGAGATGCTGATCGATGCCAAGCCGGTCTCATGAGTGACGCCCCAGGTGGCATCCGGCGAGCTGCGCAACCGGTAATACAGTTGTTTGGTCGGCGGCGTGACGAGCTGACTCCATGCCACCACCGGAAGCGCGTACGTATCGACGCCGGTTGGGATCGGTCGGGAGCCGGTTGTGAAGTACTGTCCGCCGCCGCGTTCCGACGAACGGCCGAAGAAATCCGACCGGCTCGAGACTTCGACTTCGTACCATCGGTCCGGGCCGGATTCGATCCGGAACAATGGCGGCAGCCCATCGCTGTAAAGGGTGGCGGCATTGATGCTGATCCGGGGTGTCGGCGGCGGATTGGCGACGGTCGTTCGCAAGATCGCCCGGTGTCGAAACGCGCCACCTGCCAGCCGGGTCGATTCGGCCAGCACCTCGATATCCGCGTGGTCGCCCATGGCCGCCGCAGCCGGCGGCGTCACCGTGACCTGATAGATGGCATCGTTGCCCGCGGGCAGGTTCACGAACACCCCCGGCCAGGACCCGGTGGCCGTCCAGCCGGCTGGCACCGTGAGATGCATTCGGATTGGTGCGACAAGCTGATCGAAATCGTGGAGCCGTAGCGGAAAGGACACCGGACTCCCGGCAGGGGTGTTGAGGGCCGTGATCGCCGAGACGTCGATGCCGAACGGCTGGACCTCCGCCGTCGACTGCCCCTGCAGGTCGGTCAGGACGGCCACGATCCAATGCGGGCCGCTATCGTCGTCGTACGAGTTGACGTGCCACATGAAGTTGAACCAATCCTCGGCGACGGCGCCCTGCGTCGTGAAGCCAGGGATGACATACATGTCGTACCATCCCACCGGGTGGGCGCCGATGACGCCGCCCGCGGCGAGCGGGGCATAGAACGGGCTCGGATTGGCGCCGGCAGCCGTCGTCCCGGCGACGATCAAGAACTCGCGCCGGGAGTCGGCCGTGGGATTCGGAAGCCCCGTGATTCGGTCGCTGCCGCCGAAAAGAAGATGAACCGAGTTGGCCTCGGTACCGGTCGACGTCAGCATGCCCGACGGCAGGATGCTCGACCGGACGGCGCTGTAGTCGAGCAGGTAACCGTTCTCGGCCTCCGGCTGGCCCATGCGGTCGAGGATTCTCGTGTCCACGCTCACGAGGTCTTTGTCCAGTCCAGTCGTGGCACCGAGGCTGACGATCGCGATCCGGTGGGTCGCGGGGTTCGGCGCCTTCATTTCGACCGTGATATGGGTAGCGCGATTGTTGGCGGCCGATCCCGAGAACTGCGGCAGGCTGGTCTCCGTGCGCCGCAGCCGATTGAGAGGGTTCTTTGCGGCGTTCTCCAGCTCAAAATGCAGGTGGGCTCCGACAGTTCCCGTGTTTCCCGCCAGGCCCAACTGATAGCCGCGCCGAAAGCGGGCGCCCTGCGCCACCGGCACGGTCGAGGTGAAGGGCACGCGCATATGCAGATAGCTGGTCTCGTACGAGCCGTGATCGAGCCGGATCCATCCCAGCGCGTTGCCGACGTGGTCAACCGTCCCGTCGGCCACGGCGTAGATCGGCACGTTGTTGACGGGAATGTCGATCCCCGGATGCCAGAGCCGGCCATTCGTCACCCATCGTGGACCGTGATCCGACTCGAGCCGGCCGGTGACCACGGAGCCTGCCGCGTTGACGAACACCGCGTTGCTGGAGTCGATGGGTAGGCCGCCCCAGATGCCCGGCATCCGGTGCCCGTCGTCGACCGGGGAGCGGGCCACATTGACCCGGGCGCCGACGGCATCCATCGTGAAGGTCGTCACCCGGTAATAGATGAAGCGGCCTGCCGCCAGCGCCTGCCAGGCGGCATCGGGAAGGATGAAACTGGCGACGTGCTCGACCAGCGGGTGCGGACCGCTGCTGACGTAGGTGGCGCCGGCTCCGGCTTGAAGTTCGGCGGCCGTTGCCGCCAGCTCGACGACGAAGAAGGTCCTGGCATCGCCGCGGACGACGAGCGCCGGCGGCATTGGATCGCCGAGCATTCCGCTGTCGCGGTGATCGACGGCCGCGTTGGCCGGCGCCCCGATCTGGCCGATGGTCAAGAAGGGTGCACGAAGTCCGCCGGGATCGTCGAAGGAATAGGAGCGGCCCAGGCCGAACACCGACCGGGTCGTGATGGCCCGGTAGAAGAGTCGCGGCGAACGCCGCAGGTTCTCCCACACTCGCTGGGGCAGTGTGTAGATGTCCACCCCGGCGATGGTCTGTCGCTCTTCGCCGGGGATGTCTTGCATCCCCAGCGCCGAGCTGAAGAAGTTGGCCCGGTGGCGCTTGTAGCTGTTGATGCCAAGGAACAGCATCGGGTCCGTCGCCAGCTCCACGGTGTAATAGAGCTGTGTCCCTCCGTGAATCGTGAACGCGGGTGGGGCGGGGGTCGGTTGAGGTGGCGGCGGATCGGCGCCGAGGACGCCATCGCGCGCCGGGTCGATCTCCGCCAGCGCGTGCAGCCCGATGCGTCCCGCGAGCAACACGACGAAGGGCGCCTGTTCGTAGTCGAGATCCGCGAGAGACGTCGCCGGGTGAGCGCCGTTCAGGTCGAAGGTGAGAAGCCGGTAATAGAGGACCGGAGCGCGACGAAGCGCCAGCCAGACGTCCCTCGGCGTGTCATAGAAGAACTGATCGCTATCCGTGGGCGTGCGCACCGCGGGGACTCGGCGGGTTCCGGAGAAGCTGCTGAAGAAGTTGCTGTCCCGACGACGGTTCGCGTTGGCGCCGTTGAACAAGATCGGGTCGATCGCCAGCTGCGCGTCGTAGAGGCGACCGCGCCCGGCCCCGACCACAAATTGAGGTGCCGGCCCACTGGCGGGATAGCTGACGGCGACCGGCCGAATGCTGGGAGGCATCGCCGCCGGGCGCTATACCGGTGTGCGCAGACCCGCCGGCACGCGGCCGAAGCGCAAGCGCAAGGTGCTCATCGTCTCAGGGCGCTCCCGCGGTACGGAACCGGCGGGGATGAAGCCGACGCTTGGCCCGGCGAGCGCGACGAACCCGGCAACCTCGCATTCGACGTCGGTGATGATGTAGCCGCCACCTCCGTCTTCTCCGGTTGAGGCGGCCGATTGGCTGAGCGCCGCCTCCGCATCGTGAACGGCGCGAAGGAATGCGGCAGCGATCATCTCGATCGAAAAGGGACCGGGATTCAGCATCCTGTGTTGGGTGCCCCGACGATGCTCAGGTCTTCGGGGGTGGCAGGGTCGGAACGGTTACGAACGACAGCTTGACGAGCGACAGCGAATTGGCGTCGATGGTATCGCCGGGCTTGGGCACGGTCACCTGCATCTTGTCCCCCTGGACTTCGACAAAGCCTTTGAGCTCGAGCTCGACCGATTGCAAGGTGCCCTGCACCCCGGAGGGCGTGGCCGTCACGGCCGGCGCTTGCAGCGTTTCCAGCAGGGTTTTGAACGATGTGGCGACGTTATCGACCTGAAATTTTGGCCGCTCCTCGTGCAGCTTGGCGAGGTCGCCGCTCAGCTTGTCGACCTGGGCTTTCAGGGCGGTTCGCTCCTGATCGAGGCCACGCAGCTGGGTCTGCTGCAGCTCGATCTGCCTTTGGAGCTGGCCGATCCGCTCGTCTTCGACGTTGCCTCCGCCGCCCCCCGGACCCGTCGGAATTCGCAATCCTTTCTCGCCTCCTTACCGCTTGATCGCGCGTCCCGTCTCGTCGTCGACTTCGACGACTGCCAGCGTGCTCACCGCACCCTGCACCGTGACGGACTGCAGGACGTACCATACCCGGGCGGCGGCGTTGAAGTTGGCGACAACTCGAGAGTCCTTCCGGGGCAGGTTCGTCCCCGGCTCCTTGTCCAGCAAGGGGGTGGCCAGCGCGGTGACAACATCGGCGGTGAATTTGGCGGGGGCCTGCAGCGCGTCAGTCGTCCGCGGCGGCACCGGAACGATGGACAGCCGCACGGTACTGGTGGCCGTCGCGTCGAAGCGAAACTGGTTCTGGTAGCGCGCGTTCACCGGCTGAATCCAAATCCTCGGCGGCACGATCAGCTGCGGCCCCGATGGCGGCGCCGGGGCCGATTGGAAGGCCAGAGCGACCTTGATCTCCAGCTCGGCGCGCGGCATCTGGTACCAGGTGGCCTGGATGCCGTGCAGTGATAGCTCCGGGTCGGTGTCGATCTGGCGCTGCGTGGCAATCGCGGCGCGATCGAGCTCCGTCTGCGCATGGGCAACGCCCCGCCCGAGCGCCACGATGAATTCCTCCATCGCGACCGCCAATACCTCTACGCCGGCCGCAGCGCCGTCCGGCATCTAGCCCCTTTGCCTCATGGCCAGCTAGCCCGTCACCGTCACCCGCGGCGGTGACGCCAAGGTATCGACCGTGACCCGGTTGGGGGTGATTCGAGACGGCGCGGGAACGGGCTTCAGGATGGTTCGGAAGGTGCTCGATCCCTGTGCGGTATAGGAGTAGGTATTCGAAGTCCGGTAATCGACGGGCGATGCGTGTATCCGGAAGGGCAAACGCGCACTGCCCGACGTGCTCGCCTGGGACGACTCCCGCACCGTGATCGACATCTTGACCTCGAGGCTGGCCTCGGTGAACTGGTAGAAGGTCGGGCTCAGTCCCGCTTGGAAGAGCGACATGGTGACCGGAGCCGCACCGGAGGAGGTGACCTGGGCTCCCGTGTAGGGGATGACCCGACCGTCGGCGAGGGTTGCCGAGCGAGGCACCGCGGTGATGACGTCCGTCACCTCGGTGATGATGTCGACCGGAGTCTTCACCAGGAAGCTGAGGGTGGAGATCGCGCTTCGGTCGAGCTCGAGCTGCGACTCCGCGATGGCCTGCCCGAGGCTGTGCACCAGCTCGGCGAAGGGGACGTCGGCGAGATCCTGACCGATGCCCATGGGATTACGCGATCGTCACGCGGGGTGGGGACTGGAGCGTGTCAACGGTGACCGTGCGAGGCACCAGCCGCGCCGGCGGCGGCACGGGCTTGAGGGTGGTGCGAAGCAGGCTCGATCCATCGACCGAATACGAGAAGCTCTGCGAGTACTTCGCATCGACGCTGGCGCTGAAGCAGGCGAATCCTCCCGAGGCTTGAACCTCGAGAGAGAACTCGCTGGAGGTCTTCGTCGAGATCGCCATCTTGACCTCGATGATCGACTCGGTGAACTGGTAGAAGGTGGGGAAGAGCCCAGCCTGAAGCAGCGACATGGTGGTGAACTCGAAGTCCGTCGTCACCTTCGCGCCGGTGAAGGCTACGCCGCCTTTGTTCTTCGGTACCGGCTCGATGACGTCCGCTATCTCGGTGAGCACCTCGAACCGCGCACGTCCCAGCTCCCTCGCGGTCTGAATCGACGTTCGGTCGAGTGCCGCCTGCCCCTGCGAGATGGCCAGCGCCAGCTGGAGCACCATCTGTGGAAACGGTACGGCGAGAAGATCGCTACCGACCTGACTTCCGAGTCCCATCGTTATCCTCCTTCGGGAACTTCCGCATCAAACCCATTCGAATCGCCGGGTCGAGAGGCCGCTTGGACGGGCACCTGCATCGCGAGAGACTGGGTAAACGCTCGGTAAAGCTCCTGGGTCGCCGCGCCGCGAGGGTCGAGGGTCACCCCACCGACGAACGCAACCCCCTGGCATCGCCTGACCCGTTCCACCTGCGAGTCGTCGAATCCGGCCACCATCACCCGCTGTTTCGTGACGAGCAGGATCATGCCGCCCAGGCTCTGAATCTGCGCCGCCACGCTCTTGAGCGTCTCGATGTCACAGTTCGGCGGGCAGCTGACGAGGTAGGTCTGGAAGGCCATCAGGACGCCTCCACCGCGACGGGCCGGAAGGCACGGGCCTGGGCGCCCTCCGCCTCCAGCTCTTTGGCCGCGGTGGTCAGCCACGGTGGGGCCTGGCGCTGAAAGGTGGCGCGGGCGGCCGCCGTCATCGAGGCGGTGACCGGGAAATCCGTGAGCACGCTCCGAGCCATTGGCACAGCCTGTGGATCGTCGGGGGAGATCAGACACAAATCAGGCCAGAGCATTCGCTGCCATGAGCTCGCACTCAGGCCAATCACCGGCACGCCATGCCAGGCTGCCCAGAGGGGCAGATGCGAATCGCGACTATCGAGATCAATCGCCAGAATGGAACGGCCCAGTGCGGCAAACCAGAATTTTTCGGCAGCGTCGTCCGTCGGCCAGCCGTTGACGACAGGGAAGATCCGGCGCAGGGCTCCCAGGAGTTTTCGCGATGCCGGTCCGGAGGCCGGCCCGAGATAGACCAGGCCCGGGCGACGCGCTTGGAGCGGGCCCGCCCGGGCTTCGGTTTGAACGATGGGAACCCTCAGCCTCGGTGAACCCCGCTCACCGCGGGCGTCATCGAACACCAGCCGAGCCAACTCGCCGACGCGCTGCTCGCCGACCTTCAGCGTGAGGCTGACTCCTGCCGGCACGGACGCGAGACTCGTGCGCACAGCCCGCTGCACCGAAGTGGTGGTGTCCGAGTCCGCCAACGGACGATGCCACGCGGATGTCGAGGCCGGATGGCCGATGGCAACGGTATGGAGGAGGGGTGTGCTGCTGCGCCGAGCTGCCGCCTTTTGGGCGGCAGATCGCTGCAAGATCCGATCCCACTGAGGCAGGACATTTGACCAGTCATACCCCTCGGCGAATCGGCGTGCCTGCAGGCTTGATTGACGCAGCCGCGCTCGATCCCGGTAAAACTCCTCGAGGCGCGCGACGGCGTCGTCAACATCGACAAACGCCCGGGCGATGCCGAATTCGTCGGGCACGAACTCCGCCACTCGGATCACGGCGCCGTGCCCTGCGACCAGCTCGGGGTTGGCGGAATAATCCGGGGCGATGGGCACGACGCCACAGGCTGCCGCCTGCAAGGTCGGTAGCCCGAAGCCTTCCCCGGTTGACACTAGAAGGTGAACGTCCGCGGCACGATAGACGTTGACCAGATCGGCAAGGGGCAACCCATGCCGGATGCCGAATCCGGGCGTAAAGCGTACCCGTCCCGCGAGGCCCAGCGCGCGGACGTCGGCGTCGATTCGGTAGCTGTACTGGCTCGTCTGTGTCGCGGGATCGTTGGGGTCGCAGTGCACGTGCAAGAGGGCATTCGGCTTGTCGCGCGCAAAGCGCTCGAACACCGTAAGCAGCCGCGGCAACATCTTGCGGGGCTGGTTGCGAGCGTCCGAGAGGATGACGAAGCGCCCCTCATAACCCAACCGCCGCTTCGCCCCCGCCGGATCGGGGTCGGGTGAAAACTGGGCGGCGTCGACGCCGTGCGGAACGTATTCGCAGGCGACGCCAGCGGCCTGGGTTAACCGCAGGCCGTATTGGCTCATCGCCACCGGCGTGTCGGCCCGGCGCAGCATCTCCACCCAGCTGGGCGGGAGCGTGCCGTCGGCGCGATGGCCGTCGATGGGGAAGTACGACAGCCACCGGCTCGTGGTCATCTCGAAGAACTGCCGCAGCGAAGGGTCAGTGAGAAACGTCAGCCACCAGACGTCCCCCAGGGTGATAAGGACATCGGGTCGCAACCGGTAAAGATGATTGAGGAGGACGTCGGCCCCAAGCGGATGCCATCCGGCTCCATGCAGCGTGGTGCCCTTCCACTGCTGGCTCGGGCCGCTGGCTTGCCATCCCAGGATGTGAACGTCATGGCCTTGGCGGGCGAGGCCTTCGCAGACAAAGGCCGTCACATTGCCGAAGCCGGACGGCACGGTCGGGCTATCGGAGAGCCAAAGGACCCTCATGGCGAAGACGTGGAACGCATAAACCCCCTGACCGCGGCGAAGCGGGCAAAAACCAACGTCGCCGGGTAAGCGACCGGCCCGAGCCCTTCCGTTAAGCCACGATCGTATTGGGGTTAAGACCGGTTAACAAGTCGGTGAATCCACCGACAGGTTTTTCGCTTAAGTACTAGCTCCGCTGCAGGAACAGCATGTGATCGACGTGCGGGCCATGAAGGATGTCGTCCGCGGTCACCACCTGGATCGTGGAGTCGGTTGCAATCTCCCGCAGCATGAATCCCGCCGATCCGATGTCATCGAGGAACGCGGCGGGATCGGGGTACCGGCCGACATTCAGCTCCATGATCAGGGTGATCATGGAGTTGCGCGCCAGCGTTTCGCGCATTCCCCGCCAGATCTCTTGCTCGGCGCCTTCCGCATCAATTTTCACGAGGTCCACCTTTGGCCAGTCCTCGACAGCTCGGTCGAGGGAAACAGTCTGGACACGACGTACATCGTCGGAGGCTTCAGCGCTCCGGCAGATGGTCGCGTTGGCCAGACGATGGCGAGGGATCACGAGCTGCACCTCAGTGGCATCGATGTCGGTAGCCGCGCGCTCCAGGACCGTGACGGACTTCTCGAATCCATTCAGGGCTACGGTAAGGCGAACGAGGTCAGCGAGTTCCGGATTCGGCTCGATCGCGAGAACCCGGCCGGCCGGTCCAGCGGCATCCGCCATGATCAGTGTGTAGTAGCCGTGGTTCGCCCCAACGTCCACGCAGGCGTAGGCCGGTTGAACGGCCCGGCAGAGGGCCAGGGTCACCCACGACTCCCAATACCCGTCGAGGCAGAGGTGCGGAGTGACCGTAATGTCCGAGCTCGTCGCGTACATCTTGTATTGACCCAGGACCCGGCACAGGATGGTGCCGTTTCCCAGGCTCACCGCATCGCACTGCTGCCGCGACGCCGCCTCCAGCTCAGACCGTTCGCCCGTCATGTAGGAGGCGATCGTCATGGCTCAGCTAGCGCGCCAGTCTGCGCTGAAGTCGTTCGTCCAGTGATAGGGGCCACCCCAGGCGCTCGCCTCGCCAACATGCTGAACCAGCGAGGGGAAGTGGTAGTAGAGCGGGCAGAGCCGAGCGGCCAGCCGGGATATCTTGACGTCCTGCATGCCGGGCACCTCAGCCCAGTGCTCAACGATGTAGCCTGCCGTCGCCTTTGCCAGGATGAACGCCTGGCTCCCGTAAACGGTCTCAGGATCCGCGATGAAATACGCGTGATCGAGATCCCAGGTTCTGGCGTAGACCGTCGGGTTATAGAGGGATCCAAAGAAGTGTGACCCGGCGGTGAGCTGCTTCAACGGTTGCCAGCGTTCGAGATTGTGCACCAGGTGGGCGTTGAAATCGAGGTCGTCTTCGAGGAAGAGGATGAAATCCGCCGCGGTGCCCTCCGCATGGCGGAGCAGCTCCAGAGCCGTAGATTCCTGGCGTTCCTGCCGGCGCGCGAATGTTGTCTGGTCAACCTCGACGAGGACGTCGTCGATCCACCCCACATGCCGCAGGTTGGAGAGCGTTCGGTTGCGAACCTCTTCCCGCTCCGGGCATGACAGCATGCAGGCGGCGATCGTCATCGGCGGCGCTCAAACAAAGCTCATCGATGCCCTACCAAGATCAGGTTTAGCTGGTGAATGTGCTGGGTAGCGAGCTTTGGGCGCCGGCTGGCGCTGCCACCGCCGTGTCTTGCGATATTCGATAACTGCTCGAAAGGTGACGCAGGGCCGCCCCCATCAATCCATCGGGATATTCCTTTGCTAATTCGGCCGCGCGGGAGGCGGCTTCGTACCATCGCGCATCGCCAGCCGACTCGGCGAGGCCGAGCATTTGGCTGATCAGGCCCCTGCTGTCGGGGTCGGGATTACCATCGAGACCCTCGGACAGTGGCACCTGGCCACTTATCTGTGTGAGCCGCGTCTGCACCATGCCGATCAACTGGCTAATGGCACTGACCGTGCCCGGCGTCGATGCGTAGCGTTGCAAGAGAAGCGGCAACTCGACATTAGCTGCGCCGGCAAGCTTAGAAGGTCGCCATTGCGACAGAAGCCAGGCCTTCATAACGTCGAAGCCCTGGGAACCACTCGATGCAACCAGGTCAGCGCATGCCCGGCGATATCTTGCGTCAGCTGGGTCCATTTCCCCCTTCGACTCCCCAAGCGCGATCAGCTCTCTGGCGGAATCGATTTCACCCAGCCAGAGTGAGATCTCGGCGGCAAGATCCCAGTCCGCGGGGACGCGACGTGCGTCCTCCAACAACGCGCGCAGCTCAGGCTCAACAGAGCCGATGCCCGAGCGGAGAGCTCCAACTCGAAGCTGGATGTCGCGTACCCAACGAGCGTCGAGGAGGTCGTCGGCCGGCACGTTGACAGCCTCGTCAAGCTGTCCGGCGAGCATGCTGCAGAAGAGAAGAACACTGTTCACCCATTTCGGATCGCCAGAGTAGTGAGCCAGGATGTCCTCAACTGCCGGATCGATCGTCCCAAAGACGTTGATATGCAAGCCAACGATGGTTTCCTGAACGTAACTTGAGTCGCTGAGAGCGATGGCTTTCTCGGCAAAGAAGAGGCCACCCCGGTCGACCCCAGAATCGTGGAGCGCCCAAGCAACGTGCGACGCCCAAAACGGTTCGTTGGGGTTCAGCAGGGCGGCGACAATGAGCCACGGAACGGCCTGCCAGCGCGCCCGAATTTGCTGGCTTGTAACGAGATCGGCGAAGCGGCCGAGGAGAAGTCCCCTCAAGACCGCAGCGCGGCCCAGCTGCTCTTCAGACAGCTGTTCTTCACAGCGACGGAGGATGGCCAGCCCCTCCTCGGTGGATGCCGTGGGACCCGGTTCGGCCGTCGCTGTCGTCTCGTAAGACAACTGCCACGCATGATCAGCCAGGTCGAGCGCGTAGTCGCTTGTCTGTTGGGCTGCGAATGCCATCTGTGCCGCACCAAATGCGGGTCTGGTATCGCCTGCTTGGTCAAAGGCGCGCATCGCCGCGGCGAATGCCTCCGCTGCCTCCGGTTGCTGGCCACGCCGGTTCCGGATTGCGGCGACGAGCATGTCTACCGCGGCAACCTGCCGTATGGTCATGCGTTCTCGACTGATCGTCTCGGCGAGACGCAACAGTGCCTGGTCGTCTTTCTGGATCGCTGCAAGCTCGACGAGGAAATAGTGGAACCAACTATCATCCGCACGCGTTCGATGCTGATAGCGCATCCACCATGAGCGACGAGAATCCCTCCCCATGAGGATCAGTGCGTGACTGAGTAGCCGCCGGCCCTCATCGACGGCGAGGGAGCATTCGAGGTTAACTTGTGCACGTATCAGAAGCGCATCAGGGTCCGAAGGACTCATCTGTGATGCCGTCGCTGCTGCCTCGTCGGCTGCCGCGATAAGACCAGGCTCCGGTGTCGAACCGCCGAGACTGGCTTGCCGGAGCCTGAGGATCGCTTCCGCCTGGGCAACGTCCTTCGATGACGGGGCAAGGCTCAATATCCTCACGGCGTCGTCAAGCTTGCCTGCTCCTGCTAGAGCAAGCGCCTGATAGAGTTCCGAGGATTCCGTTGCGGCCTCGGCTTGTCGTCGGGCGCCATCGAAGTCACCAAGGTCGATTTCCGCTCGGATGCGCAGAATTTCGCATCTTGGGCTAGACAGGGAGCCGACCGTATCGAGATACCGAAGGGCATCGCTGGCCCGGTTGAGGTTCATCAAGACGGAAGCGAGTTCCTCGATAACCTCGATCGGAAGGTGATTGTTGGTCTCGAATAGCCTCTCGAGAATGGCTGCCGACGTCGCCGCGTCTCCTCTCAGGTGGTTAAGGTGCGCGGCGTAGAGGCTGGGAAGCACGGGCTTGTCTGGAGATGCGCGCACGGCAGCCGTTAGAGTGCTTGCCTCATCATCTGGAATTTCAGATGCCAGATCGGTGGCGTCAGGCGCCCGCAATACTTCCAGGCCCAGGGCCGCGGCGTCATTGGCCGCTTCAGGAGCACTTCCTGTCGCCTTCGTTAGAGCAAGAAGTGCGCCTGAACGATCGCCTCGCTGCAAGTACAGGCTACCGATGGCGTGGTGAATGCTCCAATCGGGTGGATCACCGGTATGCTCCTGCAGAGCTCGCTGAAGCTGGGCTAGTACCTCATCGTCATCGGCATTCGCCTGACGCAGCGCATTGGCGAGACGGAACCGAAGCTCGCGAATGGAGTCCGCTGTCATCAGCATCGCGTCATGAACTCCGGGCGGCGCCTACCGGTGGCGGTGCGCTTACCTCCGGACGGCGATTCAGATTGACGCCGGTGGCCGCAACACTCGCCGCCTGGTTCTCCGGAGGAGCTGCGAAAAGGAGTGGAATGCCGAAGTTATCCGCGGCTTCCCCACCAGCAGTCTGGATGACACGGTTGCGCGCCCAAAGGAACGCAAGGTCAAGCGGCTTACCACTCTCCAGTGCTCGAATGAGAAGCTCGGGAAAGACCTCGGCGTCGGGTTCATCGGCCAGATAAGACTGATACGGCGGCTGGTGACACACAAACGCGACCGGTCCGCGTCCCTTGCCGGCCAGCTGACTGCAAAGTTCAAGACCAGCACGGTAGGAGTCACTGCCAGGTCCGCTGGCGTACGTCATGATCAAGACTGCGCGGAACGTAAGCGCGTTATCGTCCAGAACTCTAAAGAAGTCCTTAGCCTGGTGCCAATCCGGAGTGGCTTGAGCGCCCCGCGCAAAGCCGATGCTGACATTCTTCGCATTGGTGCTATGAGCTTCGCGCTTTAGCGGAGCGACGAGGACAAGGTACCTCGACCGTAACCCACCTAGCGCCTTCAAGACGTTGATCCAGGTGGCGGCGCCTGCGCCGTGGCCGAGGTATGTGACCCAGTCCTGGTGCAGAGGTTGGAGCTGTTCCCGGATACGCTCGCCGGTAGCGACCGGGCCGGTTCGGTACCCGTTCACGACAAGTGCGCGTAAACCGGAGTTTTCTTCCGCCGAGCTGGGTCTGGCTCCCTGCCGCTCTACGATGATGTCCGTCCTCCGGCCGAGCGCCGGTGGGCCATCGTCGTTCGCTTCACCATGGGTGGTCCGCAGGTACTCCCAGGGTAAGGCAGCAAAGTCCTCCGCACCCTCGCCAAAGGAAAGCCTTAGTTTCAAGACCCTGGTGTTTTTTTCCGATGAGGTGAGGATCCGATTGCGGACTTCGATTGGCAAAGCCGTTTCAAAGAGATTTACTCCGATACAATCCCAGGCGGCGCGCACGGCGGCCAGGCCGGCGACATCGAGGTCCTCACGCCCGAGCACCCCATCGATGAGATGAGTCAGCCGATGAATCGCCCATTGTCGGTGCTCATCGAAGCGCCCGTAGGGGTGCACCTCGCCGGGCTCGCACCAGGAACCCCCCACTCCAGCAGGCGAGAACTCCACCGTTACTTCATCGACCACGACATCGTCTCGCCAGCCGTCGAGAGGCCGGGCCTCAATTGGGCCTGTGCGCTTTGCCATACGGAAGTCAGAATTGCCGTGACCACCCCAGTGAGGTTGCTCTGGGAGGGCTTTACACAGGGCGTTGAAGGCGTCAAAACCCGTCAGGTACCGAGGATCATTGACCGGTACCGCTGGATCGCACAGCACTCTTGCCAAAGCGTCCGTAAACGGGCTAGGCGTATCGTCTACTGCGGCGTCGGGCGAAGTAGTCATGCCACTGCTCCCGAGCGTAAATACTCCCTCGATTGGTTTACTCGCCGACAGCGTCAGAGCACCCTTGGCCGTGCCGGCCTGGCCCGCGAAACAGCAATCGAGCAACAGCATTGTCGGTCGAGCTCTTCCTTTGTTCTTGATCCAATCAGGCAACTGATGCGTATCGAATGCTGTTGCGTCGATACTGACGGTTTCGACGCCACACAATGCGAGTGATAGGTCTCCTCGCAGCCCGCCGTGCCCTGAGTAATAGATCAGCAGCGTGTCGTCTTTCTCAGCTGACTTGAAGAAGTCTTCGATTTTGGTTGCCAGCTGGCCAGTCGAAAGGTTCGACGCCTCGTCGATGTCTTCGTTCTTGAACAGGCCATAATCCGGACTGGTTAGCGCCTTGCGAACCCGTTCGAGGTCTGTCTTCGGACCCTTCAGCGGGTCCATCTTCTGGTATTCCCAGTTGGCGAGGAGGAGTGCCCGATATCGCTCCACAGTTAATGCCTCCGCGTAAGGGCTCCTGCGATCGCGGCCGTCAGGCTGGCGTCGTCGACGTTACTGGCATCGACCCGGAGGTGGTGCTTCGCGCGCCCATCATCCCAGTCAAGATCAAGGACCCGCCTCCCGGGATGGCGCTCGATCCAAGCCTTGACGCACTGGAACAGCCCGGGGATAGCCCCGGACGATAACAAGAGCGTTATTACCGTGAACGGGTCGCCTTTCTCCTGTCCACCCGGCGCTCGCTCGATACTGTTGGCGAGGTCGCGATTGATCTCCGTGTGGAGTTCGGCGAGCTCGCCGTTCCACGCCGAAGTTCCCCTTTCATAGAAGTTATCGGCGGGCGCAACCGTAATGCGGATTTCGGCGTGCTCCGTTTGGTCGTTCGCCATTTGTCCCCCTGCCCAGACCACTACGTTGCCCGTTCCCTGATGGCCACTATAGGCAGCCCCGCCGGACTGTCAACCTCCGCCAAATTACTGACCGCCAAGTTACTTAAGCCCCTTCGGTTTCCTGTCCGGTCACGGTCGGGTCGCGCTGGGTTTCATCCGGCTTGCGGTCGGCACCTTGAAGACTTGCTCCGCCGACACGAATTCCGGACGTTGCCTCGGTTGCGCGAGGCCGCCCATCACGGTGGACCACGGGGCAAACGGGTTCTCCACGCCCCGAAGGGCATTCCGAAGATTCGGGAAATGTCTCAGGAGAACCGAGGCAAAGCCGTTACGGTTGATCCAGTCCATCCCGGCGGGGGTGTAAACCTCGGGGGTGTAATCCGTGGTAAAGAAGCGATCGCTGTTGAGCCGGCGGGACGCCATCAGGATGAAAATGCGAAAGGCCGTGTCACTGAAGCCAAAGCCTGGCGGTGGCGTCTCGGCAAAGAGACCGACCATGAGGTCGACGCGATCGATGTCGTCGTCGTAGACGCGCCGGATCTGCTCTGCCCATACGGGGTTCGCGCAGAGCTCCTCGAAGGTCCTGACGGGTGGCTTGTGCAAGAGCTTGCGGAAGGCGTTATAGCGAGGGACGCCTCGCTCCCGCATCCGCAGGATGTCGGTTGCGGCAATGTCGTTGAGCGTGCCGTCCGGCTCCGTGAGCTGTTGCATCGCCTTGGGGAAATTGTGAAGCGTGATTGCCCCTGGATGGGACGTGCCCATGGTGTAGAGGGCGTTCTCAGCCGTCACCTTCTCGAGCGCCTCCCGGGCGTGCCGGAACGCGACGTCGACAAAGGTCCGTGTGCCGATGTCCGAATCGTCGCGCAGCGAGCGGAAGCTGACCTCGTCCGGAAGCAGCGGATGCATCCGGTAAACGGCAACGAACTCCTCGGTGAGGGAGTAGGGTACCCCGAAGTGGTCGGGGTCGGACCCGGGAATCCCGCTGATGAGCTCGCTCTTGCTGAGCCGTCCGAAGAGACGATAGACCCGTTCGGTTGCGAGGCCCCACCAATTGGCCCGAAGGCCGATCTGGAGCGCCGGATGGCCGAGGATGGCCGTGGTCCACTCCACCGTATGGATCTTGGCCAGCAACGCGGCGTTGACCAGTCGGGCACGGTCGAACAACTCCTGGTCGGACCAGGTGGGGTATTCGGCGCGCAGCCGGTCGCAGATGGCATTGTGCTCGAGGGAAAAGAGCGTGTGCATCAGCTCGAGCCCGACCCACCAGTTGCCCGATACCCCGGTGATCTCAATGCCAGTTTCCGGATCCAGGGGCAGCAGCCCATCCTCTCCGACAGTCAGCTTGCCCTCCCGTCCGGAGCGCACCTTCGCCTGCGTTTCGGCGTCGCTGCCATAGAGTTGAGACGCGTCCCACCAGTGGGTCGCGACGTTGATGAACGAGGGTGGTCCAGGGTCGCCGGCCGGACGGCTCGGATCCCGCCGGGTGCGAAGGATCCGCATCTGACGCGACGGCCAGGGATCGTCGCTGCCCACGGGAAGTTCCCATGGGTTCTCCTTCTCGTTCTGGCCGTGGCTGAGCCAGTCATGCACCATGAACTGCAGCCAGGCGGCGGCTAGCAGGTTGAGAGTCGCCGCCGGAATGAACGTCTCCCGGGTCATGAGCTCACGGCTCACCGTTCGCGGATTCGGTGTCAGGATGGCATGCTCCTCCTCGAGTGCGGTCGCCTCGAGGGGAACGTTGCGTCCGAAGCGGGTGTTGGCGGCTCCCATCAAGGGCATGTCGAGGTCGTTGAAAGTGCCATCGGTCGTGCGGGCCGTCAGGTAGCGCGCGTCGGTCGGGACCGGACTGTTCAGGCCGACCAGCGGAATGTTCCAGGTATCGTGCAAGTTCGTGCGCCGCAAGGTGGTGCGGATCCCGGCCAGGATGAGCGCCCCCAGATAACGGGGAAGGGAATGCCAGCCGATCGCGTGGTCGACCAGCTCGGCGAATTTCGCGTAGGCACGCGTGGCGGCGGAGAAGCGAGGCGGTGCGATGGAACCGAGCGAGCCAGCGGGGCCCTCTGGAAGCGCTTGCACGTGTGCGCGCCTGGCCTGGCCGGCCACGGCGGCTGCCAGTCCTGCCAGGGCAACGCCCAACAGACTCCAGCGAACCAGTCGCCGGCCCACCGAATCCTTCACGCCCCCTCCTCTGGTCGGGTCGCACCGAGACTGGGCCCGTAGTACCACCGCCGCTGATGCCTGTCAAGCCGAACACGCGGTCATGTTGACGCCGGCTTGGGTCGCTTAAGTAATTTGGCGGTTGTCGCGCGCGACGAGCGGCCCACGACCAAGCGCTCCGACTCCGAGCGAAGCGCCCAGGAGAGATGCGCCGGCGCTGAGGATGGCCCCACGGCGCGACAGTTGGCGCCCGATGCCCGCGATCACCGCCGCCGAAGCGTCGATGCTGTCGATCGCGATCCCGTACCAGAGCTGGCGATCACGAGTGCGCCCACGTGTCTGCACCAACAGGATGCCCATCAACGCATCACGGGCGCCGAAGAGGCGCATCACATATGGAAGCGCGGGATTTGCTTCGACATCGACGTGTATCACTCTTCCGGCCAGCCCGGGCGCGAACCAGGCAAGGGCCGCCAGCCCGAAGCGCGCCGTCATCAGTGCCGTAAGGCACTTGCCTTTCGTCAGCCTGAACATTTCGAAGCCCTGGTCGCGCTCCCCCGCGAAGCATCGTATAGTTCGCTGCAGAAGTCCAGGGAAACGGGACTTGGGAGGGCGCGGCGATGACCTTGGCGCAACGGCTCAACGACGGGTTCATGGCCATCTTCTACGCCGAGCGGCGAATCGATCCCTATTTTCGGAATGGGTTTGACCGACTCTTCCAGCGACCGCTGGCGGCGATGACGCAGGGGCTGATCAATCTCACCCGCGCCAGAACCCGACTGGCCATCGGCGAGGAGCGCCTCACTCCAGACGAGGCGGAGCTGACGCAGGTCATCATCGAGCGGATGGCAGCGTTCCTGAAGGTCCATTACCAGGGCGGGGTTGCCGAGCGCGCCGGGAATACGAAGACCTACGGCGTGGTCCGAGCGGAGTTCGAGGTCTTGCCCAACCTGCCGCCCGAGCTTCGGCGCGGGGTTTTCGCGGAGCCGCGGACGTACGCCGCCTGGGTGCGCTTCGGCGGACCCGGCCCGTTGGCCCCGCCGGACATCAATGACAACGGCGTCCTGAGCATCGGCATCAAACTGACCGGCGTGGCGGGCGAGAAGCTGCTGGACGACGAGACGCAGACCCAGGACTTTACGGGCATCAGCGCGCCCACGTTCACCACGCCCAACATCGTCGAGAACGTGAAACTTCAGCGTCACGTCGGGGAGGGGACTCCCATTTTCTATTTCCTGTCGCACCCGCTCGACGCGCTGATGCAGGGGCTCTATTCGCGGACCCAGACCAGCCCGCTGGAGGTCCGCTACTGGAGCTGCGTGCCCTATGCATACGGCGATGGACCGCCAGTCCAGTATTCGGTGATCCCGTCCGCCTCGGGCAGATCGAAGATTCCCATGCCCCCATCCGATGACTATTTGCGGCAGGCCATGGCGCGAACGTTGGGTGAGCGGCCGGTCGACTTCGACTTCTGGGTTCAGTTTCAGACCGATCCACACCGCATGCCGATCGAAGACGCGTCGGTCGAATGGCCTGAGCGCCTCTCACCCTATCGGAGGGTCGCCCGGTTGCATGTCCCAATGCAACAATTTGACTCACCGGACCAGCTGCGCTTCGCGCGCAACCTGGCTTACAACCCCTGGCACAGCATCCGGGAGCATCGACCGCTCGGCAATCAGGGTCGGGCGCGCCGGTCCATCTACCAGGAGCTCTCCCGCCTCCGCCAGTCGATGAACGGCGAAGCCCATATCGAGCCAACCGGCCATGAGGTCTTTGCCGACGTGCAGGCCCGCTAGCCTCCCCGATTCGCAGTCGCCGGCCGGCCAGCCAGGCTGCCGAGGTACCGGAGAGCGCGGATGCCTGGGAGGAAGAAGTAGCCGCCGCCGCCAACCGCAACAAAACTCGGCAGGCCGGTGAGGCGTTGCCTGAACGGTTTGCCCTGGATGGTGAACGTGGCGCCGTCCGGCCTGTGCGAGCCGATCAGTGGATCCGCATCGTCGTAGAGTCCGCCGAACTTGGGGCTGTTGACCCAGGTGTGCTGAATGAACTCGAACTGCCGCGCGATGTTGGCATTCAGGCAGATGAAATGAAGTCCCCGCACTGCGTTATCGGCGCCGATCTCGGACCGGTCGAGCGCCTGGTTGGATGGAGGGCCGAACTCGCGTCCGCGGCGCAGAATTCGGTGCCGCTTGCCAATGGCGACCGACTTGTCCGGGCCGAGATTGGGGTCGAGCGCATCCCGGGGATTGGTCCGCCTGACGTGCGCTCCGATCGGACAATTGAGACCGTCGCGATCCTTGGCGAAATACCCGAAGTCGGTCTCGGACGCACGGCGCGGATCATCCTCGTTGGGCGACGTGGCGAGCGGCGCACCGCCGGGCCAGCGCCCAACCATCTTGGCGGCCAGCTTTGTGCGCGCAGCGGGATTGCTGCTCCCGTCCGCGTTCTTTGATGCGCCCTCGACGAAGCGCCAGAAGCCGGCAACGTCCTGGCGAAGCTGACGGAAGACGAGATAGGTCCCGTTGCGACCGAGGTCCGCTCGTCCCGTCCCGCCGCTATCGCGCGGCAGCCGGCCGCCGGAATCGAGCGCCGGATCGATCAGTGGCCGGTCGGTCAGCAGCCCATACTCATTCTCGTAGCCAAGGACGAATTCGCCGGTTCGTACGGTATTGTCTGGCGGCCCGCTAGCCCCCAGGCCTGAGATCAGCGGCTGGGACATCCCATCCGCGAAGCCAAATGGTTCCCGATCGCCGAGGTCAACCGTGTCGAGCGTCGTTATCGATGAGAGCCCACCGTCCACCAGGCCCGACTGCAGCGTGCTCAGCAAGGTCTTCAGGACCGCGTCATCTCGAGCAAAGGCGAGGAGGAGGACGTCCGCGGCCGGCGTCGTGGGCCCACCCCAGGCCCATCGCTCGGGTGCGCTGTCACCGATATCGCCGAGGATGCGACTTCGATGTGACGTGACCATCCCGCCGAGGAATTCGTCGGAAAAGGTGGCCAGCACACTGCTACCCAGCCCGAGCTTCCGCAGGCCGGACGCGGTGAAGGCGAGCTGGATGGCACTGCCGCCCGGCGGGGCGGCGACGCTCGCCACCTGGCCGGCGATGCGGCCCACCCACGCGGCGGTGGCGCCGGCATCCTCAATGCCCAACAGCGAATAGCTGGCTGCGCGAAGGGATCCATAACCGCGCGCGACGAGGCCCTGCACATCGTCGCGGTCGAAACCGTCGTTCAGATGCGCCGCAGCCATGCCTCTGCCTCGGCCTCGCTCATCCCGCCGCGCAGCCCGGCCCGGATCCGGGCGTTGTTGTCGATATTGACCGCCGTCAGGCCCGGGTAGGCCGAATACCAGAGAAGACTCGGAACCTGGTGCACGCGGAGATAGTCCTTGAAGGCCTCCTCATCTTTCGCGCCGTCGAGGAAGAGCCAGTTCGTGCGTGGATATCCGACGCCGTTGCTGAACACGGCGTTCAGCCCCCAGGACAGCCGGTCGATGAAATCGTCCATGTAACTTTCCAGGCTGCCGTCGTAATTGCTGGCGAAGATCGCGCGGCGGCCCTCATCGATGGTCACCCAGCGGGCAAAATGGATGGTGCGGACTCCGGCGAGGTTTCCTCGGCTGTAGAGGTGGCGGGCGCTGTAATTGAGAGCCAGGAGAACGACTAGCACGGTCAGACGGCGAAACCATCCCGGCTTGATGAACCCAATCGCGCTGAACTGATTCTGGATGCCGTGATCTTCGAGGGCGGCGAGCTCCCGGACATGCGCGGGCACCGGCCGGATGTGGGGAGCGGCGTCGCGGACTTCGTGGATGCGCAGGAGCACGAGCGCGATCGGCAGCGCCAGCAGGATGAGCGGGGCAAGGAGGAGCGTAGCCAGCGGCAAGCCGAGCAGTTCCGCTGCGTCCCGCAGCCTCCAAGCAATGCCGGGGCGCGGCCTCGGTCCTATCGCCCACCTGAGCGAGGTATCCGCCGCGACGAGCGCGCGGAGTCGCTGGCGGACCTGCGACGGCGTCAGCTGCTTCCAGTCGCGACCGTGCCGGTCGATGAATTGCTCCAGGGCATCGCGAAGATGGGCTTCACCCCGAATTTGCTCCACCGACCGACCGACGGTGTTGACGTAGTACGTTTCGGGCTTGACCGTTCGCGCGAGCAGATAGGCGCGTCGCTGGGCTGGGTCGAGCGCATCGTCCGGATATCCCTCGCAGTGACGGTAGACGCGGTCCAGGCCCGCCCCGCTCCGCGTGATCAGCTCGTCAAGGAACCGGTCGATCGGTGCGTCCAGTTCACCAATGAGAAGCAGCGAGGCCTGGATCGCACTGGCGTTCAGGTCTTGGGTCGCGTCCAGGACGACGAACCGCGCGAAATGGACCTGGGAAAATTCCCCGAACGGGATGACCGGGTTGCTCGCCGGATCCTGCCCCATCGAGGCCAGCAGCCGCTTGAGGCTTTCGACCTGCCCGGGCTTGACGCTGGTCACGATCGTCAGCGGGACCTGCTCCGTCCAGGCGACCTCGCCGGTCGACTTCACGACGGGCGGTCGGGCGACTTCGGCCGTCAGGCTAATGGAGCGGGCACCTGACTGAACGAGAGTACAAAGTTGAGGATGCGAGTCCGATCCCAGTAGACCAGTCCCAGGTACGTTCCCGGAGCGACCTCTCGGATCTCATCGCGAATCCAGTGGGCGATCAACGAGGTTTTGGAGTAGTCGAGGACGATGCAGGGCTTGCCATCGAACCAACTGGATCCGCGGTACACCTTGGCGATGATGGCGTTGACCGTGACCGGCAGGATCCTGTTTCGGAGCTCGCCTTTCACCGGGTCGAAGACCTTGCCGCGCCATGCAAGCAGGTGGATCAGCCTCGCCGCCGCGTCCTCCAGCGGCGTCCCCGCGGCCACAATCACGGTGCCGTCGCCCTCGCCGGACGGAATATCGCCGGCTGGGCTGGCGCTGAACAGCGCATCGAGCTCAGCCTGAGACATCTTCATCAAGTGAGCAACGTCCACGGACAATCTGGATGCCTCCCCTCAGACGATGTCTGCAGTCAGAACTCTCGACCTAGGCTACCTGTAGCACTCGAGATCATTGGTGTCAAGGCCGAATCTTTCGATGAGGTTGAGCCGTTAGTGACAGCACCACATTCACGCCCGAGATCAAGCTCGCCAACACGGCTCCGCGTCGTGGCAGGTCGCCACGCACCCCCGCGGTCACCGCGGATACGAAGTCTGACGCATGGATGAACGGGGCGGCACGGAGTGCTTCGGCACGCGCTGCCGGTCGATCGAGCAGGAGATCGGCCCCGAGCAGAATGGTACGGATGCCGAACATGCGAAGGCCGTAGTTGGCAGCAGCCTGAGCTTTCGGATCGACGCCGAGCCGTTGCATGAGCATCGACGGGGCGACGAGCGCCGCGACGCCGTTGAAAAGCCTGATCAGACCAAGGGCAATGCGCGCGTAGTCGCGGGAACGGTGAACGTCAACGAGCTTCTTCATGCAGGTCCTCTCGTCAGCTGCCCGGGAAGCGTTCCTTGAACTCGGAGACGAGCGCGTCGCCTCCGGCCTGGACCAGACGTCCGACGATTGGGTTGACGACGATTGAGGTCACCGCTCCCGCCATGGTCGGGATGTTTTTGGCAAACCAGTCCCGGACGTACTCCATCGTCGAGAGCTTCGGCTTGTCGGCGGTGATCGCCTCATGCAGTTCGTCGAGATGTTCAGCGGCTGCCGCTTGCTTCTCCGGCGGGGCCTGACGGGCGGCCTCGGCTTTGAGGGCGGCGATCGCCTGCTTGAGCTCGGCCAGTTCGGCTGCGGTGACCGGCTGTGCGGCGACATTCGCTTGGGACTGCCTGATGTCGATCCCGACCGCGGCCTGGCCGCTGACCGGGCCGCCAAATGTTGCTGAGATATTGGTGCCGTCGTTTTTCTGCTCAGTCATGGCTCCTCCTCATCCCACCGCGTGCAAGCCAACGGACTGCGGTGAATCGGACGCGTTATCGGTGAATTGCAATGCGCCGTTGAGATCGTTCGCGAGTATGCGATATATCTGGACGTGCTCGACCTGGAGGGTGCACTGACCCTGCGGCATCAGCTGCTGGTTGCTGCATCCGTCTGTATCCTTGACGATCCTGAAGGCAGGGCTCGAATCCTTCGTTAGCATCGCCGAGCTGATCAGCAGGACTCCTTCGCCCGTGTTCGTCACCGTGATCGGCGCCGGGTTCGGGGTGCTGGGATCCTTTGTCCAATCGACAAAGGTCCGCGACAGCACCACTTGAGGTAGGACGCCTTGCCCGGTGACGGAGTACTCGCGCTGATCGCCCGTCGTGTCGGCGACCAGCAAGCTGTCAGTGAACGACCCGAGCGATCCGGGCACGAAGCTCAGGACGATCGGACAGGCCGCGCCTGGGGCGATCGGTGAGGCGGGCAGGCAGCCGCCCGAAGCCACGCTGAACGATTTGCTCAGGTCTTTCATCCTGATCGAACTGAGCGGCAGGGGAGCGCCCGAGGTATTGGTCAATCGAAGCTCCTTCCGTATCGGTCGCCCGACGGTCACTTTTCCGAAGGCAATGGGTAGCGACTCCAGGCGCCAGATGTAGATGCCGCTTCCTGAAAGGACCGCCGTGTAACTCTTGCCATCCGCGGTTACCGCCAGGATGCCGGAGGCCGACCCGGCGGCGCCTGGGTGATAGGTAACAAGAATGGTGCAGGTGTCATTGGGCCGGAGCTGGACTGGGATCGGGCAGTTAGACGTCTGCTGAAACGGTGGTTCCGTGGACAGCCCGGTCAATCGCAGGGTGCCGCTACCGGTGTTGTGGACGGTTACCACTCGTGAACTTGAGGTTAGCCCGACCGGTACGGCATCGAAGGAAAGCGGCTGGCTTGCCTCGAGCGACAGGATGCCCGACGGAAAGAAGGCCTGTCCCCAGAACGAACCGGCTCCGGGCTGGGGGAAGACGAAGCCGGCGGCCACGACCAGTCCGAGCGCAGCCCCGATTCTCGTAACCCAGCGGAGCCAGCGGATCGGCGGATGTGGCGCGGGCGGGGAAGGGGGCGTCGGCGGGGGCGCCAGCCGTTGCAGGTTGTGGCTGCTGGCGGCGATGCCCTCGGAGTCCCCGAGCGCCCGGCGAATCTCGAGCGCCTGGTTCAAGAAGGTGCCGGCCACGGCAACATCACCCAGGCAGAGAGCGCGGGTACCGAGCTGATGGAGAACCCATGCTTGCGCGGCCCGGTCCTCCAGCGCTTGCGCCGCCTGCATCCCATAGTCAAGGAGGCGATGCCAGGCGCCCCACCGACCCGAGAGTGCCAGCGAACGCTCAACGGCGCGGACCAACTGCCAGGCCTCCCTCCATCGCTGGGTGTCGGTGGCGAGTTCGGTGACTTTCATGAGGAGCCCGGACACCTCGAGGATCAGGCGCACGTCCCCGGCAAACCGTTGCGCCCAGGTGGCGAAGTGGCGAATTGACGGCGCGGTCCATTGTTGCGGGCCAGTGGCATCGATCAGGGCGGCAGCGGGCTCTCGGCTGAGCCGATAGCCGCCTTCCTTTAGTTCGGTGAGACCCGCCTGCGTCAACCGAAGGAGAATGGCGGGCGAATCAGTGACGCCAGTGATGGCTGCGGCGTGCGACGCTGGCACGGCCGCGTCGTAGAGCGAGGCGAGGACGCCGAGAACTTTGTGCTCATCATCATCGAGCGATCCCAGCAGTTGACGCGGATCGCCGGCCGTGATGCTCGTCAGGGCCTGCGGCCTAGCGCGGACTGCGGCTGCCGCCTGGATGAGGCTGAGCGGATTGCCCTCAAGCGAAGACCAAAGTTGGTCAAAGGTTGGCTGTTCAGCGGTCGTCAGCAGGCGCCCCAGCTCGCTTTCGACAAGTTGTATCGCGGCGTCCCGCGATAGCCCTCCGACCTTGACGGCTTGGCCCGAGGCCCAGAGCGTCCGATCTTTCGTTGCAATGACGACGACACTGTTCGGCAGCCACTGCAGGAGGGCCTCAACATGCTCGCGGTCCAGGCTCAGGTCGTCGATCATGAGCAGAGCACGGACCGGGTGCAAATACCGCCGGAGCTCGCCCTCGGTCGGCTTGAAGGGGATCGGCGCATCGGTTTCGTAGAAGGTGTCGAAACAGAACTGCAGCAGGTCCGGAAGAGGTTCGCCGTCCGCCGGCAGGTAGACAACACCGTCTGGACATCCGTCCGCCGCCACCTGACCGAGGCTCCGCAGGAGCACCGTCTTGCCCCATCCCGCTGATGCGTAGTACTCAAGTGGCTGGGCAGCGCGGATCGCGTCTCGGCCGGCGGCCAGCTCCATCTCGCGCCCAAGCAGACCGGGAAATGGTCGTGGCCGTAGCAGCACGGGGGCCGGAACCCGACGCGGCTCGATCGGTTTGCCCTGATAGAGGTTGACGATCGCGCCGGCGCTGTCGTTGAGCTGCACGATGTTTTGACCGTTGGCGAGCTGGCCGTTGAAGCTGCCGACCACGTGCGACTCGATGTTGCGGGCCGCGGGGGACGGGGCGGGGCCCGCCACCTCGAGGGTCGCGAGGGTCCCGGGTTGGGGACGCGTCAGATCGATAGACGACGATTCGGGCATGCCGGCCTCCCTGGCAGCGGGTTGCGCTGCGTGACTCGTATTTTTCTCCAACAACGCTTGATGTCAAGCAGTGGTCACGGCTTAAGTAATTTGGCGGTCCGTAGTTCGACCCACGTTGACAGGCGGATGAACCGACCTATAGTGACCCTCAGCAAAACGTCTCCGGACAGCCGGGACAGGGAGGGCTATGCATGTCTCCGCAATTTCGTGCCGCGCTGGTTCGTGGCTTGTACATCGCCGTGCCGTCGGCGCTGCTGACGGCGCTGGCGACCTGGCAAACCACGAATAACGCAAAAGCCATCATCATCGCCGCCGGCACAGCATTTCTGGCGCCGTTTGTCATCCGTGCGGGTGCGGAAGGATGGTATGACTCGAACCGCGCCAGTAAGGGCGACGTGCGCTCGGGCGATGTCCAACCCGTGCTGGCTCAACCACAGCCGCAGGTCCCGGAGCCGGCTCCCATCAGGTAGATCGGGAGGCAGCGTTGCCCGCGCCAGAATTGCAGCAGCTTCCGGCGGACCTGAGCGAAGAGCGGGTCGGGATTTCCTATTCGGGCGGAGGGCCGCTCCTCCTCATCGAGCTCGGCATTGCGCAGGCATTCGTCGACCTGAAGATCATCCCGGCGGCCATCGCGGGGGTCTCGGCGGGTGCCATCGTGGGAGCGGCGCATGCTCTCGATCCCGTCAACGGGGCGGGGATCAAGGCGGCCGCCGACGCGCTTCTCTCGCTCAGCAACGCCAAGCTTGGGCTGACGCGAGTCCAAATGTTCCTCAAGGTCCTCGTCGCCCTGGTTTCGTTGCGGAGGCTCCCGGATAGCGTCGCCGACAACGGGCCGCTTGCGCAAACCGCTGAGGGCGTCTTTCGGAAAATTCGGGGCCAGTCTCGGCTGACCCTTGGCGATCTGGGGAGGAACGGTGGAGTCCGTCTCTTCCTCGGAGGAACCGACGTCGAAGCGGGCGAGCGGAGTTGGTTCAAGGACACGGTGCCGGTCGCCGATGCGCTGGTCGCCTCGTCGGCGATTCCGGGCGTCTTTCCACCTCGCGCGATATCCATTGACGGCAAGCGCATGGTCTTCGTCGATGGCGCGGTGGCGCAGAATCAGCCGCTGTCCGAGCTGGTGCTAACGGCCAAATGTGGCACCCTCTACGCCTGCGCGGTCGGTTACGACGGCGAGCCCCAGGCGGTACCGAGCGACGCGCTGGAGAATGTGTTGAAGTCGATTTCGATCGTCAGCCACGAGTCGTCGCGCCTGGAGCAGGGTTATGTCCAGCTGATGTTCAAGCAGGCGGGTAAGGGCGTCGCCCACCATATTCATCCGGAGGGACCATTCGACGTCCAGGACTTCAATTTCACGCCGGACCAGATCCGGACGGTGATGAGCACCGCGTGTGCCCAGACCAGGGCCTACATTCAAGACGGGCGGATGCCGCCTTCCGGCGCGGTTCAGCCGCCCGCGCCAGCATTTGCTACTGCGACAGCTCCGCCACCCAACTGATGGCGCTCCGACGCTTTACTGCAGCGAGTTGACGTAGGTCACGTAGGCCGCGATATTCCCGAAGACACGACAACGCCCAGGCCGATTGCGACGAGAGACGTGGGAGTAGGTTTCAATCGCCGTGTCGATTTCTGAATCTCCGCTTAAGTCCCCGGCTCTCGGCTCTGGACTCGAAGACATCGTGAAACCATGTGGCGACGAAAAACGCCCTAGGGACCCGGGGCGAGTGGACCACGGCCCCACCTTCGCGCTCACATTCTCCGGCGGGGGCTTCCGGGCCGCGCTGGCCGCCCTGGGCGTCGTCCGCTTTCTCGCGGACTGCGGACGCCTGGGTGACGTGCGATTCGTTTCCTCGGTATCTGGCGGTTCCATCTCAAACGGCCTGCTCGCCTGTTGCTGGCGCCAGTTGCGCGAGGAGGGCTTCACGGCTGAGGCCGTCGAACGTCTGGTAATCGACCCGGCCATCCAATCGATCACGGGTTCATCCCTCAAAGACGAAGTCCTCAGGAATCTGTGGCGGACTCTGGGACCACAAACGCGGACGCATATCCTTGCGCAGGCACTCGATCGCCGATTTTTCCGCGGACGATCGCTCGAGAGTCTGGACCAGCGTTGTCGCTTCGTGATCAACGCCGTGAATCTGGTCACCGGGGTACGCTTCGCCTTCGAACAGGATGTTCTCGGTGACTACGTCGTCGGGCTTGCGTCGACGGCTGGCACTGGGATCTCGGTCGCCACGGCGGCGGCCGCATCGGCTGCGGTCCCAGGCGCATTCGCCCCCCTTGCGATCCACGGAATCGCGTTTCCCTGTGCGCAACGGGGAGATCCCCTGCTCCTTGACGGAGGTGCCTATGACAACACCGGTCTCGAGGCGTTCGATGGAGATCGATACCGTGACCTCTTCCTGATAGCAATGAACGCGGGTGGAGTGTTTGTCACGGGCCGCTGGGGCTGGGTGCCGATCATCCGGGACCTGGCCCGCGCTAATTCGACCCTCTACCGGCAAAGCACTGGTCTGCGAACTCGCTTAATGGTCGAGCGGTTCAAAGCCTCCGAGGCGGCGACCGCGAAAGGGGAGGCGCCGCCGATCTGGGGGCGGCAGGGAGTACTGATGGGCCTCGCGAGTGACGTCATCGGAGCGAACATCGACGCCTGGCGCATCCAACATCCGGAGCATCGAACCTGGCAAGGTCGCGACCTCGCGCTCGTCCCCACCTCGTTCGACCGATTTGATCGGCGTCTGTGCCGGCTGCTTGTCTATAGAGGATGGTGGCTGGCCGGCGCGACGCTACTTAAGTATTATCCTGGGCTCGTCGATCCGCCGAAGGACGCGCCACCCATCGACTGAATCGCTGCTGGACAAACAAGGTGTTGACAGTCGTGACGGGCAGTGTCACAGTGGGCTGAGCAGGAGGGGCTGGTGGGGCAACGTCTCTCACAACGCACGTTTCCGAGCACGGGCCGTACGGCCGTTGCCGACGGTTCGTCAACGAAGACGGCGAAGCGCGGTGAGCGGAGCGAGGCAGACCTAAGGAATCCGGTAAGCCGGCCGCTAAAGGTCTACGCATTCGACCCGTCCCAGGGTCGTGCGCTTGGTAACTACATGACCGTCGACCTTCGCTACGAGTCGTTGGAGCCGGGTCCCACCGGCCGGTACCTCCAGGTGATCGATTACGACGCTTCCAACAAGTGCTATTACCGTCCGGTTGATCTCGACGACCCTGCCGTCTTGATTCGCAGCGGACTGGATCCGACGGAGTCAGATCCCCAGTTCCACCAGCTAATGGTCTACGCGGTGGCCAGCGAAACGATCCGCCGCTTCGAGATTGCTCTCGGCCGTTCGATCAGTTGGAGCTTTTCCCGTTGGGGTAGGAAGGACCGGACACAGCCGGATCGCCTTCGGATCTTTCCTCATGGCATGCAGGAGGCGAACGCGTATTACAGTCGCGATCTCGAAGCCCTGATGTTTGGCTATTTTCCGGCATCACTGACCGATCCGGGCCTGAATCTCCCGGGTCAAACCATTTTCACCTGCCTTTCGCACGACATCATCGCCCACGAAACCACCCACGCCCTGGTGGATAGCCAGCGTGACTTCTTCATGGAACCGACCGACCGGGATGCAGCGGCCTTTCACGAGGCGTTCGCTGATCTCGTCGCCCTCTTTCAGCATTTCAGCTTCAAGGACGCGCTCCTGCAGATGATTCAACAGACGGGCGGAATGATTTATCGAACACCGGTCGCCCCAAACCAGCAGCCGACGACCGAGGGGCCGCAGATCCAGGCCGAACTTGCAGCCACCAATCCCCTGGTCGAGCTCGCCAGGCAATTCGGCGACGCTATGGGGATGCGGAAGGCCCTGCGGTCGGCGCTGGGGACGCCGCCGAACTCACGTCTGCTGGACAAACTTTCCGAGCCCCACGCCCGGGGATCGATCCTGGTCGCGGCGGTCTTCGACGCTTTCTTCACCATTTACCTGAAGCGGACGCAGGACCTGATTCGGATCGCTCGAAGTGGTGGCGTGGATACGAAGTCAAATGAACTCCATCCGGACCTCGCCAGCCGGCTGGCCGACGCCGCCGTCAAAACCGCGGAGCACTTTCTAAATATTTGCATACGCGCTCTCGACTATTGCGCTCCCATTGACATCCGATTCGGTGACTTCCTGCGCGCCATGATCACCGCCGACTCCGAGCTGGTGCCAGACGACCCCTACGGCTACCGGCGGGCGCTGATCGATGGCTTCCGATCTCGAGGCATCGTGCCCGATGGCGCCGCCTCCTACTCCGAGGAGTCGCTGCGATGGTCGCCGCCCGAGATTCTTTCCGGGAAGGAACTGCCCTTGTGCTCGGGGCTGCGATTTGACGTTTTCAGTGATCCGGCGAAACGGCGCGAGGCGCGGTCAACCAATGCCGTGATCCTGCACGATTTTGCCCAAGCCAACCACGAAGCGCTTGGCTTATCGGCAGACGGGGGGATCAAAATCCAGGCCAGGACTTTCCACGAAGTGTTTCGCGTCGGACCAAACGGCGAACTACTGTTCGACATCGTGGCGGAGCTCACCCAGCACCGCGATGTCCCAGTCGACCCAGATCACGAAGAGGCGGGGACCTTCACCTTCCGCGGTGGCACGACGATCATCGTCGACCAGACGGGCCGGGTTCGATATGCGATCAGCAAGCCGGTCGGCCAGGCACGTCACGATGCTGACAACCGCCGGGTGCAGCAACAACGCGCTTACCAGGCAGACCGGGCGGCTGACCTGGGGATCGCTCCCTACCTGGGGGAGGCGGAACTGGCGGGGCGCCTCGCCGCGACGAGGATCGATTTCAAGGTCACTCATCGAGGCTACTGAATGCCAAAAGTTTCGACGAGTCGCGCGAAGTCGAGTGCATCGAGTGCGGCGATCACCATACGCATGTACCGGGTTGGATTCGGGGACTGCTTTCTCGTGTCCTTACCGGTCGTGAGTGGGTCTGCGTACATCCTCGTCGACTGTGGAGTGCATGCCAGGGGGGACATCGGCTCCCTTAAGGAGGTAGTCGCGAACATCGCTGCCGTTACCGGTCGGAAGCTGGCCGTCGTGATCGCGACGCACGCTCATCAGGACCACATCGCGGGCTTCAACAAATTTGCTGATGAATTCAAGAAATTCCAGATTGGGGAGGTCTGGCTCCCGTGGACCTGGGATCCGGCGAATCCCACCGCCGTAAAACTGCAAGCCAAGCACGCCGCCCTCACCGCGGCGCTGGCTGCGCATTTAACGGCACTGAGCAGCCCAAGCAGGGCTGCCGTCGATGCGGTGGCGAATCTGAGCGGCAATGCGACGGCCATCGCACTTTTGAAGTCGGGTTTCGGGGTTGGCGCAACGGTCAGGTACGTGAAGGCTGGAAACACCATTGCCGATCCAGCCGCCATCAAGGGACTCTCGGTAAGAGTCCTCGGTCCGCCCGATTCTGAGGAGTTTCTGGCGCAAATGGATCCACCGGCCGGGCAGCACTACTTGCGTGCAGCGGGCTCGAACGGTGGCGATCAGAGCCGGGTCGAGCCGTTCGGCTCGCGCTGGCGAGCACCCCAAGCGGCAATTGCCGATGCGGAGTTACTCCTATCGCCGGAGGACGAACGCCTTGTCGAGCAAGCGACCGATACGCCGGCCGAGGACCTCGCGTTCGCGCTTGACAAGGCACGCAACAATGAGAGCGTCGTGACGCTGCTCGCGTACCGAGGACGGAATTTGCTTTTTGCTGGCGACGCGCAGTATGGGAACTGGCGATGGTGGCTCGACAATGCCCACCCAGAGGACATCCTTCCGCAGGTCAGCTTCTTCAAGGTCGCGCACCACGGCAGCGTCAACGCGACGCCAAAACAGGCGCTGGAGGCGATGACTGACGGTCAGTTCGCGGCCATGGTTTCGACACAGAGCACACCGTGGGCCTCGATTCCTCGAGTGCCGCTGATGGCGCGGTTAAGCGAGAAGACACAGAAGCACACCGTGCGCAGCGACTGGCTACCCGTAAAGGGCGCGCCGAGCCCGGCTCTCAAGACGGCGCCCACCCAGCCGGCAACGCTGCCAGCCGGCTTTGCGAAAGGCGCGCTCTGGTTCGACTACACGCTGAGTGTCTGACTCAGCCTGGACAGTCCGGCGCCGGTGCCATAGATGCGACACGGGCCCCGGATCCAGCTGGGGCTCACTCCCTCGTCATGCGCATCGAGGATCTCCCTAAGCGCGCCAGCACGCATCGCGATTGGACGCCGAGCTTGCCGTACGCGTTGCCGAGGTGGGTCTCGATCGTCTTCGCAGGTCGGGTTGCCCTTTCCGAGCAGGCGCCCCAGCCAGGGCGAAACTACGACGGTATAAGGCCAGCGCCGGCTTCGCAGCCTGCGATGAGCGTGATCGGCAGCACCAGAATGGCGGCGATGGACCAGAACGGTGGGCCGTGCCGTGCCGGATCCGGGGCCCGGATCGTCGCCGCGACGATCACGCTCGCAAGCAGCCACGCGTAGAGGAGGAAGCCGAAAAAGAGGGAGGCCGTTGCGCCGGCGTCTCTCCCGGCCGGACCGAAGACGATGAGCGAGAGCAGGCTTCCCGCGGTGAGTGCCAGGCCGACCAGAGCGCTCGCGATGCCCAATTGCAGCCACCGCCGATGGCCGCGCATCCGAAGAATGACGGCCGTCCAGCCGCCGGCGATCACGGCCGGACCGATGCCGAAGGGAATGATCAGCGCACCGTTGCCGGATAAGGCCCAACCATTGCCGGAGATGTTCGATCGGCTGAGCACAATCGT
>Ga0137377_10000086_pt1 | contig 41914 bp, 45 predicted proteins | sample SagtaG_22_FD_104815 | JGI IMG/M metagenome (GOLD analysis project Ga0137377, IMG submission 104815) | Vadose zone soil microbial communities from Sagehorn Ranch, Mendocino, California, USA - Sage2_L_40_16 metaG | ecosystem: Environmental > Terrestrial > Soil > Vadose zone | place: USA... | reverse complement strand
TAATGGCCCGCGACCGCTCACCGAAGTGCAAGCAGTGCCGCCGCGAGGGGATGAAGCTCTTCCTCAAGGGCGAGCGCTGCCTGACCGAGAAGTGTGCGATCGAGCGCCGCAGCTACCCGCCGGGCGAGCACGGCCGCGGCCGCATCAAGCAGTCCGAGTATCTGCTCCAGCTGCGCGAGAAGCAGAAGGCCCGCCGCTACTACGGGCTGCTCGAGAAGCAGTTCCGGACTTACTACACGAAGGCCGCGAAGGGCTCGGGGATCACGGGCGAGGAGCTCCTCCGCATGCTCGAGACGCGGCTCGACAACGTCGTCTACCGGCTCGGCTTCGCCGCCTCGCGCGCGCAGGCGCGCCAGCTCGTCCGCCACAACCACTTCATGGTCAACGGGCGCCGGGTGAACATCCCCAGCTACCAGGTGCGTCCGGGCGACATCGTCTCGGTGCGGAGCGGTAGTCCCGCCGAGCAGCTGATCCGAGACGCAACCGACCTCACCGCCTCCGTGGCGCCGTGGCTCCAGGCAGACCACGACGGGCTCACGGGCAAGATCCTCAAGCTCCCAGAGCGCGAGGAGATCGACACGCCCGTCCAGGAATCGCTCATCGTCGAGCTCTATTCGAAGTAACACGCTACGCGTTCTAGGATTCACAACCTGCAAGGAAGGACCGCATAAATGGCCACACGCACGTCACTGATGGATTTCCAGGTTCCAAAGATCGTCCACGAAGAGGTCGACGAGAACCGCGGCGTCTTCGTGATCGAGCCGCTCGATCGCGGCTTCGGCTACACGTTCGGCAACTCGCTGCGCCGCGTGCTGCTCTCCTCCCTGGAGGGCGCTGCGGTGACCTCGGTCAAGATCGAGGGCGTCGCGCACGAGTTCACGACCCTTCCGGGCGTCCGCGAGGACGTCACCGACATCCTGCTCAACTTCAAGAGCCTGGTCTGCCGCCTCCATGGCGACTCGCCCGAGATCGAGGTACGGCTGACGAAGAAGGGATCGGGCCCCGTCACGGCTGCGGACATCGAGGCCCCGGCCGACCTCGAGATCCTGAATCCGGAGCTCGAGATCGCCAACCTGAACGACAAGGCGAAGCTCGAGATCACGCTTACGATCGGTCGTGGCCGCGGCTACGTCCCGGCCGAGCTGAACCGCGGGCCGGAACACACGATCGGCGTCATCCCGGTCGACTCGATCTTCTCCCCGGTGCGGCGCGTCTCGTACGACGTCGAGGCCGCCCGCGTGGGCCAGCGCACCGACTACGACAAGCTGAAGCTGGACATCACGACCGACGGCTCCGTCGAGCCGCGGGAGTCGATCGGCCAGGCGGCGGAGATCCTGATCCGGCAGCTCGCGATCTTCACCGACCTCGACCGGATCGAAGGGTTCGGCGAGCCTCCCGCCGGTGCCGAGGCGCCGGCCGAGCCTGCGCTTGCGCGCGGGATGGAGAACTTCCCGATCGAGGAGCTCGAGCTGGGCGTTCGCTCGTACAACTGCCTGAAGCGAGTCGGCATCGAGACGATCGGCGACCTCGTCGTGAAGAGCGAGAACGAGCTCGCTGCGATCCCGAACTTCGGCAAGAAGTCGATTGAAGAGGTCAAGGAGACGCTGGCCACGCACGGGCTGACGTTGAGGGGCGACGAAGGCGCGTAGATGCGTCACCGCCGCTCGGGACGGAAGCTAGGCCGCGACGCCTCGCATCGCAAGGCGCTGTACGCGAACCTCGCGTCGGCGCTGATCGAGCACGGGCGGATCAAGACCACCGTCGCCAAGGCGAAGGAGGTGCGGCCGATCGCCGAGCAGATGATCACCCTCGGACGCCGGGGCGACATCGCTGCTCGCCGCCAGGCGATCAAGTACCTCCGCTCGCAGGAGATCGTGCACAAGCTCTTCAGTGAGGTGGCGCCCCGGTTCGCCGACCGGCCGGGGGGTTACTCGCGGATCGTTCGTCTCGGCCCGCGCCAGGGCGACGCCGCCGAGATGGTTTACCTCGAGCTCGTCGACTACGTACCTCCCGCGGTCTCGGCGGTTCCGGCCGCCCGGAAGCCGGCCGAAACCGCCGCTCCGGCTTCCTAGCCCTCTAGCCGCCGATCTGGTTTCCGAGCCCCGCGCTCACGGTCGCGATGATGACTCCCGCGACCGTGACGATCGTGAGCGCGCGTATGAACGTGTCGCCGAAGTAGCGCGCGCGTAGCCAGGCGAGCACGATCAACTCCAAAGCGACGACCACGATCGCCGTGATGATCGCCACCTGATAGTGCGGAATCAGAAACGGCAGCGTGTGCAAGATCCCACCGACGAACGTGCCGCCGCCGGTGATCGTGCCACGCATAATCGGGTTCCCGCGCCCGGTCAGCTCGCCGGTGTCGGACAGTCCCTCCGAGAAACCCATGCTGATCCCAGCCCCGATCGCGGTCACGAGCCCGGCGACGAACGCAAACAGTGGCTTGTGCGTCGCCAGGGCGATCCCGAAGATTGGCGCGAGTGTCGAGAGCGAGCCGTCGATCAGCCCGACCATGGCGGGCTGGACGCGCTGGAGCAGGAAGTCGTGGTCGGACACAATTAGAGTGTATCAACCAAAGCGCAAACGCATAGAGCGTAAGGCAGTCCTTACAAGTAGCGTCAGGAAGCCCTGACGTGCGCCTCAAGCTAACGCTCGAGTACGACGGCACCGGCTTTCGCGGATGGGCCGCGCAACCTGGGCTACGGACCGTGGAGGACACCGTGCGCGCGGCGCTCGACGCCGTCTTCAGCAACTCGTCGGCCCTTGCCGTCGCCGGCAGAACGGATACGGGCGTGCACGCTCTTGGCCAGGTGCTCTCGGTCGACGTCGAAGGCGGCCCGCCTGTCGATCGCGCCGCCGAGGCGCTGAATGCGGCTCTTCCGGAAGACGTCGCCGTGCGCGAAGCCGGAGAGGTTGCCCCGGACTTCGATGCCCGCCACTCCGCCCGGTCGCGCACCTATCGCTACCGCATCTACCGCCGTCGCTCGCGCTCGCCCTTCGAGGCTCGCCGTAGCTACTGGTACCCACGCCCCCTCGACGAGGAGCGCCTCGCCGAGTCGGCCAAGCTCCTGCTGGGCTCGCACGATTTTCGCGCCTTCACGCCGACCGAGACACGGCACGACTCGTTTGTCCGTACGGTCACGGCCGCGCTCTGGCAACGCCGGGGCGATGTGCTCGAGTTCGAGCTCACCGCCGGCAGCTTCCTCCGGCACATGGTGCGGACGCTCGTCGGGACGATGATCGAGCTCACGCCGGAGGAGCTCGCGCCGCTCCTCGAAGGACGCGACCGGGCGGAAGCCGGCACAACCGCCCCGCCGTGGGGTCTCTACCTCGTGGAGGTCGAGTACTAGAAGCGGTACGAGTGCTGCGTGCTGAGGAAGAACCCGTGGCGCGCGGCGTTCACGCAGCGTAGGCCGATTCTCCTCGAGAAGCAGGTGAAAGCGTCCTTGTGCCACTTCGAGCCGTAGCGGAGCAGCGGCGAGCCGTTCTTGTACACCGAGTCGCTCACGCAGAGCACCCGCGCCGTTCCGCGTGGGCTCAACGAGTACCCGCCGCCCCAGTCGAACTGGCAGCTCCTCGGCTTGCGCGGGAGAGGCTTGAGCGGTGTTCCCATATCGCAACGGAGCTCCGGCGAGATTCCGCCACCCTTCATGTATGCGCAGTAGATGTTGTTCGAGGGCATGCGGAAGTAGTAAAAGCTCGCCCCGCTCGCGCCGACCGGGCTCGCCGAGACGAGCGCGACGCTCGCTACCAAGACCCCACAGACCCACGGCAAACGCACGCCTGGATGGTATGTCAGAACCGGTACGAGTGCTGCTTGCTCATGAAGAACCCATGGCCGCTTCGATTCTTGCAGCGCAGCCCGGCGAGCTTCGAGGTGCAGGTGAAGCCCCCTCGCGCCCAGGTCTTGCCATAGCGCAGGACTCCTGCTTTCGGGTCGATCACCGTGTCTCCGTGGCAGGTCACGACCACGCGGCCCTTCGCCGCCATCTCGAAGCTGTCGCCCCACTCGAGCTCGACGCAACCCTTGGGCCTTGGCGGCTTGGGCTTGAGGCCGGTGCGGATGTCGCAGCGCAGGTGGGCCGCGACGCCTGTTTGTGCGGTTGCGTAGTAACAGCCGATGTTCCCCGAGGGTGTCCGGAACCCCGGGATCGTGGAGGCGGACGAAGCTGGAACGACCGCCGCGGCGGCAACGGCCAAGACGAAGATGACGACCCTCATGGGTGAATCGTATGCCGTCGCTAGCATCACCTCAATGGCATCTTCAGCAACCGTCGAGACCCGCGCAGCCGAGTTGCGGAAACGGCTGGCGCACTACTCCTACTGCTACTACGTCCTCGACGAGCCCGAGCTCTCCGACGCCGAGTACGACGCGCTCTACGACGAGCTGGTCGAGCTCGAGCGCGCGCATCCGGAGCTCGCGACGTCGGACTCGCCCACCCAGCGCGTCGGGGCACCGCCCTCGGAGCGCTTCAGCAAGGTTCGACACCTCACTCCGATGGGCTCGCTGGAGAAGGTGACGACCGACGAGGGGCTCGCCAAGTGGGCGGACGACGTCCGCAAGCGGCTCGACTCCGACGAGCCCGTCGCCTATGTGATCGAGCCGAAGATCGACGGATCAGCAGTCTCGCTCGTCTACGAGGGCGGCGTGCTCGCGCGCGGCGCGACCCGGGGCGACGGCTACGAGGGCGAGGACGTCACGGTCAACCTGCGGACGATCAAGGCGATCCCGCTGTCGATGCGAAACGAGGACGGCAGCGCGGTGCCACCCGTCCTCGAGGTGCGCGGCGAGGTCTACCTGCCGATCTCGGCCTTCAACCGTTTGAACGAGCGTCTCGTCGCCGAGGACAAGAAAACGGCGCCGAACCCGCGGAACGCTGCGGCGGGCTCTCTGCGCCAGCTGAATCCGAACATCACGGCGGAGCGTGATCTCTCGATCTGGGTGTACGGGACCGGGCTGCGCGACGGCCTCGAGACCGAGACGCACTGGGAGACGCTCGAATGGCTGCGCGAGCACGGCTTTCGCGCGAATCCCTTCGCAGAGCGGCTCGAGACGATCGAGGAAGTCGCCGAGCGCTGCCGCGCGTGGGAGAAGCGCCGTGCCGAGCTCGACTACGAGATCGACGGGATCGTGATCAAGGTCGACTCGCTCGACCAGCAGGCCCGCCTGGGCGCCCTCCACGAGCGGCCGCGCTGGGCGCGCGCATTCAAGTGGGCGCCGATGACCGCCCAGACAAAGCTGAACAAGATCGCGATTCGCGTGGGGCGGACCGGCGCGCTCAATCCCTGGGCGATGCTCGAGCCGGTCGAGGTCGGCGGCGTCACGGTCTCGAGAGCGACCCTCCACAACGAGGAGGACATCAACCGCAAGGAGATCCGCGAGGGCGACATCGTGATCGTCCAGCGCGCCGGGGACGTGATCCCGCAGATCGTCGGGCCGGCCGGCAAGCACCAGCCCGGGACGAAGGAGTTCCGAATGCCGAAGCGCTGCCCGCTCTGCGGCGTGCCTGTGGTCAAGCCCGAGGGAGAGGCGATGCACCGTTGTCCAAACCGCGCGTGCCCCTCGCGCGGGCTCGAGTCGCTGATCAACTGGGTTCAGGCCGCCGCGGACATCGAAGGCGTGGGCGAGCAGCTCGTCCGCCGCCTCTGGGCGCTCGATCTCGTCCGCTCGATCCCCGCCCTCTACCGGCTGACGAAAGAGCAGTTGCTCGAGCTCGACGGCTTCCAGGAGCGCAGCGCGTCCAACGTGATCGAAGCGATCGAGCGGTCGAAGGGAATCTCGTTCCGGCGGATCCTGTTCGGGCTCAACATCCCGGACGTGGGCGGCGTCACCGCCGGCGTCCTCGCTCGCGAGTTCGGCACGATCGACAGGCTGCTCACGGCCACGATCGACGACTTGCAGGACGTGGACGGGATCGGCCCCGACCGTGCCGAGTCGATCGCCGAGTGGTTCGCGGACACGCAGAACCGCGCGCTCGTCGGGGAGCTCCGCGAGCTCGGATTCCACATGGAGGCAGGCGAGGAGGAGCGCCCGGTCGAAGGACCGCTCACGGGCAAGAGCTACGTGATCACGGGGACGCTGGAGAGCTACAGCCGCGACGAGGCGCGCGCCGCGCTCGAGGCGCTCGGCGCCAAGGTCTCCGACTCGGTCTCGAAGAAGACCGCAGGCGTGATCGCCGGCGAGAGCCCGGGGTCGAAGCTCCAGAAGGCTGAAAAGGCGGGCGTGCCCGTCCTGACAGAGAAAGACCTGGCCGCGCTACTGCGCAGCTAGAAGCGTCGCGAAACGATCCTGGGCACGCTGGGCCGCCCGGACCGAGACCGGGTGCCCGTTCTCCAGCACGGAGAAGAGAAAGCGCTCCCTGACGAAGCCGGAGAGGGCGGAGGCAATGTCGGTCGTCCCGGTCTTCGCAAAGACGTTTCCGCGTGCCGGCAGCGTGCGCATCCGGTGGACGAGTGTGCCATTGCGCCCGGCGACCGCCAGCGCTGCCACAAACGGCGCGCGGACGTCGGGGTCGGTCCAGGCGGCCCGCAGCAGTCCGACGATCGTCCTGGCGGTCAGGCGGTCGAGCCGCGACAGCCCTGAGCCGTCGACGATCCGGACTCCGGCGAGAGGAATCTTGTGCGCGGCGAGAACGGCCCTGACCGAGGCTGCGCCCGCCGGAGTCGTTCCGTGCCCGGCTTCGACTGCGCCGAGTTGCTTCAACAGGAGCTCCGCGGTGTAGTTGTCGCTCTCGCGATCCATGAAGCGCAGGATCTCCGCGAGCGGCGGGGACTCGATCGAAGCCAGAGGGAACGTATCGCCGGTAGCGCGTCCGGTCGTCGCGATTCCGCCGACGGAGACCCCGATCCGGCGCAGGGCGCCGCGAAACAGGATTGCCGAGGCGAGCGCCGGCGCGGCAGTGTAGTGGTTCACGTACCAGGCCCTGTCGACCGCGAGCGCCGAGAGCGGCGGCGATTCGGTGATGTAGAACCAGGAGAGCCAGCCGGGCGCCGTCCTGCGGGAGTCGAAGTAGGACTCGTCGCCCAGGATGCGTCCGGTCACACGGGTGATTCCGAACGCACGGACCTGTCGCGCAAGGTCGGCCAGCCCGCCGTGACCGAGCGTCGGATCGCCGTGACCCTGAAGGATCAGGTCGCCGGTCCAGATCGTTCCCTGGAGGTCTCCCCGGCCGAGGACGTCCGTCTCGATGCGATAGGACGAACCGAGCTCGACGAGCGTCGCGTAAGTGACGAGCAGCTTCTCGTTCGAAGCCGGAGCAAGCGGGAGCGCTTCGTTCCGCGAGAAGATCGTTGCGCCTGTCGTGAGGTCGAAGGCGACGCCTCCCGTGCGCGCGGGCGAGAGGGCAAGCGCCTGCGCCAGCCGCTGCACGAGTGGCGGCGCGGCAAGCGCGGAGCCCTCCGCCAGCGCGAAGACGGCGACTGCGACGAACGCAGCGAGGAGGCGGCGGCCGCGCATCGAGCCATTGTTGGAACGAACCCGCATATCGTCAAGGGTTGTGGGTCTTCGCGCGGGTGAAGATGGGCCACGCGGCCCATGTTGAGGCCAGGGGTCGCTCCCATAATCAGAAGTGGCCCGGTGATTTCCTCGACTGACAACACGACTCTGCACGAGCGGATCGACGCGCTGATTGCGGCGGTCGGCGGCGATCCTGCGCCGTCCCTCTCGCGCGTCGAGCACACGCTGACCGACGGCTACGCCTACGCGCTGTCGCTCGAGGCCGAGCGCTGGCGACTCGAGCGGCGGATCGGCGAGGCGGCGGCCGAGCTTCACGAGGGAAACGAGCGGTTGAAGTCGGAAGAGATCGCCACCCTGGCGCGGCGCCTCGCCTCAGCCGGTGTCGAGCTGGCTGAGCTGCGCGAACGTCTCAGCGTGCTGCGTGATCGCGCGGCTGCGGTCAAAGCGGCCTAGCCTCCGCGAAAAATGCTGCGCATTTTCCGCGGGACTGGTTTGTGCCCTCGCTTCGCTCGGCAGGGCTAGACAAGACCGCTTCTGACCGCAAAGACCGCGGCCTGGATCCGGTTCTCGATCTGAAGTTTCATCAGGATGTTCGAGATGTGGTTCTTGACCGTCTTCGGGCTGATCACGAGCTCGGCTGCGATCTGCGAGTTGTCCTTGCCGTTTGCGATCAGCTTCAACACCTGGATCTCACGGGCTGAGAGCTCGCTCTTGATCGCCTCGGCCGCCTGGGGCGAGGTGGCCGAGGCACGGATCCGCTGCAGCACCTTCGAGGCGATCGTGGGCGAGACGAGCGACTCGCCGACTGCGGCCGCGCGAATACCGGTCAACAGGTCCTGGATCGAGGAGTCCTTCAGGAGGTAACCGCAAGCGCCGGCGAAGATGGCCTCCATTACGTCTTCGTCGAGGTCCGAGATCGTCAGCACGATCACCCGCGTCAGCGGGGCGATCCCGGCGATGCGGCGCGTCGCCTCGACGCCGTTCATACCGGGCATGTTCAGATCCATCACGACGACGTCAGGCGTGAGCTCGTCTACGAGTTGCACGGCCTCGGCGCCCGCAGAGGCTTCTCCGACGACCCGAACGCCCTGCTCCTCGAGCAGATTCCGCAAGCCCGTGCGAAAGAGATCGTGATCGTCGACGAGCAGAACGCGAAGCGAATCCTTCGGGGCGGCGCTCGCCGGCTCCGCAGTCTCGCTCATTCTCCCCCTTCCGGCCTGGGCGCAGAGCCCAAAAGTCTAGCCGCCTCAGTGGAGTGTGATCGTCACCGTGCGCCTGCCCCAGGCCGCTGCCTGGGCGGTGGAGGGGAACCAGAGGTCGATCATCGCGCCGCGAACCCCGCCGCCCGTGTCCGCTGCGACGCCTGAGCCGTAGCCGGGAATCGTCATGCTCGTTCCGAGCGGGATCACGCTCGGATCGACGGCGACGACACCCCAGCCGGCGGGCGCCCCAGTGGCGGTTCGGCCGCGCATGGCGTAGCCGGTGGCGACGACGGTCATCGTGCGGCCGGATGTGACCAGGACCGGTTCCGGCGGAACGCCGATCGTCCCGACCGACGGTGACCCCGCCTCGCGAACGGCAGCAGCCTGAGCTTGCGCCTGCATGGCCTGTGCCTGGCTCTCGAGCGATGAGATCTGGGCGCGGTTCAGCTGCGCCTGCGCGGCGAGCTCGGAGAGATAGGCGATGCGCGCAGCCCGCGCGCTCGCAAGCGACGACTCCGTCGCACGTGCCGAGTCCGTCACTCGCTGCAGGCGCGCGTCGCGTTCGGCGAGCGAGCGGGTCAGGCCCTCCAGCTGCCGCCGGGCTGCGCGAGCCTCTGCCATTAGATGCTGATCCTGACTCGCCGCGAGCTTGAGATTGTCGATGCTGGTCAGCGCGGCATCGAGCGAGGCGGAGCCGAGCAGAACCTCGAGCGGGTCTACCTCTCCCTGCTGGTAGAGCGCTCGCAAGCGCGTTCCGAGCGTCGTCTCGGCATACCTCAGCACCCGGCGCGTGATCTCGACGCGCTTGTGCACCTCCGCGCGCTTCTTTGCAAGCTCGGCCTGTTGTGCCCTCAGCGACGCCAGCTCGCTCTGAACCCGGGCGAGTCGCGAGTCGAGCCCGTAGAGCGTGAGCGCCGCGCCGCTGGACCGGGCGGCGAGGGCTCCGTTCTCTTCGCGGAGCTGCTGTGCGCGCGAGCTGAGGCTGCCTGATGTGTCTGCGACTGCCGCGGGAACGGCCACCGCCACCGCGAGGACACCTGCGACGAAGCCGAGCAACCTGGCCCGTCTCATGGTCAGGACGGCCGGCACGGAGCTGGACCGTAACAGGTTTGTGCGGACCCCGAATCGACCCGGAAGAGTCGCTTTTTCTGACCACTGCTTGTTTGCGGCTGTCCGATGGGGCTGTTAGGGTGCCGTGCTCGTGACGCACCGGCCCCCTCCGGGGCGCCTGCCGAGCGTGCGACGCATCGCCCCCCGCTCGCGCAGATGGCAGGCCCCGTCAGTTCTCATTGGGTTATTCGCGGCCCTTCTAGTCGCAGCCCCTGCGCTTGCCGACCCCTCAGTCAGCTCGAAGCAGGCTGAGGCGCAGCAGGTTCTGGGGCAGATCCAGCAGCTCGACTCGAGCCTGGAGAAGGCAGTCGAGGCGTACGACCTCGCGAACGTCAGGCTGCAGAAGATCAGGCGCGATCTCCGCGACAACGCCCGCGAGCTCTCGGTGGCGCAATCGAGCCTCAAACACGCCCAGAAGGCGCTCTCGGCCCGGCTCGTCGCCCTCTACACCTCCGGGAACCAGAGTTCCACGATCGACGTGATCGTCGGCTCGACGAGCCTCGACGACATGATCAATCGCATCGACGCCGCCAACCGCGTCTCCGACCAGGACGCGCGAGTGCTGAGCGAGGTCGTCCAGCTCCGGCGCGCCGTAAAGGAACACCGCGCCCGGCTGAAGCACGCCCATGCCGAGCAGGCCAAGGTCGTGGCCGAGCGCTCCGCGGAACGCGCTTCGGTGCAGCAGCAGCTTGGGCAGCGCAAGTCTCTGCTCGGCTCGATCCACGGCGAGATCGCCCGCCTTCAGGCTCAGGAGCGCGCCCGCCAGGCTGAGCTTCAGCGCCAGCTGGAGGCACAGGTTCAGAGCCAGCAGCAGCAGCAGGCGGCGGCCGCTCTGGCAGCCCCGTCGATTGGCGTGACCACCGGGACGCCGACCGTGATCCCCACAGCGCCTCCGCCCTCGCACGGAGGTGTCGTCGGGATCGCGATGCAGTACCTCGGCACTCCTTACCGCTGGGGCGGCGCCTCACCGGGCGGCTTCGACTGCTCCGGGCTCGTCATGTACGTCTTCGGCCAGGTCGGAGTCTCGCTGCCGCACAACGCCGCCGCTCAGTACGGCTACGGCTCTCCGGTTTCGCGCGACCAGCTCCAGGCCGGCGACCTCGTCTTCTTCGACGGGCTTGGCCATGTCGGCATCTACGTAGGCAATGGGAACTTCATCCACGCGCCCCACAGCGGCGATGTGGTCAAGATCTCGAGCATGACCGGCTGGTACGCGTCGAGTTACGTCGGAGCGCGCCGCATTTAGCGGCGCTGAACGTACTAATCCTGGTAGAGCGCCTCGATCTCCGCGGCGAAGTGCTCCTCGCAGACGCGGCGTTTCAGCTTCAGCGTCGGCGTGACCTCGTCTTCTTCCGCTGAGAAGTCGCGAGGAAGGATCGCGAAGCGCTTGATCTGCTCGAACCGTGAGCGGTCATGGTTCGTGCGGTCGACCGCTTCCTGAACCCGGGCGCGTTTCTCTTCGTCGCTAAGCCCGTTTGCAACCGCATCGTCCAGCGTCACGAGCGCGGCCACATAGGGCCGGCGGTCGCCGATAACCAGCACCTGCGAGATGTACTTCGACGCCTTGAGCGCGTTCTCGAGGTTCTGCGGCGGGATGTTCTTGCCACCCGCTGTGACAATCAGGTCCTTCTTGCGATCGGTCACGGTCAGAAAGCCGTCGTCGAGGTGGCCGATGTCGCCGGAGTGGAGCCAGCCTTCGTCGTCCAGGATCTCGCGCGTCGCGGCTTCGTCCTTGTAGTAGCCGGCGAAGTTCGTGACAGTGCGGATCAGGATCTCCCCGTCGTCGGCGATCCGCAGCTCGACTCCCGGAAGCGCGGGACCGACCGTTCCGAACCGAAAGCGCTCCGGGCGGTTGACCGTCGCCGCGGACGTGCACTCGGTAAGGCCATAGCCCTCGACGATCAGGATCCCGAGCGCGTGGAAGAAGCGGCCGATCTCCGCAGGAAGTGGCGCGCCGCCGGAGATCCCCAGCCGGAAGCGCCCGCCTAGCTTCTTGCGCACCTTCGAGAAGACCAGGCGGTCGGCAACCGCATTGCGCAGCGCGAGCAGCGGCGGCACCCGAGCGCCCGCCTCGCGGCGCCGGCTGACCTCTGTGCCCACCCCGAGCGCCCGGCGAGCGATCCGGCGCTTGAGCGGACTTCCCTCGTCGAACGCAGCCATGACAGCCGCATGGAGCTTCTCGTAGACGCGCGGGACGCTCGGGAGCAGCGTCGGGCGGACCCGTGGGAGCATCTCTGCGATCCGCAGCGGATCGGGGCAGAAGGCGAGCGTGAAGCCGACATGCGCAGAGAGCAGGTGCATCAGCCGGCCGAAGTTGTGAGCCAGGGGCAGGTACAGCAGCATCACGTCGTCGGGCCTGACGACCGCGCCGAGCTTGTCGACCACCGCCACCATGTCGTAGTAGTTGCGCTGCGTGATCATGCAGGCCTTGGGAGGCCCAGTCGTCCCCGAGGTATAGATGTAGGTGAACAGGTCGTCCTCGCCGATCGTGCTCGCGGCCTCGTCCAGGGCATCCGGTTGAGCCGCCGCGAACTCACGGCCGCGGGCCCGAAGCGTGTCGAGGTCAGCGAAGGTCAGCATGTGTTTCAGCCGCGCGCCTGCGATCTTCTCCCGCTGCTCTTCGTCCTCGACGAGCACCCCGACCGCATCCGAGTGCTCGAGCACGTAGGCGGCGTCTCGCGGAGAGCTCGCCATGTACACCGGCGCGCCGATCGCGCCGACGAGAGCGAGGGCGAAGTCGAAGAGCACCCATTCCAGCCGCGTGGAGGCAAGAATCCCGAATGCGTCGCCTTTGCGAACCCCGAGCGCGAGCAGACCGTTTGCAAGCTCGTCGACCGCGCGCTGGGCCTCTACCCAGGAAACCTCACGCCAGCCCCCGTTCTCCTCGACGAGATACGCCGGCCGCGGCCGCTCCTGCGCGGTTGCGTTCTGCCAGAGCCGTCCGATAGTGCGCTCGGTCTCCAGGCTCACAGCTTACGTTCGAGGCGAGGAAGGGAAGCGCACATCCGCGGAGAATCCCTGCTCCCCCGGTAGAGTTCGAGGGAGCGACCCATGCGAACAATCTGGAACGGATCCATCAGCTTTGGCCTCGTCAACATCCCTGTTGGCCTGGCTCCTGCAACCAAACCGGCCGCACGGCAGTCGGACATCGCGTTCCGGACTCTGCACCGGGAATGCGGCACGCCGATCAAGCAGAAGCGCTGGTGCCCCACGCACGAACGTGAGGTCGAGGCCGACGAGCTCGTCAAGGGCTGGGAGGTCTCAAAGGGCCAGTTCGTGATCGTGGAGGACGCCGACCTCGAGGCAATCTCGCAGCACGACAACTCGCGCGCGATCGAGATCACCCGCTTCGTGGAGCTCGACGAGGTCGACCCGATCTTCTTCGACCGCACCTACTTCCTCGCGCCGGCCAGCGAGCCGGCTGCGCGACGGCCCTACGTGCTGCTCCTGAAAGCGATGAAGGAGACCGGCCACGCCGCGATCGGCCGCTTCGTGCTCTCCGGCAAGGAGAAGCTCTGCCTGATCCGCGCGAAGGGCGACGCGCTCGCGCTCGAGACGCTCTTCCTGGCCGAGGACGTCTACTCCCAGGCAGAGATCGAGGAGGCCGTGTCGGACGCCGACGTGAAGGAGGCCGAGCTCGAGCTGGCGCGCCAGGTGATCGAGAGCCTCGTCGGCGAGTTCGATCCGAGCGAGTTCACGAGCGTCTACCGCAGCAACCTGAAGGCGATGCTCGAGGCGAAGCTCGAGGGCGAAGAGATCGCACGTCCGGAGCCGGTCACCGAGACGCCCGTCGTCGATCTGATGGAAGCGCTCAAGCGCAGCGTGGCCGAGACGAAGGGCCGCAAGCGAACGCCGGCGAAAGCCTCCAACGGCAAGAAGGCAGCGGCGCCGAAGCGCCGTGCCGCCGCTCGGAAGTAAGCCCCGCTCGAGTCTCCCCGCGAGATCGGTCGGCGGAGCCGGGCTTAGCCCGGCGGGAGCCTCACTGCGGCAAGAAACGGTGGCAGCGAGAGGGCGTTTCGACGGCTCCTGAACCGGCTGACCCGCGCTGCCGCTGGAAAGGAGGGGTCTCGTAGGGGAACCAGGGGTTCCCCTACGCTAGTGCGCCTGCGGAACCGCGCCGAGCGCTTCGAGTTGCGCCTGGAAGAGGTACTTGTCGATCTTGCCCTGGTAGATCGGAATCGCCTCTTCGAGGCAGAGCCGGATCACTTCCTGCCGGTCGATCCCCAGCTCTTTCGAAAGCTCCTCGGGCGTCAGGTGGTTCGGCATGCTGCGGGTTCCCCTTTCGGTCGTTCGGCCATCAAAAAACCCGCTCGCGCATCTGCGCGAACGGGTTCAGTCCCGTGCTCCCTTGGTGTCGTTGGCAGGAATCAAGGGGCCTGCCTCCCCAAGCTGCTCATCGGTCTAAGGATAATCATCCGGCGTGACGGACGCAAAGGCCCTCTTGCCGGGCTTCGAGGAACGCCTCGCCGACGTGAAGGGGGTCCGGCTCCGCTACTTCGTCGCCGGGGCAGGCGATCCGCTGCTGCTCGTGCACGGACTCGGCGGTGCGGCCACGAACTGGACGCTGCTGGCGCCGGGACTGGCGCGCAGGCATCGCGTCTTGATCCCCGACCTGCCCGGCCACGGCGGCTCGTCGCCGCTTCCCGCTGTGCCGAACATGAGCGTCTTCGCGGATCGGATCGCCTTGCTCGCCGAGCGCGAACAGGCGGTGCCGGCGGCCGTCGTCGGCCATTCGCTAGGCGGAGTGGTGGCGCTTCGGATGGCGCTTCGCTATCCGGTACACGTCACGCGCCTGATCCTCGCGGCTGCCGCCGGGATCTCCTCGACGACTCGTCGAGCCGAGTACGCGCTGCGGATGGTCGGCCTCGTCCAACCCGGAAAACTGATCTCGCCGTGGCGCCGTTACGTCGCGCGGAGCCCGCGGCTACGCGAGCTCGCCTTCGGGTCCTGGAGCGTCTCAGATGCGGCTGCTTTCTCTCCGCGCGCCGCCGCGGGCTTCCTCGCCGGACCACCGCTTCACACAGACACCGCGAGCGCGATCGGAGCGCTTGTCCGCGATGACCCGCGGGAAGACCTGGGCGAGCTCGAGTGCCCGTGCCTCATCCTCTGGGGCGCGCGCGATCCCCAGCTTCCGCTCTCGGACGCGTTCGACTACGCGCGGCGCCTGCGATCCCCGCTGCGGGCGATGGCGGACTGTGGCCATCTCGTGATCGGCGAGAGCCCGGAGGCGTGCCTTGACGCAATCGAGGGCTTCCTGTCCGCCTGAGCGGGGCTCGTGGGGGAACCAGGGGTTCCCCCACGCTCCTATCGGGGTGCCCAGATTTGAACTGGGGACCTCTCCGACCCGAACGGAGCGCGCTACCAGGCTGCGCCACACCCCGAGCGAGAGAAGGTTAGCGACTCGGTACTGAGCCGGCTGTTCGCGCAAACGTCGTGCGGGTTCGGCCGATTACCAGGGTCACAACTGAGATCAGGAGGGCCGCACCAAACACGCCGACGCCCCACCAGGTGCCTGAGATGTTGTCGTCCCAGCCCGAGGCGCGGTCGAGCGAATAGCGACCGGGGCCGGTCGCGGCGACGGCCACAGCTGTGCTCAGCAGGACGAGCGGGAACTCGATCCCGCCCGCGCCGTTGAAGAAGCCGTTCTTCCAGTGCACTGCCCAGATCGCGTTCATCATCACGACGGCGATGCCGAGCGCGGCGAGCGGCGTCAGGAAGCCCGCGGCAAACGAGATTCCGCTCGTCTCGCCGAGTCCCGCGAGGAGCGCCATCGCAAGTGGAGCCCGGTAGCCGAGCTGGCCGAAGGCGCCGGCCGTCCGGCGGGGCCCGCCGCCGCCGAACCAGCCGAAAAGTTTCTGTGTGCCGTGCGAAGCGATCGTGAGACCGACGACGACTCGGAGGATCAGGAGTCCGAAGGACATGCGCCCCCTATCGCTAGTGGTCTCAACTGTTCCCCCGGAGCCGGATGAGTAACCGCTGGAGGAGCGACGGCCCGCCCTGCCTCTGCGCGGCCGCTTCGCGGGCAGCCTGTCGTTTGACCCACGCGCGGTGGCGCTGACCCCGTGTCGCGTACTTCGGTTTCCAGTACACCGGCCTCACGCCAGGTGGGATCGTAGACGTCAACGCAGCGCCCGCAGCCGTCCCGAGGCGAGCGCGACCACCCAGAGCCCCATCGAGCCGATCGCGCCGATCGAGATGATCACGGCCGGGGAGGCGAGACCCGCGACGACGGCCGCCAGCGCGTACCCGACGGGTAAGAGCGCGGTCGAGCCGAACCAATCGAGGCTGATCACGCGCGAGAGCCTGTTCTCGGGGACTCGCTCCATCACCATCGTCTCCCACATCGAGAGGCTGAATCCGATGCAGGCCCCGCGCAGGAACGAAAAGCCCGCGGCGAGGTAGTACCAGGGCGCGATCGCGACCGTCAGGCGGAAGAAATCGGTCGCGGCCCAGAACCCGTACGTGACAAGGATCGATCGTCGGGCGTTCAGCTGCCCGAACGTGACGGTCCCGATCACCATCCCGACGCCGGTCAGGGTGAACAAGAGCCCGTATGAGCCGACTCCCCGGTGGAAGTGTTGCTTGACGAGCGTGGGGAGCAGCACCTGGAAGGGCGCGACGCCGATCATCAGGATGATCGAGGCGATTCCGATTGTCATCCACAACCACGGGATCCCGGCCACGTAGCGGACGCCGTCTCCGATCCCGGTGAAAAAGCCCTCTGACGCCTCAGCCTCGACTCGCCGGGGTCTCGCGAAATAGACCAGCCCCGCGGAGAAGACGAATGAGCAGGCGTCGATCCCGAAAACCGTCGCGGAGCCTTCCGAGTAGTAGATGCCTGCGGCAATCGTAGGGCCGACGAGCAGGCTGCCGTGCCGTGCGAGCGCGATGAGCGAGTTGGCGGAGGCGATGTGGCCTTCCTCGACGACCTGCGGAACCATGCCGCCGAACGCAGGTTGGAAGAAGCCGTCGCCGAGACCGACTGCCGCGGCGAAGACGATCAGCCACGTGAGGCTCAGATGTCCCGTGGCGTCCACGGTCGCCAAGCCGGCGACGACAGCAGCGCGTACGAGGTCCGAGGCGATCATCAAGCGCCGCCGCGAGTAGCGATCCGCGAGCGCGCCCCCGATCAAGAGCGTGCTCAGCATCGCCGCGGCGTTCGCCATCAGCACGAAGCCCAGCGATCCCTTCGAGTGCGTGAAGCTCACCGTCTTCCAGGCGAGCGCGATCAGGAACGCCGAGTCGCCGATCAGCGAGACGGTCTGCCCGAGCCAGAGCAGGCGGAAATCTCGGCTTCTCAGCGCGTGCAGGGCGCGTGCGCGCGCGGCAAATCGGGCGACGCTCGCCATACCTCAAAGCTATCCTCTCTTCGTGTCAGACCTGCTTCGTGTCGCCTGCGTCCAGCTGACCTCGAGGGCGGACAAGGCGGAGAACCTGGAGGCAACGGAAGCGCTCGTCGCGCGGGCCGCTGCGACCGGGGCCGACGTCGTCGTGCTGCCGGAGAAGTGGAATGCGATCGGCGACTCCGAGGCGCTGCACGCCGCGGCCGAGCCGCTCGAGGGCGGCGAATCGGTCGAGGCGATGAGCGGCTGGGCGCGCCGGCACGGGATCACGCTCGTCGGCGGCTCGATCACCGAGCGCCGCGAGGGGCGCGAGAAGCTCTCGAACACGAGCCTCGTCTTCGACCCGGACGGCGAGCTCGTCGGCCTCTACCGGAAGATCCATCTCTTCGACGTCGAGGTCGGCGGGCACGTCTACCGCGAGTCGGAGGCCGAGGAAGCCGGAGACGAGCCGGTGGTTGTCCACGGTGAAGGCTGGCCGATCGGGCTCACGATCTGTTACGACGTCCGCTTTCCGGAGCTATACCGGATTCTCGCGCTCGAGGGCGCCGAGCTCGTGACCGTGCCGTCGCATTTCACGCTGCAGACCGGCCGCGATCACTGGCACGTGCTCCTGCGCGCCAGGGCGATCGAGAACCAGTACTACGTCGCCGCGGCGGCCCAGGTCGGCGAGACGCTCCCGGGCCGGCCGAGCTACGGGAGATCGCTGATCGTCGACCCCTGGGGGGTCGTGCTCGCACAAGCGCCAGACGAGCCGACGGTGATCTCCGCCGAGCTCGACCGGCGGCGGCTGGAGGAGGTGCGAAGGCGGCTGCCGTCGCTCGCGAGCCGGGTTCCGGGCGCGTACCGCTGGCCCGCCGTGCAAGCGTGAATCTGCGCGCGGTTCTCTTCGACATCGACTTCACGATCGCCAGGCCGGGGCCGGAGCTCGGCCCGGAGGGCTACCAGCGGCTGGGACGCCGGTTCGGGCTCGAGCTCGATCCGTCGACGTACGCCGATGCGCGCGCGAAGGCGGTCGAAGGCGTCAAGCACCATCCGGAGTTCCTGCACGACGAGGAGATCTGGATCGACTTCACCGAGCGGATCATCCGGGGCATGGGCGGGAATTCCGATCGTGCGCACGAGTGTGCGGTCGAGATGACCCGCGCCTGGGAGCACTCGGAGAACTTCGAGCTGTTCGAGGACGCGCTGCCCGTGCTGGAAGAGTTGCGGCGGTACGGCCTGAAAATCGGCCTGGTCTCGAACACCGGCCGCGACCTGGAGGCCTTCGTCGCGCACCACGCGCTCGAGGTGGACGTCGCGCTCAGCTCCCGCGTGCACGGTGTGACGAAGCCCCACCCGACGATCTTTCAAGCCGTGCTCGACCGACTCGAGGTGGCCGCCGAGCACGCGGCGATGGTCGGGGACTCGCTCGCAGACGACGTCGAAGGCGCGAGGGGCCTTGGCATGCAGGCGTTCCTCCTCGACCGGGAAGACCGCCACCCCGAGGTCGAGAACCGGCTGCCCGATCTGTTCGCTCTCCCAGCTGCTCTCGGTCTCCGGAGGCCCGGTTGAAGCCTTCAAGTGAGATGATCAATCCGTGCCCGCCTGGTTAGCCTGGGCGATCGCAGCGGCTGCGCTCGCGGTGGGGGAGATCTTCACGCCGGGTCTCTTCTTCCTCGGTCCCGTCGCGATTGCTGCCGTGCTCGCCGGGGTCACCGATCTCGTGGGCGGCGGCCTCTTGCTCCAGCTGATCGTTTTCGTGGCCGCTTCGATCGGATCGCTCGCGTTCCTTCGGCCGCTCGCGCGCAGGCATCTGCACATGCCGGCGGAGCTCCGCACGGGCACAGCCGCGCTCACCGGCTCGAAAGCGCTCGTCCTTCAACGCGTCGACGCCGACGGCGGACGGGTCAAGATCGGCGGCGAGGAGTGGTCGGCCCGCGCGTACATGGAGGATCAGGTCTTCGAGCCGGGAGCCCGGGTCGAGGTCGTCAAAATCGAGGGCGCGACGGCGCTCGTCTACGAATAGGAGGTGGGGTCATGGTCGGCTTGATCGTGCTCCTCGTTGTCGCAGCGCTGGTCCTGGTCGTCCTGGCCCGGACGATTCGGATCGTCCCGCAGGCTCGGGCCGGGGTGGTGGAACGGCTCGGCCGCTACTCGCGGACGCTGAACGCGGGCCTCGCGATCGTCGTCCCGTTCGTCGATCGCATCCGAGACATGATCGACCTGCGCGAGCAAGTCGTCTCTTTCGACCCGCAGCCGGTGATCACCGAGGACAACCTCGTCGTCTCGATCGACACGGTCATCTACTTCCAGGTCACCGACCCCAAGGCGGCCACGTACGAGATTGCGAACTACATCGCCGGGATCGAACAGCTCACCGTCACAACGCTGCGAAATGTGATCGGCGGCATGTCGCTGGAAGACACGCTCACCTCGCGCGACGAGATCAACGGACAGCTGCGCGGCGTCCTCGACGAGGCGACCGGCAAGTGGGGCATCCGGGTCAACCGGGTCGAGCTGAAGGCGGTCGACCCGCCCGCTTCGATCAAGGACACGATGGAGAAGCAGATGCGCGCCGATCGCGAGAAGCGGGCGACGATCCTGACGGCCGAAGGCGTGAAGCAGTCACAGATCCTGACCGCGGAAGGCGAGAAGCAGGGCGCGATCCTGAAGGCCGAGGGACAAAAGCAGGCGATGATGCTCCAGGCCGAAGGCCAGGCGAAGGCGATCGACACGGTCTTCCGGGCGATCCACGAAGGGAACCCCGATCCAAAGCTCCTCGCCTACCAGTACCTGCAGATGCTCCCTCAGATCGCCCAGGGCGATGCGAACAAGGTCTGGATCATCCCGAGTGAGTTCGCCCAGGCGCTCGGCCAGGTCGGAGCGGCGCTCGGCGTGGAGAACGCGAAGCCGCCGGCTAAGCGCTGAACCCGAGCTCGCGGCGCCAGGCATCGGTGTGGGCGCCCAGCGCTACCGGCTCGCCGTCGTCCGCGGTGCCGAACTCGGCCGCGGCCTCTTCCAGCGTCGCGACCGGGCCGACCGAGACATCTTCTCCGTCGAAGAGCTCGAGCCAGGTTGCGAGCGGCTTCGCAGCAAAGATCTCCGCGAGCGCGTTGCCGAGCTCCTCCTGGGCGGCCGGGTCGTACTGCCGCTCGACAAGATCCTCTCGCCCGACGAGCTCGCACAGGCGGCGGAAGAACCTTTCCTCGAGCGAGCCGACGGTGAGCCACCGGCCGTCGGCGGTCGCGTAGATCCGATAGCAGGCAAGACCGCCCGTCAGCAGGCGGGGGAGCGGGTCGCCGCCGACGCGATGGGCGACGAGCCGATGAACGTTGTGGGTCAGCGAGAGCTCGATCCGCCGGCCCCGCCCGGTGTGCTCGCGCTCGATGAGGGCGGCGAGTATCTCAGCGACCGCAGTGAGCGAGCCGGCGGCGAGGTCGGCCACCTGTACCGGCGGTAGTGCGGGCGCCGTGTCCGCAAGCACGCCTGCATAGCCGAGGTAGTTGAGGTCGTGCCCGGCGCGGAGCGCGTGAGATCCCTCCGAGCCGAACCCGGTCAGCGAGCAATAGACGACCGTCTCCGGGACGTCGGCGGGCCCCACGCCGAGGCGCGCGGCAACGCCCGGTCGAAACCCTTCGAGCACCACGTCTGCGCACGCGAGCAGGGCTCGCCCGAGCTCTGGCTCTCGCTTCAAGTCGCAGACGACCGACTCCTTCCCAGCGTTCAGAGCGCGGTCCCAGGTGGGCGCGAGCGAACGCAGCGGGTCGCCCTCGGGCGGCTCGAGGCGCACGACACGGGCGCCGAGCCGCCGCAGCTCGCGGCTCGCAAACGGCCCCGGCAGGTATCGCGTCAGGTCGATGACAACCAGGCCGTGAAGCGGTTGCACGGCGCGAGAACGTATCACTATGCTCCGCGAGCCTTGACTGAGCTCCTGGCGCCGTGACCCCGACCTCGTCCGCGTGCTCGTGCGCGAGGTCGCCCGCAGCCCCCATCTTCAACACCAGGTGGACGAGATCGGCCAGGCCTTCGCCGCGATCGAGCGGATCGTCGAGCGGGGCCAGGCGGACGGGAGCTTCCGCGCCGAGCTCGACCCACGGCTCGCGAGCTTCATCTTCTACGGTGCGCTCGAGGAGATCCTCACCGGCTGGGTGCTCGCGCAGCTCCACGACGACGACGAAGCTGTCGCAGAGGCCGAGCGAACGGTGACCGAGGTCTTCTGCGCCGGGCTCGGAGCGGAGCGGGCTCCGGCACCAGCCTGATGGCCACCTCGGCGCTTCCGGAGCGCGTCGTCTCGCTCCATGCGCCGGATAGGCGTCTGCTCTGGAAGCTCGGCCTGGGCGCATTCGGGCTCGCGTTCTCGATCACGACGACGGCGGCCTACCTGCCCTTGCTCCTACGTGAGTTCACGCGCTCGGGTGGGGTGATCGGGCTCGTGCTCGGCGCCGAGGGCGTGTTCGCGCTCTTGCTCTCGCCCGTCGTGGGGCCCTGGAGCGACACCTTTCACACCCCGTTCGGGCGCCGGCGGCCGTTCATGCTCGCCGCCGTCGGCCCGATGGCGTTCTGCCTGCTGCTGATGCCGTTCATGCCGGATCTGTGGACGACCACGCTCGTCGTCCTCGGCTTCTTCTTCTCCTACTACGTGTACGAGCCGCCCTACCGGGGGCTGTACCCGGATCTCCTCCCGCGGAGCGCCTACGGGCGCGCCCAGGGCGTCCAGCACCTGCTTCGGGGCGTTGCGCTCGCGCTGGCGTTTGCCGGCGGGGGCTACCTGTTCAAGCTCTGGAACGCGTCGCCGTTCCTGATTGCGGCCGCGGTGTCCGTTGCGGCGTGCGGGGGGACGATCCTGCTCGTCTCGGAGGACGGGGGACACGGCCGCGTCTTCGAGGGCGTCCGCGCCTACTACCGGCACAGCTGGCGCATCCTGCGCCAGGAGCGGGACGTCCGCCGCTTCCTGCTCGCCAACTCGGCCTGGGAGGGCACCTTCGCGGCTGCCCGCTCGTTCGTCGTCCTCTATCTCGTCGAAGGGCTCCACCGGCCGAAGACGTTCACGGTTCCGGTGATGGGCGCCGTCGCCGCGGGATACGTCGTCGCGGCACTCGTCTCTGGACGACTCGGCGATCGCTTTGGACTGGCGCGGGTGATCTTCTTCGCCTCGTTCCTGTACGGCGGAGGGCTGCTCGCGGCGGGTCTTGCGGAGCAGTGGCACGACTGGTACTTCGCGCTCATCTTCCCCGTCTCGGTCGCGGGCGGAACGGTGATGACGCTTGCCTGGGGCCTCCTCTTCAAGCTGACGCCTGCGCAACACCGCGGAGCGATCGCGGGTCTTGCGACGACGACGAAGGGCGTCGGCCTCCTGATCGGTGCCCCACTGGCAGGGCTGGCGATCGACCTCGCCCGGCCCTACCTCTCCGACACGCACGGATACCAGATCCTCTGGCCTGTCTGCGCCCTGCCGATCCTCGCCGCGATTCCGCTCGTCCGCCACCTGATGGAGGTCGAGCCGACCGGCCGGGTCGAAGCCGCCTAGCGAGCGGCGAGCGCCGGACCCCAGGCGGCAAGCGGCGAGATCTCGCCGTCGCGGCCGTTCAGGTTCCGGTAGCCGAGGGCGTGCTCGGCCTGCATCAGCTTGTGGATCTGCGTCGTGCCCTCGTAGATGATCGGGGCGCGCGCGTTGCGGAAGTAGCGCTCGATCCCGTACTCGGCGGAGTACCCGTAGGCGCCGTGCACCTGGATTGCGAGGTGCGCTGCGCGGAAGGCAGACTCGGTCGCATGCCACTTGGCGAGTGAGGTCTCGCGAGTGTTCCGCTGGCCCTCGTTCTTGAGCCACGCCGCCTGCATCACGAGCAGCTTCGAGGTCTCGTAGCCCAGCACCATCTCGGCGATCATGTCCTGGACGAACTGGTACTTGCCGATCGGCTCGCCAAAGGTCTCGCGCTCCCGCGCGTACTCGACCGAGCGTTCGAGGCAAGCCCGGATCACCCCGCACGCGCCTGCGGCGACCGTGAACCGGCCCTGGTCGAGGCCGTACATCGCGATCTCGAACCCCCGGCCCTCCTCGCCGACGAGGTTCTCGGCCGGCACCTCGACGTTCTCGAAGAAGAGCTCTCCGGTCGAGCCGGCCCAGATCCCGAGCTTGTGCTCGGTCTCGCGCGTCGTCACGCCCGGCCACTCGCGCTCGACGATGAACGCCGAGATGCCCTTGTGCTTCGCGCTCGGGTCGGTCTTGGCGAAGACGAGCTGGTGGTCGGCGACGGTGGCGTACGAGATCCAGTTCTTCTGACCGTTCAGAACGAACGTGTCGCCTTCGCGACGCGCGGAGGAGCGCATCGCGGCGACGTCGGATCCGGCACCCGGCTCGGTCAGCCCGAAGCACGCGAGTTTCTCGCCGCGAGCCTGCGGAACGAGATAGCGCTGTTTCTGATCCTCGGTCCCGTAGCGCAGCAACGAGAGCGAGTTCAGCCCCACGTGCACGGAGATGAGCGTGCGGAAGGCCGCCTCGCCGCGCTCGATCTCCTCGCAGGCGAGCGCTTCGGAGACGTAGTCGAGCCCCGCTCCGCCGTATTCCTCAGGAACCACGATCCCCAGCAGCCCCAGCGCCGCCATGCCCTCGATCACGCCCAGGTCGAGGTGGTGGTTGATGTCGTTCTCGATCGCGTTCGGGAGCACGCGGGCATCGACGAATTCGCGCACCGTCTCCTGGATCAGCTGCTGTTCCCCGGTAAGGTCGAAGTCCATGGCCCGGAGTCTAGTCCGCACCTACTCGCAGCTTGCCGAGCTGCCGCTCGCAATCGAGCGGTATGAGCTCGAGCGGCTTGAGCAGTCCGTGTCGCGCGGGTTCAGCCGCGTGACGACGGTTGTCCACCTGCACGGCGGCGGTGAAGAGGGTGTCGGTGAGGACGTCACCTGGTACGCGGAGGCCCACAACGAGCATCAGGCTGCCGGCGCCGTGCTTCCGCTCGACGGCTCGTGGACGCTGGAGTCGTTCTCCGCGGCACTCGAGATCCCGGAGCCCCATCGCCGCTGGGCCTACGAGAGCGCGGCCCTCGACCTGGCGCTGCGCCAGGCGGGCCACTCGCTCGCCCAGGCGGTCGGGCGCGAGCCCCGGCCGGTTCGATTCGTCGTCTCGGCCGCGCTCGGAGACGAGCCCTCCGTCGCGCCGCTTCTGCGCTGGCTCGAGCTGTACCCAGGACTCCGCTTCAAGCTGGACCCGTCGTCGAAATGGGACGACGAGCTCGTCGCCGAGCTGGCCGGCACCGGCACGGTGGACACGGTCGACCTGAAGGCCTTCTATCGCGATCCGGCCGTCGACCCACCGCCCGACCTCGCTCTCTACCGGCGCGTCGCCGAAGGGTTTCCACAAGCCTGGATCGAGGATCCGGCGCTCACCCCGGAGACCGAAGCGGTGCTGAAGCCGCACCTGGAGCGGATCACCTGGGACGCGCCGATTCACTCGGTCGCCGACGTGGAGGCGCTCGCGTTCCCGCCGCGCACGCTGAACTCGAAGCCCTCCCGGTTCGGGTCGCTCGAGGGGATCTGCGACTTCTACGACTACTGCGAGGAGCGGGGGATCGGCCTGTACGGAGGCGGCATGTTCGAGCTGGGCCCCGGCCGGGGCCAGATCCAGTACCTGGCATCGCTCTTCCATCCGGATGCACCGAACGACGTCGCTCCGGGGGGCTACAACGCCGCCGAGCCCCAAGCAGGCCTGCCGGAGAGCCCGCTGGAACCGGCTCCGGCACCCACAGGCTTCCGCTGGGTTTGAACCTCCCTCTGGCGGTGCGCGCTTCGCCGCCGATACGGCGATGAAGGTCACGACCGACGCCGTCCGAATCTTAGGCGGCTACGGCTACGTGAAGGAAATCCGGTCGAGAAGAGGCGGGGGGAATCGCTTGACTCGATGGCCCACCGGCTCGCTAGACTCCGGCTCTTGCGCGTGGAGGCAGGGACCGCTCCCGGTCGTGTCAGGGGTACGCGGCGGAGGGCAAAACGCTCTCGGCTACTCGTGCAGCGCGCCTTGGCGGCGTTCGCTGCGGTGGCCCTTCTCGCGCTGGTCCTGGGTCTCGTCTTCGCCGGATCCTCGCAGCGGCTTGCCTCGGGCGTTCGCATCGCGGGCGTCGACGTCGGAGGGCTCTCGCCTGACGCGGCGAGGCACAAGCTGGAGGCCAGTGCCCGGGCGGTGGAACGCGTTCCCGTCCTCTTCATGGCCGCGGGTCATAGCTGGCCGCTGAAGCCGAACCAGCTCGACGTGCGCGTGGACTGGCGTGCGGCCGTCGAGCTCGCACGCCGCGACGGTGATGGGTTCGGTCCATTCCGCGGCTTCCGCCGGCTCGGCGTGCGTTTCTTCGGCGCGGACGTGAGCCCGCCGACGCGCGTCTACAACGCTGCGCTCGACTTCGAGCTCCGCCACCTTGCCCGGGCGATCGATACGCCGCACCGTGAGGCCACGCTCGTGCTGCACGGGCTCCGGCCTGTGGTCGTCCCCGGTCAAGTGGGCAGGAAGCTCGACCGGGGGGCGGCTGCCCGCGTGATCGTCCAGAGCCTCGCGAGCTTTGCGCGCCGTCCCGTCGCGCTTCCGGTGACGGTCGACCGCCCGCGGGTGACCGCGGCGGCCTTGGCTCCGGCCGCGGCCCAGGCGCGCATCGCACTCTCCGCGCCGCTTCGCCTCCGGATCGGACCCGTCTATTCGTGGCTGCCGCAAAGCCGGCTGGCACCGATGCTCGTTCTGCCCCACGACGGCTCGTCGCGACTCTCGATCGGCGGAGCTTCGGCGGACCGCTACTGGGCCGCGCTTCGCCGGGCGGTCGAGCACCGGCCGCTGAACGCAGAGTTCGACGTCAGCGGCACGGTCGTGCGCGTGATCCCGGCCCGCGGCGGGCGCACGCTCGACATACCGGGGACCGCGCGCAACCTGCTCGCCGCCGCGCGCTCGCCCGACCACCGCGTCGCGGCGATCGTGATGGCGGCCGAGGCGCCCGAGCGGACGACCGCCGAGGCCCGAGCGATGGGCATTCGTGGCCTCGTCAGCGGTTACGAGACGGTCTACGGCGGCGACCCGAACCGGATCCACAACGTCCAGCTCGTGGCGCGCTTGCTCAACGGGCACGTGATCGCCCCAGGCGCAGAGTTCTCCTTCAACCGAGCAACCGGCGACCGGAACGCCGCCAAGGGCTTCCTTCAGGCGCCCGTGATCATCAACGGTGAGGTCACCACCGGCCTCGGTGGTGGTGTTTGCCAGGTCTCGACGACCGTCTTCAACGCCGCGTACGAGGCCGGCCTGAAGATCACGGCGCGCACGAATCACGCGCTGTACATCAGCCACTACCCGCTCGGGCGTGACGCGACGGTCGATTATCCGAACGTCGACCTCCGATTCGTAAACGACACGGGCCACTGGCTCCTCCTGCGCACCTTCGTCGGCTCGTCCTCGCTCGTCGTCAACCTCTACGGGACGCCGACCCATCGCCGCGTCGTCAGCGACACGCAGCCTTTGCGGGACACCGGGGCGCCGCCCGTGACACGCGTGCCCGACCCGAGCCTGCGCAAAGGCCAGACGGCAGTCGACAGCTCAGGTGAGCCCTCGCGTGCGACGAGTGTCCGCCGCCGCGTCTACTCGGCGACTGGGCGTCTCATCTACGACAACACCTACTACTCGTCGTATCGGGCCGAGCCGGCGACCGTCCGCGTGGGGACGAAGGCGAAGCCAAAGCCCAAGCCGTCGGCAAAACCCAAGGCGAAGAAGCCGCCTCCACCGCCCGTCCCGAAGCCCGTCGCGCCCTAGGAGTGTTCGGCGAAATGCAGTCTGTGCCGTCCGGCCACGCTGCTCGCCACCGGCTCCGCCCTGGTTACGCAGTCGCGCCGATAGCTAGAGCTATCGACACTCCCTGCGTCCGTGCCTCGGAACGAGCATCGCGCCCGGGCGACGAGCGGCATTCCACCAAACCCTCCTAAGCCTCCGCGGCGGCGATCGCTTCGACGAGCCAGCCCGGGATCCGCGTCGGCCGCAAGGTGCGCGAGTCGACGCACGCATGGGTGGTCCAGCCGTCTGCGACCGCCGTGCCGTCGCGGTCGATCGCGTACTCGAAGCGGAAGCGAGCTCCGCGGACGTCGAGGCAGCGCGCCTGAATGCGTAGGCGCTCCTCGAAGCGCGCGGGTGCCGCGTAGCGGACGTGCGACTCTACGGTCGTCGCATCGACGCCCTGTTCTCGTAGCGCGGGGTAGCCGCCGTCGAAACGCGCAAGGTACTCGATCCGTGCGATCTCGAACCAGACGAGGTAGACGGCGTTGTGCACGACACCCTGGGCGTCTGTCTCGCTGAAGCGCACCCGCACGTCGGTCTCGAAGCGGAAATCCACGGGCGGAACTCTCTACCATCGCAACGGTGGACGCTGCCGCTCTCGCCCGGCTCATCCGTGAGCTTCAACCGTGCGTGGCGCTGACCGGGGCCGGGATCTCGACCGAGAGCGGGATTCCGGATTTCCGCTCGCCGGGCGGCCTCTGGGCCGAGTTCGACCCGCTTGAGTACGGATCGATCCAGGCATTCCGCGCCGACCCCGCCAAGGTCTGGCGCTTCTACGCGCCGCGTTTCTCCGTCCTGAGCGACGCGGAGCCGAACGGTGCACACCTCGCGCTGGCCCAGCTGGAGCGGCTCGGGCTCCTCGACGCGGTGATCACGCAGAACATCGACCGGCTCCACGAGCGCGCAGGGAGCAAGAACGTTCTCGAGGTGCACGGCTCGATTCGCACGTCCAGCTGCCCGGGATGCGGTGCGAGCTACTCGCTCGACGAGGTGCTCGCGCTGCTCGGCCACTCCGACGTGCCGCTTTGCTCCGAGTGTGGAGGCGTTTTGAAGCCTGACGTCGTCTTCTTCGGCGAGTTGCTCCCCGCGGGCACGATCGACCGCGCCTACTCACTGGCGCGTTCGGCGAGGCTCCTGCTCGTCATCGGCTCCTCGCTCGAGGTTCATCCGGTCGCCGGCCTGCCGCTCGAGACGCTGGAGGCGGGCGGTGCGCTCGCGATCGTCAACCGGGGCCCCACGCCTCTGGATTCGCGGGCGTCGCTGAAGGTCGACGGCAGCGCCGGGGCGATCCTCGGCGCGGTCGTCGCGAGCGCCTAAGCGGCGGCGCGGCGGAGCGGGCGCTCTTCGAGGACGCGCCGGCAGTCGGCGCAGACGTGGCGCTCGACTTCGTACGGGACGCCTTCTCGCTGGCGCAGGACGTGTGTGATCACTGCGACGTGCTTGTGGGCGTCCGGGTGGGGGATCGGTCGTGAGGCCATGCAATTCACGGTAGCTCGTGCATCGGAAAGTACGACGCCAGAAGGGTGAAGAAGTTGTGACAATGTGGATGCGGTGCACCGGCTCTATCTCGCTCTGGTCGTCCTCGCCGTCGCGCTCGCCGCAGGCGCAACGGCCTGGACGCGCGGGCACTCGTCCCAGCGGCGAGATCGAATCGCGCGCCCGTTCGTCGTCCAGGCCGGCAAGTGCGCACCGGGATCGACGATCCGTCTGGGACGGCCGGGGGTCGCGTTTGCGGGGGTGGTCCGCCGCCGTCTTGCCGCCTACCGTGAGCCTGGCGGGCGCGTGCTCGGACGTTTCGACCGCTTGAACGTGAACCGCGTCCCGACCGTCTTCGCCATCCGCGCCGCCGTCGTCGACCGAAACTGCCGCGCAAGCTGGTACCGCGTGCAGCTGCCGATCCGGCCGAACGGCGTCGTCGGCTACGTCCGGGGGCCCGCCGTCGAAGTGGGCCGCGTTCGCACGCGCATCGAGGTCGACGTCTCCAGGCGGCGCTTGACGTACTTCCGCGGCGGTCGCGTGGTCCTGCGGACGCCCGTCGCGGTCGGAGCGCCGGCCACACCGACGCCCATCGGCCGCTTCTACATCAACCAGCGCCTGACCACGACCGACCGCTCGGGTCCCTACGGGCCGGCCGCGCTCGGCATCTCCGCCTTCTCGAACGTCTTCACCGGCTGGGCGCAGGGCGGGCCGATCGCCATCCACGGAACGAATGCGCCACAGTCGATTGGCCACGCCGTCTCGGACGGCTGCATCCGCATTCGGAACCGATTGCTCGAGCAGCTTTTCCCGGTCACCCTTGCGGGAACGCCGGTGACGGTCCACCCGTAAGGGTTAGGACTCTCCCCGCGGGCGGGTAGTACTCTCCAACAGCGACTCAAGACGAAAGGTGGACGAATGCCGCAGCGTCGACAGGATCTGATCGGAAGGCTCGCCGACCGCGGCGAGGAGGCAGTCCAGCGACTGGGCGAGATCCCCGGCGCGTCCCGTTTCCTCGAGGTGGCCACGGGTCTGCGCGACCGCGTCGACGAGCTCCAGCACCGCATGCGCGAGCTGAGCGCGATCGAGCGGCGTCTCGCCGACCTGGAAGAGAAAGTCGATCGGCTTGGCGCTCCGAGCGGTTCTCGCAAAAGCAGTGGATCCGCCAGGAAAGCTACCCGGAAAAAGGCGGCGAGCTCCGCGAAGAGCTCCACCGGCACGAAGCGGGCGTCGACCACGCGCCGAACGACGGCGCGAAAGCGCCCGACTTAATTAACTATCTCAAAACTCCCCAGCAGACCGCCTATCGGCGCCCGCGGGACGGTCGACTAAAGCCTCTCGACCGGCAAGGCCGATAACAACGTCGAGGCGGACCCACAAGCGGGATACACGTCTCGGACGACGATCTCGCCCGCGTGATCGACCTGATCAAGGGCTCCGACAGCGTCGAGTTGAAACTCACGGGGCCGGAGACCCAGCACAGCTCGACCGTAGCGGCCCTGGATATGGATCCCCTGGAGGCCCAGATCCGCCAAGTGTTCTTCTTCGACACGCCGGACCTGACGCTCTACGAGCGGGGGCGTGGTCGCTCGTGCCCGTCGCGTGCAGAGGAAGGCGACGACTCCGTCGTGAAGCTCCGGCCCGTTGTCCCGTCGGAGCTTCCAGGCCGTGTGCGCCGGTCGCGCGAGTTCGGCGTCGAGGTCGACGTGATGCCGGGAGGATTCGTCTGCTCCGGCTCGATGAAGGGGACGCCGAAGTCGGACGTTCGCGAGACCATCCTCGGGAAAGGGCGGTTGCAGAGGCTGTTCACGAGGGAGCAACGGGCCCTCTACGACGAGCACGCCCCGGAGGGCCTCGCGCTCGACGACCTGTCCGTTCTCGGACCGATCTTCGTGCTCAAGCTGAAGTTCGCCCCGAAAGCGTTCGATCGCCGGATGGTCGCCGAGATGTGGCTGTATCCCGACGGATCGCGGATCCTCGAGCTCTCGACCAAGTGCGCTCCTGGCGAGGCGTTCGAGGTCGCTGCAGAGGCTCGGGCCTTTCTCACCGGACGTGGCATAGACCTTGGCGGCGAGCAGGAGACGAAGACGCGCAAGGCGCTCGAGGTCTTCTCCAAGCGGCTGAAGGCGACAACCGCCGGCTAGACGCTCGCGGGTTGTGGCCGAGGTCGCAAGACACAACTCGATCCCCCGCGACTTCGAGTCCCACATGGGCTCTCCTCATAGCGGCCGGCCGGGGCGTCGTAAGGAGGAAAGTCGCCCCGGCCGGATCCTGGAACTCCGGGCCTACGAGACTGGACGCGGATGCACGCTGCCCCTGCGGCCGTAGTGCACACCAGCGGCGATCCCGCCGGCCAGGAGCACGAACCCGAGCATCGCCCCCGCACCGATGCCGAAGTCGCTCCAGTCGAAGCCGCTCGACCTGGTGACCTGGGTCACCTGACCGGTCGCGAGGCGACCGCAGAGTGCCGCGGAGATCTCGCCTGCGCTGCCGTCGCACAGGTGGTTCATCGCCTCGCCGCGGATCTCGAGCGCCTTGAGCTCGGACGGGGTCGGCCGATTGGTCGCACCCGCGGTACCGCAGAGAGCCCTGTACCCCACTCCGGTGAGAGTCGAGTCCTCGCACAACTGGTTCATCCCCTGCCCGCGGATCTCGAGTGCCTTCCGCTCCGCGGGGGAAGGACCGGCAGCCTGTGCGAGCGGCACTGCGGTCACGACCACGATCAGTGCCGCCACGATTCCGAGAGATGTAACGAGACGCTTCACTTCGGCTCCTTTCGATCTCGGCCGCTGAATTGCGGCCTTTGCACACAAGAGCCAGACCGGCTAAAAGAGCGCTTATCCGCATCTAAAGCCCGGCTGAAGGAGGGCCTCAAGAGTGATGGAATTCCGCGTCCTCGGACCGCTCGAGGTCGAGGTGGACGGCCGGGTGCTGAAGCTTGGTGGCGCCAAGCAACGCGCGCTGCTAGCCCTCCTGCTCCTCCACGCCAACGAGGCCGTCTCGCGCGATCGCCTGATCGACGAGCTCTGGAGCACACCTCCCGAGACCGCGTCCGCGGCCATCCAGGTGTACGTCTCGCAATTGCGGAAACTGCTCGGCCGCGACGCGATCGTCACCCAGCCCCCCGGCTATCTGATCCGGGTCCAGGAAGGGACACTCGACCTCGAGCGCTTCGAGGAGTCTGTGGCGCGTGCGCAAGGCGCGCCGCCGGACGAGGCTGCCGAGCTACTCAGGCAGGCGCTCGGCCTGTGGCGGGGGCCGCCGCTGGCCGAGCTCGACGGGTCGTTCGCCCGCCCCGAGCGAGCCCGTCTCGAGGAGCAGCGGCTGGCCGCACTCGAACAGCGGATCCAGGCCGACCTCGCGCTGGGGCGGCACGCGGAGCTGGTTCCGGAGCTTGAGGGGCTCGTGCGCGAGCACCCGCTACGCGAGCGCCTCCGCGGCCAGCTGATGCTTGCCCTCTATCGCTGCGGACGCCAGGCAGACGCGCTCGAGGTCTACCGCTCGGGCCGGCGGTTGCTGGACGAGGAGCTCGGGCTCGAGCCGGACGAAGAGCTCCAACGCCTCGAGAGAGCCATCCTCAACCACGATCCTTCGCTCGAGTCGCCGGTAGTCGTCGGGGTAAAACGACCCTCTGTCGCACAGCGTCGCCGAGCGTCGTCACATACTGAGGCGCCCGTTCCTCCCGACTCGGTCGCTGTGATCGACCCGCAGCGCTCCCGGGTCATGCGCCACGTGCTCGTGGGCCGAAGGCCTGTCGCCGTCGCGATCGGGCACGGCTCGGTCTGGGTCGCCAACGCAGACGATGGAACGGTCTCCCGCATCCATCAAGATCGCCACGAAGTCATCAGGACGATCGGAATCGGAGCACCGGCGATAGACCTCGCTGTCGCCACCGATGCGGTCTGGGTGGCGAACGGGAGCGCCGGCACAGTCTCGCGCATCGATCCCAGCGCTGACGCCGTCGTCGAGACGATCGACCTGAGGGGCTCGAGCGAACTCGCCTGGAACCCGACCTACGCGGTCGATGCCGATGACGATTCCGTCTGGATCGCCGCGGGTCCTCACCATGTGCTCCGCATCGACCCGACGACGAACGAGACCTCCGCGATCATCGACGTCGGCCATGTACCGGTAGGCGTGGCACTCGGGCAGGAAGCACTCTGGGTGGTGACGACCGCCGAGCGGGCCCTGCGCATCGAGCCGCACACGAACACAGCCACGGCCGAGGTGCCCATCGGGTACCCCGTCGCGTTGACCGCTGGGAAGCAGGCTGTCTGGGTCTCTGACTCGCGAGGACAGGTCTGGCGCATCAACCCGGACACGGCGACAGTGACCCAGACGACCCCGGTTGGCAGAGGGCTCGTGGGCCTCTGCGCGACGGATGGGGTGGTGTTCGCGGCCAACAACGCCGACGGCACCGTCGTCCAGATCGATGCTCAGGACGGCCACGTGGCAGGCCTCGTTCCGGTTGGCCACGCGCCGACGGACGTGGCCTCTCTGGACGGGACCGTCTGGGTTCCGATACAGAGCGAGAGCGCTATGTGACCGAGCTCGCGATCGGGATCTTCCCGGCGACGATCTGAGCCCTGACGTCCTCGATCTCGGCCTTGAGCGAGCGAGGCACCGCCGCGCTGATCGTGCCGAGGCCGACACCGCCGTTCCGGAGGGAGAAGCGGAACGTGCGACCGGTCTCGAGCGTCCCGCGCGCGAGTTCCCCGATCGTGTCGAACACGGCCACGTCCAGCCTCTTCACCGCACTCGTCAGTATGTGCCGGCCGAGGTGGGATTGGTCGACATCGACTCCAATCCCCCAGATTCCACGCTCGCTTGCCGCCTCCAGCGCCCCGAGGCCGCAGGCGCCAGCGACCTGGAACACGACTCGCGATCCCTTCGCGATCTGGCTCAGAGCGACCGACCTACCTTTCACCGGGTCGTGGAAGTCGTCGGTATAGCTGTTCAACGTCGTGACGCGAGGATTGGCTCGTCTCGCGCCTGCCTGGTAGCCGGCAATCGACCGCTCGACCGACGGCACCCGCTGGCCGCCGATCGAGCTGATCACCTCCTCCCCGGGAGAGAGCGTCAGCACGAGCGCAGCCAGGTGACCGGCCAGATAACCGGCTTGCTCTTCGCTGAACACGAGGCCCACGACGTTCTTCGGGCGATGCGCCAAATCGTCGTGGGCGGCGTCGATGATCGCGAACCTCGTTTCGGGAAACCCGGCGGCGACTCTGTCGATCGCGGGGGCGGCAAAGACGCCTGTGCCGATGACGAGGTCGTACTTCTGTCGCGCGAGAAGTGAGAGGCTGGGGACATAGCCTTCCTTCGGGGCCGGTGTCAGCACTCGCCCTCTGATCCCCAACTCTCGGACGGCCCGCTCGAGCCCGAGGTAGGCCCCCTGGCTATACGGGTCCTCGATGCCTGGCGGCTCAATGACGAGTCCGACTCTGAGCGGCTTTTCAGTCACCAAACCAGTCTCATCTTGTCCGATACCCGGACAACTCGTTCCAGCACTTCGCGATCGTGCTCGACCGCCAGGTCAAGTCGTTCCCCTCCATCGAATTCCGCGAGTACCCACGGGGGATCGACCCGATCAACGGAGCCGATCACCGGCCTCGACTCCATCGGCGCGGCGAAGGGCATCGCCGCCGCCCTGCGGACGGGTGTCTTGCCGACTCGCTTTGTCATCGTCCGCTCGCGAGTTACTCGATGAGGCCCTTCGGACTGGCTGCCTCACGACCGGCGAGGCCAAGCGGGAGAGTAGGTTACGTGCCATCGCCTCGCGGAGCCGGTGTAGGCGCCTGTACCAGAGCAAGGCGCAGGCGAGCTGGAGCAAGCCAAGATAGTTCGACGCCTTCTTGTCGTATCGGATGAGGATCGCCCGGCACTTTTGCAGCCACGCGAGCGTGCGCTCGACGACCCAGCGCCGGGCTGGGTAGCGCTTTTTCCCTCGCGTATCGAGCTTCTCCTCTCCCTTCCGGCGAATCTGAGGGATGTAGCGAGCCGCCTCAGCTGCAGCTCGGGCCGTGCGACCGCGTAGCCCCTGTCAAGGCACAGGTTCTGCGGGTGTGAGTCTGGGTCAGGCCGGTCGACGACGATCGCCTTTGATCGTCGCTTCGAGCAGCTTCACGTCGTGCACATTCGCGCCCGCAATCACGACGCCCAGCGGCCCTCCCGAGCGCTCGACGATCAGGCTCTTCTTCGTGCCCGGCTTGGCTCGATCGGTCGGATTGGCACCTCTCTTGTCTCCTCCGAAGCGGCTCTTGTTCATGAGGCCGTCGGCCGACTGCCAGCGCCAGTCGACGGCGCCGAGCGCCTCGCACCCGGATAGCAACAGTGCCCAAAGCGCCTCGAAGACGCCGTCATCGACCCAGCGCTGGAACCAGCGGTGGACCGTGCTGTCGTCACCGAACTCTTTGGGTAGGTGATTCCACTGGCAGCCTGACCGCAGCCGAAAGATGACGCCGTCCAGGACACGGCGCAGGTCGGTGCGTGGGCGGCCGGTCCGTGCGGGTGGATAGCGCTTGGCCAGGATCGCCTCGAACTGCGGCCACAGCGTGTCCGGCACCTCCCATATCGTCGGCAGCGCCTTCGAGCTAGTCACTCGAGGTCGCACTCTGACCGCGCTGCTCGGGCTCGAAGGGCTACGAACTGCGTAGGGGCTCTACAGGTTGTCGGCCAAAGTCCGGCGGGCGGTAGCGAACTCCAGCTTCGCTACGTCCACTCGCGGGCGCACCCCATACGCACCGGCCCAGATCTCAAGCTCGTACAAGCGACGCGAACGACGTGCAGAGTCACCTCAGTAGCTTCCCTCATCTTCTGCTGATTCGCTCGGCTCGATGGGTGGGTGACTCCTCAGCGCTGAACTGGGCGACTGGAGTCGCGGGATCGACGCGGAGCCAGACGGACGGACAGCCACATCTGCAGACTGCGTCGACCGCGACCGTCTCTACCTGCAGCCGAAGCTCGTCTCGAGCTACGGGGCTCGCGAGGAGGAACTCGATCAGCGCCCGCTCCTTCGCGGTGAGTGGGCGCGGCTCCGGAAGCGGCACCCTCTTCGGGATCTGCTCGTCCTTCTCCACCTGCGGATCGTGCGTACGTGCCGATAGGCAGCCAGCTGAGGAGTTTTGAGATAGTTATTTAGTAGCGCGACGTGTAAGCGGCGTCGCCGATGCGACTCCGGTGGGCGCCTTCGGACGGGTCTACGGGGCGTATGATCGGGCGTTCGTGGCCGGCTTGTGGCGTCGGATGCCTCTGCCGCTGCTGCTCCTGCTCATCTTGCCCGGCGCAGCAGCGCAGGCCGACGTATCACTGACTTTCCAGGATCTGGGCCCTGTGCTCACGGGGCCCGGCCTGGGGCTGCCGGCGGGCCAGGGTGTGATGCAACCGACCGCGGTCGTCCTGCCGGACGGGCGGGTTCGGCTCTACTACTCGACGACGGTGCCACCGTCCCCGATGCCGGAAGCGGCGGGCATCTTCAGTGCGATCTCGAGCGACGGCGTCCACTTCGCGCCCGAGCCCGGCCGGCGTCTCTCGACGGCGACCTCCGCCCGGATCGAGCGGCTCCCCGACGGGCGCTGGCGCCTCTACTACGTTCAACACGACATGGCGACCAATGCCGCGACGGGAATCGCGAGCGCGATCAGCGCCGACGGCCTGTCTTTCGCTCCCGAGCCGGGGCTCCGGCTGGCGAATCCGATCCCGGGAGCGAAGATTCTCACCTGCTGCGGGATCGTCCAGCTGCCGGATGGCCGCTACCGGATGTACGTGGGCGCCCAGGAGTTCGGCGGTCTCGGCTCCCCGCCGCTCAAAATCTATAGCGCGGTCTCGTCCGATCTGGTCGGCTGGACGCTGGAGGCAGGGATTCGTCTGACGGTCGGGTTTGCGAACGGTCCCGCGGCTCTGCTGAATCCCGACGGCTCGTTCATGCTCGTCTTCAGCTCCTGCTCCCCCTGCGGGATCAAGATCGCCACTTCCGCGGACGGGCTCAGCTTCGGCACGCCGAATTCGACCGAAATCACCGGGAGCGTCGGGGATCCCGCCTTCGTCACGCTCCCTGACGGACGTCTCTTCATGTACTACGACCGTACCCCCGATACCGGCGCGTCCGAGATCGACGCAGCCGTCGCCACCCGAATTGGCCCGCCCCTGGTCAGCTACCCGACGCACGCCGTGACGGCGATCACTCCCACGAGCGCGCGCGTCTCCGCCACCCTCGATCCCCAGGGGGCCGATACGGACTACCTCTTCCAGTACGGCACCTCGTCCGGCTATGGCGACACGACGGATCAGCGGAGCATTGCGGCAACGGGCGGCCGGCAGAGCGTGAGTGAGATGCTGACGGGGCTCGTCCCCGCGAAGACCTACCATTTCCGCCTCGAGGCATCCAGCTCCGCCGGCGTGACCGACGGCGCCGACCAGACCTTCGCGACCGCCCGCGCCGCCTGCCATCTCAGGCCCCAGCGGGACGGCCGTTGGGAGGTTGCTCTCGCGCGGGCGAAAAGCAGGACTCTTGCGCGTAAAGCGCTCCGGCGCGCACTGCGACTCGCGTCCTCGAAAGCGTTGGTCGAGCAGGACGGCTGCACCAATTACGAGGCGGCAATCGTCCGGTTACGGAGCAAGGCGTCCGCCTCGGTGGAGCTTCGCCGCGCGAAGGCACTTGGCTACCGACGCGCCACGCTTGAACCCACCTAATCGGCTCCTTCCGTGATCTCGGGGCGTTTCGCCGGCCGCGTCGCTGGACCCTCCTAGTCCGGCACCCGCAGCCGCAAGGCCTTCGGCACGAGCTCGAAGCGAACGGGCGTCGTCCCCGGCTGCTCGCCGTCGAGCTCGATCGGAACGGCGCTCGGTGCATCGACGACCACGCTCGAGCCGCGCAGCACCTCTGCCTTGGGGTGTGGGAGGTGCGCGCCCCGGTAGGTCTTGGGCAACGTGAGCAGGAGATCCCGCTTCGTCAGGTCTCCGATCAGGAGGACGTCGAAGAGGCCGTCGTCCGGCTCGGCGCCGGGACAGATCTGCATGCCACCGCCGAAGTAGCGGCCGTTCGCGACGACGACGTCGTGCATGCGCGCCGACCGCTCGACTCCGTCGACAGTCACGGTCAGCTCTCCGCTCTGCCAGCGGCTGAAGACGGCGATCGTGGCCCAGAGGTACGAGGCCTTTCCGCCGAGCACCTTGGAGGTCACGTTGGCGCGTCGCGCGATTGCGCCGCTCATCCCGGCGCTCGCGATGTTGGCGAAGCACATGGTCTGCTCGTTCCCGGCGCTGTCCCGGTAGACGGCGCGACCGACGTCGATCTCGCGCACGCGTCCCTCCAGGGCGACCGCGACTGCCTTGCGGAGGCGCCGCGGAATCCCGTAGGTGCGCACGAAGTCCCAGCCCGTCCCACGCGCGATCACCGCCAGCTCGACTCCTGGAATGCCTGCGATTCCGTTCACGATCTCGTTCACCGTTCCGTCGCCGCCGACGGCTACGAGGAGCGACGCACCGCGTTCCGCGGCCTTGCGGGCGAGCTCGCCCAGCTCACCGGGCCGCTTGGAGAGAAGCGCCTCGCCTGCGAGCCCGAGCTCTCGGGCCCGGCGCTCCAGGGACGGCCAGCGGCGTCCGGTCGCGCCGTTTGCCGACGCGGGGTTGACGAGAAAGACGGTTTGGCCGCTAATGTTCGGCCGTGACCGTGGCGAGTGCGACCCGGGTCATGCGATCGACGGCAGCCTGGAGCTCGTCGTCCGAGATCCGCGTGAAGTCCTCGCCGACCACGATGTCGCTGACCGTGAGCAGGCAGCCTGCCTGGACGCCCCGCAACGCGCCGATTGTAAAAAGGACGGCCGCCTCCATCTCAACCGCGAGGACGCCGCGGGACGACCAGCGCTTGTGGCGTTCAGGATCGGGGTCGTAGAAGGTGTCGCTAGAGGCGATCGCGCCGACCCTCAGCGACTGCTCGAGCTGCTTGGCCGCGTGCACGGAGCTGTGCACGAGCTCCCAGTCGGCAGTCGGACAGTGCGGCTCTCCGCCGACGTAGTGCCGCGCGGTTCCGTCCGCCGGTACCGCAGTGATCGGGACGATCAGGTCGCCAAGCGCCAGGTCGGGCTGGAGCCCGCCACAGGTTCCGACGCGCATCAGTCGCTTGACGCCGAGCTGAACGAGCTCCTCGATCACGATCGCGGCCGACGGACAGCCCATGCCCGTCGACTGCACGGAGACGGGCCTGCCCTCGTATGTGCCCGTGTAACCGAGCAGCCCGCGCTCGTGATTGCGCTCCTCGGCGTCGTCGAGATATTGCTCTGAGATGTAGCGCGCGCGGAGGGGATCGCCCGGTAGCAGGCACGCCTCGGCGTAGTCCCCGGGCTCGGCGCGAACGTGAATCGGCACGCGCGAACCCTAGTCGGTCGGCCGCGCTTCATGCACGATGCGGCGATGCCCGCGCTCGCCGAGCCCGACCTGACGCAGATCCTCGACTTCTGCTTCGCCGATCCGGTTGAGCGTGTCTTCCTCGAAGACGTTGCTCGACGCGGGCTCGGGCGTTTCCGGGCCGTCGTCGACGACGGGCGTGTGACGGCGCTCTGCCACGTGGGCGCAAATGTCGTTCCGTCCGGCAAAGGCTGCGGGGCTTTTGCGTGCGCCGCCGCTGTCGACCGGGCGCGGATGGTGATCGGAGAAGAACGAGCCGTCTCGGAGCTCTGGGAAGCCGCGCGCACGCGGATGCCGAAGCCGCGCGAGGATCGACCGGGTCAACCCGTCTACGTGCTCGAGGCCCCTCCCGAGCCGGCGCCCACGGGTTTGCGCCTAGCGACCCTCGAAGACTTCGATCTGCTCCTGCCGGCCTGTGCCGCCGCCCATCGCGAGGAGCTCGGTCTCGATCCATTGCGACGCGACCCGGAGGGCTTTCGCTGGCGCACGCGTGCCCAAATCGAAGACGGGCGCTCGTGGCTCTGGGTGGAAGACGGGATGATTCTCTTCAAGGCCGAAGCCTCCGCCTGGACGCCCTCGGCCGTCCAGCTGCAGCAGGTCTGGGTCGACCCCGCCGCACGGAACCGCGGATACGGGCAGCAAGGAATGCGCGACCTCTGCCGGCGGCTGCTGGAACAGGTGCCTCGGGTCTGTCTCTTCGTGCGTCCCGAGAACGCTCCGGCGATTCGCGTCTACGAGGCGATCGGTATGCAACGGACGATCTCCTACCGGAGTCTGATCTTCTGACGAGGCCGGCGCGACGCCTGCTCGCGGGCGCGGCTCTCGTCTGGATTGGACGCTGGGCTCTGCTCGAGTTGGCGGCCGCGTGGGGCCATCTCAGGCGGAATCGACCTGGACCGAATCCGCGCACCTCGCCCCGCGCTCCAGGCCGGATGCCCGGCCCGTTCGACGAAGCCCCCTGAACGAGTGATCACTCCGCGGTTCTGAGCGTCGACAGTGGGAAAGTGCGGCGAATTGGCCTCTCTGCGGCAGGCCTGCTCGCGTCGGTCGTCCTCGGGCTCGCCCTCGTGACGAACGGACGGGCCGTGTCTCCGCGCGACCACACCTGCTCGGCGACCGATCGCCAGTTCATCGAGACCGCGAGCACGAACATGGCCTCGATCGGGCTCTGGGCCGACCAGTACCTCCACGGCGATGCGAAGGCCAGCGACGTGATCGCCGAGACGAAGGAGGCTACGGCGCGCGTCCAGGCGACCTCGCCGACGGACCCGTCGCTCGCTCAGACGCGTTCCTTGATGTCGGGCATGTTCACCGAATACGGCAAGGCGATCCGGGCGCAGTCCCGCCATCGCAACGCGGGGCCGCACATGTACCGCGCGTACGGGCTCGCGAACTTCGCGCACGACGTCCTCGAAGGGGCTCGACCGGCCCTCGTCAAGCGCGGTTGCGACGTCTCGCCGCTGCTCTAGGAGGGTTTGGCGGAATGCCGCTCGTCGTCCGGGCGCGATGCTCGTTCCGAGGCAAGGACGCAGGGAGTGTCGATCGCTCTAGCTATCGGCGCGACTGCGTAACCAGGGCGGAGCCGGTGGCGAGCAGCGTGGCCGGACGGCACAGACTGTATTTCGCCAAACGCTCCTAAGGACACACCGTCCCTTGGTTCGGTAGGCCCAACCTCCTCCCCGAGTCAGCATAGTCGGGAAAGGCGCACGCGTGGCGCGCGTGAACGTGCCCGAAGCGTGCCGCTTGCGGGGTGCAACAATCCCAGTCGTGGACACGGCGAGATTCCGAGATGAGGTCGAACGCTTCATCCGCGAGCACGCGCTCATCCCCGAGAGGGGCGAGGTCGTCTGTCTCGTCTCGGGCGGCGCGGACTCGACGTGTCTCTGGCATGCGCTTACTGAGCTCGGCTACCGGGTCTCAGTGCTGCACGTCGCTCACGGGCTGCGCGGAGAGGAATCAGAGGAAGACGCGCGCTTCTGCCGCGAGGTGCTCGGCGCCGAGGTCGTCGACGGGCGCGGGGGGCGTACCGAAGACGAGCTACGAACGATTCGCTACGGCTTCGCCCGAGAGCAGCTCCGTGCGACTGGGCATACGGCCGACGACCAGGTCGAGACCGTCCTCTACCGGATCGTCTCGAGCGGCGTTCCCGGCGGGATCAAAGTCCGGCGCGAGGACGGTGTCGTGCGTCCGCTTCTCCATCGGTGGCGAAACGAGACCGAGGCGTACTGCCGCGCGGAAGGGCTGTCGTTCCGCGTCGACACGTCCAACCCCAACACCAAGCGTGGATTGATCCGCGAGGAGATCCTGCCTCTCCTCCGCCAGCTGCACCCGGCCGCAGCGCTCAATCTCTGGCGGCTCTCCTACCGACGCACCGCGCCGCCCGCGCTCACCGAGCTCCTGGAGTCCCCGGTTGGGTCGAAGCGGCTCGACCTCGGCGGTGGGGTGCTCGCGGTCCGGGAATACGACCGTCTCTGGCTCGAGGATGCGCCCGTCGAGCTCGACGGCCCTGTCCGCTGGGGAGCGTGGACGATCGAGTCCGAGCTCGCAGGCCTTAAGGTACGTGCGTGGCGCGCGGGCGACCGGCTCGCGGGCCGCAACAAGAAGATCCAGGACGTGTTCGTCGACGCCAAGATCCCGCGGTCGGAGCGCGAAGCGTGGCCTCTCGTCGTGCGCGGCGACGAGGTCGTGGCCGTGCCCGGGATCGTCGAGGCGCCGGGAGTGCACGCGACGAAGGAGCGCGAGTGAGCGAGGTCGAGACCCAGCCCGATTCCGCAGTGGCGGAGATCCTGATCGACGCGGAGTCGCTCTCCGCCCGGATCGCCGAGCTCGGAGCCGAGGTCTCCGCGGACTACGCGGGCCGCGATCTGCTTCTGATCGGCGTGCTCAAGGGCGCCGTCTTCTTCATGGCCGACTTCATGCGCCAGTTGACCGTTCCCTGCGAGGTCGACTTCATGGCAATCTCGAGCTACGGCGCGGCAACCGATTCGTCAGGCGTCGTCCGCATCCTCAAGGACCTCGACATCAACATCGAGGGCCGCCACGTGATCGTCGTCGAGGACATCATCGACTCCGGGCTGACGCTCTCGTATCTGATGCGGAACCTGGAGTCGCGTGAGCCCGCGTCGCTCGAGATCTGCGCCCTCCTGAC